>Ga0102924_1005782_pt1 | contig 11809 bp, 9 predicted proteins | sample PaiPotPPM11metaG_FD_80116 | JGI IMG/M metagenome (GOLD analysis project Ga0102924, IMG submission 80116) | Iron sulfur acid spring bacterial and archeal communities from Banff, Canada, to study Microbial Dark Matter (Phase II) - Paint Pots PPM... ...
CCCCCGCCACCGCCGGGGCCACCGCCACCGGGACCACCGCCACCGGGACCGCCGCCGCCAGGTCCGCCAAAGCCCCCGCCGGGACCGCTGAATCCGCCGCCGCCCGCAGGACCGCCATTCGGACCGCCGAAGGTCCCGGTCTGCATCACGCCGGTCAACGCTTGAGCGATGTCTCCGTTACCAAGGCCCTGACGCTGCATGTCCTGGATGCGGTTGCGAATGTCGTCCTCATTGAAGCCAGCGAGGCCGTTGTTCTGCCCCTGTTGCCCGGTGACCGCGATCGAGTCGGTCGAAGCCGCCGAAGTGTCCTCGCTACCCACTGCGGCGATCGACGGCATCTCCGTGCCGCTGTTGAGTTGGCCCGCTGTGGCGTCGGTCGTGTCCGCATCCTGATTGTCCGCGACGGCGAGCCTCTGAGTGCTGCGGCCCACCCGGGCAACTGCTCCGGGAGTTGCACCTGCGGCGGCAGATCGGACTCCCGTGCCGGTTCTGGGGCTGGTCCCGGCGACAGCGGGAGCGCCGGATTGAGTTGTGTCGGGCGGGACGCGCGAGGCGAGGTCCATCTTGAACTCTGCGGTCTGCACAGGCAGGCCGCCGTTCTCGCTGGACGCGTTGACCACGACTTCATGGGTAACGGAGGCGAAGCCCATGAGTTCCGTCTTGACGACGTAACGTCCGTTGCGCGGCACTGCCATCTGGTAAACGCCATCGGCGTCCGTGGTGGTTGCGTACTTCTTGCCGGTGAGCGTGTTCGTAGCGGTGACGGCAACGCCGGGTAGCGGAACTCCGCCTGCATTCACTGTGCCCTTGATGCTTCCACCCTGCGGCGCGGCAGGGGCGGTGGGAGTTGTGGAAGGCGGAGTTGCAGCTGGCGATGTCGCTGGCGCAACCGGAGGTGGCGTGGCTGGAGTTTGCGCGGCCGGAGCATCCGTCGTCTGTGCCAGCGCGCCGGATACTCCGGAACCGATTACGATCGCCGCGGCGATTGCCAATCCACCCACCAGCTTCATTCCATTCACTCGCTGCACAAACACGCTCCCATTGCGGAATCTGACCGAACTAAAACGAACCAGCTACCCAGTGCGACTCATTCGTACTCGATCTCCACTGGGGAAGGCGACCGATCTGTGCTGAGCGCTTCCCGACTGCGAAGACACAGCGACCCTTCGCATTTCAACGCGGCCCAATACTTCTTGCCCTCACGATTGCGGCGGAACAACCGGCGGCGCGGGCGCACCTGGAGCGTCCTGTCCCTGTGGGCCGCGACGCCCCTGACCGGCCATTGCTCCCTGCGGAGTAACGCCCATCTTCAGCGCAGTGAATGTTCCGTTCTTCAACGTTCCCGTTGCCATCAACGCATCCCCCACTTTGATATCCGCCAGGGTGATGCTTTCGGGAGCCGGCGGTGCGGCGGCCTGCCCGCCTTGTCCACCTCTTCGCATGCCCCCGCCAAATGTGGCGCCGGCGATTCCACCGGCTGCGGCTACATCCGCGGCGACTCCGCGATTGCCCCGCTGGAAGGACGTGCCGTCGTCAACAGCGATGACCTGGCTCACGTTGTCCGTGCGCATCACCGTCAACTTCAGGTTGTCCGCATCGATCGCGGTGATCCTGCCAGTGATGTAGGTCTTGCCCATGTTCTCTTTGGCCTTCGCGAGGGTGGCCGCGTCAACGTCCATCAGCATCATGGCCTGCACCGTCTTGCTGGCGGCGTCGACCTGGCCCATCGCCGTAACGCTGTCTCCGGGCTTCACATCGCTCAGCTTGATCGGCTGCCCGCTCTTCATGACTCGCGAGGTTTCAGATACGGTGATGTCGTAACTGTCGCCCGTGTCGGTCTTGATCGTTACTTTACCGGCGGTCGCCGCGGTGACGATTCCCTGCACTCGCTGGCCCGTCTGCCCGCCGCCAAAGCCGCCGCGTCCCCTGCCCTGGCCTTGCCCCTGACCTGCAGGCTGATCCTGTCCCTGCATCTCCGGCACCGAGGCCACCAGTAAAACCGCAGCCAACACTCCACTCATCCAGACAAGACATCGCATCGTTCTGATCCTTCCGCCATACATCTCACTCAGTTTGGCGGGAAATCCTGCTAGTACAGACGGCGAGGTTGAGGCAAAGGACGCGAACGACCTCGAATAATTCCCGCGATGTATATGCGGTAAACTCCGGCAATGCATGACATCGCCTACTCAGCCGCCGGCCACCCGCACCTTGAAGGACACTTCGAGTCCAGCGAAACTGTTCGCGACGTTGTGATTGGTCTCTCAGATGGACTTACTGTGCCTTTCGCGCTGGCGGCCGGGCTGTCCGGTGCCGTGTCCAGTGCGCACATCATCGTTCTTGCAGGACTGGCGGAGATCGCTGCCGGCTCGATCGCGATGGGCCTGGGAGGATACCTGGCCGCGCGCGGGGATGCCGAGCACTACGCTTCCGAACTGAAGCGCGAACAGACCGAAGTGGTGACACGGCCGGAGGATGAGGCGGAGGAGATTTACCAGATCTTCGACCAGTACGCGGTTCCGCGCGAAGCCGCAGCACCTGTTCTGGCGGCGCTCGAGCAGAACCACCCCGCGTACGTGGACTTCATGATGCGCTTCGAGCTTGGGCTGGAGAAGCCCGCGCCCGGCCGCGCACACCGCTCGGCACTGACCATCGCAACCAGCTATATTGCGGGCGGAATCGTGCCGCTGCTACCGTACATGTTCGTCGGCGGGTCCGCGACGTTTCTCTCGAACAGCGCCGCGGCCCTTCGATTCTCGGTGCTGATTACGCTGATTGCTCTCGCCTTCTTCGGCGGGATCAAGGGGCGGCTGCTCGGCACCGGGGGTTTGCGGTCTGCGCTGCAGACTACCCTGATCGGCGGCGCGGCTGCGGCTGCGGCGTATGGGCTGGCCCACCTGCTGAACCACGGTTGAGACATAACTCAATAGGAAACGGCCCCGCCCAGAGGTAACTTCGATTTCGCGGTCGCGGTAACAGGTTTGAACCGCAAATCCGTAACCTATTGAAGTTACAACCATTTATTCCGCTCGGAAGGTGGCAAAACTTTGCCTATAGGCAAACTCTTGCCTATGTTTTCCTTTGGAATTTGCATAGGGCTCGGACGCTGTTTTTCGCTCTCCGGTACGTACCTCGTCAATTCTGCGACTTTCGCGGCATGTCCCAGGGAGGGCCGCCGGACCCGGACACGGCAGGATTTGGCATCTCGATTGCTAATACCAGGATGTAGTGAACAACTGACTTCTTCCAGGTCTCTGTACGTCTCCCAAGGTTGTGGATGGGCCCGCGCCGGTTACTCGTCGCGGGCCCACCACATTTTTAAGTGCGGAGCGAGCAGGCATAGCCGGCGTATCGGCGTGCTGTGCGAGGATGGGGGAATGGCCTGGGATGTAGGGGAGACTGGAGCAGTAGCAACAATCACACGGCGTGCGGCGGATCGGTTACGCGCCGGCCATCTTTGGGTCTACCGATCGGATGTGGAACGGCTTGGGCCTGGAACCGATGGGCCGGCGGAAATTGCCGCGACGGTTGAGGCGGGCTCGCTGGTGAGCGTGGCCGACAGCCGCGGGATTCCGCTGGGGACTGCGCTCTACAGCGCGGGATCGGAGATTGCGCTGCGAGTAGTTTCGCCGCGGCCAGGTGTCGGGCGCGAGGAGTATCTCGCCGATTTACGGGAGCGGATTGCGAACGCGATCACACTGCGCACGCGAGTAGCAGCCGAAGCGTTTTCTCTCTCCGGCGAAGACAACGCCTGCCGCCTGATGTTCTCCGAGGCGGATGATATGCCGGGAATCGTCGCCGACCGATACAACGGACTCGTCGTGCTGCAACTGCTGACGCAGGGGACAGCGCAGGACGACGTGCGCCAGGTATTGGTGGAAGTGCTGGCGGCGCAGCCGTGGGTCGACACGATCGTGGAGCGTCCGGATGCCCGCATGCGCGACCTGGAACATCTCGGCGTCGCGCCGGAAGCTCCGCTGTTTGTGCGTGAGGGTTTGGATGGCTTGCTGACGACCATCTTCGCGATCAACGGCGTGCACTTCCATTTCGACGCGACCAGCGGGCAGAAGACCGGTGCGTTTCTCGATCAGCGATTGAACTACGCGGCTGCTGCTGGAGTTGCGCGCGGGCAGGCGCTTGACGTGTGTACTTACCAGGGTGGATTTGCGCTGCACCTCGCCGGGAGGTGCGAGCGGGTGACCGGCGTGGATGCCAGCCGAGGTGCCCTCGAAGTTGCGGACAAGAACCGCGAATTGAATTCTGCACTAACGGCGAAGGTGGACTGGATCGAGGCGGACGCGTTTGAGTTGCTGCGCGACTATGCCGAGGGCGGCGAGCGCTTCGACACGATTGTGCTGGATCCGCCGGCGTTCGCGAAGACGAAGCGCGCGGCCGAGGGTGCGCTGCGCGGCTACAAGGAGCTGAACCTGCGCGCGCTGAAGATGCTGAGCGCGGGCGGCACGCTGGTGACGTGCTCCTGCTCACACCACGTGGGGATGGAGGAGTTTGTCGATGTCGTACGGTCAGCCGCAGCCGATGCAGGGCGGCGGGTGCAGCTTCTCGAGATGCGCGGCGCCGCGCCAGACCACCCCGCCGTGCTGACGCTGCCCGAGACGATCTATCTGAAGTGCCTGATCTTGCGGGTGTCGTAATATCCTGCAATCGTGAGGGAAAATGTCGCCGGAGTCAGTACAGATCGGGAAGGCGGCTGCAGAAGCCCCACGGCCAAGAACCCGCGTGTTCTGGCTGCAGGGCGTGACGCTGGTGTGGATGCTGGTTGAATTTGGTGTCTCCGCGTACGCGGCGGCGACTGCGCACAGCCCGGCGATGCTGGCGTTCGGGTCCGACAGCCTGGTGGAGCTGCTGTCCGCAACGGTGGTTCTACTGCAGTGGGTGCCGGAGTTAGCAATTTCGGAACGGCGGGCGAGCCGTGCGGCCGGAGCTCTGCTGTTTGTGCTCGCGTTGGTAGTTGCGGCGATCGCGGTTACGGCGCTGGTGTTGCGGGTACGGCCGGAGGCGAGTTGCTCCGGCATGGCCATTACCGCAGCCGCGCTTGTCGCGATGCCAGTGCTTGCCGCACTGAAGCGCCGTGAGGCTCGCCGCAGCGGGAATCGCGCCCTGGCTGCCGACGCGGTGCAATCGGCCACCTGCGCCTATATCGCGCTGATCTCGCTGATTGGCCTGGCGATCAACGCAACGTTCCATGTTGCGTGGTTCGACTCACTCGCCGCGCTGGCTGCGCTTCCCTTGCTGATCAAAGAAGGCAGGGCGGCCTGGCAGGGCCACGCCTGCGGATGCTGCTGAGCGCTCACCCTTCCGCGAAGTCCACTAAAAGATGGACGCTCCAATTTGTAACTAGAAGTGGTACGCAAGTTCCCCGGTGACGGAGCGAGGCGTGACGTAGTGCGTGCCGGAGAACGTGGAGAGGAAGTTATACAGCGCGTACTTGTTGGTGATATTGACGAGGGTGACCGACGCAGACAGAGTGCGCTTGTTGTCGGCCGTCTTGCGGTGAAACAGGTTGTCCTGGCCGAACGACAGGTCAAAGAGGCTGCGCGGCGCGACCCGCGGCGGATGATGATCGTCGTTCTCGGTGTTGAGGGCGGGGATGCTGATCAGCGATGAGGTGAACTGCGCCACCGGACAGATCCCGTTGGGGATGGGCTGCGTAGGCGTGGCGCGGACGCCGTTGCAGGCGAAACCGGCCTGCGCCTCCTGGTCGGCAGTAAGCGGCGTGCCGAACGCATCCTGAAGAAACACTGCAGGCTGGCCGTTGAGCGTCGTGGACTGCGGGCAGTCGTTCGAGGCCAGCGTGCCGTAGCAAGGTGCTGCGCCGGCGACCTGGCCAGAATCGAAGCGCCAGTTGAAGCCGACGTACGGGCCGCGCGAGCCGAGTTGGTACTGCGCGTGTGTGGTCTCGTTGAAGCGCTCGTCGTGGTCGATGCGGAAGGGCACATGCGCGACTGCCTGACCGGGCGGCGTGGGAATAGTGCCGAGGCCACTGGTCTGCGGCGTGAAGAAGCGCGCGGCCACCGACGAGAAAACCACCTGCGCGCTGAAGTTGTGGATCTGCGGAATGTCGAGTCGGCCGTCGAAGCCCGGAACCTTGGCGTTGTGCCAGCCGATGGGGAAGGTGATGGGCGTGGCGCCGAGCACGGAAAAGTCGTAGCCGGTGTGGGTGTAGTTCCACACGTAGTCGGCGGAGAGAACGGCGTAGCGCGAGAGGCCCTGCTGGAAGCCGGTGTGGAAGTCGTTGCGGAAGCCGGGGCGGTTGGGCGACGGCGTACACGGGATGAGCGCCGCGATGACCGCGTAGTTGCAGCCCTCGGAGGAGATGACGAGATTCTCGTTGAACGGTGACTCCAGCGTGCGCGCGTAGGAGACGCGCAGGACCGTTCCGGTGCGCTTGATGTTGTAGCTCAGCGCAAGCCGGGGTTCGATCTGGCTGGCAACGACGAGCCCGTTGTAGCGGTCGACGCGCAGTCCGAAGTTGCCGGTCCACGGGCCCTCGGTGATGGCGTCCTGGGCGTAGGCGGCGAACTCCTTGATATCAGTGTGGCCGTTGAAGCCGTAGAGGCTGCCCCCGGTGGTGAGGTCGTACGGATGCAATGTGGCGCAGGCGGTCCCGGCGATGGGCGCGCCGCCGGACGTCTCGCAACCCAGTCCGGCGATGAGGTTCGGATCGACAATGCCGAGTTGGAAGTGCTCATTGAGGAACGTCTGCGCGTAGGAGACGCCTGCCTTTACGTTGTTGCCGCCGTGCGTATACGTGATGTCGCTGCGCAGGCCAGTGTTGGCGAGCGAGCGCTGCTGCGAGATCGACTCCTGCTGCAAGTCGGGTGCGCCGAGGTCGGCGAAGGGATTCTTGCTGGGATAGTAGTGGAAGTTATCGCGACGGAAAAAGTAATTGGTCGTGAGGACCGAGGAAGGGCTGATGACGCGCGTGTAGCTGGGCGCGAAGTTGACGGTCTGGATCTGCGAGCGCTGGTCGGACGGGCCGACGGGGAGGCCATTCGGCCCGATAGCCACGCCGGCCGAGTTGGTGGCCCACTGTGTGGCGTACTCCGAGTCGTAGGAGTTGGGCGTCTGGAACCAGGACCGCGTATAGCCAAGATTGAGCTTGACCGAGTCCGCAGTGGTGGCCTGGTAGTCGACGCGGTCGAAGAGATTCTCCTCATTGCCCTTGTCGTGGATAGCGTGGAACTCTGGCGGATCGAGGAAGCGGCCGGTGTTCATCACACTGGCGGAGAGGAAGTTGCCGACCTTCTGTGATCCGTCGGCGAGATTGAACCCGACGTTGGAAGTGCCGAACGATCCGTAGGACGCGTTGAGCTCGCCGTGCGGTTGGGGATTGCCCAGGCCGGAGCGCGTGGTGGCAACGATGACCAGCGATGTCTTGCCGCCATACTCGGCCGGAGGCGCGCCGGGGATCACCTCGAGCGATTGCACGGAGTCCATGGGAATCTGGTTGGAGAAAGTCTTCGACTGCTGGTCGGTGATAGGCTGACCGTCGACCGAGAACGAGTTCGAGGCGTGGTCGCCCATGCCGTGGAACATGCCGTTCGAGTCGGCGGAGATGCCGGGCGACGCGAGCGTAACCAGCGAGCTGACCGAGGCGTTGCCGCTGAGCGGGATCTTGGCGAACAGATCGCGATCGATGTCCGTGTGGTCGACCGGATCGGTCTCGATGAGGTCGCCACTGGTGGCCGTCACTTCTACCGTGGTGCTTTGTGAGGCGACCTGGAGTGTGATGTTCAGCGCCACAGGTACGGTGGACTGCACCTGGACCGTCTGCGTTGCGGGAGCCAGGGTGGGAGCGGTTGCGCTGAGCCGGTAGGTGTTGAAGGGTAGGTTCGCGAAGGTGTAGGCGCCGGAGTTATCCGTCGATGTGGTGCGGGACAAACCGCTGATCGAGTTCGAGAGCGTGAGACTTGCGTTTGCGACAACGGCGCCGGTGGGGTCGGTAACGATTCCGCTGATCGTGCCGGAGTTGCCGGAAGACTGGACACGAGCCGGCGCACGGCGCTGCGGCGGAGCAGCCGGGGTCTGAGCCCGGAGCACAGCCGCCGAAAACGGGCCGACCAGGAGGACGAGTGTGATGGCACGTCTCATGGAGGAGTTCATGAAATTTCCCTTCAGTGGTTCCCTGTGCATTGAACGAGGATTCGGGAGCATCGCTCGAATGCGGGAGGCGCACCATGAAGTGAAATGCAGATGCCGATTTCCGGGGGGAAATCTACCGACTGCAGGGCATTTCAGCTACGCCGATTCGAGGAAGCTCAGGCGGGAACGGCAGCCACAGGGGGAGGCCGTGTGAAGAGAGCAAACGTCGAAAGTGCGACGGGGAGAAGGACCGGCGGGAGGCTCTGGAGCACGGTCACAACTACGACCGGTGGCGCCGAAGCCGGAGCCTGTGCCATGTGCACAGTGATGTGGGCTACTGCGCACAGCGAACAGTCCGCGTGAGTGTCGGCGTCCGCATGGGTGTGCGCGACCTGCACAGTACCGGTAAGGACCACCAGCACGACGCACAGAATCGCGAGGAGAAGCCTCCACGGACGCCCTGCCCGTTGCTGCCCGTTGCTGCCACCCATACCAGTCGATCATAGCGCAATCGCCGGTCCGGTGCCCAAGCCGGAACTTACTGTCCCGCAGTGATGGCCGGGGTCAGGAGGCCGATGTTCTCCACATCAGCCTGATGACCCATGTCGATCACCTCACTGATCTTATTGAATTCAAGGGAGGTATCTCCCTTCACGAACATGACTTTGCTCTGCCGCGTGGCAAAGATGCTGGCCAGTTGTGGCTCGATCTGCGCTTTGGGAAACGCAGTTCCGTTGATCCGGTAGGATGGCTCCCCGTCGGCGCTGGCCAACACCTGGACCACGATCGCCTCGTCCACTGGAGGCACGTCGTTCTTTGCCGGTTGGGGAATGAGGGCATTCAGCCCATTCGCAGTAACCGGGACAATCGCCATAAAGATGATCAGAAGTACCAGGAGAACATCGATGAGGGGAGTGACGTTGATTTCGGAAGCTATATGTCCCGTGCCGCTGCCGCTGTCCATACTCACAACAACCTCCTTCGTTACCCAGCCGTGAGGCCCGGATCGACAGCGAGGTCGGAACTGGCGGTGTTTAAGTTACCAACCGCTGGCTCTCAGCGAAAGAGCCAGCGGCCAGAGGTGAAATCTTGTTACTGGCCCGCGGCGATGCGCGGGGTAATGAGACCGATGTTGTCGACGTCAGCCTGGTGGCCCATGTCGATGACTTCCGCCACCTTGCCAAAATCGAGGTCCGCGTCGCCCTTGACGAACATGACCTTTTCCTGGCGCGCAGCAAAGATCTCAGCCAGCTTGGGCTCGAGAGCCGCCTTGGCGAAGTCGTCTTCGTTGATCTTGTAAGACGGTGCGCCCTTGCCGTTTGCCAGCACCTGGACCACGATGGTGCGGTCATTGGGCGTGTCTTCCGTCTTGTTCTTCGGAGGCTGCGGAATCAGCGTATTCAGCCCCTTCGGCGTAATCGGCACGATGACCATGAAGATGATCAGGAGCACCAATAGAACGTCGATCAGCGGAGTTACGTTGATGTCCGAGACCGCATGATTTGTTCCACCACCACCGCCCATTCCCATAGCAAATTCTCCTTATACCCTTCGGCCGCAGTTACGCTGAGCCTTTTACTTCGCTGCCGGCGTCGACGTGTCGTCCGATTCGCGCTTTTCAGTGAGCAGGCCGAGCTGGCTTACGCCAGCCGTGCGGATCGCGTCCACCGTGTCCATGACTTTGCCATAATTGGCGCGGACGTCCGCCCGCAGGTAGACTTCCTTCTCGCCTTCCGGCTTGTTCTCCAGCTTGGCCGCGACCTTTGCTCCAAGGTCGTCGACGTTGATCTGGTCGCCGCCAAGATAAGTCCGGCCATCGCGAGTGACGGCGACTGTGACGGCATCTTCCTTGTTCGCGTTGTCCATGATGACCGCGGCATTCGCCACCGGCAGGTCGACGTTGACCTTGTTGTTCAACATGGGCGTAATGACCATGAAGATGATCAAAAGCACCAGCATCACGTCCACCATGGGAGTGACGTTGATGTTGGAGTTGACCTTCTTGCCTTCCTCGCGCTTGTTGATTCCCATAAGATTAATTTCCCGTCCGTCGCTGTTGCTGCTTGAGTCTGACGCTGCTGACGTTCTGTCGTGATTGAGCTGACTCGTTCAACTCGTTGCCTCCGGAAGCCGTCGCCTGGCGGCTTCCGGAGGACCTACAAACCGAGTGATCCCGAGTGTTCCGCTTCGAAGTGATCCCAGCCGGCACGCCGACCGGGAAACTCCGTTTAGCCCCGCAGGGCCATCTTCTTAGAGATGGCTCTGCTTGATGAAGTAGTCCACCAGCTCGCTGGAGCTGTTGTCCATCTCGACGTCGAACGACTCCACTTTGTTGGTGAAGTAGTTGAAGGTCATAACGGCCGGGATGGCAACCAGCAGCCCGAAGGCGGTGGTGACCAGCGCTTCCGAAATACCGCCGGCGACCGCGCCGATACCCGACGTCTTCTGGGTGGCGATCGACTGGAAGGCGTTCAAAATGCCGATGACGGTTCCGAGCAGGCCGATGAACGGTGCGGTGGATCCGATGGTCGCGAGACCACCCAGACCGCGCTTCAGCTTGGCGTGAACAATGGCTTCGGAGCGTTCCAGAGCGCGCTGCGAGCTCTCAATCTGCTCGTCGGTAATGGTGCCGCCCGAGCCAAAGCTGCGGAACTCCTGCAGGCCGGCAGTGACAACTTCAGCGAGGTGCGACTTCTTGCTGCGGTCGCCGAGCTTGATTGCTTCGTCCAGACGGCCTTCCTTCAGAGCGCCGGCAACCTTCGGGGCAAACTCACGCGACTGCTTGCGGGCTGCATCGAAGTACATCGCGCGGTCGATCATGACAGCGAGCGACCAGATGGACATGATGAACAGAATAATTACGATGCAACGGGGCGGCCATGACATGCTGGCCCACATGCTCATGATGGTAAAGGTGTTGGCCGAGCCGCCACCTTCCTGGAAAAACATGGCGAGGGGTGCGTGGGCGAGATGTGCGAGATGAGCGAGAATCACTGGGATCTTTCCTCCTGATTTTTATGAAGCGTGCGACTGAAACCCGGGCCGGCAACAGGAACTCAACGCCGGCGTCAAATCTGCGATTCGGATGCGCGGGCCCATTTTCGTGGATTCCTCAGAAGATGGGCCGCGGAAAGACTTTCTGCGAGAAATGCCTAGGCTCCCCCGCCGAAGGTGAAGTTGACGTTGATGGTAGTCTCCACTTCGGTAGGCTCCCCGTTGAGAAGATATGGTTTGTAGCGCCACCGCTTGACGGCTTCGAGCGCGCTCGAGGTCAGCATCGGCGGACCGCTGATGACCTGGAGATTCTCGATGGTGCCCTGCTTCGAGATGATGGCATGCAGAATTACCACACCTTGAACATGGGCAGCCTTCGCGATTGGCGGATAGACCGGCTGCGGCTGCGAGAGCGCCATGCCGGCAACCGTTCCACTGGAGACGCGCACCGGGCCAGTCGGCTTCGGGGCTGCGCGCGCTACGACCGGAGGCGCTGTGCCCATGCCGCCCATGGCGCCGAGTACACCGCCGCTTGAGCCGGTGCCCATGCCGGACATGCCGGCGACACCGCCTGAGACCTGCGGCGGCGCAGCGTCTTCCTTCAACATCTTAATGTCTTTGGGAATCTTGGTAGGCGCGTGCAGGCCCTGGTCGATCTCCGACACCATCTTCATCGGTTTGACGATCTGTTGCGGCGGTGGAGGCGGGGGCG
>Ga0102924_1005783_pt1 | contig 11809 bp, 11 predicted proteins | sample PaiPotPPM11metaG_FD_80116 | JGI IMG/M metagenome (GOLD analysis project Ga0102924, IMG submission 80116) | Iron sulfur acid spring bacterial and archeal communities from Banff, Canada, to study Microbial Dark Matter (Phase II) - Paint Pots PPM... ...
CCTCAACGGAAAACAGCGGGTTCTTCGACGCGTTGATGGCAACCGCCACGACCAGCCGGTCGACGAATTCGAGGCTCCGCTGCATAACGTCCTCATGACCCCGCGTAATGGGGTCAAAGCTGCCGGCGTACACGGCGATGCGCGGTGTCACCGAGACGACTCGGCCTTGTAAAAAGTGAGCGCGGTCGTCCCATAACGCCGTGTCTCGCCGCCAGCGGGCATTGCGTCCGCCGCGGTGTGCTCAATGCCGAGCACCGCCGCAAACGGCTCAACTACCCAGGCTTCCGCGACATTGGCCGCGAGGCCGCGTCCGTACGGCGGGTCCGCGAACGCAATGTCGAACCACCCCGCGTCGCCGCTCGGGTCTAGGGCGCGCACGAACCGAAGCGCGTCCGATCGGTGTACTCGCGCTCTGTCCGCGGCACCGAGCGCAGACAGGTTGTTGCGCAGCGCGCGCAATACGGGCGCAGAGTCTTCCACAAAATCGGCGCTCGCGGCTCCACGCGACAGCGCTTCGAGCCCCAACGCGCCCGACCCGGCGAACAGGTCAAGCACGCGCGCGCCCGGCAGCAGCGGCTGCACAATGCTCATCCACGCCTCGCGTACACGGTCTGCCGTGGGGCGTACCCGCGTGCCCGCCGGCGCGGCGATTCGACGGCCTCGCCACTCGCCCGCCACGATCCGCACGGCGACGCGAGTCTCCCAGTCACACGCGGAAGTCGGCGACGCGCGCCTGCAACCGCCCCTCGCCCTGCCATTCGTCCCTCTCGACTCGGAACACGACGTCGAGCGGCCGACTCACGTCGAGCTCCGACGCGCGATGAGCGATGCCCCAGCCTACGGCCTCCAGGTCGGGTGCGGCGCGGCCCCCCTCCCCCTGTCCCTCGGCCGCCAATCGCAGCCTCAGGCCATCGCGGGCCAGCGCACGCGGCGGCGCCGCGAGCCTGACTCCGCGCGCCAGCAATGCCGGAGCGGGATTGCCCATTCCGAAGGGCTCAAAGTGACGCAGCAGACTCTCCAAAGCCGTAGTGACATCCCCGATCGACACCTCGAGGTCCACCCGCAGCTCGGGCACAAGATCTTCGGGAGACAGTCGCGCCCGCGCGACCGAGTTGAACCGCTCGGAAAACTCGGCCAACCTCGATCGAGCGACCGTGATACCGGCCGCGGATCGGTGTCCGCCGAAGCGCACCAGCGTTTCAGCGCACTCGGCCAGGCCGGCGTGCAGGTCGAACGCTGGAATCGACCGGCCCGATCCCCGCCCCTGCTCGCCCTCCAATGCCACAAGCACCGTGGGACGCCCAAACTCCTCGACGAGCCTTGAGGCCACGATTCCAATCACGCCGGGATGCCAGCCTTCCTCCGCCAGCACGATTCCATAAGTCGCGTCGAGATCAAGCGCCTCTACGAGCTGTGTGGCGTGCGCCAGCGTAGCACGATCGAGATCCTGGCGTTCTCGGTTGAGTGCCTCGAAGTCTCGTGCCAGCCGGTTGGCCTCGGAGTGGCTGGTCGTCGTCAACAGGTCCACTCCCAAAAGCCCGTGATTGAGTCGTCCGACGGCGTTGAGGCGGGGCGCCAGAATGTAGCCTACACGGCCGGCTGTCAGTGGCTTCCCTTCGAGCCCGGCCGCCCGAACCATGGCTTGCAGCCCCGCGTTAGTCGAGTCAGCCATCAGGCGCAACCCGTACCGGACGAACACGCGATTCTCACCGCGAAGTGGCGCCACGTCGGCAACCGTCGCCAGCGCCACTAGGTCGAGCAGCGCGAAAACGTACCCCTCGGGCGCGCCAACGCGCCGTGCCAATGCGAGCGCCAGCTTGAACGCCACACCCGCGCCAACGAGGTCCGTGTCGGGATAACCGCAGCCGTCACGCGCTGGATTGAGCACCGCCAGGCAGTCGGGCACCAGGCCGCTGGGCAAGTGGTGATCGGTCACTATCACGTCGATCCCCGCCGCCGTTAGGCTAGCGACTGGCGCGAGCGCATTGGTACCGCAATCCGCGGTCACGAGGACGCGCGCCCCCGCCGAGATCGCGGCGTCCACCCCGGCGGCCGACAGGTCGTAGCCGTCGGTGAGGCGCCGAGGAATGAATGGGACAACATTCGCGCCAAAGCCGCGAAGCGCGCGGATGAGCAGCGCGGTGGACGCCATGCCGTCCACGTCATAGTCACCGTGCACCATGATCGTCTCGCCCAGCTCGATCGCGTGGGCAAGCCGCTCGACAGCGGCGTCCATGTCGCGCATAAGCAATGGATCGTGCAGCTGGTCGAGTCGGGGGCGCAGAAAGCGCTTGGCCGAATCCGCATCGGCGTGGCCGCGGGCGCACAGCAGGCGGCACACGTGGGGTGGGAGGCTCAACGCTTCGCAGAGCGCCGCAACCGCGCCACTGTCGGCCAACTGGGGCAACACCCAGCGGGGCGCCGCACGCACCAGTAGTTCCTCGACTCAGCTCGCGGCGTAGAGCAGCACGCCGCAGGTCTCGCAGACCTCGATGCTGCCGCGCGCCGACATCACGTTGCGCCTTTGCATCGGCACACTGGTATCGCAGTTCCCGCACGAAGGGCCGCGTAGCGGAAAGATGGCGCCGTTCCGCCGCGCCCCACGAATGCGGTCGTACTTGGACAATAGAATGCGGTCGATTCGGGAGGCCGATCCGTCACGAGCGCCGCGGGCAGTCAGCAAAGCCGCTTTCGCCTCAGCGCCTGCCGCCTGTATCTCGTTGCGCTCCGAAGCGTGTTGGATCTCCAGCTCCGCCAAAGCGCGCTGCTGTGCCTCCGCCCCTGCCCTGAGGTCCGCAAGCCGACGTGACACTGCCTGGAGCTCGCTCTCCTCCTCGGCCAGCATCCGCCGGGCAGCCTCTACCTGCGCCATCGCGGCCGTGGCATCACGCATGCGCTTGACCATGTCGAGCTGCGCGAGGTTGCGCTCGTGCAGCTGTTTGTGCTTGGCGATCTGAGCCTGCAGCTCCCGCTGGCGGCGCTCCTCAGCCTCGACCGAAGTCTGCGCGCGTGCGACTCCCTCGGCCGCTGTTCGGCGAGCTTCCTCCAAAGCGGCAAGACGCGGCTCAAACGCGGCCAGCCGCTGCTCCAGCTGTCGAATTGCCTGGTCTTCCTCCTGCAACGCCAACAGCGCTTCAACGTCAGGGTGCACTCTCGATCCTCCCCGCGGTCTGTCGCGACTCGCCATACGTCGGGAACCCACGCCCATTCAGTTTCCGTACTTGTAACACCAACTCCATCTTCTGCCTCATCAAATCCGACTTTTGGACATCATTCGCCACCGACATGAGCCGGTTAATCTCGCTCACACGATGGGCGAGCTCACGCCGTTGGAGATCTGCGAGACAGTCGTCGATCACACGTTGCGCGTCCGCGCCCGTCGGACCCTCGCTGAGAAGCGACTGCAGCGTCTCGGCTGCATCCGGCGTCAAATCCGCGGCGAGCACGTCGGGCGTTGCATCTGGCCCTTGGGCAACAAGCGCGGCTAATATCTCGCGATACGCGGAGTCGCGCAGCGCCGTTGCGTCGATGCGCTCAGCAACCGCCTTCGTGCGTGCGCGCGCGAAGAGGAGTGCACGTACCAACTCCCGCTCAGCCACACCGCGACCGCCCGCTTGGGCGCGGCGACGGCGCTGTTCCCCCCGTCGCTGGCGTCTCCCTCCCCCGCCCTTTCGCCCACTGGCTGAGCGTCGCGCCGGCTCTTCCTTGTCGGCCTCGCGCGATGCGCGCTCGAGCGGCTGTTGCCCGATCTCGCGCCACAAGAGAGTGGGTGCGACGCCCGACGCCTCACTCGCCCGCTTGATGTAGAGCTCCTGGGTGATCGGGTCTGACACGGCACGGATCGTCGGGAGCAATCGGTCGATCGCGCCTCGCTTATGATGCAGGTCGGCAAACCACCCAGCACGCTCCAGCAGTTGCACTTTGCGGTCGAAAACGTCGAGCGCGGCGCGCAGGTGGGTCTCTAGCTCGGCCGGCCCGTTGCGGCTCACGAAGGTGTCCGGATCCTCGCCTTCAGGCAGTGTCACCACGCGCACGGCAATGCCATGGCGCAGAAGCTCATCCCCTGCTCGAAACGTTGCGCGCAATCCGGCAGGGTCACTGTCGTACATCAGGAAGACCTGCTTCGTGTACCGCGCGATCAGCCCGGCCTGTGCGGCGGTGAGCGCGGTTCCCAACGGCGCCGCGACAGAGTCTATCCCGCTCGCCATGAGGCGCACCACGTCGAAATATCCTTCAACCAGCAGCATTCGCTCGTCGCGCCGAATGGCGAATTTCGCCCAGTTGAGGCCATACAGCAGGTGGCCTTTGGAGAAGATCGGAGACTCCCGCGAGTTTACATACTTGACGTCGCCAGGCCCAATCAGCCGTCCGCCAAAACCAACGGTGTGTCCCGCCGCATCGAAGATCGGAAATATCAGCCGACCGCGAAACCGGGGTCTCGGCTCGTTACCCTCTTCCGGCTGAGACAGTACGCCGGCCGCGATCTGACGCTCGTCGTCGAAACCGAGCGTGCGGAGATATCCGCGCATCAGTCCTATCGCCGGCGGCGCGTATCCGAGTCCGAACCGGTCAGCGGTGGTCCGGTCGATCTTGCGCGTCTCGAGATATTCACGCGCCGGCCGGCCTATGTCGTCGTCCCATAGCATGTGGCGGAAATACTCGGCAGCGCTAGCTGTCACTTCCCACAGCGGATCGCGAGGATCCGGGCCGCCGTGATGCGTCTCGACCTCACGCACTTCTACGCCAGACTTCTCGGCCACCAGCCTGATCGCCGAGGGCCAGTCTAGGCCAAGCCGCTTGGACACGAACGTGAAAACGTCGCCGCCCTCGTGGCAGACGAAGCAGTAGTACATCCGCTTTTTCGGCGAGACCGAGAAGTTTGGGTGCGTCCCCTGGTGAAATGGACAGGGTCCGCGATAGTCCGCACCAACGCGCTTGAGCGAGACGTGCTCCCCGACTATCTGGACGATGTCGGCAGACTCGCGAACGCGCTCGACGGTCTCGTCGGATATCACGGCCAGCGAATGCGCCCCATCACGCGGTACTCATCACCCTGATGCCGCCAACTCCTCGCGCGCGATCGCGCTGATGGCGCCACCGTCTGCCCGCCCCTTGAACTGCGGTAGCACGCGTCCCATGACCGCACCCATCGTCGTCGCGCCCCCAGTGATCGCGGCGCGCACCGCTGCCCTGAGGTCGTTCGAATCAACCGCAGGAGGAAGATAGCGCTCCAAGGTCTCGATTTCGGCACGCTCTTTGAGCGCGAGATCCGCGCGATTGCCTTTGTCGAAGAGCTCGACCGATTCCCGTCTGCGCTTGATACCCTTGCGTACGACGTCGATGACGTCGTCGTCGGATAAGTCGTGACGGAGCTCAATTCGACGGTTTTTCGCGTCGGCGATGATGGTGCCGAGCAGTAGCGTCCCCGCCTTGTCCTGTGCCTTGCGCGCGGCCACGAGATCGCCCTGCAGGCGCTCGAGCAGTGCCGACACCTACGCGTCCATGGGTGGTCGCAACTACGCGTGCCGGCTGCGACGGTTCTTGCGCATCGCCGCATTCATTTTACGCTTGCGCCGCTCGCTCGGCTTTTCGTAATGCCGGTGCTTGCGGAGATCCGACAGGATGCCGGCCTTCTCACACTTTTTCTTAAATCGCTTTAATGCCCGCTCGAAGTTCTCGTCGTCGTGAATAATGACTTCAGACAAATGGCGCGCGCCTCCGACGTCCCGGGGAAGCTGTGAAGATTAGGTGGGTTACGTGAGAACTGTCAAGCAGTCGAGGTGTATATTGACGTCCATGCTCTCTGGTGGAGGCGAGCGCCTCACACGGCGGCAGTTCCTGGCGGTCGCGGGCATCAGTGTCGCGGGCGCCTCGGCGTACGGCGGGTGCTCGAACGAGACGCAGAGCGTCCGGGCGACGCTCGCCAGCATGCCAGGACTCCCGGGTGTCTCGCGCACGCCGCTCAGAGTGGCCTTCGTGGCCGACATGCATGGCCCGCACAACTGGGTATCCGAGCCGCACCTCCTCGCGGACATCGCCAGCTTCCGTCCGGACCTGCTCTGCGTGGTGGGCGATGCCGTGGACGAGCGCGGCGACGAGCATATGGTGTCGCTGTACACCTCAATCGAGGCGCGGCTCGGAAAGTTCGCCACGCTCGGCAACTGGGAGCACGAGGCACGGTGCGACCTCGACTTGCTGCGCCGCGAATACGAGCGTGCGGGCGTGCGGCTGCTAGTGAACGAGCGCGTCCGCGTAGACCACGCTGGTGAGCCGATTGATCTCGTCGGACTGGACGACTGGCGCGCTGGCAGTCCGCACTACGAGCTCGTGAGTGGACTCGAGCCGGGTGGCGCGGAGGCTCCTCGCGCGCTGATCATGTCACACTGTCCGATCACCTTCGACAGGATCGCCGATATCGCCCCCCGACCGACCGTGACGCTCGCCGGCCACACTCACGGGGGCCAGATAGCTCCCTTCGGCATTGCGCTCGTCACTCCCGACGGGAGCGGCCGCTATGTCAGTGGATGGTACGACAGCCCCGACGGGGCTCACCATATGTACGTCACTAGAGGGCTGGGCAATTCGGGACCGCCTTTCCGAATCGGCGCGCGCCCCGAGCTGGCCTTGCTCACGCTCTAGCCCCGACCGCCGTAGTCACCCCGGAGGCCAGGTCATGCGCCGGCCGCCGAGGACGTGAACGTGGAGGTGAAACACGGTTTGCCCGCCGTCCGCGTTGGTATTGACCACGGCTCGATAGCCGCGATCGGTCAACCCTTCGCGACGCGCCACCTCGGCGGCAGCCAGCACCAGCCGCCCGATGATGCCGGGATCTTTGACGTCGTTCAGCGTCGCGATGTGCTCGCGCGGGATCACCAGCACATGGGTCGGCGCTTTGGGATCGATGTCACGAAAAGCCAATAGCTCTGGCGTCTCATAAACCACTTTCGCGGGTATCTCGCCGCGTGCTATGCGGCAAAAGAGACATTGCGCGGTTTCGCTCATGCCGTGCTCTCCGTTCCGGCGTGTTGAAAGGCGGCCCGCACTGTTGCTAGGGCGGCGACACCGGCCGTTTCGAACCGCAAGATACTCTCGCCGACCGAGACCGCCCGAAAATCGCACCGCGTGAGTTGGTCGCGCTCCTCGTCCTCGACTCCTCCTTCCGGCCCAACGACAATCGTTACCGGGCTCGGCCCGATCGCCGCCAAGAGCGGCTCACCGTCGCGGTCGAGCCACAATCGCGTCCCGTGCTCGGCCGCAGCCAAGGTATCGGGAAGCGGCGCGTCGGGAAGGATTTCTGGCAGCCACGCGCCACCAGACTGCTCGAGGGCCGCTACCATGCGCGCGCGAACTTTGTCGCGAAACCGAGGCCCTTCACCCCGCGGCGAAACGCTGCGCGACCGACGCCATGCAGCCGACCGCCAACTGGTTGCGCCCAGCTCCGCGCTCTTCTCGGCAAGCCACAGCATTCGCTCGCGGTCCGCGACCGGCACGATCAAGTGTACGGCCGCGGGACGTGGCATCTGCCAGGTCTCGTCAAGCGCAACCTCGGCGTCGAACCGGCCCAACCGGACGAGAGTTCCGCCGGCCGCACTGCCCGCGCCGTTCACGACTCCCACCCGCTGCCCCGCTGCAAGCCGTCGCACGTGCATGTGGTGCGCGGCCTCATCACCCAACGTCACGACGGCGCCCACGTCGAGCGCCCCGGCGACGAAAAACGTCGCTACGACCGAGCGACGACCACGCTCCACCACGAGGTCTCCTCCCCGTCTAAGCCGGACACACCGCTGCCCGCGTCTATGTCCTCGCTCGCGATCACCCACGCCCCGCGCTCGATGGCCTCTACCATTGCCGGGCGCTCGTCCAGCGCCATGCCCGCGAGAACGGCGCGCCCGTCCTCCGACAGGGCACCGCGGATCGCGGGAAGCAGCTCAGTGAGCACAGGCGCAAGAATGTTCGCGACTACAACTCGTACCGGCGCGAGCAGCGGGAGCAGGAGCATCGCGTCGCCCTGGATCACACACACGCGATCGCTGACTCCGTTTTGCGCGACGTTGCATTCGGCGTTGCCAATCGCATCAGGGTCAGCTTCGACGGCGGCAACCCGTTTGGCGCCGAGCTTGGCAGCTGCGATCGCAAGCACCCCACTGCCAGCACCGAGATCGGCTACGATGTCGCCGCCGCGCACAACTTGCTGCATGAGCCTCAGAGCACCGCGAGTGGAAGGATGCTCGCCAGTGCCGAAAGCCATTCCCGGGTCCACGATGACCGTGTGCAGCGGCTCACTGGATCCAGCGAGCCATGGCGGCGCGACGGCCAGGCTGCCCACGCGGTGCGCACGCACACTCGTCCGCCACTGCACCGACCAGTCGACGTCTCCGACCGAGGTGAGCTCCGCCTGGGCGCCAGCGTCGGCGAGCGCACGGATTAGCTCAGTCGTGTCCGCCTCGGAGGAGAAGTGCGTCAAGAGGCCGCCCCCATCTTCCCGCATGTCCTGCACGCCGGTGGCCCCATGCTCGAACAGCAGCGCCATCACAGCGTCCTCACGGTCGTCGGACCGGACGCGAACGGCGGTCCAGCTCACGCGCCGAGCGCTTCTTTCATTCTGGTCCAGAGGCCTTTGGCGCGCGTCAGCGGGGGCTTGCTTTCGACCTCCGCGAGCCGGCGAACCAGTGCTTGCTCTGCCTCACTCGGCTCGTCTGGAGTCCACAGCTGCACGCGCACGTGCAGGTCACCGGAGCCGGAAGCGTTCACGCGGGGCAGCCCCCGCGCGCGCAGCCCGAACACGTGGCCGCTCTGAGTTCCTGGCGGCACGCGAACGGTGACCGTGCTGAGCACAGACGGAACTTGCAGTTGCGCGCCGAACACGAGCTGAGCGTACGTGACGAGCACCTCGGTGTACAGGTCTTCTCCGTCGCGCTCAAAGCGGGGGTCGTCCGCAACTTGGAAGACCACGATCACGTCGCCGCGCGGTCCGCCTCGGGGCCCGGCGTTGCCAACCCCACGCAGCGTCATGTATTGCCCGGTCGCGACACCCGCCGGGATTCGCACGGAGATGGGCCGGTCGCCGCGTACGCGCCCATCGCCTCGGCATACTCTGCACGGCGACGCGATGACGGTGCCCTCGCCGCCGCACGTTGGGCAGGGGGACACGCTCACGAACTGGCCAAAGAACGACCGTTGCGCGCGGCGGACCTCGCCCGTACCGGCACACGTGGGACAGCGTTGCGGTTTGGTGCCCGGCTCAGCGCCGCTGCCGTGACAGTGCTCGCACGTGTCGAGAAGCTTTGCCGCAAATGTCTTCTCAACGCCCTGCGCGACCTCGGCTAGCGTCAACTCGGCGGTGATCTTGACATCCGCGCCTTGCCGCGTGACCTGGGTGCGGCCGCCGCCACCGAACAGATCGCCTAGACCGCCAAATCCGCCGAAGTCCCGCATGAAAATGTTGAGGGCCTCCGACAGATCGACGTGGTGCATTCCCGCGGGGCCGCCTCGCAGTCCTGCCTCGCCATACCGGTCGTACACGGCGCGCTTGTCAGAATCGCGCAGCACGTCGTACGCCTCGGTGATCGCCTTGAAGCGCTCTTCCGCATCCTTCGACCCGTTGTTTCGGTCGGGATGCGACTGCATGGCGAGCTTTCTATAGGCTCGCTTGATGTCCTCGTCAGACGCGCCTCGCTCAACGCCGAGGATCGCGTAAAAATCTGCCATGTCTAAAATCTATTCGTGAACGGGCGCGGCCTGGCGGCGACCTGCCCCGACCGGCGGCTTGCGCGGACGTTCAAAGGTGATTCGTTGTCAGTCGAGCAGCTCGCTGACGAGCCTCGATGTATGGCTGACAAGCGAGATGACTTTTTCATACGGCATGCGCGTCGGTCCTATGACACCAATCACGCCGGACAGCGATCCCGCGCGATACTCGGCGGTGACGATCGTGAGCTTGCCCAGCCGAGGATCGTCATGCTCGGTTCCGATCGTGATGGAGACTCCAGAGTTCGCACTTCGCTGCCGCAAAATTCCGCCGAGCTGCTCACGGGTCTCGGTAAGCTCGATCAGCTGCCGCAGGCTCTCGCCAGATGCGAACTCGGGCTGCTCGGCTAGAACGGAGGCCTGGCCAAGGACAACCGCGTCGTCGCCGGTGAGAGCCACATCGAACATCGCCTCGCCTTCCTCGATGAAGATGTTGAGGAGCTCTCCGGCGCCCGTGCCCGCGGTCGCGCTGCTGTCGCGCAGCCGTTCGGCGAGCGACGCCCGAATCTCGCGAAGCTTGAGGCCGGCCAGCCGATCGTTGAGCACGACCGTGACGCCGGCAAGTGCCTCCTCCGCAACGGCGCCCGATACCTCGACGAATATCGTGCGAACGGCGCCGCCCTCGAGCGTCAGAACGAGAAGCAGTCGCTCCGAGGACAGGCGCACCAATTCCAAGTGCTGCAGGACGCTCTCGTCCAGTCGGGGTCCCAGCGCGACGCCCAGTTCTTGGGTCAGCACGCCGAGGCATTGCGCCGCGCCACGCAAGACAGTCTCGATGGCGGATCCGCCGCCGCCCCCATTGCCCAGGATGCGCTCGACCAACTGCCCGCGCTCCTGCGCGGCGAGCGGCGGCAATCGCATCAGGGAATCCACGTACATCCGGTACGCCCGATCTGTCGGGACGCGTCCGGCCGAGGTGTGGGGATGGAAGAGATACCCCTTTTCCTCGAGGTCGCTCATGGTGTTACGAACGGTGGCCGGCGATACATCCATGCCGAAGCGCCGGACGAGCGCGCGTGAGCCAGTGGGCTCCGCGGTCTCGACATATGCTTGGATAACGGCCTCGAGCACTCGCCGCTCTCGTTCGTTCAACTCTGTCAACGCCATAAGTCTAAATATACTAACGACTTCGGATATCGGTCAAGGTTGCGGCAAGCCCATCAAGCAGCAACCACCCTCGCGGAGTAAGAGTGAGCCGCTCACCAGCAATCTCGGCCCATCCCATCTCCCGCCAGCGGCCCAGCGCCTGCTCTTCCCCTTCTTTGAGGACCGTCCCATCGGCGGTCCGTAACTCTAGATACACCCGCTCAGCGATCTCGTTCTCGCTGGTGAGGGTTTCCATCTGGTCGAGAGGGTCTATGCCCTGGGCCAGCCGACGCCGCCACTCCGGATAAGGCACATTCCAGCGGCGGCGGGCTCCGTCGTACTCATGCGCCGCCGGCCCTAGGCCCGCATAGGCGGATCCTGACCAGTAGGACGAGTTGTGACGCGAGCGCCGGCCTGGTCGCGCATAATTGGACACCTCGTAGTGCTCGAAGCCGGCCGCGGTGGCGACATCATCCGCGTACTGGAACTCGTCCACGTAGGCGTCCTCCGAGGCCTCCTTCGTCTGGCCCCGACCGACCCATTTGCCAAATGGTGTCTCGGGATGAGAGGTGAGACCATAAACCGACATGTGATCCGGCGCCAACTGCAGCGCCGTGTCGAGATCCTGAGCCCAGTCTCGATTCAGCTCGGGCGGCATCGCAAAAATCAGGTCGAGTGACAGGTTGTCGAAGCCGGCGGCCCGCGCCGCGTCTACGGCACGACAAGTGGCCTCCGCGGTGTGGGACCGCCGCATCCACATCAGTACGCGGTCGTCGAAGGATTGCGCGCCGATGGAGATCCGGTTGACCCCAGCAGACATCCACGACCGCGCCGCGCTGGCAGTCACGTCCTCGGGATTCGCCTCTACGGTCACCTCGGCGTGCGGCGCGAGCGAGATACGTTCGCGAAGCGCATCGACCGCGCACGCGAGACCGTCGCCACCGAGCCGGCTCGGAGTCCCTCCTCCGAAATACAA
>Ga0102924_1005784_pt1 | contig 11807 bp, 10 predicted proteins | sample PaiPotPPM11metaG_FD_80116 | JGI IMG/M metagenome (GOLD analysis project Ga0102924, IMG submission 80116) | Iron sulfur acid spring bacterial and archeal communities from Banff, Canada, to study Microbial Dark Matter (Phase II) - Paint Pots PPM... ...
CGCCACCGCCGCCGGCTGCCAATTGGTCGCGAGCTGCGACCTCGCGGTCGCCTCGCGGACCGCCAAGTTCGCCACGCCCGGCGTCAATCTCGGCCTGTTCTGCTCGACGCCGATGGTCGCGCTTGCGCGCAACGTGTCGCGCAAGCACGCGATGGAAATGCTGCTCACCGGCGAGATGATCACCGCCGAGCACGCCGCGCGCATCGGCCTCGTCAATCGCGTCGTCGCACCCGGCGCCGAACGCGACGAGGCCCTCGAGATCGCGAGGACGATCGCCGCGAAGTCGGCCTTGACGGTGAAGATCGGCAAGGAGGCATTCTACCGCCAGCTCGAGATGCCGCTCGCCGAGGCCTATCGATACGCGTCAGAGGTGATGGTGGAGAACATGCTCGCGCGCGACGCCGCCGAAGGCATCGGCGCCTTCATCGAAAAGCGCGAGCCGAAATGGGAAGACCGCTAAGGTAAAACAAGAAGCGGCACCTTTCATTCGCTGCGCGGCGCAATTATCTTCAGTCGCGCACGCGCCCTGCGTTCCCGTTGTTTCTCTGGCATTCGCGATGGATCACGATTCCTATTCCGACAGCTACATCCGCGGCATTCTCAACAGCGTGAAGTCGATCGCGATGGTCGGCGCCTCGGAGCGGGAGAACCGGCCGAGCTATTTTGCCTTCAAGTATCTGCTCGAGCGCGGCTACACGATGATCCCCGTCAATCCGGGCCAGGCCGGCGAGACCATCCTCGGCCGACGGGTCTATGCGCGGCTTGCCGACGTGCCCGAGCCCATCGACATGGTCGACATCTTCCGCAATTCGCGCTACGCGCCGGCGATCGTCGCCGAAGCGCTGGCCTTGAAGCCGCGGCCGCAAGTCATCTGGATGCAGCTCGGCGTGCGCAGCGACGAAGCCGCCGCGCTCGCCGAAGCCAACGGCCTCAAGGTCGTGATGAACCGCTGCCCGAAGATCGAATACGGCCGGCTGTCGTCGGAGATCGCCTGGATGGGCGTCAATACCCGAACCATCACCGCGAAGCGGGCGAAGATCGGCGGCGGAATCCAGCGTCTGTCGCTTGACCGCACCTCCGGACGCGGCGGCTCGACCGACGCGGCCACCGCCGCCGCGCGCGCGCAAAACGACGACCGCTGAGCCGGGGGATACGGCGCTATCTCAGCCCGATTGCTCGGAAAGATTGCTATGGCCACGAGTATTCAAGCCGGGCGCCATGCCCTGCTATGCTCGTGTTGACAACAACAGGCGGGTTCCCACGATGGGCGGAATGGACATAGCAGCGCAGTGGATTGGACGCGGACCTTTGCAATCGTCCTTGAGCCCGAGCAGGAAGGCGGGTTTACCGTGCACGTTTCCGGGCGCTGCCGGAGATTGTCGGTTGGCCTATGAAGAGTCCGCATCAATGAGTTTGGCCCTAGAGTCATTGAGTGAGTAGAAGAGCAGCTTGCGCAGTCCCATGCCAAGTGTCCGCTGATCACTGGATATTCCCTGGGCATGTGGAGACGTCGGCGCGTCGATCGAAAAGGAAATTTTGAGCGTGTCGCCGCGGTTTATTTGTCGAATAAACGCCTGGCGCCACTGCGGTTTGCCGCCCGCCTCGCTACCTAGACTGAAGGCCCATCGCGCAACTTTCCGTCGTCCTGCAGAAACCCGCACATCTATACGGCTGTGTCTAGCCGTTAAAAATGCTTGAACGAAAGCCCGCAAGATTAAGGCTCGCGGTCGAGCAAAACTGAAAGACAGTTCAGCGTAGTGGCTAATGGTCCAAACCCCCCAATCTTCTATTTCCCCCAGCCCTCACGCAAAAAGCAGTGTGAATTCAATGTATCGCTGAAGTCTATTTCTTCCCCGAGTTGATAGATCAGTTGCATGTCGGGTTTCTGCCGACTCAATGCGATCATTCGTTCAATATATCGTTCACTTGAATTCGCTTGCCGGATCTCAGGAGCGAGCGAGCAAGCAAGTGCGCTGAGCCGGTGGGAATCACGGAGCGCCTGCAGGAGTGCCGCCACGACCGATTCAGCTGTTGGCGCGGTGAAAATTGTGCCGACACCGCCGCCAGTTGCCATCTGCGCCGCCATCCACGTTGCACTTGGTGCAACAACTACCTTGCCCAATCCGGCAGCTTCTACGAACACCCCGGACGATGAAATCCTATATGCTTCGGCCTCGTACGCGAGGAAAACTATTGTGCTTCTGGAAATATTCGCAAAATATTCAGCTGTATCCTGCTCCGCAGGAAGTAAAACGTGCGAAGCTAGCTGCGATTCCAATGATATTCGGATCTCGCCGGACAAATCTCTGGAATGGACAATGAAGCGCGTCGATGGTTCAGCCTTGTTAACTCGACGGATGATCTCGCTCAGTTGATCAATCAGGCGGCCGGAGTATCTGTTCAGATGTACGTAGACCGTTTGAGCAGTATTCACAGCTGACGATCCGCGCGCTGGTACGGCATGATATTTTGGTAACGGCATTGAAAAAGCGCGTCGGCAGCAAATGCGGGTGAGCATTTGACTGACTGGCATAGTGTCGGCGAGAAGAAAGACACGTTCCTGTCCCGGCCGCCTGCTAAGGTCGGAGCAAGCCAACCGAAAGAGAACTGCCGCTGTAGAGTTGGTCTGCCCTGTCGTCCTCTCAATGAGCTCGCCCCCGGTGAAGCGGAAGAAGACATTGGGCCGTCGGCGCGGTGCACGACGCGCGAGCCACGCGCCTACGCGGACAATGATGAGAGGGCGACTGATGGGGAACAACACCATATCACGGGAGCCCAGGTCACAATCATCGAGCGCCGACCAAAGCGATGCGAGGTCTCCCTGCCCGTCGGCGAAGGCGACGAGTTGATCAACAACATTTGGCGGGTGGATGCCCCACGTGCGAGGCAGGGGGTCGATCGCTCGTTCCGCGTGTAGTTGCGCCGCTATCGCCGGGTCAACCAACTTGGCCGCTATGATGCGAAGCGAAATCCCGAGTACGCTCGCCGCGGTCATGTAACCCAGAAGCTCATGGAAATAGTGGCCCGCGTGATCATACGCAATTACCACAAGCTTAGCGCCGCCTCCGGCACTTCGGCCCAGCAGTTGGGCAATTTTGGAACGGATCATTGTCGTTTGGCCGAGACCTGCATTTCGATCCAGGCATAGGTTTGTTCCAAGCCTCTACGGAGCGATTTGGATGGAGCCCAACCAAGCGCCGTGCGTATACGTCGATTGTCGGAATTTCGCCCCCGCACCCCGATCGGCCCAGGTATGTAGTTCTTGCGCAAGGTCTTACCTGAAATGTCAATTATCAAATCAGCAAGGTGGTCTATTGTGACCATTTCGTCGGAGCCAATATTCAGCGGCCCAGGCACGTCCGAACGCATTAGTCGGACCGTTCCCTCAATGCACTCTGATATGAAGAGAAAGGAACGAGTCTGCTGCCCGTCGCCGAGGATGTCGATGCTGCCCTCATCGGGCGCTTCTGCAACTTTGCGGCACAGCGCCGCGGGGGCCTTCTCGCGACCTCCTCGCCAGGCACCCTGCGGGCCGAAAACATTGTGATATCGAGCGATTCGAGGCTGCAGGACGCCGGCACGCTCGTGGGCTAGATAGAGACGCTCACCGAACAGCTTGGTCCAGCCATATTCGCTGTCAGGGTCCGCCGGATAGACGCTATCCTCACCACAAATTGGGTTGTTCGGATCAAGTTGATTGCGGCGAGGATAGACGCAGGCGGATGACGCAAAAAATATGCGTTGTGTCCGATGTTTTAGGCAGTTCGATAAAACATGAAGATCGATTATCGTGGAATCACGCAGAATGGTTGCATCGTGCCGACCATCATAGACAAATTCCGCACCGCCCATTTCAGCAGCAAGTTGGTAGACCTCATCGAATGTAATATCTATTGCACCGCTGCAAAAGCTGGCGTCGCGGAGATCGCCTAAGATAAATTCATCCGCGTCCACGGTTTTGAACTCGTGTTGCTTACGATCAATGGCGCGCACCCAGTATCCATCTTGCTTTAAGCGGCTCACGAGATGCCCGCCAATAAAGCCTCCAGCCCCACACACCACCGCTGTTTTCATGACGCCACGGTCGATTTATCGGTCCACTGCGAAGAGCGAGCCACCCGCCCGTGCAGTGGAGGTCGGCCAGGGCGCGTGAGACCAGGGTGAGTGTCTTGCACGCACCCCCATGGATCGACGATATACCGCTCCGGCGGAACGTAGCTGGCAAGAGCGGCAAAGCTTGGGTCAGGATTGCAGATCAAAATCACATCAGCTTTAGAAACGCTCTGCGCAAGTGTATCGCCAGACGAGATAGTGGATCCGAAGGCCACGTGTGCCGCTTCACGCGCCTTCTCTATCGGATCAAAGACGACAATTTGGATCGAGTGGGCTTGCAGCCTTCGCACGAATTCGAAAGCCGGCGATTCGGCAGTTACCGACGTTCCAGGTTTGAATGATAGACCGAGTACCGCGACGCAGCGCGGGCGAAACGCGAGCACATGCTCCTCAATTAGGTCATATTGTGCGTTGTTAACCTCGGAAGATCCTCGCACCAGTGGTGCGTCGAGACCGAGTGATCGGGTGAGGTGAAGGAAGCTCTCGATATCGCGCGGGAGACAGGGGCCACCATAGGGAGTACCACCCCTCAGGAGACCCGCTCCGATCCTAGGATCGAGCGACAGTATATTCGCGATTGCATCGATATCAGCGCCGCCAAGCCGATCGGACAGCTGCGCAAGTGAATTTTCGAACGAGATTTTCAGGCAGAGAAAAACGTTGAAGGCTAGCTTTGCGAGTTCGGCATCATGGGTTGAGAGAAAGTGGACTGCGGTTTCCTTTGCAATTATTCTACGATAAAGAGCAGCAGCTAAACTGGCTGCCTCAGTGTCATCGCTGCCAATAAGCACGAACGGCGGTTTCTGAAACCCGGGTACGACTTCTCCCAGAGCGACGAACTCAGGGACATAGACAACCCCGAAATCGATACCTGCTCTTCGTTCGACACCGTCTTCGAGTGCTGGGATAATCCTTCCCGACATTACGCCAGGCATGACTGTCGAGGAGATTATGACAAGGTGGTAGCGCCAACGCAGCCGCCTGCGGAGCACAGCACCAAGATCTCTACACGCTTGTTCTATACAGGAACTCGATAAAGCACCATGCAAAGGTCTCTGCGCAGTTGAAACGATAATGATTGAGGCATCAGTGTCGGCGGCGTTCTGAATGTCCGTGGTGTAAGTAATCGCCGATCCCGCCGCCGCGACAAGTTCATCAAGACCAGGCTCGACAACTGGAATCTTGCCCGCCCTCAGCTGTTCTACTAAATCAAAGTCAACGTCGATCGCCACGGTTCGCAAGCCGCTTCGGGCAAAAAGCCCCGCGAGCGGCAATCCAAGCTTACCCAGACCGAAGACGGACAGCCGCTGCACCATGTTATCGCCATATCACGGAGAACAGCGGTGGCAACACGGTTTTCTGCAGACGGCGGATGCACTGGGTCGTGCCACCTTTTCGAGCCAGTTGGCAGTGTGTCGCATAGGGCCTCACACCCGTGGACTGTTCGCGGGGAAGATATCCTACCAGCGCCGTGCCGTGAACCTGCGGTTCCCGAGTTTGCGGGTTCGGAAAAACTGTTCGGCAATTTCAGCGACGATCCGGTGACCCTCGGAAGCCCCCCGCAAGGACCACTCCGAGCACGTTGTCAACGCCTGTTCCGATGGTCCAAAATTGGCTAAATCGAAACACAGGTACCCCGCGACCAAATGGGCTTGCGATCGAAGTCATGACCTCCTCGCCGCGTTGGCGTCTGACGTCGCCGCTGCGATCGATGCGCCTCTATTGGCGGCATTTTGCGGAATCGACCCACACGCTCGCTCGCCAGGCGATGTCGCGCTTCCGCGTCTCTGACCTCTCGGCGCATGCCTCAATGGTCCGCTGCGCCAACGGGCGAGCAATCTACATCAATCCGCAAGACGGGCGCGGCCGTTCCCTGGTTCGCCGCGGTGGCGACGTCAACCCGGGCTCGCTCGTCATGTGGCGATCACTCTTGGCCGAGCGGCCATGGACGCACGTGATCGACGTGGGTGCCAATTACGGCGAGATGCTCGTTGGCGTGGAGCTGCCGCGAGCGGCCACGGTGATTGCGCTGGAGCCAAATCCCTTCGTCATTCCCTATCTCACGCGCACCCTGCAGCAATTAGGGGTTGGCGTTGAGTTGATGTCGAAGGCCGCGTCAGCGCGTTCGGGGACGGCAACGCTAGCCATCGATCGTAACTGGTCAGGCTTCTCCAGCATCGCTGGTGTCCACACAGAATCCGCAGGACGCGCTATTGAGTTTGTGGAGGTTCCCACGGTCACGCTCGCGACGCTGATCAAAGAGCGTACTGCTGACGTGCGCTCGGTCCGCCTGCTGGTGAAGGTCGACGTCGAAATTCACGAGGTTGCGGTACTGCAGGACTTGGAGGACATGCTTGCAGAATTCGAGGAGTTCGCCGCGTTGGTCGAAATCGTTCACCTCGCCGCCGCCGACATCGAGTGGCTGCTGCTACGCTTTGACATCGAGTTGCTCGATACCGAAGGCGGCAAGTTGACCAAAATCGACTTGACGACACCGGCCGAACTGCAAGGCCTGCTATCCGGTACGAAATTCTATCGACAGGATGCGGTGCTTCGGCGGCGAGGGCATTTCCACCGGCGCGTCAGGTTAACAAGTATATTCGACTAAAATCGCGTGACGTTCTAGTTGAGGAGGTACGCGGCTCGACCTCGACTGCGGTGACAATTCAGTCGAACAGCCAACCAATTCGAGCTGGTGATCAACCTCAAGACCGCTAACGCGATGGGCGTGACAGTGCCCCCGGCATTATTGGTACGAGCTGACAAGGTGATCGAGTAGCCGACGACGTCATCGAAGATCAATGTTCTTAGCCAAATCAGGCACAGTAGCGGAGAGGGCGACTAGGAAAGAACCGTTCGCTGCCCGCGCTGACCCCGAACGTGACGACGTTCAGCGCTGCAATCGCAGCCCGAAGAGAAACGACGTCGCCATGTAGGTGAGGCCGGGCTGTGTCGCGGTCTGCCAGTCCTCCCGCACCTCGCCCTTGAGCTGCAGGTCGCGGTTCATCTTGCAGGTCAGGCCGCCGGACAGGAAATAGCGCTGGTCCGACAGCGTTGAGCCGACGTAGTCGTCGGTGCCGTAGCCGGCCTTGAAGGTGCCGATGAGCCAGAGCAGGAAGGCGTGATCGACCTGCAGGCTGACGTCGCGCGTGAGCGTGCCGGAGGTGCCGGCGAGGATCGTCTCGTGCGCGGCGGCCATAATGCGGTATGGAGCAAAACGGCCTGGAACAACTTAGTTAGATCCTATAAACCGGCGATGGGCGCTTTTCCCAACAGCATGCTGAGGATTGGCCGATGAACGAACGCATTCCGGGCTTCGCCACGCTCGCCATTCACGCCGGGGCGCAGCCCGATCCCACGACCGGCGCGCGCGCGACGCCGATCTATCAGACCACCTCGTACGTGTTTGAAAGCGTCGACCATGCCGCCTCGCTGTTCGGGCTGCAGACCTTCGGCAACATCTATACGCGCATCGGCAACCCGACCAATGCGGTGCTGGAGGAGCGCGTCGCCGCGCTCGAAGGCGGCACCGCCGGGCTTGCGGTCGGATCCGGCCACGCGGCGCAGGTGCTGGTCTTTCATTGCCTGCTGCAGCCCGGCGATGAGTTCGTCGCGTCGCGTAAGCTCTATGGCGGCTCGATCAACCAGTTCAACCACGCCTTCAAGAACTTCGGCTGGAACGTGGTGTGGGCCGATCCCGACGACATCGGCTCGTTCGAGCGTGCGGTGAGCCCGAAGACCAAGGCGATCTTCACCGAGTCGATCGCCAATCCCGGCGGGGTCATCACCGACATGGAGGCGATCGCGCAGATCGCGCGCCGCGCCGGCGTACCCTACATCGTCGACAACACGCTGGCTTCCCCGTATCTGTGCAAGCCGATCGATCACGGCGCCGACGTCGTCGTGCATTCGCTGACCAAATTTCTCGGCGGCCACGGTAACTCGATCGGCGGGCTCATCGTCGATGCCGGCACCTTCAACTGGTCGCGCGAGCGGCGTTACCCGATGCTGTGCGAGCCGCGGCCGGAATATCACGGTATCGTCCTGCACGAGACGTTCGGCAATTTCGCCTTTGCCATCGCCTGCCGGGTGCTGGCGCTGCGCGACATCGGTCCGGCGCTCTCACCGTTCAATGCCTTCCTCATCCTCACCGGCATCGAGACGCTGCCGCTGCGCATGCGCCAGCACTGCGACAATGCGCTCGCGGTCGCCGAATGGATCGCCAAGCACCCGCAGGTGGCCTGGGTGAGCTATCCGGGCCTGGCGGGGGACCGCTACCACAACCTCGCCAAGAAATATTGCCCGAACGGCGCCGGCGCCGTGTTTACGTTCGGCCTCAAGGGCGGCTACGACGCCGGCGTCAAGCTCGTCTCCAACGTGAAGCTGTTCTCCCACCTCGCCAACATCGGCGACACCCGCTCGCTGATCATTCACCCGGCATCGACCACCCACCGCCAGCTCAACGATGCGCAGAAGGTCGCGGCCGGCGCCGGCCCGGACGTGGTGCGGCTGTCGATCGGCATCGAGGACAAGGAGGACATCATCGCCGATCTCGAGCAAGGGCTGGCCGACTGAAGTCACCCGCCGCGCGGCTAAGGGCGCGAGCCGGCGTCGATAATTTCCCGCCGGTCGGCACTCCGCGGCTACGCGCCGAGCGTCCGTTCTCCGAATTCGGTCATCGATTGCGGCGCGGCTGCGTTCGACCGGGCGCCGGAATGACGACTGCCGCGGCTAACGCTCGCCGCGTGCATGGTCGCCGCGGTCAAGACCAGCATCGCCATCGCCTGGTGCAGCAATGCCACGGGAAGCGGCGCTGCGGCGAGCAGCGTCCAGATGCCGAGCGCCGCCTGCAACGTCAGCGCCACCAATAATGCGACGGCGCCGGCAAACGCTGGCCCTCTTCGCGCGCGCCCGACATCGATGGCGTGCGCGAGCGCGCACAACCAGATCGCATAGGCGAGCATCCGATGGTCGAACTGGACAGTGAGCGTGTTCTCGAAGAAATTGCGCCAGAGCGGCGCGTCGGCAAACAGCCGCGACCCTTCGGGCACCAAGGCGCCGTCGATCAGCGGCCACGTGTTGTAGACGTACCCGGCGCGCAGTCCGGCGACGAGGGCGCCGAGATAAATTTGCAGGAGCACGAGTCCCAGCAGGCCGGCCGCGCTCGCGCGAAGCCGAGCTGCTCCCCCTCCCTGCCACGCTGCCGGTGCGGGAGGAAATATCGACGTCCCCTCCCCGAGGCGCTGCGCCGTCCACACCAGCGCGACATAGATCGCGCAGGCGAGCACAAGATGCGTCGCCAGCCGATATTGCGAGACCTCGACACGATCGGCGAGGCCGGATGCCACCATCCACCAGCCGACCGCGCCTTGCAGCGCGCCAAGAGCAAAGATCAACCAGAGCCGCGGCCGCAGCTCGCTTGCGATCCAGCCGCGCCACAGAAACCAGAGGAACGGAAACAGGAACGCCGCGCCGATCAGCCGGCCAAGGAACCGGTGCGCCCATTCCCACCAGAAAATGGTCTTGAACTCAGCCAGGCTCATGCCGCGGTTGAGTTCGCGGTACTGCGGAATGGCCTGATATTTCTGGAACTCGGCCTGCAATTGCCCCTCGCTGAGCGGCGGCAACGCGCCGGTCACCGGCTGCCATTCGGTAATCGAGAGGCCCGACTCGGTCAGCCGCGTCGCGCCACCGACGAGCACCATGACGAGCACGAGCGCGGCGACAGCATAAAGCCACAGCCGGATCGCGCGCGTGCGAAAATCATCGGCAAGTGTCGCGGTCATTCTCGCCCGATCATTGAGGAGGCGGACACCTTATAACCCCCTCCCCCGTGCGGCAATGACGCGCGATGTCGCCTGTGATAGCACCTCTCCCATGTCTCTCAGGCTGCGCAAGTTCATCGGCGCCATTGCGCTTCTGGTGCTTGTCGTCGTGTGGGCGCTGGTGGCGATGGCGCTCGCGCAGGCTCCGGCCATTCGCGAAAACGCCCTCGCCGCCACGCTCTATTACATCATCGCCGGACTCGGATGGGTCGTGCCGGCGATGCCTCTGGTGCGGTGGATGAGCCGGAGGGCCGACGACGGAAGACGGCCGACCGACGACGGACGATAGAAGCAGGAATACAGGCGAAAGACTTTTATTTGTCGTTCGTTGCCCGTCCACTGTCACCCGCTCACGCCGCCTCCAGGCCGCGCAAGCCGTTCCACATCGCGGTCGCCGAACCCGAGAGCAGCACGCGCACGTAGCGCAGGCGCTGGTATTCGCCGTTCAGCGAGAGCCGCGGCAGCGCCGTCAGGGTTTTTCCGTGCCCACGAAAGAACACGCCGGGCTGCGTCGTCACCGCGGTCTTGAAGCCAAGCTCGGACGCGATCTCGAATTCGCGCGGCCCGGCCGAGCTGCGGTCGCCAAACGGATAGCATAGATGCTGCGGCCGCACGGCAAGCGCCGCCTCGATGACCGAGCGGCTCAGATCCATTTCCGCGCGCACGGCGTCGGCCGGCAGCTTCGCCAGCATCGGATGATTGACCGTATGGGCGCCGATGGTCACCAGCGGGTCGGCGGCGAGTTCGCTGAGCTCCGCCCAACTCATGCAGAGATCGTTGCAGAACCCCGCTATGTCGACCTGATAGCAGGCCGCGAGATCGCGCACGATGCGCCGTACCTCGGTCTCGGTGCGCCGGCGGCGCAGCCACCAATAAAGCTCGTTGAAGAGCGCGCGCTTGTCGGCGACATCGGCACAGTCGAAGGTGCGGTTGCGGCCGTCAACCTCGAGGCCGATGCGGTTGTTGCGCGCGATCACCGCTTCGAGCGCGAGCCACCAGAGTTCGCCGAGCCGGTCGGGAAAGCTCGTGGCCACATAGACCGCGAACGGTACCTCCGCCTCCTTGAGGATCGGATAGGCCCACTCCAGCGTATCGCGGTAGCCGTCGTCGAAAGTAACGCAGACGAAGCGGCGGGAAAAATCGGCCTCGGTCAGGCGGCGGTGCATCTCGTCGAGGCTGACGAGGTCGACGCGCGAGCGGCGCAGCGAGCGGATCACGCGTGCAAAGAATGCCGGCGTGATCTCGAGCAGGCCGTTCGGCTGGAACCGGTCGGGCCGGGACGGACGGACGTGGTGCAGCGTCAGGATGGCGCCGACCCCGCCGACAAAACGCTTCAGCGCACGATGCGCGCCACTGAAGTAGAGCCCCTCCAGCCCGCTGCGGATGATCGTCTGTTTGAGCCCGCTCACCGATGCTTCCTTCCCGAACACGCCCTGTGGCGCGCTGCGCCGGCGATTCTTTGCCGGCCGCCGCGGCGGGGTCAACTCCGCGCTTTCTGTCCTCCCCGGTTTCCTCTGCGTTGGCGGGTCGAACAAGGCGCGCCGCAGTGTCGCCGCGGGCGCAAACTGCAAGCGCGCAACGCCGGCGTCCCACACTCGCGTGCTCTCACTCCCACTCGCGCGGGAGAAAGAAAAACGCTAGGCCGCCGCTGCTCCGGCCGCGGCGACGCCGGCGCGCGCGCCGACAAGCACGGTCACATCGTCGAAGCCGGCGTCGATCAGGCGCTCCCGCCCCGCGGCGGTTGCTGCGCCGGTCGCCGTCTCGGTGAGCAGGAACGCGTGCGGCGCGATCTCGGCGATGGCGGTCATCTCCGGTCCGCCGAGTGCGCCGGCATCTAAGACCAAATGGTCGTAGCTGCGCGCCAGCGCG
>Ga0102924_1005788_pt1 | contig 11798 bp, 9 predicted proteins | sample PaiPotPPM11metaG_FD_80116 | JGI IMG/M metagenome (GOLD analysis project Ga0102924, IMG submission 80116) | Iron sulfur acid spring bacterial and archeal communities from Banff, Canada, to study Microbial Dark Matter (Phase II) - Paint Pots PPM... ...
GCAGTAAACATGGATTACGAGATCAGCGCGCAAGACGTGAAAAGCAAACTGGATTCCGGTGAACCCTTCACTTTGCTCGACGTCCGCGAGCCATGGGAGTTTGAAACGGCGCGAATTCAAACTGCCACGTTGATGCCGATGGGCGATATCCCCGCTCGGGCGCATCAGGAACTCGATCCCGAGGATCATATCGTTGTGCTATGCCATCACGGTGTGCGTTCGATGAACGTAACGGTATGGCTGCGGCAGCAGGGGTTTGAAAAGGCGCAGTCCATGCAAGGTGGTATTGATGCGTGGTCACGACAGGTCGATGAAAAGGTGCCGAAGTACTGATGAGCATCGAGCTACGAGCGCCGGGCTACAAGTCTCGTCGACTTCAATTTCTCGAGGCCCACGGCTCGTAAGTCAAAGCTAGCCATGAAAAAAGAACTCATCGAACTACGAGTAAACGGGCGCACTCACGAGCTGGCCAATGAGCCGAGCGCACTCTTGCTTGACGTCTTGCGGCAGCAACTGAATCTCACCGGTTCGAAGCGCGGATGCGACGATTCCTCTTGCGGAGCATGCACGGTCCTCGTCGACGGCGTCGCCATGATGTCGTGCACCCTTCTCGCAGCAAGTTGCGAGGGCCAGGAGATCAGCACAATCGAAGGCGTAAGCGAACACGGTAGTCTCGCCGCCATCCAAAAAGCCTATGGCGATTGGGGTGGGGCGCAGTGTGGTTACTTTACTCCCGGATTCATCATGACCGTGAAGTCGCTGCTGGCGGAGAATCCAGATCCTTCGGAGGCCGACGTTCGTGCAGCGCTGAGCAGCAATCTCTGCCGCTGCACCGGTTACAACCAGATGTACGAAGCGATTCGCTCGGCGATCAGAACTGAACAAGCGCAAACGAAGCCCACAGGTGTTGTGACAGTTGGTGACAGACGATGACCAAGTTCTTCAATGACCAGGGAGGCATGAAGAAACTCTCCGAGCGCCTCGAAGCGGCGAAAGCCAACATGCCGGCCGATGTACGGCATGCTCACGTCCACAGCTCTAAACATCGTGCCGAGATCCTAGCGAGTGACACGTGCGGGTGCTTCTATTGTGAGAAGACTTTTGGGCCGCACGAAATAGTTGAATGGACAGATGACGGACAAACCGCATTCTGTCCAAAGTGCGGGATCGACTCCGTCATTGGGTCGGCCTCGGGGTTTCCCATCAACACAGATTTCTTACATCAAATGTGTGAGTACTGGTTCTGACCACATGACGACCGATTTTTCCATCATCGGCAAGCCCACTGCGATGGTCGACGCAGCCGAGAAGACTACCGGCTCTGGCAAGTACACCGATGACCTGAGCGTGCCAGGCATGCTGGTGGGAAAGATTCTGCACTCGCCTTTCCCGCACGCGCGCATTGTGCAAATCGACACAAGCCGCGCTGAGAAGTTAGAGGGCGTTGTCGCCGTCGTAGTCGGAAAAGACGCCCCGAATCCTTACGGCATCCTTCCGGTAGGGCACGACGAGCATGCGCTGGCTCTCGACAAGGTTCGCTACGTCGGCGATAACGTCGCCTGTGTCGTAGCTACTTCGGAAGTGGCCGCCGAGAAGGCTCTCGAATTCATCGACATCAAGTATGACGTTTTGCCCGCTTACTTCGATCCCGAAGAATCGATGAAGGCCGAAACCGACCTCATCCACGACAACAAGCCGAACAATCTTGAAAAGGACTATCACCACTCTTTTGGCGATCCTGAAAAAGGTTTTGCCGAGGCCGATCATGTTGCCGAGGCTCGTTTCATTGCGAACGAAGTCACGCACGCAGCCATGGAGCCGCATTCTACGCTGGCGTCGTTCGAGATAGATCCTCACACCGGGAAGCCCGGGCGCCTCACCGTGTGGTCGTCCACTCAAGTCCCCTATTACCTGCAGCACAAGTTGTCGCTCGTGCTCGATATGCCGATGTCCCAGATCCGGGTGATCAAGCCGCTTGTCGGGGGAGGATTTGGCGGTAAGAGCGAAGTCATACCGCTGGAAATCATTGCCGCAGTCGCCGCACGCGAGGCGCAGGCGCCAGTCAAGATCACTTACACGCGGGAGGAAGTGTTCTGGGCCCACCGCGGTCGCCCGCGCACCATCGTGGACTTGAAAACAGGTGTTCGTAATGATGGGCGTATCACCGCTGTCAAGGCGCGTGTCGTACAAGATGGTGGCGGGTACTGTTCTTACGGGGTGGTCACGATTCTCTATTCAGGCGCGCTGCTCGGGGCTCTGTACGACATCCCGAACATTCAGTACGACGGATACCGGGTCTTGACGAACAAACCCGCCTGCGGCGCCATGCGCGGTCATGGTACGGTCAACGTGCGGTTCGCTTTCGAATCGCAACTCGATGAACTGGCCGTCAAGATTGGGATGGATCCAGCCGAGATTCGCCGGCGCAATCTGCTGCAAACACCTTGTGTCACCGTCAACGGACTACGCGTTCAGAGCTACGGACTTCCCGAGTGTATCGAAAGAACTGTCGAGCGATCCGGCTGGAAGCAGCGTAAAGGAAAACTGTCAAAGGGGCGCGGCCTCGGCATTGCCTGCAGTCACTATGTGAGCGGCGCCGCCAACTCCATTATCCGGTCTGACATGCCGCATTCGACGGTCAACATAAAAATCGATCGCGACGGCGGTGTCGTCGTTTACACGGGCGCGTCCGAAATCGGCCAGGGATCAGACACGATGACGGCTCAGATCGCCGCCGAGACATTGGGATGCTCATTGCCCCGCGTACGAGTCATCGCTGCCGATACTGACCTCACACCCATTGACATTGGTTCATACTCCAGTCGCGTCACGTTCATGGCGGGCAATGCCACGCTTCGGGCTGCCCAAGAAGTGAAGAAGTTGATCGCCGCTGCCGCGGCAAAAAAGATGGGCTGCGCCTCCGACGACCTGATCTTCCGGGAAGACCAAGTCTCGAAGAAAAACGGCCATATAAGAATCTCCACCGGCGGTCCAGAAGAGCAAGGTTCGGCGGCATCGGTATCGGGTCACGTTGAAGGACAGATTCTTCGCGGCTCGCTGCAGCAAAAACGAAAAGAAGAAGGCCCGAAAGATTGCATGAGCTTCGAAGAAGCCGTGGTCGCGGCCATCGATTTTCATGGCGCACTCACCGGTACCGGATCGTACGCGCCCCCTCCAGAGGCTCGCGGCGGCAAGCACAAGGGGGCGGGCGTTGGTCCATCGCCTGCATACTCGTACTCCGCGCAGGTAGCCGAAGTCAGCGTCGACGAAGAGACCGGAGAAGTCACGGTTCATAAAGTGTGGGCGGCGCACGATTGTGGCCGTGCCCTAAACCCGATTTCTGTCGAAGGCCAGATCATAGGTTCCGTCTGGATGGGTATGGGACAGGCCCTGACCGAAGAAATGGTATGGAAAGACGGGATGCTGATGAATCCCGGCCTGCTGGAATACCGCAGCCCTTCCTCGATTGAATCGCCGGACATTGATCCCATCATTGTCGAGAGTATCGATCCGGAGGGGCCATTCGGAGCAAAGGAATGTAGTGAAGGATCGCTCGCTGCCACGATCCCGGCGATCGCCAATGCGATCTACGATGCAGTCGGAGTGCGGTTGCACGAATCTCCCTTTACGCCCGAGAGAGTGTTGGCGGCATTGCGGGCGAAGAACAACGCAAAGACCATTAACCTGACGGAAGGCGTCGACCCAACTTCTCCACAGCGTTTTCGTGAGCACGGTGGATCGCTCTGTTTCAAAGGCAAGGGACCCGAGCGTCATCCGCTTGATCCGTCACGGAATGAAGTTTCGGCGGGAGGTACGGATTGAGCCTTCCCGAGTTCAGGCTGCTGCGCCCTCGAAGCGTGGCAGAAGCAATCGATCAATTGGGCCGGCATGGCGCAAACATCCGCGTTCTGGCTGGCGGCACCGACTTGATTCCGTCGATGCGGCAAAAACTTTTCGAACCGAAATTCGTTCTCGACCTGCGCGAAATTGCCGCCATCCGAGGGATCCACCCGTTGCCCGATGGCGGCGTTGAAATAGGCGCTCTCACGACCATTCGCACCGTCGAGCGATCCGATTTTCTCCGGCAACATTTCCATGTGCTGACCGAAGCTGCAGCCACCGTTGCTTCCCCCGTTCTTCGCAACATGGGCACCATCGGTGGCAACATCTGCCTCGACACGCGCTGTCTCTGGTATAACCAGTCGCTCACCTGGCGCAAAGGATGCGGCTTCTGTATCAAGAAAGATGGCGACCTATGCCACGTTGCCCCTGGCGGAACGAAGTGCTGGGCGGCATTTTCGGGCGATACGCCGCCGGCGCTGCTCTGCCTGCAAGCAGAAATCGAAATTGCCGGCCCTGGCGGAACGCGCCGTATTCCGCTGGCAGATTTTTACACAGGGCTTGGTGACACCTATCGCAAATTGCAGCCCAACGAACTCGTCACACGCGTCTTTATACCCGCCTCTTCGGCTGGATACCATGGCGTGTATCGAAAGCTCCGCGTGCGCGGATCGATTGACTACCCGCTGGCTGGCGTGGCAGTTGTCATGAAGCGTTCCAATGGGCACGTTTCCGATGTACGAGTGGGAATTACGGCAGTGAATCCCGCGCCGTTGCTCATCAAGGGCGCGTCTGACTTGCTTGTGGGCAAGGTGATGGACGATTCCTTGGCAGAAGCTATCGGGGATCTCGCGGCAAGAACCGCGAAGCCGCTCACGACTTCAGCATTGACTCCTGAATACCGTCGCGAAATGATCCGCGTATTCACAAAGCGCGCCGTATTGGCGGCCGCCTCGAATAATTAACCCTGGTTTGCGGGAGGAGCACATGGCCGAGTATCACATCGCTCAAGTCAATATCGGCCGGATCAAAGGTCCACTGGATGGCCTGGTCATGGCCGGATTTGTGGCGCGGCTGGAGGAGATCAACGCTCTCGCCGACAGAACTCCAGGATTTGTCTGGCGGTTGCAAACTTCCGAAGGGAATGCGACCTATCTGCGGCCCTATGACGATGACCGGATATTGGTCAACATGTCCGTCTGGCGATCATTGGACTCTTTGAAACAATACGTTTATCGCACGGCGCATGCGGAATTGCTGCGGCAGAGACAAGCCTGGTTCGAGATGTTCAGCGGCGCATACCTGGCTTTGTGGTGGGTGCCGGCCGGGCATCTTCCCGGCGTGGACGAGGCGAAGAAGCGCCTGGCATACCTGGAAGCACACGGTCCAACCGAGTTTGCGTTCACGTTCAAAACTAGTTTTCCTCCCAACGAAGATTTTCAACGAACGATTGAGTGGTCTACTTTCGACCCATGTCCAGCGGTATGAATTGCACTTCTACGAGAGTCCCCCGCAGTGTGCGGCGTCAACTGATAGAATTCAGCGGCTGCGCCAATAGCGTTCCATCCCAATGATCACCGATTGCCACATCCATATCCAGCCGATGGAAATGTTTAAGCCTCACGCGCTGGAGTTGATGAAGAGGAAACGCGCAAACTTCGATCAGATCGTCGAGTTTTGCCGCTCGCCGAAAGCGTTTCTCAAGTTCCTGGATTCCAGTGGAATCGATCGAGCGATGCTCATCAATTACGTGGCGCCCGAGGTGATCGGATTCACCAGCGGCGTCAATCAGTTTGTGGCCGATTACGTGAAAGAAGATCCGAAGCGCCTGCTGTCCTGCGGGAGCCTGCATCCACGCCATACAACAAATGTTTTGGCGGATGTGGAACATATTCTGCGTCTGGGACTGAAGATGATCAAGATTCATCCTCCGCACCAGTTACTTTTCCCCAACGACTATCTGAGTGGCGCTAAGGAATTGGAAATCATCTATCGCGCGGCTGAGGCCAACGGAGTTCCGGTGATGTTTCACACTGGAACTTCGATTTTCCCGGGCGCGCGCAACAAGTACGGCGATCCCATCTATGTCGATGACGTTGCGGTCGACTTTCCGAAGTTGAAGATTTTGCTGGCCCACGGCGGACGTCCGCTCTGGATGCCGACCGCTTTCTTCCTGGTCCGCCGGCACCCGAATGTCTATCTGGATATCAGCGGAATCCCTCCGAAGACGCTGCTGAAGTATTTTCCGCGCCTCGAAGAAATTGCCGAGAAGACGCTATTCGGCACAGACTGGCCCGGCCCGGGCGTGCCCGACATCAAGAAAAATCTTGACGAATTTCGCGCCCTTCCGCTCACTGCAGAAGTGCAGCAGCAGATCCTGAGCAAGACAGCCTTATCACTCTGGCCGGCTTGACGCTATATCCTTTATTTTCCGGCCGTCGCCCCCGCGGCCTTAGACCCAGCCAATTCGTCCGCCAATGCGGTTGCTCCATAGATCTTCCGCAGGGCTTCTTGAATTCCCCGCGAATCGACCGACACCGCGCGCCCCTGGACATCGCTGTACGCAAAATTCCAGGGTAGAGACTGGATGTTGCCGTCGAAGATAATCCCGACCACTTCCCCTTTCTTGTTCACCGTAGGCGATCCCGAGTTGCCTCCGATGATGTCAGCCGTCGAAACGAAGTTCAACGGAGTCTTCAAATCGAGCTTCGCTTTAGACTTCATCCAACTCTCGGGCAATACGTAGGGCGGCTGGCTGCCATGTTCTGCAGCGTGATCATAGGCTCCGCCGATATTCGTGTCGAACGGAATCGTTTTTCCGTTCTCTCGATAGCCCTTCACCACTCCATAGCTCAAACGGAGCGTGAACGTTGCGTCTGGCGGCTGGGCGAACCCACTCTGTGCGAAACGAGCTTTGGCGATGACTGTTCCATCGCGACGAACAACGGAATCGATCTTGTCATCGAAATCCTTACGCGCGGCTCGAGCCGATGGATCAATCGCCCTCATGACTACGATTAACGGGTCGGTACTGGCGTCGACCGCGGCTTGCCCGCCTTCATACAATTGCTTGCGTACGGCCACATCGTCAAGCTTTGTATTGCCGATCAGATCCTTCGCCGCATCCGCCGGAGTTTTCCCCTGCAGGAACTTCTGCACATCCGGATTATCTTTCCCCAACGCTTCTTGCATTTCGTTGAGCGATTCAGTCATCTGTGCTGTTTCGAGGTTCTTGTAGATCGGTTCGGTTGAAAACAGCTGCTGTTCGAGCGAGGGCAGGGCGGAATCACGAAATTCCCGCATGCGTTCTTGGTTCGGTTTTGACTTTTCCGCAGCCGCTCTGACCAGAATGCGAGCGTTGAGGGCGAGCCGGGGAAATAGCCGCAATCGCTCCAGATACGTCAAGCTGGGATAAATAGACTGCTGCAGCTTCATTGCCTGCGCAATCTCATCCCAGGGATCGGCAACCCCAGAATTCTTCGGATCCGCCTTGAACGCCGCTCGCAACTTTGCTTCGGCGTCGGCTTTCGAATCCATAATCGACTTGTCGACCAATCCCGATTGATAACCGCCAATTGCCTTCTGCGAGTTCTGCAAACCGAAAATGTCTTCCTTCGCGATGCGTGCATACTCTTCCGATTGCTTGCTGAAGTCCTCGAGCAGCGCGATCCTGCGCCGTAGGACATTCAACACCGACGGATATTGCACGTCGCGCAAGAACTCGAGCTGCGCCATCGTCAGCAGGCGACCCGTGTTTCCCGGATGTCCTGACACGAAAATCAGATCTCCATCGTTCACGCCAGTCGCCGACCACTTGAGATAGTTATCCAAATGCGCAGGCTTGCCATTCTCATATACGCGAAAGAATGTGATGTCGAGATCGTAGCGAGGATAGGTAAAGTTATCGGGGTCGCCCCCAAAGAAGGCGATGTCGAACTCAGGCGCGAATACCAGCCGGACATCTGTGTACTTTTTGTATTTGTAAAGGTTATAGACTTGCCCCGAATAAAACGTGACCACGTCACAGCGCAAACCGGTCGATGTGGAGCAGTCTTTCTCGACCTGTGACATCGCGGCACGCTGTGCCTGCCCCAGGTCCGCGGCCGACATCGTCAACTTCACCCCCGCATTAATCTTCTCGGTAACATCTTCAATTCCGACCAGCTGGTTAAGTTCAAGATTGGGACACTTCGCTTCTTCCGCCTGAGTCTTTGCATAGAAGCCAGTCTTAATGTAGTCGTGCCCTTCGCTCGAAAGCTGTTGGACGCAGCCTGCCCCTACGTGATGATTCGTGAAGGTGAGGCCATCCGCTGAAACGAAAGAGCCCGAGCCGCCGTTGTTGAACCGCACTGACGACAAGCGAACGTGGTCGAGCCACTTCTGCGTCACTTCAAATCCGTACTTTGCTTTTATTTTGTCTCTCGGGGGTGCGTTGTACAGCCACATGCCCTCGTCGGCCATTGCCAGATTCGAGCAGACGAAAGCACACGCAAGCACAATGGAAAAGAATCGTTTCATTTCGGGTGGTTCCTCCATGAGGAGTATGACGAACTTAGAACGAGGCCGCGGGGAACTGCGGAGCGAACCCTTAAATATACGCTGCCAGAAAGCGGGTTGCAAAAATCTCGATCGTCAATTCCGGGGCAAAAGGGCCACCGAAAGCGGCATCCAAGCCTGGTAACACGCAAGTGCGGCTGCGCCGTGGTTGGAACTTCCGCAAGCTTTAAGGTATAAAAAAAGGTTGCGTCCCACGGCCTTCCTGCCGCGGTCCGCATCTAGAATCTTCCGGCAAAGCGAGAACCGAATGTCCAGCGTGACTACAACTCATGCTCCCAAGGGGCTTGAGGGCGTCGTTGCCACTAATTCCAGTATTTGCTTCATCGATGGAGATCGCGGCGTCCTCGCCTATCGCGGCATCGACATCCACGAACTCGCTGACCACTCGAACTTCGAGGAGACTTGCTACCTGCTTTGGTTTGGCAAGTTGCCCACGCGAGCCGAACTGCGCGAACTGCACGACCGGCTCGCCGAAGAGCGCAAAATCGACGCGTCGATCATCACTCTCCTGCGCAATGCTCCTCGTCATGCGCTTCCCATGGATGTTCTGCGCACGGCCGTCTCCGCGCTGTCATTTTACGATCCTCAGGAAAAGAACAACGATCGCAAGACCAATGTCGATAAAGCGATCCGTCTGACCTCGCAGATTGCCATGATCGTGGCCGCCTACGACCGCATCCGGAAAGGGAAGCCGATCGTTGAGCCGGATCGTTCGCTCTCGCACGCCGCCAATTTCTTGCTCATGCTCAACGGCAAGCATCCTTCAGCGACAGCCGAACGCGCCTTGGATATTGCACTCATTCTCCACGCCGATCATGAGTTGAACGCCTCCACGTTTGCCGCCCGCGTCACTGCCGCGACCTTGTCTGACATGCATTCCGCGATCACCTCGGCGATCGGAGCTTTGAAAGGCCCGCTGCATGGAGGCGCCAATGAGGCGGTGTTCCGCATTCTGGTTGCCATCGACGAGTCCGGCGCCGACCCCGTCGAGTACATCAAGGGCATGCTCGCTCAGAAGAAGAAAGTTCCCGGCTTCGGGCATCGCGTTTATCACACCGAGGACCCCCGCGCCACGCACCTGCGCGTGATGTCCCGCGATCTTGGCAATTCCAGCGGACAGGCCAAGTGGTTCGAGATCTCCCACAAGATTGAAGAATTCGTGAAAGCCGATAAAAAACTGAACGCCAACGTCGATTTCTACTCGGCCTCGACCTATCACACGCTTGGCATCGACGTGGATCTGTTCACCCCAATCTTCGCCGTCTCCCGCATCAGCGGATGGACTGCACACGTCATCGAGCAACTCGACGACAATCGCCTCATCCGCCCGCGCGCGGAGTATCTGGGGCCGGAATATCCGAATCACTACGTCGCGATCGACCAACGGTAATCTCGCTTTAAAGAGATGTATGTGGGGACAGCCGCCCTCGGCTGTCCGGCGGGCGCGAGCCCACCCGCAGCTCCCTCGCGTAGAATAGAAGCGGGTTCTGTATGCATCGCGTGTATCTCGACAATAACGCCACCACTCCGATCCTGCCCGAAGTGTTTGAGGCAATGCGCCCCTTTTTTGGGGAGCGCTTCGGCAATGCCTCGTCGATCCATCATCACGGGCAGGAAACGCGGGCGGCGGTCGAAGACGCTCGTGACGCGGTAGGGAAGCTCCTCGGTTGCAGTGCCGCCGAGATCATTTTCACCAGCGGCGGGACGGAGAGCGATAATCTGGCCATCGCCGGATTAGTTGCGCGGGGCGATCATGTCGTCACATCTAGTATCGAGCACCATGCCGTCTTGCACGCCTGTAAGCATCTGCAAGAAATCGGGTGCGAAGTGACAATCCTGCCGGTGGACGGCCATGGCCTGATTGATCCCTCGGATCTGCGGCGCGCCTTGCGGCCGAACACGAAGCTGATCTCGATCATGATGGCGAACAATGAGACTGGAGTTCTGCAGCCGGTCGAGGAAATCGGAGAGATCGCGGCCGAGGCCGGCGTTCTTTTTCACACCGACGCCGTACAGGCCGCAGCCAAGGTTCCTATCGATGTGCGCCGCATCGGCTGCCACGCCCTTTCCATCTCCGGCCACAAGGTGCATGCTCCTCAGGGAGTGGGTGCGCTGTATCTGAAGAAGGGAATTCGCCTGCAGCCGCTGTTCTACGGCGGTCGCCATGAGCGCTCCCGCCGCGCTGGAACCGAGAATGTTCCGGGGATCGTAGGCTTGGGCAAGGCCGCGGAGTTGGCCAAGCAATCCCTCGACCATGGCGACGACAAGCGTATGGCCGCGATGCGCGACCGTCTGGAGCAGGGCATTCTCGCGCAGGTGGACGAAGCCGGAGTGAATGGCGAAGGAGCGTCCCGCGTTCCAAACACGTCCAACATTCACTTCAATCATGTCGAGGGGGAATCTCTGGTCATCGCTCTCGACTTGAAGGGATTGGCGGTTTCCACTGGCGCGGCTTGCTCATCCGGCGCAATCGAGCCGTCGCATGTGCTGCTGGCGATGGGCCTGCCGCCTGATCAAGCGCGCGCCAGCATCCGCTTCAGCCTGGGAAAGCAGACTACCGACCAGGAAATCGACACGGCGCTGGCACTGGTGCCAGAGACGGTGGCTCGCCTGCGGGCGATCTCGCCGTCGTACCGCAAGGAAGCTGTGAGATTGTAGCAGTCTATATTGCTCGGCATCTCGACTTATGCCTCAGACAAACAAAGATCGATGAAAACGGTTCACGATGACACCTCAGTTCAAGGCGGTTCTAAAAGCAGGTTTTTGGTTCATTGCAGGGTTTCTCACGCATTTCGCGATGATCTATTTTCACCATCATCCCTAGGGGATGCTGTCGGGGCAGTCGATTAGCTATATTGAATTTATGTCAGGCGAACAGACCATTGCGGTAGCCATGTCGGGCGGTGTGGATTCTTCCACCGTCGCGGCCATGCTGCGTGCCGAAGGACATAACGTTGTCGGCCTGACAATGCAACTCTGGAACCAGCGCCGCCTTGCCGGGCGCGAAGGCATGCCCGAGTCCGTGCAGGGACGCTGCTGCTCCATCGACGACGTCTACGACGCCCGCCGAGTCGCCCAGCAGATCGGCATTCCTTACTACGTGGTGAATCACGAGGACCGCTTCGAGCGCGACGTCGTTCGCCCATTCGTGGAAGAGTATCTGTCGGGGAGAACGCCCATCCCCTGCAGCCTCTGCAACAACCATTTGAAGTTTGATCAGTTGCTGATTGTGGCCCAGCAAATTGGCGCGGGGCGGGTTGCCACCGGCCACTATGCCCGGGTGATTTTTGATGAAGGTCGAAATCGATGGCTGCTCAAGCGCCCCGCCGATCTGAGCAAGGACCAGACTTATTTTCTGTTTGGCCTCACCCAAGAACAGCTTAGCCGCACGCTATTCCCCC
>Ga0102924_1005789_pt1 | contig 11797 bp, 6 predicted proteins | sample PaiPotPPM11metaG_FD_80116 | JGI IMG/M metagenome (GOLD analysis project Ga0102924, IMG submission 80116) | Iron sulfur acid spring bacterial and archeal communities from Banff, Canada, to study Microbial Dark Matter (Phase II) - Paint Pots PPM... ...
ATACCCAGCAGATCGGGCAGCGAGTGTCCTCCCGGAAGCACGGAGGCCACGGCGGAGTGAAGGCCGCTGGAGCCCGCGGCGGCCACGATCACACCGAGACCGAGCACGAACACGAGAAATCCGGGCTCCACGGCGCGCACCAGCTCCGGCACGGCCCTGGCCCTGGCGCGGGCCAGCGAGGGGAGGCTGATGGCCAGCGCCCCCGCCACGGCGAACCAGACCGGCGCCACGTGAAGCGGCGAGCTGGCCACGAGTCCCACCAGCGTGAGGACTAGGACGGCGATCGGGTAGCGGGGCAGTGGTACGTCCGGGGCCCGCCCGCCCGCCTCCGCATCAGACGCGCGCGGTCGCTCGAGATCGACCGCGAAGAAGCGCCGCATCACCACCCACTCGATCCCGATCACGGCCAGCCAGGGGAGGGCCATCAGCGCGGCGAACCGAGTGAACGACAGCCGGCTCGAATGCAGTGCCAGCAGGTTGGTCAGGTTGGAGACGGCCAGCAGCAGCGAACCTGAGTTGGCCAGGTGCGAGCACGCATACACGTGTGGCTTGGGACTGGTGCGCAGGCGGGTGGCCGTGGCGAACACGACGGGCGTCAGGAGCACCACCGTCGCGTCGAGGCCCAGCACGGCGGTTACGCCGGCGGCCGCGACGAACACGAGCCCGAGCAGCCGGGCCGGGCTTGCGCCGGCCGCCCTGGCCATCCGCACCCCGAGCGAGTCGAACAGCCCGGCGAGGCGAGCGCCCTCGCCGAGCAACAACAGCGCGGCCAGAAAGCCGACTGTGGGGCCGATAGCACTCAGCGCGTGTCCGGCGCCGGTGAGGCTGAAGGCGCCGACGGCGACGAGCAGGGCCGCTCCGCAGGCCGCCGCCACGGCCTCGCTCGGCCACGCCCACGGCGCTACCGCTGCGCCCAGGGTCGCCGCCAGCGCCAGCAGTGCGAGCGCCAGCGCGACCGGCTCAGGCACGCGAAGGGGAGATCAGGCGAACAGCTTGGGGGAGCGCAGCAGCATCCTCAGGCTCCCCCGCGGTCGGATCTTCCCGGTGAGCACTGCGCGCAGCGGCTCGGTGCGTCCTGCGGTCACGTCGAGCCAGTCCTGGAGGCGGCAGCGGAAGACCAGGTCGGGCTGCGGCGCCACCCCGCGCGCCACGCTGGCCTGGCCGCCCTGGACGCTCAGATGCCAGGGCTCGGCGTCCTTGAATTCCCACTGGATCGTGGCGCCTTCGGCGGCGCGGAGGTCGACCTGGCGGCGCAGGCTGTCGAACAGCAGCTCGGTCACGGCCGGATCGAGCCGGGCCGGGCCGTTGGGCTCGCCCAGGTACCCCGCGCGGAGCATGGCCAGCCCGCGGCGGGCCCGCTCCTGGGGCGGGACGTCGAAGGGCAGCCCGACTCGCATCTTCTCCGGTTCCAGCCCGGCGGCCCGCAGCTTGGACTCGATCGAGTCCGCGCCGTAGGCGAAGATCTCCTCGAGCGTGAAGCCGAATGCCTCCACGTAGCGCTCGTCCCAGCCCGGGGGCACGAACACGGCCGCCGTGTAGGGAAAGATCTCACGCAGAAGCTCCTCGATGGCCGGCAGGCACTCGGGATCCTCGCGCACCAGGTCGGCGATCATCTTGACCCCGAAGGCGATGTGCCGCTGCTCGTCCTTGGAGACGTTGCCGATGCCCTCGCGGAACCCGGGGAGCAGATCGCGCCGCTTGAGCGACTCCTCGATCAGGTGCTGGCCAGGCTGAGCCAGGGAGGCTTCGACGATCAGGTGGTAGAGGGTGATGGCCTGGGCCAGCTTCGGCTTGGAGCGGTCCCGGCGCAGCTCGTCGGCCATCTGGTCAAGCCGGGCGAACACCTTCTTGAAGCCCCAGGTCAGCTCGGGGCGCGTAGCCTCGAGCGCGGAAGCGGGGTCGGTGCCCGTGCCGGCCACCTCACGCATGAAGCGGGCGAAGAGGATGGCGTGCCGGGCCTCGTCGACCTGCTGGGTGGCCAGGAAGTACTTCTGCTCCTCGCGAGGGGCAGCGTCGATGTAGGGCGAGAGGTTGTCGGCCACCGAGTCCTCGCCGTGGAAGAACATGGCGTAGGTCCACAGCGTCGCCCGGCGCTCCATCTCACTGAACGTCGACTCCCACTGCTCGCGGTCGGTGGTGAAGTCGATCTTCGTGGCCGACCAGTTGCCCTGCTCCCAGCGTGAGTACAGGTCCCCGTAGGAGATCTGATCGGCTGGCACGGTCGTGCTCGTCACTCCGGGCATCCTACACTACTGTAGCTTTGGTGAGCGCCAGGGCTGGAGCAGGCGCCGCTCGATCTCCTCGCCCAGCTCGCCGATTGGCACGCGCTCCTGCGCCAGGCTGTCGCGGTCGCGCAGCGTGACCGTACTGTCCTCGAGCGAGCGGTGGTCGATCGTGACCGCCCACGGCGTGCCGATCTCGTCCTGGCGGCGATAGCGCCGGCCGATGGCTCCGCCCTCGTCGTACTCGGTCTGGAAGCGCTCACGCAGGTCGCGGTAGATCTCGCCGGCCAGCTCCGGCTGTCCATCCTTGCGAACGAGCGGCAGCACGGCCGCCTTGATCGGCGCCAGCTGGGGATGGAGCCGCAGGACCGTGCGCACCTCGCCCTCGATCTCGTCCTCGTCGTAGGCGTCGGCCATGAAGGCCAGGAACGTGCGATCGGCCCCCGCCGCCGGCTCGATCACGTGGGGGACGTAGCGCTCGCCGGTGGCCGTGTCGATGTACTCGAGCTTCTGGCCCGAGTGCTCGGCGTGAGCCTTGAGGTCATAGTCGCCGCGGTTGGCGATCCCCTCGAGCTCTGACCAGCCGATCGGGAACAGGTACTCGACGTCCGAGGTGGCGCTCGAGTAGTGCGAGAGCTCGTCCTGGGTATGAGGGCGAAGGCGAAGGTGGTCGGGCCGGATACCCAGGTCGGTGTACCAGTTCGTCCGCTGCTCGAGCCAGTGCTCAAACCACGTCGCTGCCTCGTCCGGCGGGACGAAGAACTCCATCTCCATCTGCTCGAACTCCCTGGTGCGGAAGATGAAGTTGCCGGTGGTGATCTCGTTGCGAAAGCTCTTGCCGATCTGAGCGATGCCGAAGGGCGGCTTCTTGCGGGAGAACTGGAGGTAGTTCTTGAAGTTGAGGAAGATGCCCTGGGCCGTCTCGGGCCGCAGGTAGACGGTCGAACCCTCCTCCTGCACGGGCCCCACCGTGGTCTGGAACATGAGGTTGAAATCGCGCGCCTGCGTGAGGTCGCATTCCTCGGTCTCGCCCGGATGCTTCGAGGGCTTGCGCCCGCAGGCCGACTGCGCGAGGTGGTCGGCGCGGAAGCGCAGCTTGCACGTGCGACAGTCGATGAGCGGGTCGGTGAAGCCCGCCAGGTGGCCGCTGGCCACCCATGTCTCGGGGTGCTGGATGATCGCCGAGTCCAGGGCCACGATGTCGTCTCGCTCCTGGAGCATGGCCCGCCACCACTGGGCCTTGACGTTGTTCTTGAGCAGCAGGCCATAGTGGCCGTAGTCGTAGCTGGAGCCCAGGCCGCCGTAGATCTCGCTGGAGCCGAACACGAATCCGCGCCGCTTGGAAAGCGACACGATTTTGTCCATCGTGACCACGTCGTCGGCCATCAGAGGGCGCATGCTATCTGGGGCCAGCCGCCTGGCACTCTCGCTCCCCGAGTGCCAAGAACCTGCCGCAGGGGAGCCTATACTTGGTAAAGCGATGCCGATCTACGAGTACCGTTGCGAGCAGGGCCACACATTCGAGGTCATGCAGCGGATGAGCGACGAACCACTCATCAGCTGCCAGGCCTGCGAGGCGCGCGTGCAACGCGTTTTCCACCCCGTCGCCGTTCACTTCAAAGGGTCGGGCTTCTACAACACCGACTACGGCACTCGCAAGCGGGCCCGCGAGAAGGCGGAGAGCTCGGACGGCGCCTCCAGCACGGACTCCAAGTCCGATTCGGGGACGGGCTCGGACTCGACCTCCTCGGGGGGCGAGAAGTCGTCATCCGGGGGCGAGACGTCCTCCGGGAGCGACAAGAAGACCTCGACGGCGGCTGCTTCGTCGTCAGGCGATTAGGCGAGAGCCGCCACCAGCGAAAGGGTCGACCGCCGCGAGCCGGTGAGCAGGTTGCTGGCCACGCCGACCTCCCGCACGACCCCGCCTCGCACCTCGATCAGAAGGGTGGATGCTCTGGACCGGATCAGGTACCAGTCGTTGCGTCCCGAGGCCACCTTCTTGGCGCCGCGGAGCAGCCCCTTCGCCTTAGCGAGGCTTGCCCCAGGGTGGACTCCGTTCGTCGCGTAACGCGCGTTGGACGTGGTGACCCACACGACGCGGCCCGCGAGCGCTGCGCTGCGCCCGGCCCGCAGGGTCTTGAGCTGGCGCCAGGTGGCGTAGCCCACCCGCACGCCGCTGGGCGTCATGCAGAAGATGTCCTGGTGTGGACGGCTGGTGAGGCGGCTGCGCGCGTAGGCGCTGCGGGCCTGCTGGCGGGTCATGCCGAGGCGCACGAGCCCAAGCGTGGAACCGCTCAGCGCCCCAGTGGCCTCGGGACAGGCGGGACTGGCCGTGACGACAGGTGAGCCTGGGAGGCCAGAGCCAGAGCCCGAGCCCGACGAGGTCGACGGGCCCGCCGAGCCCGTGGAGGCCGTGGAGGCCGTGGAGGCCGTGGAGCCCGAGGTTCCCGTGCTCGAGCCACCGGTGCTCGTGCCCCCAGAGCTCGCGGGGGGCGGCGGCGGCGCCGAGACGCTGAGGGCTGCCACGCCCGAGGCGGACCCGCTGTGGAGCTTGTCGCCCCCGTAGCCCGCGGCGATCGTCTGCGAGCCGGCCGCCGACGGCGTGTACGTCACCTGGCAGCTCGCGACGCCGGTCGTGCCCGTGGCCAGCAGCGCGCAGGCCCCACCTCCCGAGAACTGGCCGGCGCTCGTCGGCGAGGCGTTGAAGCTGACGCTTGAGGTCGGGGTGACGGGAGCGCCTCCGGAGGTGTCCGACACGGTCGCGGTGCACGTCGTCGCGCTGCCGCTGGTGACGCTCGCCGGGGTGCAGGAAAGCGAGGTCGCGCTCGAGCGGGCGGTGACCGCCCAGGTGAAGCTCGCGTTGCCGGAGGCGCCGGTGGAGTCCGTGGCCGTCACGGTCACCGTATTGTTTCCCACGGCACTCGGCGTGCCTGTGATGAGTCCGGTGCTCGACATCGACAGCCCGGTCGGGAGGCCGCTGGCTGAGTAGGCCAGGGTTTGGCTGCTATCGGAGTCGCTGGCGTTGGTCTGCAGGCTCACCGCCTGCCCCACAAGCGTGGACTGGGACCCGGGATTGGCCACGGTGACGAGGTTCGGGTCGGTCACGACCGCGTGGCTGACCTCGCAGCCGCCACTGCCGCCGTTGAAGTCGTTGGCCCAGGTTGACTGCACCGCGAACTTCCCGGTAGTCAGCGTGATGTTCTGCATGGCGCCCTGACCGGTGGAGATCCAGGCGCACTTGTCTCCGTTCTCGTTACCCGAGCTGTCCGTCCAGCCGCCGGCGGGGAACTGGTCGGTGATGGTCTCGGCGTACTCGTGGCCCTCCACGATCGACACTCCGTCGAGGGTGCCGGCCGAGCCGGCGTTGACCGCGTTCTCGCCACACGACGCACCCGCGTCGGTGATGTAGGGCAGGTTCGTGAAGGCCAGCGGCCCGGCGGGGGAGCTGATCGTGCCCAGGCCGCTATCGCCGGTGTAATCGTGCCAGGCGCAGAAGTTCCCGGATGGGGTGTTGAAGCCATCGGGTGTGGTGCCCGTGGGGGAGACGATCACGTACTGGGCGTTGCGGTTAGAAGCCGCCGTGCCGTTGCCGAAGTGCGCGGCTGCGGCGACCGCTTCGGTTCCGAGCTGGTCACCGCTGGCCTGCGCGGGCGCTGCCGCCGACTCGTCGACCCATACCCCGGCCAGCGCCCCGCCCGTGGGGTAACCAACATGCTGGGCGTTGGAGGACGGGCAGCTCGTCGCCCCGCTGCTCACGCCCTGGCAGTACTGGGTCATCACGCCAGACCACGTCTCCCCGCCCGTGCCGATCCCCTTCAGGAACGCCTGAAGATAAGGCGCCATCGACTTGGGGTCGCCCGACAACGTTACGTTGTTGTGCGAATCCGTTCCCTGCGTTCCCCACTGCGAGCCCCAGAAGACGATGTAGACCTTAGGCGCTCCGGTGGTGACGCCGATGCCGCCGATGGCACCCCCATACGACAGGTTGCTGGACGACATGGCGGTACTCGTGCCGGTGGCGGCGTTGATGCCAGTTGCGCGGGCGGTGCGAGTGGGGACCGTGCCGTGCCGATAGGCGTGGTCCTGGGCGGCTGCCGGCAACGACGCCGGCACGGCGGCGCGGGCGACACCCGGGACGCTCACCAGCAGGAGCGCCAGAGCCAGCACCGCACGCAGGCGGTGGTTGCACGCAGGCGCGCAGAAGGGAACCTTCAGGGGCACAGGTTCTGTATCGGCCTCTGGGCCGCGGAATTTAGCCACGCTGCATTAGCGGGTCAGCATGATCGTCTTGGACAGCGTCAGGGCGTTGCCGTGGCTGTCTGTGACGAACACCTTTACCGTCAGCCGCGCGCGCTGATCAGCTGCGACATGAGCGGACGCGCTCCGGCTCGGTTTCGGTGCGAGTCGGTGCGAGCCTGCAGAGACGGGGCGTGCTCGAGTGCGGATGAGGGTCGATCCTCCTCCGCGGCCCTTCACGGGCGCCGCGTGGACGACGACGCGCACTCGCACCCGCTCGCTAGTGCCGAGCACGAGTACGAGCCCGCGCCGCGCGACCGACGCAAGCGTCTGTCCCCGCGGGATGGAGAGACGGCCGCCAAGCGCGCTGATCTTGACCGTCCTCGTCGAGTTCGCCGTCTGCCCATAGCCGTCGCCGACGGTCAACGTGACGGTGTAGGTGCCGGCTCGGCGGTAGGCGTGGCTGGGGTGCAGGCCGGTGCCCGTGGCGCCGTCGCCGAACTTCCAGCTGTAGGTGGTGATGGCTGCGCCCGGGTCGGCCGAGCTTCCGGCGTCGAAGGTCAGCGGGACGCGGGTCAGGGCCGAGTTCGGTGCGGTGAACGCGGCGCTCAGCGGGCCCACCACGGTGACCGGCTGCGTCGTTGTGGCGGTCTCGCCGTAGCCATCGGCGACCGTGAGGGTGACCGAGTAAGTGCCGGCGCCGGTGTAGGTGTGGCTGGGGCTGACGCCGGTGCCGGTGCTCCCGTCGCCGAAGTTCCAGCTATAGCTGGTGATGCTCGCCCCCGGATCGCTCGAGCCGGCGGCGTTAAAGGCGATCGAGGAGCCGACGGAGGTCGGGCTCGGTCCGGCCGTGAACGACGGCGAGGGCGGCCCCACCACCGTCACCACGTGCGACGCCGTGGATCCCTGCCCGAAGCCGTCGCCGACGGTGAGGGTCACCAGATAAGAGCCGGCACGGGCGTAGCTGTGAGTGGGGTTGGCACCCGTGCCGGCGGCGCCGTCGCCGAAGTTCCAGCTGTAGCTGGTGATGGTCGTGCCTGGGTCGGTCGATCCGCTGGCGTCGAAGGGGACCGGCGCGCCCGCCGCGACGGGGTTGGGCGATGCCGTGAACGCCGCCGAGATCGGGCCGACGACCTCGATCGACGTCGTGGCCGGGCCATCCTGCTGCCCCAAGTTGTCGCTCACGGTCAGGCTCACGGTGTAGTTGCCCGCCGTGCTGTAGCTGTGGCTCGGATTGACGCCGGTGCCGGTGGTGCCGTCGCCGAAGTTCCACGCGTAGTTGAGGGTCGAGCCCGGCTCGCTCGAGGCGCTCGCGTCGAAGTTCACCGGCCGTCCGACCGCCGTGCTGGTGGTCGAGGGGGTGAAGGCGGCATGTGGAGAGCCGACCACGTTGACGTTGGTGGTGACCGTGTCGGTGTTGGTGCCGTCCGACACGGTGAGGCTGACGGTGTGCAGGCCGGCCGTGCTGAACGTATGGGTCGTGGTGGAGGTCCCGGGAGTGCTGCCGCCGCCGTCAAAGCTCCAGCTCCAGGTGCTGGGAGTACCACCCGAATCCTGAGTCTGCGCCGCGCTGAAGCTGATCGGGCTTCCCGCCTGTGCGGGGCTGGGATTCGCCGAGATGCACGCCTGGATGGGGTTGGTGCTCGGCGTGATGGCGAAGTTCTGCGCTTGCCACTGGGCATCCCCGGCCGACACCGCGGCGAGGTTGAACTGGCTTGAGCCCCAGGCCACGTCCGGGCAGTTCGGATCGGCGCTCGCTCCCGCATAGTCGCCCCAGCGACAGAAGGGTCCGAGCGTGCCTCCGCTCTGGCTGGGGCAGGAGAAATCGCTGTCGATCACGCTCGAGGTGGCCAGCGGGCTGCCGAGCGCTGTCGTGGCTCCGAGCGTATCGGCCGGATTCCGCGCCGCCGCCTCGACGTCCACCTTCGTCGTGCTCCCTCCCGTGTTGTAGTTGATGACGGCGCCGCCGCCGAGGGTCGGAGCGATCGCCCCATTGAAGGCGAAGCCCGCGCTCGAGGTGATGTCGTTGTGCTGGCGGACGGTCATCCTCGAGGGCACGACCTCGTACCAGCGCACGATGGTTCCACCCGATCCGTTGTCGATCGTGTGCTGGGTCCAGATCGCCTCGGCGCCGCCGGTTCCCGCGCGGGGATCGAAAGCCATGACCGCCTGGGTGAGCCGGCCGTCCATGGGATCAATGTGATCGCTGCTCCCCGGTTGGGCCACTCCCTGGCTGGGAGTGGTGAACGAGGACACGCCGACGTCCCCCACCGCCGTCAGCGTCGGCGTACCCGCCGTCGAGTCCGCCACCTGCCAGAGCATCAGATGGCTCCCTGACACGTCGTTGGTGCTGTCGTCGAAGTCAGCGGCGATCAGGTAGCCGGCGCTCGAGGTGCCGTCCGACACCGTCGCCGGCTCCGGGGTGAAGGCGAGGTTGCCGATCGACGTTCTCAGCGGACTCGCCGGCGAGCCGAACAGGGTGAAAGCAGGTGCCGTGCTGCACGTGGTGATCGGTCCAGCGGCCGGCTTGGGCGCTACCAGGATCTGCGCGCTCTGGAAGGCCTGCGAGGTGGCGTCGAACAGGTTGGCGCCGATGATGATGTGGCCCGCGTCGATGCCGAGCTTGTCGTAATCGTCGAGCGAGGTGACCGGAGAGGTCGCAACCGCGTAGTTGCACCAGTCCGACGAGGTCAAGCCCGCGGGATTCGACTGCTTCGACCAGCCCACGTACAGCTCGTTCTGGTCGGGGGTTCCGTCGCAGCGGAGCGCCGAGTAGAACCAGCGACCGGATTGCGGGTCGTACTTGATCTGCGGATCGCAGGTTTGGACGCCGCCGGTGAACACGTCGAGTCCGGCTGAAGCAACCATGCTCGAGAGGTTTGTACGACTCCAGATGGCGATCTGGCTGTTGACGATCTCGATGTACGACGAAGGTCCGATCGCTCCCGTCGAATCCGGCGGGGTGACGCCGGGCTGGCCGCCCACCAGTGCGAACTCCCCGGCAGCCGACAGCCCGGGCTGGTTGAAGGTGGTGCCGCCGAAGATCGCGGTGTTGAGCGACCTCGCGCCCGATGATCCCGCGCGCGGCCCGGTGGCGCCAGCTCGAGGCGCACTCGCGGCGAACGTCCGGGGGTGCCGGAAGAGGAGCGGAATAGCCCCCCGCACCGGCTTGGACGGGCGCACCGCCGTCGTGGGCAGGATCCGGATCGCTCTGACCGTCGCGTATGGCTGGATCCTCCGGCCCGCCGCCTGCGCGGACGCCGCGCACAGGCCGGCGGCGGTCACGATCAGCCCGGTCAGGATGAGGCGCGTGCTGACCGGTGCGAACACCTTCGACTTCGCTGGAAACGCCCCCATATTCAGGTCAGCATAGCCGCGGCTCAGACGCCCGAAAGCAACCGCTGGACGTTTGACGTAGCCGACGGCCGGCGGTGAGGCACGCCCGCAGCAGAGCCCCGCCGCCCTACCCGCTCATCAACCTGTTTACCGCGCTCCGGACATCCTGCGGCGAGGCCACGAGCGCGTCGCCGTAGCCCGGCAGGTACTCGGCCCCGGTGGGCTTCAGTACATCCACCGGCGCTGAGCCCCCGATCTCCGAGGCGGCGAACAGGCTGAGCAGCGTCGGGCCGCCCATGTCGGTGCGCAGCACCTTGGGCGCGTCCCAGGACGCGAACGGGAGGCGGAAGAAGGCCGAGGGCGAGAGCAGCTTGGACTTGATCGCGTTGAGGATCTCCTGCTGGTGCTGGACCCGGGTCAGGTCGGAGTCGGCGGGATTGCACTTGTTCTCACGTGTCCGGGCGTAGGTCAGGGCCTGGATCCCGTTGAGGTGGTGGACCCCGGGGCTCAGGTACAGCGAGAAGCCACCGTTCCGCGTGCCGCCGCTGATGTCCGAGCAGACCCGACCGGTCTTGACATCGACGCCCCCGATCGCGTCGATGAAGGGCGGGAAGGCGGCCAGATTCACGATGATCACGTGGTTGATCTTGACCCCGGTGAACTGCTCGATCGTGTTGATGGCCAGGGCGGGACCGCCGATTGCGTAGCCAGCGTTGATTTTGGCCAGGCCATGACCGGGTATGTCGGCCACGGTGTCGCGCGGTATCGACAGGCGGCGGGAGACGCCGCCGCCGATCCGCCAGAGCATGATCGTGTCCGAGTTGCTGCCCGCGTCGTTGTAGTTGGAGCCAGGCTCCTTGGACCCCGGCCCCGTGCGGGGGCGCTGGTCGGTTCCCAGGATGAGGACCGTGTCGGCCGAGAACAGCATGTTCCCGCCCGAGGTCAGCTCGGAGGAAACCGAGGCGGGGAGGTTCCCCTGCTCGATCTGAGCGCTGATCATGAAGAGCACGAGCGAGAGGGCCAGCCACGCCACGATGGCGATGAGGAGCCACTTGATCACCCGCCGCGGGGTGATCCGCCGATCCCCGGGGCTCCGGCCGCGGCGCAGCCAGCGGCGCCCCCCGCGTCCGGGGCCACCTGGACCAGGGCCGCCGCCGTGAAGGTCCTCCGCCTCCTCGCCTCGGAGCAGCGCTTTCAGCCCGGGCGGCCGGGATCGATACAGGCGGTAGGGGCGGTTTTCCAGTTCGCTGGGCATGGGCTGACCCATATAGTGACGGCATGCCAGGCCGACGCACGATCGGCGTCGACATGGGCGGGACGAAGCTGCTTGCGGGCGCTGTCGACGGCGAGCTGTCGGTCCATCATAGGACGCAGCGGACCCTGACCAAGCTCGATCAGGCGGCGCTGATCGAGACCGCCGTCGAGGCCGTGGAGGAATCCCGCGAGCAGGCGGGGGGAGATGTGGAGGCCGTCGGCTTCGGGATCCCGGCCCTCATCGACCAGCGCACGGGAGTGGCCGTGCTCGCCATCAACCTTCCGCTGGCCGACATCCGTTTCGCCGACGTGATGGCTGAGCGCCTGGGCCTGCCCGTGTTCGTCGACAATGACGCCAATCTGGCCGCGCTGGCCGAGCACCGCGCCGGTGCCGCCCGCGGCGCCAGCGAGGCCGTCGTCCTCACGATCGGAACCGGAATCGGCGGTGGCCTGATCCTGAACGGGCGGTTGTACCGCGGCTCGATCGGCTCAGGCGCCGAGCTCGGCCATACGGTGATCGACCGCAACGGTCCCCCCTGTCAGGGCAACTGCCCCAACCACGGGTGTGTCGAGGTGCTGGCCTCGGGCACGGCGCTGGCCATCGAGGCCACCCGGATCGCGGGTGAGCACCCCGAGTCGGGTTTGGCCGCCGCCCTGAGAGGTGGCTACGCCTTGGCCGGCCCGCTCGTCACCGAGCTGGCCCACGACGGTGACGCGGCCGCCATCGAGGCCCTCGATCTGATCGGGAC
>Ga0102924_1005790_pt1 | contig 11793 bp, 9 predicted proteins | sample PaiPotPPM11metaG_FD_80116 | JGI IMG/M metagenome (GOLD analysis project Ga0102924, IMG submission 80116) | Iron sulfur acid spring bacterial and archeal communities from Banff, Canada, to study Microbial Dark Matter (Phase II) - Paint Pots PPM... ...
CGGCTTCGCTGGGCCGGCCGGGGGCCGGGCCGGCGCTGGCGCTCTCGTTAGTTCTGGTGGCGATTGTTTGTGCCTTCACGGGCCTGTGCTATGCCGAACTCGCCTCGATGATCCCCATAGCGGGGAGCGCGTACACCTACACTTACGCCACCATGGGCGAACTGATCGCGTGGATCATTGGGTGGGACCTGATCCTGGAATACGCCGTCAGCAACATGGCGGTGAGTGTGGGGTTCGCGCAGCATCTGGTCAACATGTTTGATTGGTTCGGCTGGCATCCTGCGCTGCGTTGGATCTCTCCCGCGTACTTGCCCGCGGGGATGACCGGGCTACAGGGAGAAATGCTTTACGCTCCGGGATTCCATTTTGGCTTCAACTTTCCCGCATTCCTGGTGGTGATGGTCCTCACGATGGTCCTGATTCGCGGCATTCGCGAGTCAGCAGAAGCCAATAATACGATGGTCATTTTGAAGATCGCCGCCATCCTGGCATTCATCATTGCCGGAGCGCACTACATCCATCCAGGACTATGGCATCCGTTTGCGCCCAACGGGTGGTCAGGCATTCTGACCGGCGGCTCCATCATTTTCTTTACCTATATCGGCTTCGATTCAGTCTCTACCGCCGCGGAAGAGGCGCGCAATCCACAACGCGACCTTCCCATTGGAATTATCGCGACCCTGGTGGTCTGCACCGTGCTTTACATCGGCGTGGCAATCGTGCTCACGGGAATCGTGCCCTGGGAATCGGTCAGAGACGACGCGGCGCCGGTCGTAAACAGCATAAAACACCTCACAGAAATCACTGGGTCGGCGGGGCTGCGTTGGGTTCGCCTCGGTGTTTTGTTCGGGGCCATGATGGGAATGATTTCTTCGCTGCTGGTGTTTCAGCTTGGGCAGGCGCGGGTTTGGTTTTCGATGTCGCGTGATGGCTTGCTGCCAAAGCTCTTCTGCCACGTGCATCCCCGGTTTCGCACCCCTTCTACCGCGACCTGGATTGCTGGATTGGTGGTCGGGATTCCAGCCGGCGTTCTCGACATCGGTACACTTTCAGATTTGTCGAATATCGGCACACTGTTTGCGTTCGTGCTGGTTTCGCTTGGCGTCATTATCCTGCGATATAGAGATCCGAAACGCCATCGAAGCTTCCGCGCTCCCGGCGGAATTATTGCGCCCGTGCTGAGCGTCTTCTTTTGCGTGCTGCTGATGGGAGGGTTGCCGATCCTTACCTGGCTGCGATTTTTCGGGTGGCTGCTGATCGGGCTCGGCATTTATCGCTTCTACAGCCGCAAACACAGCGAGTTCGCAAAAAATCAAGTGTAGGCCCTGAATGTAGCCCCGACGCTCGTCCCCGGGGAGCTGGGTCAACGCGTTCTCCTACATGGCGAATCTTCTGCTGGAAATCTACAATCTGAAAATGCCATCTGGCTTCGTCCATTCTCTTCCCAAAGCTGAGTTGCACCTCCATCTCGAAGGTTCCGTCGCTGCGCAGACTTTGGTGGAACTCCGCCAGCGGCACGGCAAGGAAAGCACGCTAGCCGACGCGGAGACGCTTTATCAGTACAAAGACTTTGCCGGATTCCTGATGGCCTTCAAGACCATCACCGAAGATCTGCAAACGCCCGAAGATTACGATCTGATCACCTATCGGCTCATGGAGCAGCTCAAAGCCGAAAACGTGCTCCATGCGGAAGTCTATGTCTCTGTGGGAGTGTGCTTGTGGCGGAAGCAGGACTTCGAAGCGATTTTCGAAGGTCTGGAGCGTGGCAGAGAACGCGGTGAGCGCGACTTCGGCATTTCGTTGCTTTGGATTTTCGATGCAGTCCGCCAATTCGGCCCTGGCGCGGCGCAGGATGTCTTCGAGCTAGCCGCCAAATATCGTGATCGCAATGTCGTGGGCATCGGCATTGGCGGTGACGAACAGAAAGCACCACCCGAATTATTTCGCGAGCAGTATGCATACGCAGCCGGCCAAGGACTCAGGCTCACGGCCCACGCCGGGGAAAGCGCCAACCCAGAATCTATTTGGGGAGCGTTGAATTTAGGCGCGGAGCGGATTGGGCATGGACTTACCGCCGCCCGGGACCCTGAGCTGATCGAGGAACTGGCCCAGCGTCAAATACCGGTTGAGATCTGCCTGACCAGCAATTTGCGTACCGGATGCTGCGCGAAGATTTCCGACCATCCTCTCCGCAGCTACTTCGATCAAGGCCTCATGCTGACATTGAACACCGACGATCCAGCGATGTTCAGCACCTCGCTTACCCATGAATACGAGCTAGCAAAAACGGAGTTCGGCTTTTCCGACGAGCACTTGCGCGAGCTGGCGCGAAATTCCTTTGAAGCTTCTTTCCTCCCCCCCGAGAAAAAATTGAACTTTCTTAATTTGCTTGACTCTGCTGCTCTGCGGGCCTAGCCTTTTCTAAATTTGAGGTGGGGAGTCAGGCCGTGAAATGGGTAGCGGTTTGGGTTTTCTTCTGTAGTTCCCTTCTGTGGGGCGCCTTGGGCGCAGAACCTTCAACAGTCCTAGTCATCACCAATGTAAACGTGGTGGACACCCGTTTCGGCGGCTTCCAGCCGAATATGACCGTCACGATCAAAGATGGCCTGATCGCGGCCGTGAGCAAAATTGCCATCATCAACTCGAGTCCACATGTCCAGACGATTAACGGCAATGGCCGGTTTGTAATACCTGGCCTATGGGATATGAATGCCCATCTTCATCAAGCGGGCAGTATGACGGCGCGCAAAGCGATGTTTGAGCTTTACCTCGCGAGCGGGGTCACTGGAGTAAGAGGCCTCGACACTTCCACCGCTACAGATTTGCGCGAGTTGCGCGATTTGCAACCGGAACTCGAACCAGCCCGGCTTAATGGGGACGAAAGGGCTCCCAATACCGGAATCGAGGGGCGCCGGACGATCGAAGACCTTAATGAAATTATCTCGGCCTGCTTCTTGCGCCGGGCAGATTTTCAGGAGACTCCTGCCGTGACGAGCCAGGAGCGAGCTTTCAATAACAAGGCCGAAAATTATCGCCCTGAGGACGCACGCAAGGTTTTTCTGGACATCAGCGATCATGCCACTTGGGTGATTCCGAGCTTAGTTTCCTCCGAGTTCGCGGCGACCGGTTCTTCCGACGATCGCGGCCATCGGAAACATTCCGCGGTATTCCTCGGTGATGAGGGCAGTGCTTCGAATTTTGTCGAAACAACAGAACTGCACCGGGACCTTGAATTAGTTAGAGAGATGCACCGAACGGGCGTGCAGTTCCTGACTGGCACGAACGGGGCCTCCGCGAACTTACTGCCTGGGATGCCGGTGCAGCGCGAGCTCGAATTACTGGTTGAGGGCGGCCTTAGTCCACTCGAGGCATTGCAAGCGGCCACTCTCAATTCTGCGCTTTATATGGTCAAGTTGGATAAATATGGAACAGTGGAACGCGCGCATGCGGCCAACCTGGTTTTATTGGACGGGAATCCGTTGCAGGATATCGGCAACACGCGAAAAATTGCAGCAGTAGTAATGCGTGGCCAATATTTCTCGCAGTCCGACCTGGACGATGGTCGCTCGTGCGCTGAACGATCTCAATCAGGAAAAAACGACGGATGTAGAGTCTCGGCCGGGAAACAGCACGGCTAATGACCTTCCACATTGATCGCAGGCCAACAATGCCTCTGTGCTAAATTGCATTGGAATGACGAAGTCTGACGACAAGGAAAGCGAACAGAGCGCGAAGACCGAGCTTTATTGCCCCAAATGCGCAGCCGAAATAAACCAGCCGCTGACTTGTGGGGATTGTGGAGCGGTGATTTGTCCCCGATGTGGTACTCCGCTCGAAGCCGCTGACGAACTCGGGATGGGATAGATCCGTTCCCCCATCACTCATGCCTCCCGCCTTTCTCTCAGCTGTTGCTGCAATTCGGAGAGAATCTGGCGCGAGGAGCGCACTTGGGCTTCCATTAATTTTTCGCGGAGCATAGTGTAAAAGCGTCCTAGCTTGCGCGCGACATCGGGGCCGCCATTTTGCCGCAGGGTGGCTTGCAGATACCCAACCATGGCAAGCGCGTGACTAATCTCCGTTGCACATTGTTCAGAACGGCCAGGGCAAGTGCATCGTCGGCGCTGCGAAACATCCTGGATGAGCTGGTCATAAAGCACAATCGCCAACCGAACTGAACCCTTGCTGTGGATCGCCGTTCTGTGTGTGCTTTTAGGATTCACCTTCACGTTTCTTGCATCGACCGAATAGCTCGAGATCGTTAGCTCGGCAGCGCTGCTCGGCGACGCATGTCGGCCTCCATACATGCCTTACAATATCGCCGTGGCCAGACCAGGCTCAGGATCAAGCTCAAGTTCAACGCCCGGCACAAAGCGGGGAAAGACCGGCAAAGCGCCCGCGCCACACCAATGGTTCGAGAATATCGGCCTCATCGTAATCGTCATTCTCATTCTCGCCATCACCATTACGCGCTACTGGCATAACATCCATTGGAGCGCGCGCTAAATTGCCGCGCGATCCATTGCTGGTGGTAATTCTTGGCCCTACGGCCAGCGGCAAAACCGCGCTCTCGCTGGAACTCGCTACCAGGTTTCGCGGGGAAATTGTGAACTCCGATTCGGTTGCCATGTATCGCGAGTTTCGCATCGGCACCGCCAAGCCAACTCCAGAAGAACAACGGCGCGCCCCGCATCACTTGTTTGATGTGATAGATCCAACCGCGTTCACCACTGCCGGCGAATATGCGCGCAGCTCGCGCGAACGTTTACGGGAGATTCAGAATCGCGGCGCATTGCCGATTGTTGTCGGCGGAACTGGGCTTTATTTGCGGGCTTTGCTCGAAGGGCTGTTCCCCGGGCCGCAGCGCTCGGAAGAATTGCGGCAAAGACTGCGTGAGCGGGCGCAAGAAAAAGCCCCACAGTATTTGCACCGCATACTTCATCGCGTAGATGCGAAGGCCGCTTCCCGAATTCACGAGAATGACGTTCCAAAACTCATTCGCGCCATCGAAGTTTGCCTCAGCGCGAAGCAACCCATGAGCGAGCAATGGAAGTCCGGCCGCGATGCGCTTGCCGGCTTCAACATATTGCGCATTGGACTCGATCCTAACCGCGCCAAACTCTACGAGCGCATTAATCAGCGGGTGCTGCGGATGTTTGACTCCGGCCTGGTCGACGAGACCGAGCAAATCCTAAAAAAATATGGCGAGGCGGCGCGCCCATTGACTTCCATCGGCTACAAGCAAGCGGTGCAACTGCTCAGGGGAGAACTCGACCGCGAAGCTGCAATTCATGCGGTGCAGCAGGCCCATCGCAACTATGCCAAGCGGCAGATGACCTGGTTTCGCCGCGAGCGGGACGTAACCTGGATCCACGGATTCGGCAATGAGGCGGAAATGATCGCCCAGGTGGTTGCCGTAGTGCAAAACAAACTTCAGCCCACATCGTGATATCTTCCTTCACGATGATCCGATTAATGACCCGATCAATGACCCGCCGCGCATTGTTTTTTCTCATGCTCTCATTCATGACAATTGCGGCCTCCGCCAAAACCAAATATCAACCGCTGCCGGTTCGTCTCGACCATGACGGCGAGAAGTGGGCCGAGAAGACCATGCGCAAAATGTCGGTGGAAGAAAAGGTCGGCCAACTGTTCATGATTTGGACGCGCGCGGAATTTCTGAATGTCAACAGCCCCGCGTATCTCCAGCTCCGTGACACCATGAACAAGTATCACGTAGGGTCGTTTGCCATGACGGTGCGCTATGAGCCGCCCTTCCTCTACAAAAATCAGCCGTATGAGGCGGCTGAACTTCTGAATCGGTTGCAAACTGACTCCAAGCTTCCTCTGTTGATCGCTGCCGATTTCGAGCTGGGCGTGAGCAATCGCCTGCACGGAACCACCGGCTTCCCCAACGCGATGGCCATTGGCGCCAGCGGGCACCCGCAATTCGCCGAAGATTTCGGACGAATCACTGGCGAGGAGGCGCGTGCCATTGGCGTGCATTGGAATTTTTTCCCCGTGGCCGATGTCAATTCCAATCCCGATAATCCCATCATCAACACGCGTTCCTTCGGCGAAGATCCGCAGGAAGTCGGCGATTTCGTCTCTGCCTATATCCGCGGCGCTCACTCCGCCGGAATGCTGGTAACTGCCAAACACTTTCCCGGGCACGGCGATACTGCAACCGATTCGCATCTTGGGGTCGCGCAAGTGACTGGCAATCACGCGCGCCTGGACTCGGTAGAACTGCCTCCGTTCCGCAAGGCCATCGAGGCGGGCGTAGATTCGATCATGATCGCGCACGTCACCGTTCCCGCTCTCGATCCCAATCCCAATGCGGTTGCGAGCGTTTCGCCGGCCATCGTCGACGCTTTGCTCAAGCAGCAACTTCATTTTCAAGGACTGGTGATTACAGACGCGCTCGACATGGGGGCCCTTACGCGCCTGTACTCCTCAAACATTGGCCAAGAAGCAGTCGATGCATTCAAAGCCGGCAATGACGTACTGTTGATTCCGCCGGATCTCGATGCAGCCGATCGCGCCATGATTGCCGCCGTGCGTAGCGGTGAAATTTCACAATCGCGCCTGGATGAATCCGTCCTCAAGGTTCTCAAGACCAAGGCTTCCCTTGGATTGCACAAGGCCAGGCTGGTCGATATTTCAGCTCTGGATCGGACCGTGGGAAGCCCCGAGCACATTGCGGTCGGTCAGCAAATCGCCGATGCAGGTATCACCCTGGTCCGGCAGAACGGAGCGGTGCTGCCGCTGAAGAAGACGGGAACAATTCCCGCCGGGCTTCCGTATCAAGCCGGTGTGGAAGTGCGCAATCGCCTCGTAGTAATTGTTTTTTCGGACGACGTGCGCCTCGAAGCTGGCCGCATGCTGGAACGCCAGATTAGATTCAGAGTACCGGATGTAAACGTGATTTACACCGACCCGGACCTTGCGACCATGATGGCGCCGAACATAGTTGCCGCCGTGCAGCAATCTGAAAAGGTCGTGGTCGCGGTGTACGCTGCGCCCACGGCCGGTAAGGTTGTGCAAACCAACACGGGTGCCCGAAATTCGGTGTCGTTGCCGGAGCCGAGTACCGACCTTTTGCGGCGAATCTTGAAGGCTAGCGGACAAAAGACCGTCGTTCTAGCCATGGGCAATCCGTATCTGGCGAAAGATTTTCCCGAGGTGCAGAATTATCTTTGCACATTTTCTGCAGCCCCAGTATCGGAACTCAGCGCAGCAAAGGCTTTGTTCGACGAGATGGCAATTCATGGGCGGCTGCCGGTTACAATTCCGGGAATTGCCGCGCGGGGAGCAGGCACTGCGGCCCGCAAATAGGAGGACATTGTGCGAAACCATTTCCAGCGTTCGTTTGTCTTAATGCTTACAGCAGTTTTCCTTCTGCTTGCCGGATGCAGCGTCAACGTGAAAAAGAATGACGATGGCCAGGACAAGAACGTGGACATCGACACTCCGTTCGGCGGAATCCATGTGAAGAACGGCGCCGATGTGCGCGATACTGGACTTTCTGTTTACCCTGGCGCGCGGCCCAAACAAAAAAGTGACTCGGATGATGAAAAGAGCGCCAACGTGGATATTTCCACATCGGCCTTCGGCGTGAAGGTTGTCGCGGTCGAATATGAAACCAGCGACGCGACCAGCAAAGTGATCGCCTTTTATAAGGACCAGTTGAAAAAATATGGCAAGGTTCTTGAATGCCATACCTCAGATAAGAACTACACTGACGAGGGCGATTCCGAAGAGTTGAAGTGCGAAGGCAAGAACGACGGGAAAACCATCGAGCTGAAATCCGGCACAAAAAGCAATCAGCACATTGTGGCCATTAATCCTCGGGACAACGAGAAGGACAAAGGCAAGGGCTCCGACTTCGCCCTCGTCTATGTGCGAATGCGCGGAAAAGAGGGCACCATTTAGGCACCAAAACACTCACTCCTGCCAATTTTCAGTGCAGCTGTTTTCCGGTGGGGTGATGTTCTCCAATTCCCAACGACCAACGGCTGACGGCCGTTCTTAGCCTGCCTTGAGCGAAGTCGAAGGGACGAACCGCCAACAACAAACGCCACGTCTTATAATCCCCTCCCATGAACCTTGAGCAAAAACTGCAGGAGATGAAGCGCCGCGACCAACTTGCGCAGGACGGCGGCGGACGAGAACGTCGCGAGCGGCAGCATAAAGAAGGCAAGATGTCGGCGCGCGAACGAATCGACTTTCTTCTCGATGAAGGGACGTTCGAGGAAACCGACCGCTTCGTTACTCATCGTGCCAACGATTTTGGAATGGCCGAGCAGAAGTATTACGGCGATGGTTTCATCACCGGATACGGGCGTATCGACGGCCGGCTGGTGTTCGTCTTTGCACAGGATTTCACCGTGTTCGGCGGATCGCTCTCTGAAACCAACGCTGCCAAGATTGTCAAGATCATGGAAATGGCGGCACGGGTTGGCGCGCCCATGATTGGGCTGAACGATTCCGGTGGCGCCCGCATTCAGGAAGGCGTGGTCTCACTCGCCGGCTATGCGGATATTTTCCTGCGCAACACGCTCTACAGCGGCGTGGTGCCGCAGCTCTCGGCAATCATGGGACCATGCGCTGGTGGCGCTGTGTACTCACCCGCAATCACTGACTTCATCGTCATGGTCAACAACACGTCTTATATGTTCATCACCGGGCCAGACGTCATTAAGACGGTGATGCACGAGGATGTGACCAAAGAACAGCTCGGCGGTGCGCAGACGCACAACGAGACCTCGGGCGTCGCCCACTTTCTGGCGCATGATGACGCCGAGTGCCTATCCATGTTGCGCGAATTACTCAGCTTCATACCGTCGAACAATCTTGATGATCCTCCGCGCAAGCCGTGCACTGATCCTATAGATCGTGCCGATGCTGCTCTCGATACGATCATTCCCGCGCAGTCCAATCTGCCCTATGACATCAAGGACGTGATCCGTGCCGTGATCGACGACGCATATTTTTTCGAAGTGCACGAGCATTACGCGAAAAACATTGTCGTAGGATTTGCGCGCATGAACGGACGTTCAATTGGAATCGTTGCCAATCAGCCGGCATTTCTGGCGGGCACGCTCGATATCAACGCATCGGTGAAGGGAGCGCGCTTCGTGCGCTTCTGCGATTGCTTCAACATTCCGCTAATTACATTCGAAGACGTTCCCGGATTTCTTCCCGGAACAACTCAGGAGTACGGCGGCATCATTCGGCATGGCGCCAAGCTGCTATTCGCCTTCGCCGAAGCCACGGTGCCCAAGCTGACCGTGATTACGCGCAAGGCTTACGGGGGCGCATATTGCGTGATGGCGTCCAAGCACATTCGCACTGACGTTAACTATGCGTGGCCGACGGCCGAGATCGCAGTCATGGGCCCGGAAGGCGCAGTCGACATCGTGTATAGGCGCGAACTTGAACGCGCGAAAAACCGCGACGAACTTCGCACGCAGAAGATAGAAGAATTTCGCGACCGCTTTGCTAACCCCTATGTCGCCGCCGAGCGCGGATACGTAGACGCCGTCATTCAGCCTCGAGATACGCGCAAGAAGCTGATCCAGGCGCTCGAAATGCTCGAAACCAAGCGCGACAAAAACCCGCCCAAGAAGCATGGCAACATGCCGCTGTAAGGGAAGTTTGTGATTGTCTTAACTCCATTGATCATGCAATAATCGAGCCAGAACGGGGCGAATAAAAGGCAAATATGTCGACCCTTGAATTCGACGAGATCGGTTATTGGTCTGAGGTCAAGCTAGAAATAGTACGAGACTATGCTTCTGCGTATTCTAGGATTCTTAACTCAAACAAACTGCCACATATCTACATTGACGCGTTCGCGGGAGCGGGCCAACACATTTCCAGGAGCTCTGGAGATTTTGTCGCTGGGAGTCCACTGAATGCCTTAAATGTACAACCGCCCTTTCGGGAGTATCACTTCATAGACCTGAATGCTGCAAAAGCCGAGAACTTGCGGCGATTAACCAGGGGCAGAGACGACGTAACTATCTATTCGGGTGACTGCAATAAAATCCTTATCAGGGAAATTTTCCCGACGCTGAAGTTCGAGAGTTATCGAAGGGCGCTCTGCCTATTGGATCCGTACGGGCTTAGCTTGAAGTGGGAAGTGATGCTTCAGGCAGGACAGCTCGGAACAGTGGATATGTTCCTGAACTTTCCTGTCATGGGGATGAATCGCAATGCATTGTGGCGTAATCCCGAAAAGCTTGCGCCGGAGAGACTCAAGGGAATGACTACATTTTGGGGCAACGAGTCGTGGAGAGATGCAGCATACTCAACTTCGGGAAACCTCTTCGCGATCCCAGAGAAAGAATCTAACGAAACAGTTGCTGAGGCTTTCAGAAATAGATTAGTCACTGTGGCAGGATTTAAGAGAGTGGCCGAACCGCTGCCAATGCGAAACTCTAACGGAGCAGTAGTTTATTACTTATTTTTTGCGTCGCAGGTCGGAGTTGCAGAGAACATTGTGAACGACATTTTCGCAAAATATCGTGAACGAGGTGCGGGCGGCTAATGTCACTCAATTCCCAAATCGAATGGACTGACGCCACCTGGAATCCCGTGCGTGGCTGCACCAAGATCAGTCCCGGTTGCAAGCACTGTTACGCCGAGACCTTCGCCGAGCGGTTTCGCGGCGTGAAGGGGCATCCATACGAGCAGGGATTCGATCTGAGACTAATTCCTGAAAAGCTAACCGAGCCTTTTAGCTGGCGATCGCCCAAGCTGGTCTTCGTAAATTCCATGAGCGATCTGTTTCAGCCGGGCGTCCCTGATGCATATGCTGAAGCTGTCTCAAGAGTAATGGTCAAGGCTGACTGGCACACTTATCAGGTACTCACAAAACGATCCGAGAGACTGAGCGATCTTTTGAACGACCGGCTTCGTTTTGCAGCTAAACAAGAACATATTTGGTGGGGCGTCAGCGTCGAAGATCGAAAGTACGGTTTGCCGCGAATCGAAGACTTGAGGAACTCCCCAGCAGATGTGCGTTTCCTGTCGGTCGAACCGCTGTTAGAAGACTTGGGCGAAATAAATCTTGCCGGAATCAGTTGGGTCATCGTCGGAGGCGAAAGCGGCCCCGGTGCACGCCCACTCCGTAAGGAATGGGTGCTTTCACTTCGTGAGCAGTGCCAAGCAGCCCGAGTTCCTTTTTTCTTCAAACAGTGGGGTGGCACGCGGAAAGCGCGTTATGGCCGCGAACTCGACGGGCGCACTTACGACGAGTATCCTCCGCGCACGCAGGTGGCCGTGCCGGACAAACGCGCGTGCCTTGCGCTGGCTAGATCTTTTCTTGCTTTAGTTGAAACAAATCAGTTCACTCGGCAACTTGCATCTGCCTGAATTTCTGATGGCACAGCTCACTGGAGATGAAATCTTTCCCTCATCAGTCTCTGCAGGCGAGGTTTGTAGAGGATGTCGTAGGCGAATTCTTTGTCGGGGAACATGGCCAGGGCGGCGCGCTTGGCGCCGGCGGCCAGTTCCGAAGCTTCTTCGATGGTGAGGTTTGGGTCCTGGCTGATGACCGACATCACCATGCTGATCATGATCTGTAGGCGGCGAATCTTCTGCGCTTCCTGTATCACTTCGTTGGCATGCGCGTCTTCCAAAAGGGCCCTCTTTCCGTTGTTCCGCGCGGGATGCGCCCACCCACTTACTAATTAGATGTGCCGCCCGAAACCAACGTTGCGCTATTGTCCTCGGGAACGCTGGCGGGAAGCAACACACTTCAGTCACTACTAAGGTTCAGGCGAGGAC
>Ga0102924_1005792_pt1 | contig 11793 bp, 8 predicted proteins | sample PaiPotPPM11metaG_FD_80116 | JGI IMG/M metagenome (GOLD analysis project Ga0102924, IMG submission 80116) | Iron sulfur acid spring bacterial and archeal communities from Banff, Canada, to study Microbial Dark Matter (Phase II) - Paint Pots PPM... ...
AGGCCAGCGTAACAGGCCGCGCCGGATGGCTCGGCGAAAACGCCGGTGAGCCGGGCCAGTTCTTTTTCCGCCGCGAGAATGGCTTCGTCGGTAACGGTCACGCCAAAGCCGCCGCTGGCGCGGATGTGCCGCACGGCCATCGCCCCATTGCGCGGCAGGCCAACGGAGATGCCATCGGCGATGGTCTGCGCCGCGCACTCGCGTACCACGCCGTCACCTACCAGCGCGCGCGCGATAGCGGGCGATCCTTCGGCCTGTACGGCGACCAGGCGCGGCATACGGTCAATCAGGCCGAGACGATAGAAGTCCTCGAAGCCGCGATAGACGCCGCTGATGATGCAGCCATCGCCCGTCGGCACCAGCACGGTATCGGGAACCTGCCAGTCCAGTTGTTCGGCGATCTCCAGGCCAACCGTTTTCTTGCCCTCGACAAGATAGGGATTGTAGCCCGTGTTGCGGTTATACCAGCCATAGGCGTCGCAGGCTTCAATGCAGAGATCGAAAGCGTCGTCATACGTGCCATCGACGGCAAAGACGGTCGCGCCGCACATCAGCAACTGCACGATCTTGGCGCGCGGCGCGTAGTGCGGTACGAAGATGTAGCACAGCAGGCCAGCCGCCGCGGCCTGCGTCGCCAGTGACGAGGCCGCGTTGCCCGTCGAGGCGCAGGCGACAGTACGGCCTTCCGCTAGCATGATGGCAATGATACTGGCGCGATCCTTGAGCGAGGCGCTGGGATTGCGCGTGTCATCCTTGAGCCAGAGATCGCTCATGCCGAGATGCCGCCGCAGCCGCTCGACCGGATATAACGGCGTCCAACCAATCGCTAATGGCGGCGTTTCTTTCCGGCTATATGAAATCGGCAGTAATGGGCGATAGCGCCACATCGTCTGGACGCGATTGGCGGCCAGGCAGGCTCGGCTCATACGCGGCGCTATTTGCTCGTAGTCATAGTGAACGGCCAGCACACCGGGCGGGCCGCACGCCGGGCAAGCATAGGAGACCGCGGCGGGCTCATATTTGGTTCCGCAGAGAACGCATTCGAGATATGAAATATGGTTCATATCACCGGAGTACCTCTAATTTGACCTTTGCCAGTTTGGCTTTGTCCTCATCGCTGATGGGATGCTCGCGATCCGGCACTTCCAGATCGATCAGCACGCCGCAGAGTTCGGTTGAGAAGTAGCGCAGGCCGTTGTCGGACAATACGGTGACGACCATGCCAATGTCGGGATAGCGGCGCGCCACTTTGAGCGACGCTGCGACGTTGCAGCCGGACGAGATGCCGCAGAAGATGCCCTCCTCGCGCGCTATGCGCTGCGCCATCAAGATAGCCTCGTCCGAGGTGACGGTGACGACGCCGTCCAGGTATTCGACATGCAGCACTTCGGGGATGAAGCCGTCGCCGATGCCCTCGATCTTGTGCGCGCCCCACGAGCCGCCAGCGAGAATATCGCATTCTTCCGGCTCGGCGGCAAAGACTTTGACGTTGGGATTCTGCTCCTTGAGATACTTCGCCGCGCCCGTTACCGTGCCTCCCGTTCCCTGTGACAGTACCAGCGCGCCGATCTTGCCCTCCGTCTGCTCCCAGATTTCGGGGCCGGTGGTGCGATAGTGCGCCTCGATGTTGTCGAGGTTGACGAACTGGCCGACCTCCCAATATTTCCCTGGCGCGGCGGCCTTGAGTTCCTTGACTTTTTCGATTACCAGGTCAACATCGCTCTCCGCGCCCGGCGTCAACACCAGTTCAGCGCCATAGGCACGGATGGTCTTCTTGCGCTCGTCGCTCATGCCCTCCGGCATGACAATCACGACGGGATAGCCCTTCGCCGCGCCCACGCATGACGTGGCAATGCCGGTGTTGCCGGTCGTGCCTTCAATGATGGTCATGCCACGGCGCAGATCGCCGCGCCGCTCGGCCTCCGCAACAAGCTATGGCAAGATACGGTCCTTGACGCTGCCGCTAGGACTAAAATACTCAATTTTCGCGACGATCTGCGGTTTGACGTCGCCAACGACGCGGTGCAGACGCACCAGCGGCGTCATTCCCGCCGTGTCGAGTATACTGTCGGCAATATGCGACCGACGATTCCAATCAACCATTGATTCCTCCTTTTATGATTCTGACTGCTCTGACTCAGCTTCGGGAAGCTGATCGAACATCTCTAACTGCGGACCGCGTTTGATCCGCCGTTGCTCTTTCCTTTCTAACTGCTGGATACTCTCTTGCGGCGTCGGCAAATCTTCTGGCATCGTCCCGCCAAGACGTTTGATGGTTTTCCGTACTTCCCTACCCACCTCGTGATGTGTGAGATTAGCGGCTTCTTTGCCCCTCACCCGCTCGCGTTCTAACTTCTGCTTCGTCTGACTGGCGCGGAAAATATTCGCAGCTAGCTCATCGCTGCCCATGTAATCAAGTATCTCCTGGTTTTTCCCCAGGCTCTTTCGCTCATGGATGTCTTGCGCTTTCAGACCGTCATACAAACCCATATAGCCATGATCCTGAAAGATCGCGAAATCGATAGGCTGGACGATGCCGGAGTGCTGTGCTGCCTCTGCCAGTTGTGTATTGTATACCGACATCTGCGAACGTCTGAGCAAGCGAAGTTGGTCCTCGGACAAACCAGTAAGTTCATCAGCTACTTCCTGACGGCGCGTTTGCACAGCAAAATAGGTTTGGCCGAGCGCAACAATAGGCTTGTTTGGATCGGCATTCTGGACGATCAGATAGCTGGCGTAGCGAGAGAGCTGATAATCTTCGATCTTGCGCTGAGCCCCTTTTCCAGCTCGGATCAATTTGCTGCTTCCAGCAAAATGATCCAAAGAGCTGTATCCACTGTTTTCACACGCTTCTTTTGCTTTATTAATGGCATAGATAAAATTGGTCCACTTTGCATAGCCCAGTATTTTTGCTAAGTCGCGTGCGGACCAATACTCAGCGCCATCATCAGCAGTTCTGCGAATAGCTTCAAATGGGGATAGATGAGGAAGGTCGGCGTCTTCATCTTGATTGCTCATTTACAATCGGTTCCTCTCAATTTATTTTGTCGTGTTCTGCGTGTTCTCATAAATCGCCCTTAACACTCGCTCCGGCGTGAGCGGGATCTGGCGGATGCGGATGCCGAGGGCGTCGGCGACGGCGTTGGCAACGGCGGGAGCCATGCCGTCGATGGGAATCTCAGCAATGGCTTTGACGCCGAAGGGGCCAAAGGGATCGTGCGTCTCCACTAAGTATGACTCCATCTGCGGCATATCCACAGCATTGAAAATGCGATAGTCACTGAGATTGGTCGTCAGCAGCGCGCCGTTCTGGTCGTAGACCATCTCCTCGCAGACGCCGTAGCCGAGCGCCTGCGTCGCGCCGCCTTCGATCTGCCCCTCGGCCATGATGGGATTGACGACGCGCCCGGCATCGACGGCGGAGACAGCCTTGATCACGCGCACCACGCCCGTCTCGGTATCGACCTCGACCTCCGCGCCCTGCACGGCGAATGGCGGCGGCGACTGGTAGCTCATCCACGAAGCCGTTGCCATGATCTGCTGCTGGTTCTCGACATGCAGCGAGTCCAGCGCAACCTGCGAAACGGTCAGTGTGCGCCCATCAGGAGCGGCGATGACGCGGTCTTTGATGGTCAGCCTTTCGGGATTGACATTGAGCATCAAACCGGCCACGTCCAGGATTTGCGCTCGCACCTGCTCCGCCGCTTTCTTGGCCGCGCCGCCGCTGATATAGGTGGTCGAAGAGGCATACGCGCCCGTGTCGAACGGGGTGAAATCGGTATCGGACGAATGCATAATCACATCTTCCAGGCGCACGCCCAACACCTCGGCCACAATCTGCGCGATCACCGTGTCCGATCCGGTGCCGATATCGGTCGCGCCCACGAGCAGGTTAAACGAGCCGTCGTCGTTGAGCTTGATGCTGGCCGCACCCATATCCAGGCCAGCGATGGCTGTGCCGTGCATGGCGAGCGAGACGCCAACGCCGCGCCGGACGCGGCCCGTTCCTGGCTTGCCGCGCTTCTCTTTCCAGTTGAGTTTTTCCTCCACGATGTCCATGCATTGCGGCAGGCCGCAGCTTTCGATAACCTGCGCGTAGCCCTCTTTGCCCTCGCCCAACGCCTGCGCCAGGGGATTCTCGTCGCCTTCTTTGATCCAGTTCTTGCGGCGCAGCTCGAGCGCGTCCATACCCAATTGTTTCGCAACTTCGTCGATGTGGCTTTCCAACGCGAAAAAGCCCTGCGGCACGCCATAGCCGCGAAACGCCCCGGCGGGCGGCAGGTTGGTATAGACGACAGTGGCCTCAAAACGAATATTGGGGCAGGGATAGATGGGCAGCGGCTTTGAGCCGGTATTGCTCTGCACGGTCATCGAGTGCGTCCCATACGCTCCCGTGTTGGCGATCAACGTCATCTCGTTGGCGATGATCGTGCCGTCACGTTTAACGCCCGTCTTCATATGCAGAATCTGCGGGTGGCGCGAGCGGCTGCTGCGGAACTCCTCGGCGCGCGACAATTCGAGCCTGACCGGGTGATCGGTGGCAATGGTGAGCAGGGCGCACAGGTCTTCGATCAGCACCTCCTGCTTGACGCCGAAACCGCCGCCGATGCGCGGCTTGATTACGCGAATACGACGCGGCGGCAGGCCAATCAGCGGCGCGATGATGCGGCGCACATGATAGGGAACCTGCGTGCTGGTGCGCACGACGAGGCGATCATCCTCGTCCCAGTAGGTGATGACGATATGGGTTTCAAGCGGCGTCTGCTGCACCTGCGGCACAATATAGTCGCCCTCGACGACCAGGTCGGACTCGGCGAAACCGCGCGCGACGTCGCCGACTTCAGCCTCCAGGTGAGCCGCGATATTGCGCGCGGCGTCGTGAATGCGGTACGACTCCGGTTCGGGGTGAACGCGCGGCGCGTCCGGCGCGGTGGCCTGGCGCGGGTCCAGCAGGGCAGGTAGCACTTCATAATCGACGTGGATCAGTTGCAGCGCCTGCTCGGCAATTTCCGGCGTCTCGGCGGCAATCACGGCGACGCGGTCGCCGACGAAGCGCACGCGATTATCGAGACAATATTGATCGTGCGGCCCCGGCTCCGGCCAGGACTGCCCGGCAGTCGTATACGGGATGCGCGGCACGTCCTTGTAGGTCAACACGGCGTGGACGCCCGGCAACGCACGCGCCTCGGAAGCGTCGATGTCGCGTATGATCGCGTGAGCGTGTGGGCTGGTCAGGAGGCGACCATAGAGCAGGCCGCGCAGATCGATATCATCGACATACGCGGGCTTGCCGGTCACGAGCTTGACGGCATCGACTTTGCGCTCCGGCTTGCCGACAATGCTCAATTCGGTGCGCGTCTCGACTAACGTGGCCGTGCCGCCGCCGTCATCGGACGCGCCAGCGTCGGCAGGTGAAGAAAATGGCGTGCCGCCCGCTCCATGTTCGGCATGTTCGTGCGGGGAACGCCCCGGGTCCCAGGGCTGCTCGCTTGCGGGCGAAGACGGTTTGCTGATCGGCTCAATCTGCTCGCCGCGCATGATGGCCGCCGCGCGCAGCACCGCCTGCACAGGCTTGACATAGCCTGTGCAGCGACAGAGATTGCCGGATAGCGCGTCGCGCACCTCCTCTTCGGTCGGGCGCGGATTGCTCAACAAGAGCGCGTAGGCCGAAAGCGCCATGCCGGGCGTGCAGAAACCGCACTGGATGGCCCCGCTATCGACAAAAGCTTCCTGGATGGGATGCAATTTGCGCGCCGTTCCCAGGCTTTCCGTCGTCGTCAACGTGCAGCCGCCCGCCTGCGCCGCCAGCATGACACAACTGGGGCGCGGCACGCCATCCACCAGCACGGTACACGCGCCGCACTCGCCCGTTTCGCAGCCGTGCTTGACGCTGAAATAGCCCTCGCGCCGCAAGACCGCCATCAGCGAGTCGGAGGGCGCGGCATCCATGCTCTTCACCACTCCGTTGATACGCAATTCCAGTTCCATATAAATATGCTCTCTTTCCGTAGGGGCCAGATTTATCGCGCCCGCGCCCCTACGCTCTCTTTCCAGAAAATTTGCCGCGCCAGCGCGAACCGTTGGTGGCTTCTTCAAGAACACGATTGACGAGATTGATGCCGCACACATGGCGATAGCCACTGCTGGCTCGGAAATCAGAAGGCAGGCGCACATCGGCCATGCTGGCCTGGACGATAGGCGCAGTAAATTGCGCCCCTACGTCGGCAGGTTTGCCTTCCAACTGCTGTTCGATAGCATAGAGGCGTACCGGCTCCATATTGACGCCGCCCAGAGCAAGACGCACGCGCTGATAGACCTCATCCTGCACTTCAACCAGCGCGACGGCGTTGAGCAGCGCCACGTCAGTTGGCGTGCGCCCAACGCGCTGGAACGCGCCCCCAGCGGACATCGCGGGACGCGGAATGCGTACTTCGATGATCAATTCGTTGGGGCGATGTTCCAGGGCAAACGAGTGAAAGGCAAGACGCCGCTCGTGCTTTCCTTTATAGACAATGCCAGCTTGCCCCGCCCATTCGTGGGCTTGCCCCGCCCGTTGTGCGCCGCCCAAATTAACCGACGTTTGCGAGCCAGAGCGTACCACTACCTCGGCGTCCATTACCGACAACGCCGCCAGCAGATCGGCCTGTGAGGCCATGCCCGCGCCCAGCGTACCGCCCAGCGTCGCGCTGTTGCGCAGCAAGCGCGAGAACGAGGAAGCCTGCGCGGCCCGCGACAATATACCGTCGGCGCTATTTTTCAGCGCGGGCGCGTCGGCTATGTTTTGCAGCGTGGTCATCGCGCCGATATGGAGAGCTTGCGCGTCTTCCTTTATATAGGACAGTTGCAAATCGCGCAGGTCAACAACGGCCTGGATAGTCTCGTCCGCCTGGCCGAGTATATACGTACCGCCGGCGAGCGGAACTGTTTTGATATCGGTGCGCGATAGCAACAGCAGCGCGTCATCGATATCTTCAGCCCAGTGATATTCGAGCAAATTGAGCAACATCGTTTCTACCTCTGTAGCGGGAGCAACGTAAATGTATCAACATCGATCAATCCTTGATCGGTCAGCTTCAAGGATGGGATAACCGAGAGCGAGAGGAAGCTGAGCGTCATGCAGGGATGTTCCAGCGTGCAGCCGAGTTCGGCGGCGGCGGCATCCAGGGCACGCAACTGCTGTACCAGCTCGGCGGCGGACAACGGTGAGACCAGCCCACCGTAGGGTAACGGCACTTGCGCGCGCACCTCGCCATCGACCACGCAAGCAAAACCGCCGCCCATCGCTTCCAGCGTGCGCGCCGCCAGCAAAATATCGTGATCGCTGGCCCCGGCGATCACCAGGTTATGCGCGTCATGCGCCACGCTGGAGGCAAGCGCGCCCTTGCGCAGGCCAAAGCCTTTGACCAGGCCCAGGCCCACGCTGCCGCTCGCGTGATGCCGCTCAATCACCACCAGTTTGAGCAGATCGCGCTCAGGATCGGCCACGATCGCGCCGTCGCGCAAGGGAGCCTCTTCACGCAAGTGCAGCGTGGTGATCTGCCCCGGCTCGATGCCAACCACCTCGATCAGTCCAGGACGGCCAGCGATACGCAGATCGGCTTCCTGCACATTGCCAATGTGGACCGTATCCGTCACGCCCGTAGGGGCCAGATTTATCGCGCCCATCGGGGCAATATCGACAAGTAGTTGTCCAGCGCGCGCGATCAGCCGACCGTCTTTGTAAACCGATTCGACCTGGAACGTCTCAAGATCGTCCAGTACCACGAGATCAGCGACAAAGCCGGGGGCGACCGCGCCGCGATCAAAGAGACGGAAATACTGCGCGGTATTATAGGAAGCGAGACGGATGGCCTCGACGGGAGCAAGACCGAGTTCGATGGCGCGGCGCACCATCGAGTCGATATGGCCGCGAGTGGTCAGGTCTTGCGGATCGCGGTCGTCGGTGACGAAGAAGACGCGCGGCGGGTGCAGTTCTTGCACCAGGGGCAGCAAGGCATCGAGGTTGCGCGCCGCCGAGCCTTCGCGGATCATCAGCCACATACCGAGGCGAAGACGCGCCCGCGCTTCCTCGATGGTGGTACATTCGTGATCGGACATGATGCCAGCGGCGGCATACGCGCTCAGGTCGCGCCCGTCGAGGCCGGGCGCGTGTCCATCAACGACCAGGCCATGCCGCCGCGTGGCGATGATTTTCGCTAACACCTGCTCGTCTCCGCTCAACACGCCCGGCATGTTCATCATCTCGGCCAGCCCCAGCACGCGCTCATCTTCCAATAATGGCAAGAGATCATCGGCCAGCAGCACGCGATAGGGGCTTTCATATGATGAGGCGGGTACGCAGGATGAAAGCATGACATAGGCGGCCAGCGGCAGGCCGCGCCCGGATTCCAGCACGTAGCGGATGCCCGCCACGCCCAGCACATTCGCGAATTCGTGGGGATCGAGCATGACGGCGGTGACGCCGCGCGGGACGACGATGCGCGCGAATTCGGCCAGCACGAGCATCGTGCTTTCGATGTGCATATGGCCGTCGATCAGGCCGGGCGCGAGCCAGCGCCCGTGCAGATCGCGCTCCTCGCGGCCATGATAGCCACCGGGTTCGCTGATGCCGACGACAAGGCCATCCGCGATAGCCACGTCGGCGGGATAGCATTCGCCGCTGCAAACATTGACCAATGTGGCATTACGTAGTACAAGATCGGCAGGAAGCTGTCCACGGGCAATCTGGATGCGGCGTTGTAATTCATTCAATACGTCCATTAAGAAATATCCTCCGTCCAGTCTAGTGTGGTGTACTTCTGAATGATGGTTTTAATGGATATCCTACCAGAAATACCCGTCAGCGTCGAGTTTTCGGGGTGTTCTCACAACAAACGGCGAAATATGTATCCTTCCGAATAAGATAAGTATACCCTCTGCCAATAACTTTTGGAACGCTTTTCCATTGAATGGAATACAAGCAGGAAACGCCGACTCATATCAAATCCGGTTAAACAATGACGATACCGCCTGTGTGGGCGCGATAAATCAGCCCCTACGCACGCTGCGCGTGCGTAGGGGCTGACAGCCTCTCCGGGGGAGAGGTAATCTCGCGCCCACAAAACCTACAAATCGCGGCGGTGAAAGCGCAGTGCGGCCAGGGCCGGGAGAGCAATGCAATAGAGTGCGGCCCAGATCAGGAGGGCCGGCGTTATAGGTTGTCCAGAGGTAAAGGGCGTATTGAAGGTCGGCAAAGAAATGCCCAGCGTGAGAAGGTTCGCCGCTGGCGGTAACAGGAAGAACGAGGCTCCATGCCAGAGGGCATCGGTCGGGATGATCAGGTTAATGATGGTGGTAACAGGTTGGACTGTTGGTGAGGAAGTAGGTTTGAAGATTTGCACAACAAACTGGACAATGCTGGCTGTTGGCGCACCCAGGAACAGCATCAACGCAATGGCTCCGTTGACCATCGTTGGCACGAGCGAGCTGCCGAGCGTGGTAATCCCCAGCAGCGCCAGCATACCCAATTCGAGCAGGCCAAGCGCGGAGAGTGCATCCGTGGGCCAGTAACCGGTCTGCCAGTGGATGACTGCCAGAAAAGAAAGAAACAGCAGGGCTGTGTAGACGCAAACAATCAGCGCATAGCCCAACCACTTCCCTAAAACGATCTCGACACGGGTCAATGGTTTGGGGACAATGAGAGCAAACGTACCCGCCTCAACTTCGCCCGAGATCATATTGGCAGTGAAAACGATGGTCAGCGTGCTGCTGAGCAGATAGACCATCCAAATCGCCAGCACGGTAATAATGGCGCCTTCGCCAAGTTCGGTCAATTGAGTATTGAAACCACTGCCGCTATTGCCCAACGAAGCATTCATGACAATGCGCAGCAGGATCGCGAACGCGGCTACAATCAAGATGCTCAAGATCAGCACAGCCAGGAAAAGGCGGCGGCGCATAGCTTCCAGCAGCGTAAAGCGAGTGATTAATACTAATCCCATGACAGACAACTCCCAATTGATTTATAACTTCGTAAACTCAGCAGGGACACGTTGATGCGAAGCATCGATAGTGCGCAAGAAGAGTTGTTCCAGTGAGCGATGATGCGGCGCTAAACCGTACAGACGCGAACCACACGCATGAACGATCTCAGCGATATCGGCTGCCTGCTCATCCTTCTGTATTTCAACGTAGAGCAGGCAGGGATCATGTTCATCCTGCTGTACGGCAAGCGCGACGGAACCGAGGCGATGAAGCAGTTCTTTATGAATTGGACTGGCGCGCACCATGAAGACTGGAGCTTCATCGAATAGAGATTGAGGAGCGCCAACTTTCAGGATGCGACCCTCGTTGATGATGGCGACGCGGTCGCAGAGCGCTTCCACGTCAGCCAGTTGATGCGAATTGAGGAAGATGCCCATGCCCTCGGATTTCAATTGCCGCAGGAGGTTGCGCATATCTCGCTGACCGACAGGGTCCAGACCCGAGACCAGCTCGTCGAGCAGAACCAGTTCGGGCCGGTTGAGGATCGCCTGCGCCAGTCCTATCCGCTGCATCATGCCCTTGGAAAAGGTACCCAGCTTCTGGTTTTCTCGCCCGGCCAGCCCCACCAGTTCCAGAACTTCGCGGCAGCGTTTTTCCAGCGCCATCCCGCGCATGCCATAGAGACGACCATGAAACCGCAGAAATTCTTTGGCGTGTAACCAGCGATGGAAGGTGGGAAGTTCCGGTAAATAGCCAATGCGCCGCCGCATTGCAAGGTTGCTGACCGGTTGGCCCAGGATACGCACCGTACCTGCCGTTGGTGCAACCAGCCCGGTGAGAACCTTGACGATGGTACTTTTGCCGGCGCCATTGGGACCCAAAAAGCCAAAGGACTCGCCGCGATGCATGACGAAGCTGACATCGTCTACTGCCACCAGGCGATGATAGACCTTGCGCAAACCTTCGACTTCTATGATAGGCTCGCCATATGTTTGCGTCATCAACAACTCCACTTCTTGAGCGAATTGTAGGAGCCGATCGATCGGCCCCTACAATAGTCCAACGCTGCCGGTCAATGGAGCGAATTGGCGCTGTTCATCAGTTGCGTACTGTCACTGGTGGCACCTGCAACCATATAAATGATACCACCCGTTTGCCAGATGACCCCGCCGAGAGACAGGGATGAATCTACCATCAGCACTCCCTGCGTCCCGTGAGTTGTCACCTGCTGCGTCTGGATTTGCGGCGGGATGGGCAGAGGCACCACGCCGGTATTGAGATTGATATCCTGGAGCAGAAGGCGCACACTTGACGAGAGGTTGGGCAAGGAGAGGATGAAATTGCGCAAATCCTCTAAAGTGGCCTTTCCGGTTGCTCGTATGACCGGACTGGGAATCTCGCCGACATAGAAAGGCTTCCCACCGCTGCATCCCAGGACAGCCGTACCCGGCGTTGACCCGTTCCCATTCTGACTCTGTCCCGAGGGAGCAGGAGAACCCGCGCGGCGGGATTGAGAGAACCTGCCAGGAATTGACCCACTCACGTTCTGGCTCTGCACCTGGCACTGCTTCCCATAATTGATAATAACGCCGGGAGCAAGAGTGATCGTGAAGGTCGCGCCATCAAGTTGCGGCGGGATGGAGACGTTGCCCTGGCCGGTTTGCGCCAGATAGGCTCGCGCCTTTGCCGCGTTAAAGGTGAATGTGCCGTTCGCGCTGTCAACAAGTGAGAACTGCATAGCCTGATCTACACCGGGCGGCAAGTGACCGGGCAGCAGGAGTTTGAAGTTCAGATCCTTTTCCACCTGCGCCTGCGTCGGATGAGTGATAC
>Ga0102924_1005793_pt1 | contig 11792 bp, 9 predicted proteins | sample PaiPotPPM11metaG_FD_80116 | JGI IMG/M metagenome (GOLD analysis project Ga0102924, IMG submission 80116) | Iron sulfur acid spring bacterial and archeal communities from Banff, Canada, to study Microbial Dark Matter (Phase II) - Paint Pots PPM... ...
CCACCCACCCATTGGCTATGAGCGAGGCCCCTCGGGAACCCGGGCCCCGGCCTGGCGCGTCTTAACCTTGTTATCCGACACGGAAGGCTCGCATGACCGTCAACCGGGTCCGCCCGACCATGAAGGACGTGGCCGGCCGCGCCGGCGTGGCGCTGAAGACGGTCTCCCGCGTGGTGAACGGGGAGCCAGGCGTAAGGCCGCAGGTGGCCGAGCGAGTCAACAGCGCCATCGCCGAGCTGGGCTACCGTCGCAACGACGGGGCCCGGCTGCTGCGCACGGGCCAGACCGCCTCGGTGGGGCTGGTCCTGGAGGACATCGGCGACCCGTTCTACTCCACGCTGTCGCGGGCCGTGGAGGACGTCGCCCACCAGCACGATTCGCTGCTGCTGACCGGCTCAAGCGATGAGGACCCCGAGCGCGAGCGCGAGCTGACGCTGGCCTTCTGCGCCCGCCGGGTGGACGGCCTGATCATCATTCCGGCCTCGGAGAACCACGCCTACCTGCTGCCGGAGATGGCGGCGGGCATCGCGGCGGTGTTCGTCGACCGGCCGCCCGGCCTGATCGAGGCCGACACCGTGCTCAGCGACAACCGGCGCGGCGCCCAGGATGGCGTGGCCCACCTGCTCGGCGCCGGGCACCGGCGGATCGGCTACCTCGGCGACGCGCCGCAGATCTACACCGCGGCCCGCCGGCACGAGGGCTACGTGGACGCCATGGCCGCGGCCGGGCAGCCGGTCGACCCGTCCTGGGTCACCATGACCCCGCTCGACCGGGAGACCGTCGCCCGGGCGCTGGCCCGGATGACCGGCGGCCCTGCCCCGGTTACCGCGCTGTTCTGCGGCAACAACCGGGCCACCGCGCTGGCCCTGCGCGAGCTGAGCGCCTCGGGGCTGCGGCTGGCGCTGGTCGGGTTCGACGACTTCGAGCTGGCCGACCTCGTGACCCCGGCCACCACGGTTATCGCACAGGACACCGCCGGGCTCGGCCGTATCGCGGCGGAACTCCTGTTTCAGCGGCTGGCCGGGGACCAGGATCCGGCCCGCCTGATCGAGCTGCCGACCCGGCTCATTGTCCGGGGGTCGGGCGAGATAGCGCCCTGAATATAAACTGACCGGAATGGCCATTATTGGCAGCCGTTCTTGGGTCCGATAGTGCGTGACCTGCGGCGCGCAATTGCATCGTGCGATTTACGGACGCTCCTTCGGCTCCGATATACACACAGTTAACCCAGCGTATTACTCGCCAGTATGGATCGAAGTTACTGGGCGGTATAAGACTGAGGGTGTCGATCGGTCGATTGTCAGCAGGTCACCCGGGTTGCCGCTACATTCACCAAAAGCATGAAGGGAACTCCCCAGAGATGATCCCCCGTTTCGGCATCAAGCCGGCCGCCCTCACCGCCGCCGTCGTGGCCCTCAGCGGCCTCGGCGCGGTGGCCGCTCAGGCTCCGGCGAGCGCCGCCACGATCACCGCCACCTACTCATGCAACGTGCCCCTGGCGGGCACCAAGACCGTGACGCTCAACGGCTCGGTGACCCCCACGCCGAACCCGGCCACCGCCGGCTCGGCGGTCAGCTTCGCCGTGAACGTCGCCAGCCTGAGCCTGACCTCTCCCCTGACCATCAACTCATGGAGCGCCACCGCCGCCATCGCCGGCACCGGCGCCCAGACCTCCTCGTTCAACGCCACCGGCTCCGGTGGCAAGATCGGGGCCAACGCCCCCATCACCAACCTCAACCTGTCCGGTAGCTGGACTCCGACCGTGAACGGCACCGACTCGTTCACCGTCGGTGACGTCACGATCAAGGCCAACGTCGCCCTGCTGGGCAACGTGACCATCCCGTGCACGCCCAGCGGGACCCAGCCGGTCGCGGCCACCCTCACGGTCGGCTAGCACCAGCGAGTTAAACCCGGGCCCCGGCGGCAGCGGAAGTGCCGCCGGGGCTCCGGCCACGATAGCGGCCGGAGCCCCGGCGCCTTAGCGGGGGCGGTGGGCCGGGAACGACACCACCTGCTGGAAGGTCGGCCGGTCCTGCCAGGGCAGGTCGGGCTGGCCGACCAGGCCGAGGGTCTGGAAGCCGAGCGCGTCGTACTCGGGCATGGTCAGCCTGGCCGCCACGGTGGCGGCGTCGGCAGTCCACGAGGCGACCTTTGCTGATCCCTTGTTGGCCTTAACCATCGCCCGGTAGGTGGCGGCCAGCGCGGCGTTCAGGGCCGGGAGGCAGTGCTTGAGTCCGCTGTGCCGCGAACTGCCAGGGCCGCACAGCCGGGCCGTGACCGCGGCGCCGAAGGGCTGGGCCACCTTGCGGCCGGCGAACTGGTCCAGGACTTTTTCCAGGTAGCCCTCCCAGCCGCCGTCGTAGGCGCTGCCCAGGTGCTGACCATTGTTATTCGGAGTGTTCACGAAGGCCATCGGGAGCACCTTGTAGCCCTGCGCGGTGCTGCCGCCCGCCTTGAACAGCGGATTGAAGACCGCTCTGATCAGGGTCGGTGTGAGCTGATCCATGATCGCTACTGCGGCGGCCTGCGTGTACTGCTTGCTGGCCGGGGTGGCCAGGATCCGGTGCGCGCCGTCGGCGTACCAGGTCCGCAGCACGGCCAGCATCCTGGCCACGCCGGCCGGCTTCTGCCGTCCGCGGACCGCGCGCAGCAGCGCGGGCAGGATCGTGAGGCCGTCCAGATCCTGGGTGGCCGCACCCTCCATGGCCTGGACCAGGTCGGCCCGGGTGATCTTGCCGTGGTGCAGGGCGAACTGGTGCCGGATCTGGGCGGTCAGCATCTGCGACCGGTACACCGGGCCGTACCCGTACTGGTTGTCGGCCGCGGAGAACAGCGGCGCGGGCTTGTTGTTCCAGCTGTCGAAGAAGCCCTGGGGCGGGTTGATCTCGTGCACGTGCTGGTCAGCGGGCAGGAACCCGCGCCACTCGGACCCGCCGGTGCCCCAGGTCGGCAGGTTGGGGTCGACGAACCTGGGGCGCACCGGGTCGCGGCCGCTGACGAAGTAGGCGATGTTCTTGCTGTCGACGTAGAACCAGTTGAACGTGTAGTCGATCTCGCTGGCGCCGGCCATCCACGACTGCGGGCTGTGGGTCAGCGCCGGCTCGCCAAAGCGCAGGAAGCCGATCACCGAGTCCACGTCGTGGTTGTAGGTCGACCGCTCGCTGACCACGGCCGCCGGCTGGCCGTGGCGCGCGGTGGTCCAGCCCTGGACCACGCCGTGCACGGTCAGGTGGATCTCGTGGACCGGGCCCTTGCCGTCGGCGAACTTCTCGTTCACCATCGGGAGGCACTTGCCGCGGTAGCGGTAGTAGGTGCCGTGGGCCGGCGCCTTCCCGCCGCGCGGGTTGCAGAGCAGTTCCAGGCGCTGGTCGGTCATGTCGGTGCCGGATGACGTGGCCGACCAGGCGTAGTCCTCGCCGCGGCCCAGCTCGACGAAGCCGGTGCCGGGGAACGAGGCCCCCTCGGCGTCGTAGCCCGGCGCGTGCAGGTCCTCCTGCATCAGGATGCCGGGCGCGAAGTAGGCCACCTGCGGGCCGAAGACCGCGATGGGGTGCCCGTCGGCCGAGTGGCTGGCCCCCACCACCAGGGCGTTGCTCATCTGGGCGGGCAGCCGCAGCAGGCCCTCGAGTATCGGCCGGACGGCCGGGGCGAACCCGCCCTTGAAGCAGCCCTTAGTCAGGTCCGCGGGGCCGCCGGTGAGCGGGGCGCCGGGGTGGTCGGGCAGCGCGATGCTGGACCGCTTGACCTGGCCGGGGATCTCGTAGGGGAAGGACTTGTTCACCACGGTGGTCGGCGCGGCCGGATCGTTCTGCTCCTTGAACTGCGTGAACGCGGTCGTCCCCGCGGACTGGCCGAGCCGGCCCCGGAGGTAGCTGAGCAGGTTCGCGTTGGCCACCTCGCTGCCGCCGCCGTCGCCGAAGATGCCGCCGATCAGGCTGGAGACCGCGACCACGTCGGCCGCCGTCCACGGCTTGGGCGCGCCGAACAGCGAGTACTCGGCGGGCATCAGGGCCTTGTTCTTCTCAGCCTGGGCAATGTAGGCGTTGATGCCGGCCACGTAGCTGTTGATCATGCTCAGGGCCAGCTTGCCCTGGGTGCCGTACTCGGCCGGGAGCCGGTCGACCTGCGCATTGGCCTGTGCGGTCGTGTACGGGGCCAGCAGCAGCTCGTCGTGGTCCATCTGCTCGTAGGCGCACGACGTGCCGAGCAGCGACGTCAGCGTGCCCGACCCGTAGTGGCGCAGCACGTCCATCAGGAACAGCCGGTCCTGGGCCTGGGCGTAGCCGGCCCCGAAGGCCATGGCCGGCTCGGTGGCCCCGTAGACGTGCGGGATGTCATGGCGGTCGCGGTAGATGACCACGGGCACCGAAGGGGAGGGATGCTCGGTGGCGGCGATCTGCCCGCGCGGGATGCCGAACGACTCGTCCAGGTAGTAGCGGCTCAGCGTGGCGTCGGTCAGCGACTTGGCCCCGAACACCAGGTTGGCGTAGGGCGCGAGCTCGTCCTGGCTGTTGGCCGGCCGCTGGCCGGTCTTCTCGAACTGCTTGAGCTGGGCCAGGTTGACCAGGCCGTTCTCCCCGGCGGGCAGGATGTCCATGGCCTGGCCGTGGGCGTAGTCGTGGGCCTGGTAGGTCGGCGGCGGCGAGTAGCCGTCGCCGGAATGGCTCGTGGTGGCCAGGGCCGGAGACCCGGCCAGCGTGAGGGCCGCCGCAGCGGTGACTGCGACGGCCGACCAGAAACGTCCGTTCTGCCCGGTCGGTTGCATGCCTCGGATCCTAACCTTCGGACCCGGCCCCGGAAATAGACCAGCCGACGGCAAAATCCTGGTCCGGACGGGAAACTCAAAGACACGGATAATTCTCCGGCCATTCGGCTGACGGCCACCACAGGCAGCGCACGCGGTAATAGCATTACTGGTCGGTAACACGGCGCGCGCCGAATCCATTACGCCTCCCACTCACCATTTACCGGGAACGGTAAGTGACGAGCCCCGCTATCCCCTCAGCTAGGAGAACTAATGGCTATTCTTCGACGCTCCGCCGGCGTCTTGCTCGTCGGCGCGGCGCTAGCCACCGCCATGCTGGTCCCGGCCGCTGTCAGCCCGGCGCTAGCCTCCGCCACCGCGACCTGGACGATCACGCCCGGCGGCACGATCACGGCGACGGCCCCCGGCGCCACGGTCACCGACACCACCAACGGCAACAAGCTCGGCTGCACGGGCTCGAGCCTGACCGAGACCCTCAAGTCGGGTAAGGGCCTGTCCGGCACCAACGCGGGCAGCCTGTCCAAGTTCAGCCTGACCAAGTGCGGTGCCGACGGCATCTTCATCGGCATCCTGGCCAAGCACACGCCCTGGCACGTCAGCCTGACGGCCTACAACGCCAAGACCGGCGTGACCACCATCGCGGTCACCGGCATCCACCTGGCGGTGTCGCAGAAGTCGCTGGGCTGCACCGGCGTGGTGGACGGCACCTCGGCCACCGCGGACAACGGCAAGATCATGATGAGCTACTCCAACAAGACCCACGACCTGACGACCTGGAAGACGGAGGGCAACCTGCACCTCTACAACGTCTCCAGCAACTGCCTGGGCGTGGTCAACACCGGCGACAAGGTCTCGCTCAGCGCGGTCTACGAGGTCAGCCCCGCGCAGACCATCACGAGCCCCTGACGCCCTGTTCTAGCTAGTAACCCCGCTCGCGCCCGCCGGGGGATCAGGCCGGTCCCGATCCCCCGGCGTAGTGCGCGGCATGCTGGTCGCGCAGCACGTTCTTCTGGATCTTGCCGGTCGAGGTCCTGGGCAGCTCGGCCTGGACGATGACCGCCTTGGGCACCTTGAACCCGTCCAGCCGGTCCTTGAGCGCGGCGATCAGCGGCGCGGCCTCGATCGTCTCGCCCGGCCGGGGCACCACCACCGCGGTGATGGCCTCGCTCCACCGCTCGTGCGGCAGGCCGATGACCACCGCCTCGGCCACCCGCGGCTCGGCCGCGTAGATGGCCTTCTCCACCTCGATCGAGGCCACGTTCTCGCCGCCGGTCTTGATCACGTCCTTATAGCGGTCGGCGAACCAGAGCACGCCATCGGCGTCGAAGGCGCCCACGTCGCCCGAGTGGAACCAGCCGTGGGCGAACGCGGTGGCCGTGGCCTCGGCGTTGTCGAGGTACTCGGTCATGGTGCTGGGCCCGCGGTAGACGATCTCGCCCTGCTCGCCCTGAGGCAGCAGCGCGCCGTCCGGGCCCATGATCGCGACCTGGACCCCGGTGAGCGGCGTGCCCACCGCGCCGATGTGCGTGAGCTGGTGCTCGGGGCGGAACAGCGTGGTGCACGGGCTCATCTCGGTCTGGCCGAACAGCAGCGCGAAGTCGCAGCCGAACCCGTCCAGGCAGCGCCGGATCAGCGCGTCGGGCATCGGGGCCATGGCGTAGACGGCCCGCCGCAGGCTGGACAGGTCCCGGCCTTCGAAGGCCGGGTGGTCGAGCATGGCCCGGTACATCATCGGCAGCCCGAACACCTGGGTGATGTGCTGGTCCTCGATCAGGCCCAGCAGGACCTCAGGGTCGAAGCCGCGCAGCACGTAGATCGTCGCGCCGACCAGGATGGCCGGGGTGCAGAACGCGTTGAGCTGCGCGGTATGGAACATCGGCATCATGGCCGCGAACCGGTCGGCGCTGGTCCACTGCGAGTCGAGCGCGGCCGACATGGACTCCAGGTAGATGGCCGCGTGCGAGGCGACCACGCCCTTGGGGAATGAGGTGGTGCCCGAGGTGTACAGGTAGCTGAGGGGGTCCCGGTCCTCGACCAGCGCCTCGAACGATGTCTCAAATTGCCCACCGTCGCCGGCGCTGGCCAGCTGGTCCAAGGTGGCCCAGGACCGGTCGGCGGGCTCGGTCTGGTAGCCGGCGCCGGTGCCGGGAGCCACGAACACGTCGGCGACGTCGGCCACCTTGGCCACCGCGTCCCGCAGGGCCGGGATGAGCTGGGCCTCGATGACCAGCCCGCGCGAGCCCGAGTGGTCCAGGACGTAGGCCACCTCGTCCGGCCGCCAGCCCAGGTTGACGGGCACGCAGACCAGGCCCAGCCGGGCGCAGGCGTAGTACACGGCCAGGAACTCGGCGCTGTTGCCCGAGGCCAGCGCGAGCGCGTCACCGCGCGCGTAGCCGCGGGCAGCCAGGCCGCGGGCCAGCCGGCTAACCCAGCCGTCGAGGTCGGCGTAGGTCCACCGGCGCGGGCCGTCGACCACGGCCACCTGCGCCGGCCGCGCGGCCGCCGACCGGGTCAGCGAGTCGGCCACGTTGATGCGCTGGATGAGATTACGCGCGAGCTCCTGATCCATCGGGTGTCCCCCAGGGGCCTAGGACCGCCGGGTGGCCAGGAACACCGGGATCCGGCGCTCGGTCCTGTTCTGGTACTCAGCGTACGGCGGAAAGGCTTCCACGGCCCGGGCCCACCACTGCGCCCGCTCCTCGCCCTCGGGCAGCTCGCGCACGGTCACGTCGAAGGGCTCGGGGCCGTCCTGGATCATGACCGCCTGCGGGTCGGCGGTCAGGTTGTAGTACCAGACCGGGTGCTTGGGCGCCCCGCCCTGGGACCCCACCAGCAGGTACTGGCCGTCGTGTTCGACCCGCATCAGCGGGGTCTTGCGGATCTTCCCGCTCTTGTTGCCGCGGCTGGTCACGATGATCACTGGCAGTCCGGACTCGCGCAGCGTGTTGGCCCGCTGGCCGCCGGACGACTCGTACTCCGCGACCTGGTCACGGACCCACTGCGCGGTGCTCGGCTCGTACTCTCCGTCAAGGCTCATAGAGGACACCTTAAGGGTCGGCGAGCAGCTGCTCGCGGTGGCTCCAGGCCAGGTGGAGCAGCGCGGCGCCGGCCACCTGCATGGGCTCGTCGCGGGTGAGCCGCTCGACCTGGCGGGCGCTCAGCGGCAGGCCCGCGGCCCGGCCGGTGCCGTCCTCGAAGCTCACCCGGTGACCCTCGGCGTTGGCGGTGACCAGCCGCCCGAAGGTGGCGTCGAACACCCCGGCCTCGAACACCGCCACCGTGAGCATGTCAGCCACGAAGGTGAGCGGGTCCATGCCCAGGCCGAGCCAGTACACCTGCAGGCCGCCCTGCTCGCGGGCCCGGCCCAGGGCCCGGCTGAACTCCCAGGCGCCGTAGTCGATGGGCCGCTGGCCGCTGCCGTAGTCCTCGGCGGTGCCCAGCAGTTCCTCGCTGAGCTCGCGGACGATCGACCGCCACAGGCCGAAGTCGTTGGCCTCGTTCCACGGCGCGTCGTGCGAGGGCTGGAACATGCCCACCGGCATGACCTGGTACAGGCCGCCGCCGCTGGCCACCTTGGCCGGGTCGCGCCAGTGCAGCAGGAACTCGGCCGCGCCGGTGGCCCGGTCGTGCCGGATGACCAGGGTGCTGATGGCGCTCATGACCGGCCGGCGGCGCAGGTCGGTGGGGTCGGCCAGGGCCCTACGGTAGGGCATGTCGCCTGGCCGTTGCCGGTCCCCGGCGTGATGCGCAGCGGCGGGATGGGCGGCCGCGAACTCGTGGGCCGCGGCCTCGGAGGTGTCGATGAGGTCGAAGTAGCGGCCGCGGCCGAAGGCCAGCTCGGGTCCGCCCGGGCTGACCTCCAGCAGGCGGTAGCAGGTCCGGTTCTCGAACAGCCCCGGCCGGGCCAGGTCGCCCACCGCCTCGGAGTAGCGCGGGTAGGCGCCGTGGCCGTCGCGCAGCGGCCGGACCGCGCTCAGTTCCGGCGCCGCGCCGTGGAAGCGGGCCGGCGCGGGCGCGGGCGACCAGCGCAGCCGGACCTGGTCCAGTGGGACCGGCCGCTCCGGTATCCAGCCCGGCCGGGTCAGCAGGCTCGTGCCGGGCGCGAACCAGCCGGCCGGGAAGCCGGCCACGGCCAGCCCGGTGAGCCGGTGCCGGCTGGCATTGAGGTAGCTGCGCGTGCGCAGCCAGGCCGCCTGGCTGGCCACATGGTCCTCAGCAAGCATCGCCGTCAGCAAGCACGCTGGAACACCAGCGCGTTGATGGTCGCGCCCCACTCGTACAGGACCGTGTACGGCCACAGGCGCAGCGGCAGGGGCGAGGGCATCGCGTAGATCCGGCCGCCGAAGCACCGGCTCAGCCGCATCGTGGCCGGCGTCTCCTGCGGGGTGATGGCGACAACGGCCATCGACCGCCAGTGGTACCTCGCGGCCAGCCGCCCCGCGTACTCGACCTCGCCCCTGGTGGTCGGCGGATGGGGGTGAAAGCAGATCACCCGGACGCCCGTGATCGGCCCCGGGCACGGGGTGTTGTCCCGCGACGCCGGCGTGCCCTGCGAGATGACCAGGAACGACGCCCGGTGCGCGCGGCCCAGCCGCAGCGCCGTGGCCAGCGGGCTGCCGGGGCGGTCTAGCAGCAGGATGGCGTCCACGCGGGCGGGCATGCCGCTGGACGGCCAGACGAACAGCCACGCCGTCACCCCGGCCAACGCCACCACCAGGACGAGCAGGGCGGCGAGGGCGCGGCGCCAGCGGCGGCGACGGCGATTCGGGCGCGCCATGGCCCGGCCCGGGCGATCCGGACTATCTTGCTTCAGCAACTGTCCCCCCGCGGCCGCCGCCATTCGCTTGGGCCTGGCGCCAGACTATTCAATGACGGCAACCGAGGGAGGGCCATGGCCGAGGTGATCAGCAGCGCGGCCAACCCGCTCATCAAGCGGGTCCGGCTGCTGGCCGACCGCAAGCACCGGCGGCGCGAGGGCGCGTTCGTGGTCCAGGGCATCCAGCCGGTCTGGCAGGCGGTCGAGGCCGGGGCCGACATCGAGACCCTGATCGTCGCGCCCGACCTGCTGCGCCCGCCCGCGGCCACAGCAATGGTCTTCGACCAGGAGCAACAAGGTTTGCCCGTGGCCAGAGTGTCGGCCGACTTGTTCACCCGCATCGCCGACCGGGACGGCCCGGCCGGGCTGGCCGCCATAGTCCGGGGCCGGCCCGTCCCGCTGGCGGGCCTGACCGCCACCGCCGGGTCGGTGTTCGCGGCCCTGCACCAGGTCGGGAACCCCGGCAACCTGGGCACCATCATCCGGACCGCCAGCGCGGCGGGCGCGGGCGGCGTGATCCTCATTGGCCCGGCCGCCGATCCCTACGACCCGGCCGCGGTCAAGGCCAGCATGGGCGCGCTGTTCGACGTGCCGGTGGCGGCGGCCACCGAGGCTGAGTTCCTGGCCTGGGCCGCGGACCAGCGGGTGGCGGTGCTGGCGGCGGCCCTGACTGGCGAGCGCACTTTGTGGGAGGCCGAGTTCGCGCCGCCGCTGGCCATCCTGCTCGGCAGCGAGGGCGAGGGCCTGCCCGCCAGCCTGCTGGACCGCATCGACCCGGCCGCCGGCCAGCGGGTACGCATCCCGATGACCGGCACGGCCGAGTCGCTCAACCTGGCCGTGGCGGCCGGAATCCTGCTCTACGAGGTCCGCCGCCGGACCGGACTGCCGCCCCCCGCCCCTGGACCAGCCGGGGCATAACGGAAATGATCAGGGTCTAGGCGGCGAACCTCGTTGAAAGGGAATGAGCACCGTATGAGCGAGTTCAAGGCGGATGCGGACCCGGCCGAGATCGGGCTGGACCCGGCCCGGCTGGAGCGGCTGGACCGGCACTTCGCCCGGTACGTGGACCAGGGGCGGCTGCCGGGCTGGCTGATCGCGGTGAGCAGGCACGGCCGGGTGGCCCACGTGTCCGCCTGCGGCCTGCGCGACATGGAGGACGGCCTGCCGGTCGAGAGCGACACCCTGTGGCGCATCTACTCGATGTCCAAGCCGGTCACCTCCGTCGCCGCCATGATCCTCTACGAGGAGGGCGGCTTCGAGCTGACCGACCCGATCAGCCGCTACATCCCGGCCTTCGCCGACATGCGGGTCTTCGCGGGCGGGTCGGACGTCAAGCCGGTCACGGTGCCCGCCACCGAGCCGATCCGGGTCTGGCACCTGCTCAGCCACACCGCGGGCCTGACCTACGGCTTCCTGCGGGTGCACCCGGTGGACGCGATCTACCGGTCCCGCGGTTTCGAATGGTCCTCGCCGCGTGACCTGGACCTGGCCGGCTGCTGCGAGGCCTGGGCCGGCCTGCCGCTGGTGTTTGAGCCCGGCACCGAGTGGAACTACTCGGTCGCCACCGACGTGCTCGGCCGCCTGGTGGAGGTGGTGTCCGGCCGCAGCCTGGACGAGTTCCTGGCCGAGCGGGTGCTGGGGCCGCTGGGCATGACCGACACTGCCTTCTGGGCCGACGCCGACCGGGCGCCGCGGCTGGGCCCGCTGTACACGCCCGGCGCGACCCCCGACCAGAAGGCCGTGCGCCTGGACGCCATGGGCAAGGCGGCCTACAAGCCGCCGCGGTTCCTGGCTGGCGGGGCCGGGCTGGTCTCCTCGGCCGCCGACTACCACCGCTTTACCCAGATGCTGCTGGGCCGGCCGGACAGCCCGGCGGGCGAGCTGGACGGCGTCCGGCTGCTGAGCCCGCGGACCGTGGCCTACATGACCCGCAACCACCTGCCCGGCGGGGCCGACCTGGAGTCGTTCGGACGGCCCCTGTTCGCCGAGTCGCCGCTGCGCGGCAGCGGGTTCGGGCTCGGGTTCGCGGTGGTCACCGACCCGGCCGCGGCCAAGACGCTGACCTCAGCGGGCGAGTTCTCCTGGGGCGGCGCGGCCAGCACGGCGTTCTACGTAGACCCGGCCGAGCAGCTGACGGTGAGCTTCTTCACCCAGCTGCTGCCCTCCAGCACCTACCCGATCCGCACCCAGCTGCGGCAGATGGTCCAGCAG
>Ga0102924_1005796_pt1 | contig 11791 bp, 12 predicted proteins | sample PaiPotPPM11metaG_FD_80116 | JGI IMG/M metagenome (GOLD analysis project Ga0102924, IMG submission 80116) | Iron sulfur acid spring bacterial and archeal communities from Banff, Canada, to study Microbial Dark Matter (Phase II) - Paint Pots PPM... ...
GCCTACACCTGGGCACGTCCCGCGCGGTGCTCGGTTGACCACGGGGCTCGGCTGACATGGCTCCGGCATCGCGGCCCGGTACCTCCCGCGCCCGCCGGCCGCGCGTACCGCCCGTGGCCGCGCGCCGGCTGCCCGTGCCGCCCGGCCGGCGGGCGCGGGAGGTACCGGGCCGCGATGCCGGAGCCATGTCAGCCGAGCCCCGTGGTCAACCGAGCACCGCGCGGGACGTGCCCAGGTGTAGGCCGCGGGCCCAGTCCGCCGCGGCCATCTGGCGCTTGCCGTGCGGCTGGACGTCGCCGAGGCGGACCGGCCCGGTCGCGGTGCCGACCAGCACCCGGGAGCCGCGCACGCACAGCTCCCCCGGGCCCAGCGCGGCGTCCTGGCCCGCGGGGTCCTGGTCCGCCACGTCCTGGTCGTCCGCGTCGATCCCGGCGAACGGCCCGAGCTTGAGCCGGGCGCCGGTCAGCTCGGTCCAGGCGCCGGGGGACGGCGTGCACGCGCGGACCTGGCGGCTGACCGCGGGCGCCGGCTGGGCCCAGCGCACCCGCGCGTCCGCCGAGGTGATCTTCGGCGCCAGGCTCACCCCGTCGGCGGGCTGCGGGCGCGCGGTCAGCGCGCCGGTCTCGATGCCGTCGATGGTGGCCACCAGCAGCTCGGCTCCGGACATGGCCAGCCGGGCCAGCAGGTCGCCCGCGGTGTCGGCGGGCCGGATCGGCTCGGTTACCACGCCGAAGACCGGGCCCGCGTCGAGTTCGCGGACGAGCCGGAACGTGGTCGCGCCGGTCACATCGTCGCCGCGCAGGATCGCATGCTGGACGGGGGCCGCGCCGCGCCAGGCGGGCAGCAGCGAGAAGTGCAGGTTGACCCAGCCGTGCTCGGGGATGTCCAGGGCCCGCTGCGGGACCAGCGCGCCGTACGCGGTGACCGGGCAGCAGCCCGGCGCGATCTGCGCGAGCCGGGCCAGGAAGTCAGGATCGCCGGGCCGGTCGGGCTTGAGAACCTCCAGGCCGGCCCTTTCGGCACGCTGGGCCACCGGGCTCGGCGCGACCCGCAGGCCGCGGCCCGCCGGGGCGTCCGGCCGGGTGACCACGGCCGCGACCTCGTGCCGGGAGTTGAGCAGCGCGTCCAGCGAGGGCACCGCCGCCGCCGGGGTGCCCGCGAAGACCAGGCGCATCCGGCTAGAAGGCCTTCCCGCGTATCGGGTGCGGCGACGCCTTGATCACGGGGACCGGCTCACCCCACCACTCGGCGGCGCGGATCTCCTTCATGGCCAGCTTGCGCTGCGCCGGGTCCAGGCGGTCGATGAACAGGATGCCGTCTAGGTGATCGGTCTCGTGCTGTACGCAGCGGGCGAGCTGGCCGGTGCCTTCCAGCGTGATCGGCTCGCCGTACATGTTGAACCCGCGCGCCACCACGCCGTGGGCCCGCGGCGTCGGGTACTGCAGGCCGGGGAACGACAGGCAGCCCTCGTCGTCGGTCTCCTGGTCCTCGGACAACGCCAGCGACGGATTGATCAGGTGACCGACGACATCGTCGATGTTGTAGGTGAACACGCGCAGCCCGACCCCGATCTGCGGCGCGGCCAGGCCCACACCGGGCGCGTCCTCCATCGTCTCGGTCAGGTCCTTGACGAGCCTGCGCAGCTCGGCATCGAAGTCACGCACCGGCTCGGCCGGCGTGCGCAGCACCGGGTCGCCGAACAGCCGTATCGGCTTGACGCTCACCAAGATCCTCCAGACTCGGGCCTGGGCCTGAATTGCTAGCGCACTAAGTCTATGAAGCCGGGGGCCGTCGGTCGGCCGACGGCGAGCGGGCCTTGAACGCCGCCTTGCGGGCGGCGCGGGCCACGGCCGGATCCGGGTGATGCTCGCTCAGCGCGGTCAGCAGGTCGGTCACCCCGGGGTGGTCCACTCGCCACAGGCCCGCGACGATCTCCGCCTGCGCGTCGGCCGACACGTCGGGGAGCAGTTCGGCCACCACGTCCGAGGGATCGGCCTCTTCCAGCAACCCGGCGCCCAGGTCGACCAGCAGCCAGGTCCGGTCCTCGGGCCGCAGCTCAGCTTGCTCGCCGTGCTCGTGCAGCCAGACCGACGCGTGCGCGCGGAGCACGGGCTCGGCGAGGGCGTCGCGAACCTCGCCGATGGCGGCCTCGCCGATGCGATCGAGGACGGCGAACGCGGCGCCGCGCAGGCCGGGCGATCCGTTGCCCGCCGCCTCGACCAGCTCCGCGGCGGCCCGGGCCGGGGTCCGTTCCGCGAGCCAGGAGCTGATCTCCGCCTCGCCGTCCTCGGCGTCGCAGCTGGCCAGGGTGACCAGGAGGCCGACGGCCCCGGACCGGTCCGCGCCGCCGAGCACGGGCACGTGCCAGCCCTGAGCGCGGAGCCTGCGGTGCACGCCCCAGATGCCGAGCGGCGACAGGGTGACCGTCAGCCCGTCGGCGGGCTCCTCCGTGCCGAGTTCCACGACGCCGAGGTCGGCCAGCGTCTCGAGTGCCGTGGACACCGCCGCGGCCTGGTCCGGCCGCGCGGGCGCGGCCGGCGCCGACTCCGGCTGGCCCGCCCTGGTCCCGGCGGCCGCGGCGTACGCGTCGAACAGCCCTTCCATCCGGACCGGGGCGCCGACCGTGTACAAGGCGGTGGCCAGGCCGTCCAGCTCCTCGGCGGCGAGAATCGCCTCCAGCGCCGCGTCCCAGGCGGCCAGCACCTGCTCGGCGTCTCCCGAGGCCAGGACGCTCTCCTGGCCCGGGTCGCGGTCGGGCATGCCCGTCGCCACGGCCACCCGCCAGGCCGCGTCGACCTCCGCGGGTGCGAGATCCAGGTCGGCGGCGGCCGCCGCGGCCGCCGCGCGTCGCAGGCCGCCGCGAGGCGGCTCGCCGGCCCGCCGGGCCCAGGCGGTCAGGTCCCGCGCGGCGCGCAGCAGCGGCGCCACGCGGGCCGCCGCGGCTAGCTCGTCCCGCGGCGCCAGGCGCACCGGCGGCAGCCGGCGCGGCCGGTCACGGCGCTGGGCGCCCGCCCCGGCCCGGCCCGGTTCGCCGGCCGGCCGGCCTCGCGCCTGCCGCGCGTTTGCGGCCTGCGCCTGGCCCCAGGCGCCCGCTGCGGCCGTTCTCTCGTCCCCGGCCTGTCGCGGCGAGGTCGATCGCGCCCGGGGGTTTCTGCGTGAGGTGGCCACCCATGCACCCTACGGCCTGTGTGGCCATTGTCAGAGCAGCTCGGTCACAGCAGCTCGGGCGGGTCGAGCTGCAGCCGGACTACACCCGCGTCCTTGCGGGCGCTGCGGGCGGCCTGCGCGTCGCGCAGCGCGGTCGCGAGCGCGGTCCCGCTGCGCCGGTCCGCCCTGACCAGCATGCGCACGGTGTCGCCCCCCGCTTCGCCGCCGCCGTCGGCCGGCACCGGCCCGAGCACGTCGGCTCCGGCGGGCAGGCCGGCCGCGCTCAGCACGTCCCGCACGGCATCCTGCGGCCCGGTCAGCGAGGCCAGCCGGACGGCCGGCGGGAACCGCAGCTCGTTCCGCTCGGAAAGCTCGCGCTCGGCGTGGGTCACCGGGTCCCACCGGACCAGCGCCTGCACGGCGGGCACGGCGGCGTCGGCGACCACCACGACCGACCCGCCGTCGGGTCCGGGCCGCACCAGCGCCGCGGCGTTGAGCCAGCGGCGCAGCGCTTCCTCGGCCGCGCGCAGGCTGGCCCGGCCGAGCAGGGCCCACCCGTCGAGCAGAACGGCCGCCGCGTACCCGGCCTCGGCGCGCGGCTCGGCGCCCGGCGTGGCCACGATGACCGCCGGATCGCGGCCGACATGCGCGATGACCTCGGCCCCGCCGGAAGTCCGGACCACCGCGGCGGGAAACGCGCGGCCGAGTTCCTCGGCCGTGCGCCCCGCGCCGATGATCACCGCGCGCAGGCCGGGCTGGCCGCACCGCGGGCAGCGCGGACCCGCGGCCTGGCCGCACCAGCCGCACAGCGCGGCGGCCTGCGCCCCGGGCACCGACACCGGGCCGCCGCACCGGGCGCAGCGGGCCCGCGCACCGCAGCGTTCACACGACACGGCCACGACGTAGCCGCGGCGCGGCACCTGGAACAGCACCGGCCCGCGGGCGAGCGCCTCGCGCGCGGTGCGCAGGGCCAGGCCGGGCATCCGCGCCGAGCGCGCGGCCTCGTCCCGGGCCAGCTCCGCGTCGCCGCCGGCCGCCGTGATCCGCGGCGCCGACTGGCGGAGCGTGGCCCGGTCCGGCCCGAGCGCGGCGGCCCAGCCGCTGGCCACGAGCTGGGTCACCTCGGCCGTCCGCGCGAAGCCGCCGAACAGCGCCGCCGCGCGGCCGCGGTGCGCCCGCAGCGCGAGCACCTCCCGGGCGTGCGGGTAGGGGGCCCGCGGCTCGGCGTGCAGGTCGTCGCCGTCGTCCCAGATCACGACCAGGCCCAGCTCGGCGACCGGCGCGAACATGGCCGACCGGGTCCCGGCGACCACCCGGACCTGGCCGCGCGCGGCCGCCAGCCAGCGCCGGTAGCGTTCGGCCGGGCCGAGGCCCGCGGCCAGGCTGACGTGCTGGCCGGGGCCGAGCACGCCGGCCAGGGCCGCGTCGACCAGGTCCAGGTCGCGCACGTCCGGAACGACGATCACCGTCCCGGTGCCGGCCGCCGCGGCGGTGGCCGCGGCCCGCGCGATCTCGTCCGGCCAGTCCGGGCCCGGCCGCGCCGACCAGGCCGCGCGCGGCGCGCGCCGCCCGGCCAGCGCGGCCAGGAACGACTGACCCGCCGGGTAGCGGGTCCACGGCCCCGGCTCCGGGGCGCCGGGCCGCGGCCGCGGGCGGTCGTCCCGCGGGGCGGATTCCACCGTGGCGTGGCGCGGCGGGATGGCCAGCCGCAGCACGTCGGCCAGCGTGCCGCCGTACCGGTCGGCTACCGCGCGGGCCAGCCCGAAGGTCTCCGCGGTGAGCACCGGCTCCGGTGACAGCACGCGCTCCAGGAACGCCAGCCGACCCTGGTGCTCGCTCGCCTCGGCCCGCTGGAGCAGGAAGCCCCCGACCAGCCGACCGGCGAACCGGACCCGGACCCGGACGCCCGGCACCGCGTCGCTGTCGAGCGGCTCGGGCACCAGGTAGTCGAACGGCCGGTCCAGATGCGGCAGCGACACGTCGACGGCCACCCGCGCCACCGGCAGACGGGCGGCCGCGACCTTCGCCCCCCGCCGTACGCCCGCCGCCTGCGGGCTCCGTGCCGCCGAACCGACCACGCCTTCTGTCCTACCAGACCCCGCACTCACCCCCGCCGTGCCGCGAGCGGACGGCTAGGGGCCGGCGGAGCCGGCGCTCCCGTGGGGACCGCACGACCGCCGCCCGGCGCGGGGCCGGGGGCGGCACGCGGTCCGGGTGGCGGTCTAGAGGCCGGCGGCCGAACGCAGGGCGTCGACCCGGTCGGTGCGCTCCCAGGAGAAGTCCGGCTCCTCCCGGCCGAAGTGGCCGTAGGCCGCGGTCTGCGAGTAGATCGGGCGGAGCAGGTCCAGGTCCCGGATGATCGCGGCCGGCCGCAGGTCGAAGACCTCGAGCACCGCGTCCTGGATGCGCTCGATCGGCACCCGCTCGGTGCCGAAGCACTCCACGAACAGGCCGACCGGCTTGGCCTTGCCGATGGCGTAGGCGACCTGGCTCTCGCAGCATTCGGCCAGCCCGGCCGCGACGACGTTCTTGGCCACCCAGCGCATGGCGTAGGCGGCGCTGCGGTCGACCTTGGACGGGTCCTTGCCGGAGAAGGCGCCACCGCCGTGCCGGGCCATCCCGCCGTACGTGTCGATGATGATCTTGCGGCCGGTCAGCCCGGCGTCGCCCATCGGGCCGCCGATCTCGAACCGCCCCGTGGGGTTGACCAGCAGCCGGTAGTTCGAGATGTCGAGCTCCACCTCGGCCAGCACCGGCTTGACCACGTGGTCGGCCACGTCGGGAGTCAGCAGCTCCTTCAGGTCGATGGCCGCGGCGTGCTGGGTGGAGACCACGATCGTGTCCAGGCGGACCGGCTTCCCGCCCGCGTACTCGATCGTCACCTGGGTCTTGCCGTCGGGCCGGATGTAGGGCACGTCGCCGCTGCGCCGGACCGCGGACAGCCGGCGGGCCAGCCGGTGCGCCAGCATGATCGGCAGCGGCATCAGCTCCGGCGTCTCCCGGCAGGCGTAGCCGAACATCAGGCCCTGGTCGCCGGCGCCCTGGCGGTCGAGCTCGTCGGTCCCCTCGCCCTCACGGTGCTCGAACGCCTCGCGGACGCCCTGGGCGATGTCCGGCGACTGGGAGCCGATGGACACCGACACGCCGCAGGACCGGCCGTCGTATCCCTTGGCCGAGGAGTCGTAGCCGATCTCCAGGATCTTGTCCCTGATCAGGCCGGGAATGTCCACGTAGGTCGAGGTGGTCACCTCGCCCGCCACGTGCACCTGGCCTGTGGTGATCAGCGTCTCGACGGCGACCCGGCTCGCGGGGTCGCCCTTGAGCATCCCGTCCAGGATCGCATCGCTGATCTGGTCGGCCATCTTGTCCGGATGACCCTCCGTGACCGACTCGGACGTAAACAGACGACGGGCCACCTGACTCCCCTTTTATCGCGGTCTCTTGGCGAAGAAATCTCGCCGAAGTTTAGCCGGGCCAGCCCGGGCCGCGTGCCCGTCCCCGCAAGTGAGCCCTAAGCTAGCCCGCCGGGAGGGCGGCCAGACCAGTGCAGGAGGGCCTGATGACGGGGGACGAGCGGCATTCGGTCAGCGTCGCCGCGGTGGTCGTCGACGGCCGGGGCCGGGCGCTGCTGATCCAGCGCCGCGACAACGGCCGGTGGGAGCCGCCCGGCGGCGTCCTGGAACTCGGCGAGGCCATCACCGCCGGCCTGCGCCGCGAGGTCCGCGAGGAAACCGGGCTCGAGGTCGAGCCGCAGCGGCTCACCGGCGTCTACAAGAACATGAACCTCGGCGTGGTCACGCTGGTCTTCCGCTGTCAGGCGGTGGGCGGCGCGATCACCGAGACCGACGAGTCCACCGCCTGCCGGTGGGCGGCGCCCGCCGAGGTCCGCGAGCTGTCGCGGGAGGCGCAGGCCATCCGCGTCCTCGACGGCCTGGCCGGCGACGGCGGGCCGCCCGCGGTGCGCGAGCACGACGGGCAGCGGCTGCTCTGAGCCGTGATCAGACGGCCGGGTCGGACGGCGGGCTAGACCAGCCGGGCGGCCACGAGATCCCAGACCACGTCGGCGAGCGCCTCTTTCGGCCCGCGGGGCACGGGGGTCTGCGTCCCGTCGGCCCCGAGGATCACCGCCTCGTTGTCGCTGGTCCCGAAGGCCAGCCCGCCGCCCACCTGGTTCACCACCAGCAGGTCGCACCCCTTGGCCGCGAGCTTGGCCCGGCCGTTGGCCAGCACGTCGCCGGTCTCCGCGCCGAAGCCGACGATGACCTGTCCCGGGTGCGCCCGGTGGCCGGACAGCTCGCGCAGGATGTCCGGGTTCTGCACCAGCCGCAGCGGCTCCGGGTCGTGCCCGGTCTTCTTGATCTTCGAATCGCTCCGGGTCTCCGGCCGGTAGTCGGCGACCGCGGCGGCCATGACCACCGCGTCCGCCTCGGCCGCGGCCGGCATGACCGCGTCCCGCATCTGGCGGGCCGAGATCACCTGCACGACCTGCGCGCCCGCGGGGTCGTCGAGCGCCACGTTGGCCGCCACCAGCGTGACCTTGGCGCCGCGGGCGGCCGCCGCGCGGGCCAGCGCGTAGCCCTGCCGTCCCGATGACCAGTTGCCGAGGAACCGGACCGGATCGAGTTCCTCCCGGGTGCCGCCCGCGGTGACCACGACCCGCCGCCCGGACAGGTCGAGCGCGAGGCCGCCCGCGCCGCGGGCGAGCACGCGCAGCGCGGCCGCGAACAACTCGCCCGGCTCGGGCAGCCGCCCGGGCCCGCTGTCGGCGCCGGTGAGGCGCCCGGAGGCCGGGTCGAGCACCACCGCGCCGCGGCTGCGCAGCGTGGCCACGTTCGCCTGGGTGGCCGGGTGCTCCCACATCTCGGTGTGCATCGCGGCGCGTAGACGACCGGGCAGCGGGCGGTCAGCAGGACCGCGGTCAGCAGGTCGCCGGACTGGCCCGCGGCCGCGCGGGCCAGCAGGTCAGCCGTGGCCGGCGCCACGAACACCAGGTCAGCGCCCTGGCCGAGCCGGACGTGCGGTACCTCGGGCACGTCGGCCCAGACGCTGGCGGAGACGGGCTCGCCGGACAGCGCGGCCCAGGTGGCCTCGCCCACAAAGCGCAGGGCATCGGGCGTGGGCACCACGCGAACCCGGTGGCCGGACTCGGTGAACAGCCGGAGCAGCTCACACGACTTGTAGGCGGCGATGCCCGCCCCGACCCCGAGGACGATACGCGGCTGTGTCCCGCTCATCGGCCACCTGCTCCGGTGCCGCGGTCAGGCGGTCGGGGCCTCCGGCTCCTCCGCGCTCACCAGTCCCTCGCTGATCTCGCGCAGCGCGATCGACAGCGGCTTTTCCTGAACGCGCGTCTCGACCAGCGGGCCGACGTACTCGAGTAGGCCCTCGCTGAGCTGCGCGTAGTAGGCGTTGATCTGCCTGGCCCGCTTCGACGCCATGATGACGAGGCCGTACTTGCTGTCCACCACGTTGAGCAGGTCGTCAATGGGCGGGTTGATAATTCCCTCTACGGCCGGAGTTCCTGCCACCTTGTGCCTTTCGAAGTCGCTGTGCTTCCCGGAGTTGCTGTGCTTCTCGAAGTTCCTCTGCTTCCCGAAGCCGCCTGGAACGCGGCGAGGGTGCCTGAACGCACGCCCGGGGCTTAGTCACCCTCCGGGGCCAGCATCAAGGCTACCAGGCGGCGGCAGACATCCTCGACGGACGTGTTGACCAGCGTCACGTCGAACTCGGCCTCGGCGGCCAGCTCGACCCGCGCGACCTCCAGCCGCCGCCGGATGACCTCGGCCGGCTCCGTGCGCCGGCTGGTCAGCCTGCGGACCAGCTCCTCCCAGGAGGGCGGGGCGAGAAACACCAGCAGCGCGCCGGGGACGGCCTGGCGCACCTGCCGGGCACCGGCCAGGTCGATCTCGAGCAGCGCGGGGATGCCCCCGCTGAGCCGCTCCGCCACGGGCTGCTTCGGCGTGCCGTACTTGTGGCCGGCAAACACCGCCCATTCGAGCAACTCGCTATTCGCGACCATCCGGTCGAATTCACTGTCGCTCACGAAGTGATATTCGCGGCCGTCGACCTCGCCGGGCCGGGGAGCCCGGGTGGTCACCGACACCGACAGCCAAATCTCCGGGAAGCTGCGGCGGAGGCTCGCCACCACCGTGCTCTTCCCGACGCCGGACGGGCCGGAGAGCACGGTGAGACGGACAGGGGCCGGGGCGCCGCCGGATAGGGCTGCGGCCTGCCCACGAGCTGTGGACGCATTGGCCGTGGACCTGTGTCGCACGCCCCCGCCCCTGTTACCCGTCGCGTCAGTCAGACGCCGCCGCCGAATTCGCCTTCAAGAGCGGTCCGCTGATTGGCACCGAGCCCGCGGACGCGCCGCGACTCCGCGATGCCCAGCCGCTCCATGATTTGCCTGGCGCGCACCTTGCCCACGCCCGGCATCGACTCAAGCAGGGCCGACACCTTCATCTTGCCGACCACGTCATCGCTCTGGCCCTCCTTGAGGACGTCCGGCAAGGTCGTGTGGCCGTGCTTCAGCCGGTTTTTCACTTCGGCACGCTCTTTACGGGCCTTGGCCGCCTTCTCCAGGGCCGCGGCCCGCTGATCGGGGGTAAGTGGTGGAAGAGCCACTCGTGGTCACCTCGGGTTTCGTATCGAAAAACTCGCTCCGCGTGGGAAAACTAGCGAGTTCAGCCCGTCACGGCAACGCGAACCCCCGTTTGTGGCGTCACAAATTAACCATTATTACTACCCGGACTCATCCGAGTACCCAGTGTAGCTGAATGTCCGGTCACCACGCATGACTGTTGACAACGAGCGTAGTAGCTCGCGCGACGGTCCTGGCCGGGCGCGAGCCCTGTCACCGGGCGCGAGGCCGTCACCGGGCGCTCAGCTCGGGGCCACCGCGACTTTCCGGAGCGACGCGCCGATCGCGGCCGCCGCGGCCCCCGGATCCGGGGCGTCGGTGATCGGCCGGCCGATGACCAGAAGGTCGGCGCCGGCCTGCAACGCCTCCTCGGGCGTGGCCACCCGCGCCTGATCGTGCGCGTCCGACCCCGCCGGGCGCACGCCCGGGGTGATCAGCGTGATGTCCGGCCCGACCTCGGCCCGCACGGCCGCGACCTCGCGCGGCGAGCAGACCAGCCCGCGCGCGCCGGCTTCCACCGCCAGCACGGCCAGCCGGCGGACGGCGTCCCGGACCGGCCCGGACAGCCCGATCATGCCGAGGTCGTCGTCCCCCAGCGAGGTCAGGACCGTGACCGCGACGATCTTGGTCGCGGGGGCGGCCGCGACGGCGGCGCGCACCGCGCCGATCCCGCCGATCGCGTGCACGGTGAGCAGGTCGGGCCGGAGCCGGGCCACGGCGCGCGCCGCGCCCGCCACGGTCGCGGGGATGTCGTTCAGCTTCAGGTCGAGAAAGACCCGGACGTTGCTGCCCCCGCGGACGGAGGCCACCGCCTCCGCCCCGTAGCGCAAGTAGAGCTCGAGCCCGATCTTCACGGTGCTGACGTGCGGCGTGACCAGCCCGGCCCACCGGGCCGCGGTGTCCAGGCTCGGCGCGTCCAGGGCGACGGCGATCGGCGCGGGATAGCTCATGCTCGGTCTCCAGATCCTCTTCCTACAGCACGCTTCCGGTCAGCCTGCGCCGGGCCGCGCCGCGTGGCTCGTGAGCCAGCCCGACGGCATCGGCGAGGCGCTCGATGCCGCGCTGCGTCAGCTCCTCCTCGAGCTCGCGGGCGATGCGGATGCACGCCGACGGGTCGTGGAAGATCGTCGTGCCCACGCTGACCAGCGACGCGCCGGCCAGGATCAGCTCCAGCGCGTCCCGGCCGGTGCGAACGCCGCCCATGCCGATGATCGGGACGTCGGGCAGGGCCTCGCGCACCTGCCAGATGCACCGCACGGCCACCGGCCGGATGGCGGGCCCGGACAGCCCGCCGGTGGTCCCGGCCAGCACCGGGCGCATGGTGTCGGTGTCGATGGCCATGCCGAGCATGGTATTGATCAGCGAGAGCCCGTCCGCCCCCGCGGCCACGCAGGCCCGGGCGATCTCCGCGATGTCGGTCACGTCCGGCGACAGCTTGGCGAACACCGGGATGTCGTACCGGGCCCGGCCGCGGACGGCGTCGATGACCGCCGACGCGGCCCCCGGGTAGCAGGCGAACACCTGCCCGCGGTGCTCGACGTTCGGGCAGGAGATGTTGACCTCGATCGCGGTGACCCCGGCCGCGTCGGACAGGCGCCCGGCCAGCTCGGCGAACTCGTCGACCGTGCCCCCCGCGATCGAGACCACGGCGCGCGCCCCGCGCGACAGCAGCCACGGCAGGTCCCGCTGCAGGAACGCCTCGATCCCCGGGCCCTGGAGCCCGATCGAGTTGAGCATGCCGCTCGGCGTCTCGGCCATCCGCGGCGTGGGCCGGCCCGCCCGCGGCGCCAGCATCACCGACTTGGTCACGACGGCGCCGATCTTGGAAACGTCGAAGAACTGGGCCAGCTCCCGCCCGGCTCCCGCGCAGCCCGACGCGGTCAGGATCGGATTGGGCAGCTCGGCCTGGCCCAGCCGGGCCCGCAGGTCAGTGGCCATGCGCCGACCTCCCCGCCGCGCTCCCGGCGGCGTCGTCCGGCTCGGCGGTGCCCGCCGCCCCAGCCC
>Ga0102924_1005797_pt1 | contig 11791 bp, 8 predicted proteins | sample PaiPotPPM11metaG_FD_80116 | JGI IMG/M metagenome (GOLD analysis project Ga0102924, IMG submission 80116) | Iron sulfur acid spring bacterial and archeal communities from Banff, Canada, to study Microbial Dark Matter (Phase II) - Paint Pots PPM... ...
CGTGGTTACCGCCCGACGCCGCCGCCACCCCGGCCGCCGGGATCTCCCGCCGCAGCAGGTTGGTGAACGCCCCGCGGGCCTTGAACGACCCCGAGTGCTGCAGCTGCTCCAGCTTCAGCGTCAGCGCCCCCGGCGCGGCCCCGAAGTCGGCCAGGTCCACCGTCACCACCGGCGTCCGCCGGACGTAGCCGCCGATCAGGCCGGCCACCTCCGCCACGTCCCCCCGGCTCAGCGACCCGGCCAGGCTGGCCGCCGCCTGCTGGCTAGCCACGCTCACCAGAACCCCCTTCGCGCTTTCCAACAAGGTTTCTCCCGGCCCGCCGTCCTGCGTCGGGCCTGATCCCGCTCAGTGTGTCCCGGGACCCAGTCCTGGCTCAGGTCTCGCCGGCCGGCTGGTCCGGCCCCTGGCCGGCCTGGCCCGCCTGACCCGCCTGGCCGAAGAGCTGCCGCATCATCTCCGCCGCCTCGGCCCCGCTCACCACCCGGACCTCGGGGTCGCTGGTGGTGACCTGCACCTCGGTCGTTCCCAGGTGGGCCGGGTCGCCCGTCAGGCCTGAGCCCCCCGGCGGGGCCAGCATATTAGCCAGCGCCGCCGCCACCGCGCCGCCCGCCGACTCGCCGCCCAGCCGCCTCACGATCTCGGCCACGTCCCCGATCGCCGCCGCTCCGTTCACGGTCACGCTGACGTCGCCGGCCGTGGTCGTGCCCGGCCAGTCGGCTGGGGCCGGTGAGGCGATCTGACCCGGCGAGAAACCCTCCACCGGGTTCTGGTCGAACCTGACCGCGCCCGTCTTCGCGTTGACCTCCACCTTGACCTGCGTGCCAGGAGGCAGGTCCGGCCCCATCGAGCGCAGCGGAGCCACCAAGGCCCGCAGCTGGGCCGACGCCACTTCGACGACGTACAGCAGCTCGTGGTGATGCTTGGGGTCTCGCTCCACGCCGGCGATCGTGCCGTGGGCCGGCTCCCACTTGTGTCCGAACACGCTGTCCTCCCCGCGATGCCGCCCCTCAGCGCAACTATGACATGTCCGGACTGGCGCGTCCCGATCCAGCGCGCGGCCAGATACCCCCGCGGAATCAGGCGGTCGGCTCGCGGCTGGCGGCTTCCAGCCCCAGCTCGGTCACCGAGGTCTCGCGCATCTTGAACTTCTGCACCTTGCCCGTCACGGTCATCGGGAACGCGTCGGTGAACCGCACGTACCGCGGGACCTTGTAGTGCGCGATCTGGCCCTGGCAGAACTCCCTGACCTGCTCGGGGGTCAGCTCGGCGCCGGGCCGCAGCTTCACCCAGGCGCACAGCTCCTCGCCGTACCTGGCGTCCGGGACCCCGACGACCTGGACGTCCTCGATGGCCTCGTGCCGGTACAGGAACTCCTCAACCTCGCGCGGGTAGACGTTCTCCCCGCCCCGGATGACCAGGTCCTTGATCCGGCCGACGATGTTCAGGTAGCCGCCCTCGTCCATCACGGCCAGGTCGCCGGTGTGCATCCAGCGGGCCGCGTCGATGGCCTCGGCCGTCTTCTCCGGCTCGTTCCAGTAGCCGAGCATGACCGAGTACCCGCGGGTGCACAGCTCGCCGTTGGCGCCGCGCGGCAGAACCAGGCCGGTATCCGGGTCGATGACCTTGACCTCCAGGTGCGGGCCGACGCGGCCCACGGTGGATACCCGCCGCTCCATGTCGTCGTCCGCCGTGGTCTGAGTGGACACCGGGGACGTCTCGGTCATCCCGTAGCAGATCGTCACCTGCTCCATGTGCATCTCACTAACCACGCGCTTCATGACCTCGACCGGGCACGGTGAGCCGGCCATGATGCCGGTGCGCAGCGAGGTCAGGTCATACCGCCCGAAGTCCGGCAGGGCCAGCTCGGCGATGAACATGGTCGGCACCCCGTACAGCGACGTGCACCGCTCGGCCTCGACCGCGGCCAGCGTGGCGGCCGGGTCGAAGCCGGGGGCCGGGATCACGATGCAGGCGCCGTGCGTGGTGGCGCCCAGGTTGCCCATCACCATGCCGAAGCAGTGGTAGAACGGGACCGGCACGCAGACCCGGTCGGCCGGGGTGTAGTGGCAGCCCTCGCCGACGAAGAAGCCGTTGTTCAGGATGTTGTGGTGGGACAGCGTGGCGCCCTTGGGGAAGCCGGTGGTCCCGCTGGTGTACTGGATGTTGATCGGGTCGTCGAAGGCCAGGCCGGCCCCGCGCCGCTCAAGGTCGGCCTCCCCGCCCTCGGCCAGCGTCACCGACCCCGCGGCCACCAGGTCGTCCCAGTCCTGGGTGCCGATGTAGATCACTCGCTCCAGGCCGGGCAGCCCGTCCCCGGCGCCGACCTCCTCGACCATGGCCCGGTAGTCGCTGGTCTTGAAGCTCTCCGCGCTGACCAGCAGCCGGACGCCGGACTGGGCCAGCACGTAGCTCAGCTCATGGCTGCGGTAGGCCGGGTTGATGTTGACCAGGATTGCCCCGATCTTGGCCGTCGCGTACTGAGTCAGCACCCATTCGGGGCAGTTCGGGGCCCAGATCCCGACCCGGTCGCCCTGGCCGATGCCCAGGCCCGCCAGCCCCAGCGCCACGGCGTCGGTGTCGCTGTCGAGCTGGCCGTAGGTCCAGCGCCGGCCGGACGGCACATCCACCAGCGCCTCGTTCCCCGGAAACGCGGTGGCGACCTCGCGCAGGTTGGCGCCGATGGTCTCGCCGATCAGGGCGGTGGGGTAGATGCCGTGGCTGTAGGACGGCTCCGTACGTGCGGACTCTGTGGCTGCGGCCATGACGAGTAGACCTCCGTGACGTCAGTCAGTCCATGGTCCTACGCGGCGCCTACTGCACAAACAGCGGCGCCGGAGTTACTGTCGAGTTATAGCTGAATGACGTTTCGCTATCGGAGCGCTGCGGTGGGAACCTGGATCATCTGGCTCATCATCGCCGCGGTGCTAGGCGCGGTCGAGATCGTCACCGTGACGCTCGCGTTCGGCCTTGTCGCCGTCGGCGCACTTGTCGCTGCCGTGGCCGGCGCCGCCGGGGCGCCGCTCGGCCTCCAGTTCGGCGTGTTCGCCGCCGCCTCGGCGGTCGGCCTGGGCGTGGCCCGGCCCATCGCCATGCGCCACGTCAGGCAGCCGCCCCTGCTCCGCAGCGGTACCGCTGCGCTGGTCGGTCGCTCGGCCACGGTCACCGAAGAGGTCAGCATCGACGGCGGCCGGGTCCGCATCGGCGCCGACATCTGGACGGCCCGGCCCTACGACGAGACGCTCGTCATTCCCGCCGGCACGCGGGTCGACGTGCTGCACATTGAGGGCGCGACAGCGCTCGTGTACCCGAGGGAGTAGCGCCATGGATCCTGTCGGGATCGTCGGGATAGTCATCGGGCTGCTGGTGCTGCTGGTCGCCCTGCGCACCGTGCGGATCGTGCCGCAGGCCAAGGCCAGGAACGTCGAGCGGCTGGGCCGCTACCGCAAGACCCTGGAGCCAGGGATGAACTTCATCATCCCGCTGGTCGACCGGGTCAAGCCGCTGATCGACCTGCGCGAGCAGGTGGTGTCCTTCCAGGGCCAGCGGGTGATCACCGAGGACAACCTGGTCGTGACCATCGACACCGTGCTGTTCTTCCAGGTGACCGACCCGCGCGCGGCCGACTACGAGATCGTCAACTACATCCAGGCCGTCGAGCAGCTCACCGCGACCATGCTGCGCAGCGTCATCGGGTCGATGGACCTGGAGCAGGCCCTGACCTCCCGCGACCAGATCAACACCATGCTGCGCGGGGTGCTCGACGACGCCTCGGGCAAGTGGGGCATCCGGGTCACCCGGGTCGAGATCAAGGCCATCGACCCGCCGCAGAGCGTCAAGGACGCCATGGAGAAGCAGATGCGCGCCGAGCGGGAGAAGCGGGCCGCGATCCTCACCGCCGAGGGCGTCCGCCAGTCCCAGATCCTCACCGCCGACGGCGACAAGCAGGGCACCATCCTGCGCGCCGAGGGCGACAAGCAGAGCGCGATCCTGCGGTCCGAGGGCCAGGCCCAGGCCATCTCCACCGTCTTCGAGTCCATCCACGCCGGCGACCCCGACCCCAAGCTGCTGGCTTACCAGTACCTCCAGACGCTGCCGCAGCTGGCCCAGGGCCCCGGCAGCACGGTCTGGATGATCCCCAGCGAGCTGACCGGGGCCCTCAAGGCGCTGGGCAACGCGTTCACCCCGGCGGACGGCCAGCCCGGCGCGGGCCAGGCCGAGGGCGCGAGCGGCCGCGAGGCCGGTCCTGGCGACGCGTCCGGCGGCGGCGAGCGCCGGGAGCCGCGGTCCCTGCCGCACGCCGTGCCGCGGTCGCGCGAGGGCGAGCCCCCCGTCCCGCAGGTGTCCAACGGGGCCGCGCCGGCCGGCGCCCTGCCCGGCTCCGATCCGGTCCGCGTGGCGCTGAGCGAGGCCGGCCTGGTCCCGGAGGCGACTCCGGCCGAGCCGGTGCCCGAGATCCTGGGCGACGCCGAGCCCATCCCCGAGGTTCTCGGGGACGCCGCCGACACCGACGCCGACACCGAGGACCCCGGGTAGCCGGTCCGCGGTTCAGCGGATGGCCAGGCCCAGGGTGAGCAGGGCGCCGAAGGCGAGCTGGAGGCGCCCGGTCTGGCCCAGGGCGGCGATGAGGGCCCGGCCGGTGACGCCCTGGCGGACCAGCCGGACCGGCGCGAAGGCCAGCGGCACGGCGGCCAGCGCGGCCAGGCACAGCGGCGCCACCGGCGCCAGGGCGGCGGCCACGCAGAACGGGACCAGCACGCAGCTGGTGTAGAGCACCCGGGTGCGCTGGTCGCCCAGCAGCACGGCCAGCGTCCGCTTGCCGGTCTCGCGGTCAGTGGGGATGTCGCGCAGGTTGTTGATGATCAGCAGCGCGCAGGCCAGCAGGCCCACCGGGGCGGCCGCGGCCAGTTCCAGCCAGGTCAGCGTCCGGGTCTGGACGTAGGCCGTGCCGACCACGGCGACCACGCCGAAGAACACGAAGACCGAGACCTCGCCCAGCCCGCGATAGCCGTACGGCCGGCTGCCGCCGGTGTAGAACCAGGCCGCGGCCACCGCCGCCGCCCCGACCAGCAGCAGCCACCACGAGGTCACGGCGGCCAGCACCAGGCCGGCCACTCCGGCGACGAAGAACGAGGCCAGGGCGGCGGCCAGCACCTGGCGGGGGCGGGCCAGGCCGGAGGCGACCAGCCGGACCGGGCCGACCCGCACCTCGTCCGTTCCGCGGATACCGTCGCTGTAGTCGTTGGCGTAGTTCACCCCGACCTGCAGGGCCAGGGCCACGACCAGGGCCAGCGCGGCCCGCCAGAGCGAGAACCGGTCGTAGCCCGCGGCCACGCCCGAGCCCACCACGACCGGCACGACCGCCGCGGGCAGGGTACGCGGCCGCGCGCCCTGCACCCAGTCTTTCAACGCCGCCACAGTCCGCCCTTCGAACAAGTCCCGAGGCTCACAGGTTAATCTGGCGGCGGTCCTGGTCGGCCCCCGGGCTACGCCGGACCCCGGGGCTAGTCGGCCGGGGGCAGGACCCGCTCGGCGGCGGCGTAGATCAGGTCGATCTCATGATCGCCCAGGCGGTGGCCGCGGGCCAGGCGCTTCTGCCGCCGGAAGAACTTGCCGATCCGGCTGCCGCTGAACACGTCCACGTCCCTGAGCGTGGCCACGCCCCACGGCACCGTCGGGCCGTAGATCACCATGACCGCGCCGACGTTGATCTCCTGGCCGAGCTCGGAGCTGAGCAGGCTGGCCGCCATGGCCGCCTCCCAGCGCGCGTGGACCAGCCGTGAGGACTGGCTGAATGGCCCGTGGTAGAGCACCCCGCTGGCGTTCGGGCCGCCGGCCGTGCTGCGGACCGGCAGGCGGCGGTCCCACCGCTCGGAGTCCACCGCGAACACCCCGCCCGGGCCGATGACCAGGTGGTCGATGATCGAGTCGGTGCCAGGGATGGCCCGCTCGTGCAGGGCCGCGTACCCGGACAGCCGCAGCATCCCCAGCCGGTGCCGGGTGCGCCGCCGCGCGGAAATGGCCCGCACATCGGCCGGGATCGGCGACATGGCCTTGGACTGGTAAACGGTGTCGGCAATGGCGACCACGGCCGCCGCGGTCAGCCCCCAGCGCCAGTCCTGCCACAGCGCCACGGCCCCGCCCGCGACCAGGGCGAGGACCGCCCGGCGGATCCACACGGGCACCCGCGGATCGCCCAGCACGCTCGGTCCCGAGGCTTGCGGCGGAGCGGGCCGGGTCAGGTCGGTGCGGCCAGGGCCGCCGCCGGGCGAGCCGGGCGCGCTGCCGCCAGCGGCAGGTCGGGCGGTCACGGGAATGGCGGGGTCCCGGTCCGGCACTACCCGCGCGATTGGCCGTGTATCGGGCCCGGTCTCGCGGTCCACGTGCCTCAGAGTAATTGAGTCGTGACCATGGTGACCACCAGTAACCAAAAGGAAATGCTGGGCCGACCGGTCGGCCCGCGCCCAGGGCGGGCGCCCGGCGTCGTCTGATCCCGGAAGCGACCCGGGCTCCTGAGCCGATTCGCGACGCCGGACCCGCCCCGGCATAGACCAGGCCAGCGCCCGCGTTCTACTGTTCGGTGCGTGGCCGACATTCATGACCTCACGGTGACCGAGCAGGCAGCGGCGATCCGGGACGCGCAGCTGTCCCCGGTCGAGATTACTGATCACTACCTGGACCGTATCGACCGGCTCAATGAGCAGGTCGGCGCGTTCTACACGGTGACCCACGACCTGGCCCGCGAGCAGGCCGCGGCGGCGGAGAAGGCGGTCACGGCCGCCCGCAAGAACGGCTCCGCCGCGCCGCTGCCCCCGCTGACCGGCGTGTCGATACCGATCAAGGACCTGAACATGGTGGCCGGGGTCCGGATGACCCTGGGCAGCACGGTCTACGCCGACACGGTGGCTCCCGAGGACGACTACGTCGTCGCTGAGCTGCGCAAGGCCGGGATCGTGATTACCGGCAAGACCGCCACGCCGGAGTTCGGGCTGCCCTGCTACACCGAGACGAAGATCGGCCCGCCGGCCCGGACGCCCTGGGACCTGAGCCGGTCGGCCGGCGGGTCCAGCGGCGGCGCGGCCGCCGCGGTGGCCGCCGGCCTGGCGCCCGCGGCCCAGGGCAGCGACGGCGGCGGCTCGATCCGGATCCCGTCTAGCGTGTGCGGGCTGTTCGGGATCAAGCCGAGCCGCGGCCGGGTCTCCGGCGGCCCGCTGGTGCCGGACCTGTCGGGCCTGGGCATCGACGGCCCGCTGGCCCGCACGGTGGCCGACGCGGCGCTGCTGCTGGACGTGATGACCTGCAACTATCCCGGCGACATGTACACCCAGCCGCCGCTCCCCGCGGGCGAGACGTTCCTCGGCTATGTCGGCCGTGAGCCGGGCCGGCTGCGCATCGCGCGCACCCTCACCACCGCGGTGGAGGGGGCCGAGATCCACCCGGACTGCGTGGCCGCCTACGAGGAGGCCAGCGCGCTGCTGGCGTCGCTCGGCCACGAGATCGTGGACATCGAGATGCCGTTCGGGCCCGACGCCGTGCCGTCGTTCATCACCCTGTGGTACGCGATGGCCACCCTGGCCCCGGTCGGCCCCGATCAGGTGGATGAGCTGCTCCCGCTGACCCGTTACCTGCGCGGGCAGGGCCTGGAGCTGAAGGCGACTGACCTGATGACGGCCCAGGGCTATCTCCAGGCCATCACCCGGCCCGCGGTGGCCACGCTGAGCAGCTACGACGCGGTGCTGACCCCGACGCTGGCCCGGCCGCCGGTCCCGGTGGGCTACTTCGACGAGGTCGAGCCGGCCGAGAACTTCGAGCGGCAGAAGCGGTTCACGCCGTGGACGGCGCTGTACAACGTCTCCGGCCAGCCGGCCGTGAGCGTGCCGCTGCACTGGACCGAGGCCGGGCTGCCCATCGGGATCATGCTGGCCGGCCGGATGGGCGACGAGGGCACCCTGATCTCGCTGTCGGCCCAGCTTGAGGCCGCCCGCCCGTGGAAGGACCGCCATCCCGCTATCTGGTAGCTCTCAGTAGAGATCTGGCAGCCCGGACCCGAGACCGTCGCGGAACCCCGTCAGCGGACATCGCTGGCGGGGTTTCGTGATCATGAGCAGCCCTCAGCGAAAAGACTTTGACCGGCCACAATCTGAGTTCATAGGGTCAGGAGTGACGGGGAGAGCCGACAAAACTTCGTGCCCTAACTCGAGATATATCTTGCCGGGTCGGCGGAATGCGATATATCTTAACCCCTGAGTCGCGGCGGGTGCGGGGCGCGCCGCCGCAGAGCGAACTGCCGATCCTGGGGGATCCCGATGAACACAGCCCGCTCGATCGTGCGCCTGCCCAGCGGGCGCCGGACCAAATGGCTCATCCTGGCCTTCTGGGTGATCGTCGTCGTGGCGCTGGGGCCGCTGGCCAGCAAGCTGACCGGGGCCGAGAAGAACGACTCGCAGGCCTGGCTGCCGGCCAAGGCCGAGTCGACCAAGGTCCTGAACCTGCAGTCCAGTTTCCAGTCGCCGAACATCTTCCCCGGCGTCATCGTCTACTCCCGTCCGTCCGGCGTGACCGCCGCCGACAAGGCCAAGGCCACCGCCGATGCCCGGCGCTTCGCCACCGTCCACGGCGTGGTCACCAGCCAGATCCAGGGTCCGTTCGTGGCCAGGAACGGCCGGGCCATCGAGACCGTCGTGCCGGTCAACCTGGGCCAGAACGGCTGGAACCAGGCCAGCTCCGAGGCGAGCAAGCTGCGGTCCATCGCCCAGAGCAACTCCGGCGGCGTGACCATCTATATCGCCGGGCCGCTGGGCACGGCGGCCGACTCATCCAAGGCGTTCAAGGGCATCGACAGCACCCTGCTGTACGCCACGCTCGCGGTGGTCATCATCCTGTTGCTGATCACCTACCGGAGCCCCATCCTGTGGCTGCTCCCGGTGGTGTCGGCCGGCATCTCGCTGACCGCGGCCCAGGCGCTGATCTACCTGCTGGCCGCGCACGCCGGGCTGACCGTCAACGCCCAGACCGCCGGGATCTTGTACGTGCTGGTGTTCGGCGCGGGCACCGACTACGCGCTGCTGCTGACGGCCAGATACCGGGAGGAACTGCGCCGGCACTCCGACCGGCACGAGGCCATGGCGCAGGCCCTGCGCCGGGCCGGGCCGGCCATCCTGGCCAGCGCGGGCACGGTCATCATCAGCCTGCTCACGCTGAGCGTGGCCGAGCTCAACTCGACCAAGGGCATGGGTCCGGTGCTGGCCATCGGGGTCGGTGTCGCGCTGCTCGCCATGATGACGCTGCTGCCCGCGCTGCTGGTCATCTGCGGCCGGTGGGTCTTCTGGCCGGTGCGGCCCGACTTCGGCACGGCCGAGCCCACCTCGCGCGGGTTCTGGGCCAGGGTCGGCCGGGCCATCGCGGTGCGCCCGCGGGTGGTCTGGATCACCACCGCGGTCGTGCTGGGCGCGCTCGCCCTGGGCGCGCTGGGGCTGAAGGCCAGCGGCCTGACCAACGCCGAGTCGTTCCGCGGCCACCCGCAGTCGGTGGTCGGCCAGCAGGTGCTGGACCGCAGCTTCCCGGCCGGCGCGGGCGAGCCGGTAGTGGTGGTCGGCAGCCCGTCGGCGGCCCCGGCGATCAGGAAGGCCTTCGCGGCGACACCCGGCATCACCGCCGTGACCCCGCCGGTGGTCCGGGACGGCCACGCGTTCCTGTACGGGACGCTGACCTCGGCGCCGGACAGCAACGCCGCCTACACCACCATCGGCGACGTCCGGACCGCGGTCGACGCGGTGCCCGGCGGCCATGCCCTGGTCGGCGGCACCACCGCCATCAACCTGGATGTCCGCACGGCGGCCACGCACGACCGGGAAGTGATCATCCCGCTCATCCTGGTCGTGGTGTTCGTGATCCTCGGCCTGCTGCTGCGGGCGCTGGTCGCGCCGCTCGTCCTGATCGCCACCGTGGTGCTGTCCTACTTCGCCGCCCTGGGCGCCAGTGCGCTGGTGTTCAACCACCTGTTCCACTACGGCGGCGCGGACACCTCGTTCCCGCTGTTCGTGTTCGTGTTCCTGGTCGCGCTGGGGATCGACTACAACATCTTCCTCATGACCAGAGTCCGGGAGGAGGCCCAGCAGCATGGCCCGGCCCGCGGCGCGCTGAACGGGCTGGCCGCCACCGGCGGGGTGATCACCTCGGCGGGCTGTGTGCTGGCGGGCACGTTCGCCGCGCTGGGCACGCTGCCGGTCACCTTCCTGGCCGAGCTGGGCTTCGCGGTGGCGTTCGGCGTGCTGCTGGACACCATCGTGGTCCGCTCGGTGCTGGTCACCGCGCTCAACCTGGACCTGGGCCGGTGGATGTGGTGGCCGAGCAAGCTGGCCACCCGGCCGCCCCGGCCAGGCGACGAGCTCACCACCGGCTCGCGGGCCAGGGTGGGGTAGCCGGGCCCAGCTGGGTTGATCATCACCCGGCCCGGATGATGACACCGGGCCGGGTGCGCCCGCATGTTGGGTGCTCCAAAGTCCGGGGGCGCCGGAGAGGCGGGCATGAACCATCTGCTGGAGCGCGTGGCCTCGTTCGCGGCCAGGCGGCACTGGATCGTCATCGCGGCCTGGCTGATCATCCTGGGCGGCCTGGTCGCCGCGGCCAACCAGTGGGGCGGCACCTACGTTAACAATTACAACGTGGGCGGCACCGAGTCCGATAACGGGCTTAACCGGCTCAACAACGACTACAAGTCCCAGGGCGGCTACGGCGGCCAGATCGTGTTCCACGCCCGGCACGGCACGCTGACCGGGGACTCCAGCCAGATCGACCAGGCCACCACCAACGTCGGCAAACTGCCCCACGTGATCAAGGCCACCAGCCCGTTTGCCTCGCCCAGCAGCGGCCTGGTGTCCAAGGACGGCACGGTCGCCTACGCCTCGGTGTCCTGGTCGGTGAACCCGAACTCGCTCGGCACCGGCTACCTGCACAAGCTGAACAACGCGGTGGCACCGGCCACCAAGGCCGGCCTGACCGTGGACTACGGCGCCGGCGCGGGCCAGATCGGCCAGACCAGCAGCGACCGCACCTCCGAGGCCATCGGCCTGGGCTGCGCGCTGATCCTGCTGCTGTTCATGTTCGGCTCGCTGATCACCGCGGCCATGCCGCTGATCTCGGCGCTGTTCAGCGTGGGGGCCGGGCTGTCCGCGCTGGGCCTGCTGGCCTCGGTCATCACCTTCCCGACCACCGCCCCGACCATCGCCACCCTGCTCGGCCTGGGCGTGGCCGTGGACTACGGCCTGTTCCTGGTCTCCCGGCACCGCGAGCAGCTGGACGCCGGCATGGACGTGGTCACCTCGGCCGTGCAGGCCGAGAGCACGTCCGGCGCCGCCGTGGTGGTGGCCGGCAGCACCGTGGTCGTCTCCATCCTCGGCCTGTACATCTCGGGGGTCTCGTTCGTCGGCGCCCTCGGCCTGGCCGCCGCCCTGGTCGTGGCCATCACCATGGTGGCCGCGCTGACCATGGCGCCCGCGCTGATGGGCCTGGTCCGGGGCAACGTGCGCTCGCTGCCGGACCGGATCCGGGCCCGGAGAGCGGGCATCTCCACCCAGGAGCAGGCCCGGCGGACGGCGGCCAGCACCGAGGAGCACCACGAGCACGGCGCGTTCGCCCGCTGGGGCCGGATGGTCAGCCGGAACCCGTGGCCATGGGGCATCGCCGCCGTGGTGGTGCTGGTGGTGCTGGCCATCCCGCTGTTCTCGATCAACCTGGCCCAGCCCGACAACGGCACCAACCCCACCTCGCAGAGCAACCGCCGCGCCTACGACC
>Ga0102924_1005800_pt1 | contig 11787 bp, 16 predicted proteins | sample PaiPotPPM11metaG_FD_80116 | JGI IMG/M metagenome (GOLD analysis project Ga0102924, IMG submission 80116) | Iron sulfur acid spring bacterial and archeal communities from Banff, Canada, to study Microbial Dark Matter (Phase II) - Paint Pots PPM... ...
CCGCCACCCTTACGGCCGGCGGCCCGCGCCTCCTCGGTGGAAAACTCGTGAGCTGAGCCGCGCTCGTGGGCGACTTTGCCGCCCTTGCTGCCGGCCTCGCGAGCCTCCTCACGGCTGAATTCGTGAGCCGAACCCTTGGCGTGGGCCGCCTGACCGCCCTTACTGGCGATCTCGCGCTGTCTCACCTGATCCATGGAGCCGAAGCCGCGCTTACCGGTTTCTGGCATCTTCAGAGCCTCCTTGAGCAACTGCCTTCCGAGGTGGTTCCGCCGTTTATCAGAGTAGCTGGGACTGCCGCCGGCCTGTCAAGCCGCCGAGTTGAAATGAAAGAAGGGCCGGGGCGGCCCTTCTTTCATAACTTCGGGATCAGTAGCCGGAAGGCTCGCGCCCACTGAAGAAGGAGCGGACTCGCTCGCCGACGCTCGGACGAGGCTGGTAGGGCTCCGCCGAGCGGGGGCGGTCCGCGCGCGCCGCGTCAGCCGCCGTCATCTCGGACCGCTGCGCCTCGTCGCTCGGGTAATTGCGCTGCCCGGCTTCGTTGTATACAGGTTTGGCCTCGCCGGCCATTGCCGCACCACGGTCGACGCCGCGCATCTCGCTGCGCATCCGGGCATTCTCCTCACGAAGCCGCTGGTTTTCCTTGCGAAGATCGTTGAGCGCGCTCTCGTGGGTGCTGATCCTGCGCCGGAGCGAACCGGTCCGAGCGCCATGTACGGCGCCGGCGTAGAGCATGTAAAGGATGAACAGCACGGCCACCACCGCGGCTGCGCCGACCACGGGCAGCCAGTTGGCAACCGAGTGGAAGTGCAGATTCAGGACTGTTATGTCCTGGGTACCGGTGTTCTGAGCGGCGTAAATTCCGACGACCGCAAGCGCAAGAATCAGAAGCAGTAGGAACAGGATCATGGGCAGGCCCTCCAGATTAGTGCTGTCAGTGTAGCTATCACTTTAGCTGACAATCTGCTGCGGGTCAACTGCCGTATTGTCGAAGCCATGGTGGACCCTTCACGACTGATCATTCGCCGGCTGCGCCCTGAGGACTGGGATGAGTTTCGCAGCATCAGGCTGCGTGCCCTGGCCGAGGATCCGGATGCTTTCTCCTCGACCCTTGAAGAGGCATCTCGCCTTGACGAAGCTGAGTGGCGCCGCCGCCTGGACGCCCGGGCCCAGTTCATCGCCATCTCCGAGGGCAACGCGGTGGGCACGGCCGGCGGAATCGAAACCAATGGCAGGGCCGAGTTGATCTCGATGTGGGTGGACCCGGTGGAGCGTCGGTCGGGGGTTGGCTCCCGCCTGGTGCGAGCTGTCGCGGAATGGGGGCGCAGCCGGGGCCATTCGAGGCTGTGGCTCTGGGTTGTAGAGGGCAACCAGGCTGCGGAAGCCCTCTACTCGCGGGAGGGCTTTAGCCGAACCGGGTTAAGACAGCAGGTCAACAAGCAGCGGCCGGCCCGGCTTGAATTCGAGATGAGCCTGAGCCTCTGAGCCCAACTCGGCTTTAGCTGAGGGGGCGACGTAGGTCTCTGGCTGCGGCCACGCCGGTAAGGGCCGCCGCCAGCAGCAGCAGCGCGGAGCGCAGCGGTGCAAACCAGCGGTCGCCGGCACCCATCAGACTCATCGCCAGCGCCGCCGTCACCGAAGCGCATAGCCCGGTGATCAGCCAGAGGGGCCAGCGCCGTCGACCTGGCCAGGCGAGGAGAAGACAGAGCAAAAAAGCGACCAGGATGAAGCCCCCCAGCATCCTGGTCGCCAGCGCAGCGCCCCCCGGGTCGACGGTGGCCCCCACCACCGGTAGCCTAAACCGATACTCGGCCGGCGCCATCCCCCGATGGGGTGAAACTTCAGGGCCTGGAGCTTCCGATCGGGGGACCCGGATGGGGGAGAGGCGGGGCTGTCTAGATCAGCCGCTGCCGCGAGGCGGCCGCCACCACCTCGGCGCGGTTGCGCGCGCCGAACCGGTTGAGGAGGCTCTCCACGTGGCTCTTGACCGTGTTCTCGGTCACGTGAAGTCGGGAGGCGATCATGGAATTGGAACACCCCTCCGAGACAAGCCGCAGGACTTCCTGTTCGCGTGGGCTCAGGCGCACCACCGGGGCGCCGTGGTTTCCGCTGACCACTGCCGCCAGATGGGTATCGGTGCCCGGTTCAGCCACCGGTGCCGCCTGAGCCCCGGCAACGACGATCCGGTCGAAGGCCGCGAGGATGGCTCCCGCGATTGCCATGATCAGGCTCCAGAGGACCACGTCCTGGCCATTGAAGGGCTGTTTCAGGAAAGCAGCCAGGGCCCCCTGCATGGCGATCATCCCGATGACGAAGATGAAAACCACCAGCGCCGCGCCCTCGGCGCCGTCGTAGGCGACCATCCAGACGATCAGCAGGATATAGGTCGCGTAGATGCTGGTGCTCGCGCCCACGCCACCGAAAGCGGTGATCACGAGGAAATAGCTGAGGGTGTCCAGCAGCACCAGGCCGCGGCCGATGCGCAGAACTGATTCGTCGCTCGCCCGGGGAATGGCAAGCAATCCCCAGCTGTTGTAGGCGGCAACCCAGAGCAGGACCAGGGCCAGCAGGATCGGCGCCTTTGGGGGGACCACCAGTGAAAGAAATGCGGCAAAGACCAGGCCCGGCCAACGAACCACGGTGCCCAGCCTGGCCAGCTGGCGGATCGAGGTTGCGCTCAGGCGGCGACGCTCGAAGGCGCTGATGCGTGGAATCGAGAAGGTCGGCATCTTCCCCGGTCCTTTGCCCGCCCCCCGGGCCTCCCCATTGTACGGTCGGTGTCGGGGCCAGTCCAGCCGCCACCCGCAGCCACGTAAGATCGCCAGGTTGATCGCCTCAAAGACCCTCCTGATCGACGGCGACGACACCCTGTGGGAGAACAACGTTTATTTCGAGGAGGCGATCGAGGCCTTCCTCGACTATCTCCGGCACTCCTCGCTCAACCACGAGCAGGTGAGGTCGGTGCTCGATGAGATCGAGCGGCTCAACAGCCGTGTCCACGGCTACGGCGCGGCGGCTTTTGCCCGTAACCTCAGGCAGACTTACGAGCGGCTGGCCGAACGCCCGGTGGAAGCCCGTGACCTCGAGTACCTGATGATGCTGGGTCAGCGAATCCTGAAGCGGGACCTACAGTTGCTTCCGGGCGTGGTAGACACCCTCGCCTACCTTCGATCTCGCCACCGCTTGTTACTGGTGACAAAAGGCGATCCCGAAGAGCAACGCCTGAAGGTGGAGGGCTCCTGTGTCGCAGGCGAGTTCAGCGAGGTGGTCATCCTCACCGAGAAGGACGAGCAGGCCTACCGCGACCTGGTGCTGGCTTACCATCTCGACCCGCCGGCAACCTGGATGATCGGTAACTCACCGCGCTCCGATATCAACCCGGCGCTTTCGGCCGGACTGAACGCTGTCTTCATCCCCCACGCCCAGACCTGGAGGCTGGAGAAGGAGCCATTAAGCGAGAGCGAGCGCCTCCTTGTGCTCGATGCCTTCGGCGATCTGCGCCGTCACTTCTGAACTCCACCCCTCCCACCGGCCTCGATGACGGTTCGGAGCCAGCCGGTTTTCCAGTCGGCGAAAACAATCCGGTGATTGTTGGTGTCGGCGATGAAAAGCCCGGAGTCGGCTGCACATAGACCGCCTGGCTCCCGGAGCGAGGCTGCCGGGCCGGTTCCCTCGCCGTCTCCCGCGACCCCGGAGCCGAGCCAGGTCGTCACCCGCCTGGTCTCCGGGTCGAGCCGCTTGATCTTGTTGTTGTAGCTGTCCGCGACGTAAAGCGCTCCGTTTCCGGCGGTGATTCCCATTGGATGCTGAAGGCGGACCACCTCGCCTTCGCCATCCTGGTCGCCGAAAACGAAGAGATCCTCACCGACGAGCGTCCTGACGCTACCTGATGCCAGCTCGACCTCACGAATGGCGCTGACCTCGGAGTCGGCAACGTAGAGCTTTCCCCGCGCCAGCGTGAGTCCGCTCGGCTGCGCGAACCAGGCCTCCGCGACTGCACCGTCGAGCAGGCCTTCGCGGCCTGTGCCGGCAAACGGCGCCACGATTCCACGCTCGAGATCGAGGGACCAGATCTGGTGCGTGCCCGCCATCGCGACGTATAGCGACTGCCCGTCGATGGCCAGATCCCAGGGTGAGCTGAGCGGCGTGGCGGCTGCCGGCCCCGGGCCGGTTGCCGGCTGAAGCGCCTGGAGCCCCGTGCCCGCCAGCGTTTTGACCGCCCCGCTTTCCAGGTCCACAGCGCGGATCGCGTGGTTCTCGGTGTCGGCGACGTAGAGCGTGGATCCTTCGAAAGCCATTCCCTGCGGCTGCTGGAACTGCGCCTGCTGCGAATCACCGTCGACCAATCCCGGTCGCCCGCTTCCAATCGACGTGGTGATGCTGCCGTCCTGCTTCGCCACCAGGATCCGGTGGTGGTTCGTGTCCGCGATATAGAGGAGGCTGTTGGCGACCACCACCTTACCGGGAAAGCGCAGCACTCCGTCCGGCTCGCTCACCTGCGTGAGATCGACACGTGAGGGACTGTGGTCGAGGAGACCGCGCGCCTCGAACTCTGAAAGCATTCCGGCCACCAGGGGATCGAATTGTTCGAAAGGCAGCTCGCCTTCATGTTTACCGATCACTCGGCCTTCCGGGTCGACGAACATCAGGGTGGGCCAGGCGCGGCCTCCGAAGCGATGCCAGATCTCGAAATCACGGTCGTTTACCACCGGGTGCTCGATCCGGTAGCGACGCACGGCCTCGCGCAGGTTACTGGTCTCGCGTTCAGCCGGAAACTTGGGCGAGTGGACGCCGACGATCACCACCTGGTCGCCATACTTCTGCTCGATCTTCCGCAACTGCGGAAACATATGGATGCAGTTGATTCAGCAGAAGGTCCAGAAGTCGATGATCGCCAGCCGGCCGCGCAGGTCGGCAAGGCGCAGAGGCCGCGAAACATTGATCCAGTCAAGACCGTCCACGAACTCCGGGGCGCGGACCTTACCGGGGAAAGAATGGGTCGCCATCGTCAACATGGTATCTGCGGAACTTTTTTGGCGTCGCGGCGTCATAGGAGGTGAAGATGAAGCGATTTCTGTCTGCCCTTGGGCTCTGCTGGGTGCTGGCCGGCTGCGGCTCCAATGCATCTCTCTCTACGGGCCCCACCGGAGTCCAGGGATCCGTAACCATCGGCCCCACCTGCCCGGTGGAGCGCATCGACTCGCCCTGCCCTCCGCGACCGATCGCGGCCACAGTGATCGCCAGCGACGCTTCTGGCAAGGAGATCAGTCGGACTCAATCCGGTTCCGACGGCCACTTCAAGCTGGCACTCAACCCCGGCACCTACACGCTGAGCGGCCAGCGGCCGGCGAACCAGGTGCTCCCGCGCCCTATTCCGCAAACAGTGATCGTGTCGAGTCGGGGATACACCGTGGTTACGCTTCAATTCGATAGCGGCATTCGCTGACCGACTCGGTCGCTAAGCTAGGCGGCGGTGTCTCCCCGCCCCGGGATCAAGATAGTCCCTGCCCTGCTGCTCGTCGGGGTCACGGCGATCTGGGGCTGGACCTTCGTAATCGTGAAGGAGGCGATAGCGCGCTACCCGGTTGTCTCCTTCCTAGCTGTGCGTTTCCTGCTTGCTGCGGTCGTGCTCTGGCTGATGGTTGCCTTGGCCCGCGAGAGGGCCCGGGTCGCGCTGATAGGGCTGGCGATCGGCGTCGTGCTCGCCCTCTCCTACCTACTGCAGACGCTCGGCCTGAGCCGCACATCGGTGGCGAACACCGGCCTGATCACGGGTCTCTTCGTTGTTTTCACACCCATCATCGACCGGGTAGCCTGGCGCGTTCCCTCGCGCAGGGACGCCTGGCTGGTGGCGGGAATCGCTTTCGCCGGCACGGCGCTCCTCACCGGGGGTGCGCCGAGCGGGCTGCATTTCGGCGACCTGCTTGTGCTGCTGGGCTCGGTTGGCTTTGCACTGCACATCACCCTGCTCAGTCGCTATGCGTCGGGAGGACCCCTGTTCCTGGCTGCCTGGCAGATGACGGCAGCCGCTGCCGTCTTAGCAGCAGGCGCCCTCGCCACCCGCTCGACCATCGTCCCGATTCCGACGGCGGTCCTGCCGGCGATTGCGATCACCGGCATCTTCGCCTCGGCGATCGCTTTCTGGGTTCAGACCTATGCGCAGCAACGACTTCCCGCCAGCCGAGCCGCCCTCATCCTGACCATGGAACCTGCATTCACCGTGCTTTTTGCCTTCCTCCTGGTGGGCGAGCGCTTCGGTCTCCTGCAAGCGCTGGGCGCGGGGCTCATCCTGGCTGCGCTCTTCTACAGCGAATTCCGCGGAGGCCACAGGATGGTTGGAGCAGCAGGTGTCGCGGTCGCCGGTGATATGGCAGAACGCTGGCCTGTACGCTAGCGGCTATTAGCTCGCATCATTGGAAGACGGAGGTCGCGATGAACAACGTAGACAGTTCGACTGATACGCCCGGGCCGCGCGGAGAAACGCGTCCTGTCCCGATGGCGCCGCAACTGCACATCCCACGGCTGATTCTCTCGCGTCACGTCGCGGGTGACGGGCTTCTCGATCGCGTCGCGAGCGCAGTGAACCGGCTGATCGGCTCGATGTACCTGTTCGTCGTGATCACCATCGGAATCGTCGCCTGGCTCTTCGCCGGTAACATCGTCGGCTTCGACAAGACACCGTGGCCACTCCTCTTGACCCTCCTCAACCTGCCACAGCTTTCGATCATGATCTCGCTCCAGGTAAGCGCCAACCGAGCCCAGGCAGCCAGTGACGCGCGCGCCGTCGCCGATCACGAGACCTTGCTGGCTATCCATCAGATGAGCAAGCTCCAGCTGGAGATACTCGACGGCCAGAACCAGATTTTGGACCTGCTCAAAACCAAGTTCGCGGCCTCCTGACCTGGTGGTATATGCGGGACGCTTTCCGCACCATATCGAGCGGGCTCAGCCGTAGCTGATCATCACGTTCTTGATCTGCGTGTAGTTCGCAAGCGCCTCGACTCCCTGTTCGCGACCGAACCCGCTGCGCTTGTAGCCCCCGAAGGGAAGGCCGATGCTCCCTTCGGCGCTGTAGCTGTTGACCCGGATCTGGCCCGACTTGATCGCGGTTGCGAGGAGAAGCGCCTTTTGTAAGTCGCGGGTCCAGATACCGGTGACCAGACCGTAGGGCGTTCCATTGGCGATATCCACCGCCTCATCGACCGTATCGAAGGTGGTCACCGTGAGCACCGGGCCGAAGATCTCCTCCTGCTCGAGCACGGATCCGCGCTGGACGTGGTCGAGCAGTGTCGGCTCGATGAAGAAACCCCTGGACAGCTCCGGCCGGTCGGAGCGGCCTCCCCCGGTGACCGGGCGGGCGCCGTCTCGGGCACCCTGGGCCAGGTATTGCAGGACTCGGTTCATCTGCCTTTCACTGACCACCGGGCCCATGTCCGGGTTGTCGAGTCCCCGGCCGAGCCGGATGGTGTGGATCCGCTCGGCCAGGATTCTGACGAAGCTTTCGTGCGCCTGGCGCTGGATCAGCAGGCGCGTGGGCGCGGTACAGGTCTGCGCCGCGTTCTGCATCAGCGTGGTGGCGGCGGCCGCGGCGGCCTTCTCGAAGTCGGCGTCCTCCATGATGATGTTGGGAGACTTCCCGCCAAGTTCGAGCGTGACGGGAACCACGTGATCGGCGGCGGCCTTCATGATCGCGATCCCGGTGGAGACCGATCCGGTGAAGGTGATGTGGTTGATGCCGGGATGGGACGCAAGCGCGGCACCGGTCTCGCGGCCGCCGGTGACGACATTGAAGGCGCCGGCGGGAACGCCGGACTCGCTGGCGAGCTCCGCTAACCGGATGATGCTGAGTCCGGCTTCCGCAGCGGGCTTGACGACCACTACGTTGCCGCAGGCTAGTGCGGGAGCGATCCCCCGGGAGGCCAGGCGTAAGGGGTAGTTCCAGGGAACAATCTGTGCCGAGATTCCGAGCGGCTCCCGGAGTGTGAAGTCCACGAAACCGCGCCCAAGTGGGATGCTCGAGCCGAACACCTTGTCGGCGACGCCGGCGAAGTACTCGAAAAAGCCCGCGGCGGCGGCGACGTCGTCCTCCGCCTGGCGGAGCGGCTTGCCTACGTCAAGGCTCTCAAGGCCGGCGAGTTCAGCTCGATGCTGGCGTACAAGTCCCGCCAGCTGGTTGAGCACACGGACCCGGCGGACCGGTGGGAGATCGGACCAGCCTGATTTCGACGCCCGAGCCGCAACCGCGATCGCCTGATCGACATCCTCCCGGTCACCATCGGCGACGGTGCCAAAGGTCAGGGCGGTGGCCGGGTCGATGGCGGCAAAAGTCCTTCCTGATCGGGCCGGAACGCGCTCCCCATTGATGAACATCCGACCGTCTACGGTTGCCTGCTGCATCGGGTTTAGCCTACCGTTTAGTGCTGCCGTTTCTGGGAAAATGGTCCGGTGAGCCCCTGGCGTTTCTTCGGTAGCCGTAAACACTTTGCCGGCTGCGCCCTGATGCTGGTTGGCATCGGACTGAGCTTGATCGATCCGGTCGGACCGCAGGCCGTCATCCTGATCGCGGCCTTTTACCTGGCCGGCGTGGTGGCGACGCCCGCCCCGCCACGCATCGCCCGCTTTGGGTTCGACCCGCGGCAGGTCGAGAGAAGGCTGGCCGAGACGATCTCCGCGGTCAGCGGCCGGGTCCCGCCCGACGTCATGATCCGGCTGCGACGGATCGAGCTGACCATCCGGGCGGAGATCCTGCCTCGATTGGATCGCCTTCCTCCGGGGAGCGCCGATCTGTACCTTGTCCGGAGCACCGGCTGCGAGTATTTGCCGGCTGCCCTCGACGCCTACCTCTGCCTGCCACCCGGTTACGTTTCGATGCAGCCCGGCACCGAAGGACAGAGCGCACTCAACATCCTGGTCGAAGAACTTGGTCTCCTTGAAGCCCGGATGAGGTCGGTAACCGCCACTCTTCACCGAGCCGACATGGACCGCCTGTTGGCTCACAGGCGCTTCCTGGTTGAGCGCTTCAGTCAGGACAGTCCGGCTAAGCTTCCGTTGTGAGCCAGCCCGTCGATCTTTCGCCGATGCAGCGCGAACTCGACAACCTGCGGGTCCAGTTGTGCCATTGCAACCATGCCGGGACCTGTCTGGGCTGCCAGGGCGTGGAGATGCTCCGGCAGCAGGTACAGATGGTCGTTTCGGCCGCAACCCAACCCGTCCTGATGCAGGTTGCGCAGGAAACCCAGGCCAAAGAGCTGATGAAGCAGGTCCAGGAGATGCAGGAGCGCATGCTCCGCGACCCGGAGGCAGCCAGGGCGATCGAAGAGCTGCTCAAGTACTTCCAGGCTCCCCCACCCGAAGACCACTAGTCGGCACCGACCGGCTGGAAGTTTAGCCAGCGCTCGGCGTGGCGGTGACGACCACCCGTTGAGTGTCGACCCAGTTGGGCCAGCAGGTGAAGAGCGTCAACCTTACGTCGTTGGTCGGGTTCAGGATCTGGACCGCATTCGGCTGGACGATCGTCCTGCCGGTGACGTGGTAAACGACCGGTGAGGCCCCGACCGGCGTGACGTCGATCTCGTCGCCGGCGCCCAGGTCCTTGAGTCGCCCGAACACGCTGCCTTCGATGTCGTCGTGGCCGTAGAGAACGGCGTTGCCGCTGCCGATGGGGGAGGAGTGATCGAAGTGGGTGACGGCGTAGCCTTTGGCGATCAGCATATTTCCGCCCTTGTCAAGGCCACGGTCGAAGATCGGGGCGTTGTTGATGCCGAGCTTCGGAATCGAGATGTAGGCAAGCGCCTGGCTTACCCCGCTGGCGCTGCTTGTGGGCCCCGGCAGGATCCTGGCGTGCTGGTGGGGAGGGGAGAGGGGGTCGCTCAGGCCCTGGATGGCGGGGGTCGCCAGCGCGGTCGGATCGCTGTGGAAAAGGCCGAGGCCGGGGATGGCGGTCGCCATCAGGACCAGCCCGATCGCAATCAGTAGTCCCGCTATCAGGTTTCGCTTCATTCCTCCACCATAGTCCGGGGAATTCGGCGGGCTGTCAAGCAACGAGTGAAAGGAGCGCCGGTCGGCCGGGCCGGCGCTCCCTGGTTCGCTCTTAGGCGGCCCGGCGGGCCGAGGGGCGCGAGTAGGCCTCACGGACGGACTTGGGGAACGACCAGCGGGGCTTGCGCGACGCCGCGCGGGCCTTGACCATCATCGGCTCTTTGGTGAAGGGATTGATGCCCTTGCCGGCCTTGCGGGCCTTGACCTCACGCCAGGCCAGGGCACCGATCTGCGGGAAGCGGACCCTCTGGCCGCGCGCGCCGGCGTTGACGGCCTGCTCGAAGACCTCCTGGACGGCTGCGTTGAGCTCCGACTTCTTGATCTTGACCGAGCCGTTCTTGGTCAGGTTTTCGTGAAGCAGGGTGACGAACGTCGACGCGGTCCATTTCTGCACTTTCGCCATTGTTTCCTCCGTGAACTGGGTTGTTTGCTGCGACGGACGCGCCCGCCATCTTATCGCAAGGAAACGCCAGGCGCACAAAAACCTGCACATTTTCCGAGGAATCGAGCCCTTTTTAACGCTCAGCTCAGTGCGGATGTCGGAGAGAGAAAGCGATCCGGTCGTCCAGCACCCATTCCTCTTCGAGCTCGAGGACAGTCAGCAGGAGGTCTTCGTGGACGTCTTCCAGGCTCTGCCGCAGGCGAAAGCCTTCGGCGTCAAGCGGCTTCGGTACGAGCGCCTCGAACCGGTCAGAGACTTGCATGGAGACATCACCTGCTTCTGCTCCTGTTCTAGCGCGGCCCGATTAAGCCCGCCTTAGAGGAGGGTCGCAATTGTGCGCAGGTGACCCAGCTTCCGCCTCGCCGTGACCCGGGCGTTACTCGGAAGGCAGGCCGGTCGTGGTGGCGCTCAGCGCCCGCTCGCGGATCGCCTTCTTGTCGAACTTGCCGACACTTGTTTTCGGGATCTCGTCGATGAAGCGGAACTCGTCCGGGAGCCACCAGCGCGCAACCTGGGGTCGAAGGAATTCGAGCAGCTCCTCCTGCGTCAGGCGACCCTTGAAGTCGGGCTTCGGGACTACGTAGGCCACCGGTCGCTCCTGCCATTTCGGATGCGGAATTCCAATCACGGCTGCCTCGAGTACGCCGGGGTGACCCATTATGGCCGACTCCAGCTCGACCGAAGAGATCCACTCGCCGCCCGACTTGACCAGGTCTTTCACCCGGTCGACGATCTGGATGTAACCGTCGGTATCGACATTGGCAACGTCCCCGGTTCGCAGCCAGCCGTCGCTCGTAAAGCGGTCCTGGTCGACGCCCCGGTAATAGCAGGCGGTGATCCAGGGTCCGCGGACCTGGATCTCACCGACGCTCTTGCCGTCCCATGGGACGAGCCGATTTTCCTCGACATCCATCAGCCGAATCTCCACCCCGGCAAGGGGCAGTCCCTGCTTCAGCTTTATCCGTCGCTCGTCGCCGCCGCGCAGCTGGCTCTTGACCATCGCGGTGGCGGCGACCGGTGAGGTTTCGGTCATCCCCCAGCCGTGGTCGACCTGGATGCCGTGGCGGGTCAGCCCATCGTAGAGGGCGGCGGGCAGCGCCGAGCCACCGTTGAAGAGCAGGAGCCCGGGTAGGTCCAGCCCGATCTTGTCGAGGTGCTGCAGCAGGGCGATCCAGACGCTCGGCACACCGGCGGTAAGCGTGACCGCCTCGCCGGTAAACATCTCGACCAGGCTCACCGGATCCAGAAAACGGTCGGGAAAGACGAGCTTGGCGCCGACCATGGCGGCGGCGTAGGGCATGCCCCAGGCG
>Ga0102924_1005802_pt1 | contig 11785 bp, 3 predicted proteins | sample PaiPotPPM11metaG_FD_80116 | JGI IMG/M metagenome (GOLD analysis project Ga0102924, IMG submission 80116) | Iron sulfur acid spring bacterial and archeal communities from Banff, Canada, to study Microbial Dark Matter (Phase II) - Paint Pots PPM... ...
GGATCACATGCTTCTGGATCACCGGAACCCTCTCGGGCGGCATCTCGACGCCAAGGTCACCGCGCGCGACCATAACTCCATCTGACGCTTCAAGAATCTCTTCCAACTGATCGAGGGCCTGCGGCTTTTCGAGTTTCGCAATTACCGGAACGTCCTGCTTATGCGACGCGATGATCTTCTTGGCCTCGAGCACGTCCGCAGCCGAGCGCACGAATGACAGCGCAATTGCATCAACGCCGTGCTCCAGGCCGAATTCGAGGTCTTTGCGGTCTTTCTCGGTGAGCGCGGGAATCGAGAGAGCGGCGCCGGGAAGGTTGATGCCCTGGTGCTCGCCGAGGGTGCCTCCGTTGAGAACCTGGCACTCGATCTCATCACCGCTGACGTTGTTCACCCGGAGTTCGATCCTGCCGTCGGAAAGAAGAATGCAGGTGCCTGGTTTGACTTCATCCGCAAGCCCCTTGAAGGTTGTCGAGATCAGTTCCGCTGTGCCTTCCACGTCGCGGGTTGTGATCGTGACCTGCCCTCCACTTCTCAGCGTGACCGGCTGATGACCCTTGAGCACGCCGGTGCGGATCTTCGGGCCCTGCAGGTCCTGCAAAATGCATATAGTCTTTCCTTCTTCCGCGGCAACACGACGAAGCGTCTGCAAGTGGCGGGCGTGGTCCTGGTGCGAGCCGTGGGAAAAATTCAAACGCGCGACATCCATGCCGACGCGGATCAATTCGCGCAGGGCTGCCTCGGCGCTGCAGGACGGGCCGATGGTGCAGATGATTTTTGCCCTGCGCTTTTGCAGTGGGTCAGCAGGACAGGAAGACTCAGTCTCGGGAGGATTCTGGCTCATGGAATCGTAAGTGGGTGGGAATATTGTAACGGGTCAGAAGAAAATCGTTGTTGGTCGTTGCTCGTTCGTCGTTTGCCAAAACGACGACCGGTTGATGAACTACAACGCTGCCTCCTCCGACAACCCGCCGTCAATTTCCCGCGCCGGTTAGCTCGCTGCCAAGCGTGGATCTGGGAAATAGCAGGGCGTTAAACTCGGCGCCGATGAGGATTACGAGCGAGATCATGTACATCCATACCAGCAGCGCAATCGCGACGCCCAGCGAACCATAGATCACGCTGTAGTCGGCGTAATTCTGCAAGTACCAGCCGAAAAGCATGGTGACGAAAAACCACATTACCGTAGCCAAGGTTGCGCCGGGCAGAACGCTGTGCCAGGGCTGGGTCCGGGGAACGGCGTTGTGGTAAATCAGTGCGATGACCGCAACGCTGGTCAGGATGGCAATCAACCAGCGAACCATTTTCCACATGAACAGGACGTAGTATCCGATTTCGTGATTGATGTTCAGCAGGACGGTGGTCTCGATTTCGCTACCGAAGGCGACCAGGATGGTGGAGAACGCCAAAGGAATTCCGGCGAGAATGACCAGGGAAAACGCGATCAGTCGTTCTTTCACCAAGCCCCAGATTTTTGGCAGCTCATAACAGCGCCGGAAGCCTTCCATCCAGGAAACCATCACGCCCGAGGCCAGCCATAGTGTCAACAGGGACGTGGTCACCAGCAATCCGACAGAGCGGCCCGCGTTTCCGCGTAAGTAAGCCTGCACGGTGCTGATGCCTGCGGGCAAAATTCTCTCAAGCGCGTAGGAGATTTCGCGCGAGTACAGCCGCATGTTCCGGCTGCCGCCGCCGAGAACCGAGCCTACGACCAGCAGCGTAGGGAAAAAAGTAAGAATGGAGGAATAGGCAGATGCCTTGGCAATGGCGAATGCGTCATGCTGAAACGCGCGCCAGATTGACTTCCACAGCAGATGAAAGAAACGAAGGATCAACGGTGTCAGAGTAGATGGGCGAGGCTTCGCAATCAAGAGAAGACTGGACCCGGGTTCCTCAGCTGGCACTCGTTGGGGGTTAGCGTGCATTGATGATTGGCGGAGTTTCGGACCTTACCTCGGTGACTTCTGTGGTCAAACCGTGTCACTAGACCACAGAGTGCACAGAGGCGAAAAAAGAAGGGCGGATTGCTCCGCCCTTCCTTGTTCCCAATTACTCAGCGGTTAGTTCCTCGGTCTCGCCTTCCGTACGCATGAGTTCGAGGGCGCGCTCGGCCTCTTCATAAGCTTGCGAGACTTCCTCCTGCACCTTGGCTGCGGCCTCTTCCATCTCTGGCGAGAGGCGCACGTTGCGGTAATACTCCATGCCGGTGCCGGCTGGAATGAGCCGTCCCACGATGACGTTTTCCTTGAGTCCGCGCAGGTGGTCGACCTTGCCCTGAATAGAGGCTTCGGTGAGCACTCGCGTGGTCTCCTGGAACGACGCCGCCGAAATGAACGAGTCGGTCGCAAGCGATGCTTTGGTGATGCCGAGCAGCAACGGCCTGCCGGTTGCCGGCTTGCCGCCCTCACGGATCACGCGTTCGTTTTCCTCGCGGAAGCGGAACTTGTCCACCTGCTCCTCAAGGAGGAACGTGGTGTCGCCCACGTCTTCGACCTTCACCCAGCGCATCATCTGGCGGACGATCACTTCAATGTGCTTGTCTGAAATGTTTACGCCCTGCAGCCGGTAAACTTCCTGGATTTCGTTCACCAGATACGACTGCAGTTCTTTCTCGCCAAGCACTGCCAGAATGTCGTGCGGGTTGAGCGGCCCGTCCATCAGCGGTTCGCCCGCCTTGACGCGCTCGCCTTCCTGCACATTGATGTGGACGCCGCGCGGCACGGAGTATTCCTTTTCCGTTCCGTTATCGGCAACCACGTAGATCTTGCGCTGGCCTTTTGAGACCTCGCCGAATTTGACCGTGCCATCGATTTCGCTGATGACCGCAGTCTCGTGTGGCTTGCGGGCCTCGAACAATTCGACCACGCGCGGCAGACCACCGGTGATGTCCTTGGTGCGGGTGGTTTCACGCGGGATCTTCGCGAGAATATCTCCCGGATAAACCGTGTCGCCTTCCTGCACCATCAAGTGGGACCGTGAAGGCATGAGATACCGCTTGCTGCTCTTGCCTTTGACCACGATCGCCGGCTGGCGCTTCTCATCTGGCGAGTCGCCGACCACGTGACGCGAGAGGCCAGTGACTTCGTCCACTTCTTCGTGCAGCGTGACGCCCTCTTGCAAGTCCTTGAACTGCACCGTGCCGCCAATTTCGGTGACGATGGCGAAGGTGTACGGGTCCCACTCAACCATGATATGGCCGAGCTGAACATGATCGCCCTCTTTGACCTTCACCTTCGCGCCGTACACAACGGAGTAGCGCTCGCGTTCGCGGCCCTTCTCGTCAAGCACTGCAATCGAGCCCTGGCGGTTCATGACTACTAGGTCGCCGGCCTTGGATTTCACCGTCTGTAACCCGATGAAGCGGACCGTGCCGTTGGTCTTGGCTTCGAGGCGTGACTGCTCCGAAATCCGGGAAGCCGTACCACCGATGTGGAAGGTACGCATGGTGAGCTGCGTGCCCGGTTCGCCGATGGACTGCGCCGCGATTACACCCGTGGCCTCGCCCAGTTCCACCAGACGTCCAGAAGCCAGGTTACGGCCGTAGCACATCACGCAGACTCCGCGCTTCGATTCGCAAGTGAGGACGGAACGGATCTTTACCCGCTCAATACCCGCGGCCTGGATCGAACCCGCCAGGTCTTCAGTGATCTCCTGGTTGATATCGACGATTACGTTGCCGTCGTAGTCCTTAATTTTCTCGAGCGACACGCGTCCAACAATTCGGTCGCGCAAGGGTTCAATGATTTCACCCGCTTCGACGATTCCAGCCACGTAGATGCCATCCACGGTGCCGCAATCGTATTCGCTGATGATCACGTCCTGAGCAACGTCAACCAGACGTCGCGTCAAGTAACCGGAATCGGCGGTCTTCAACGCCGTATCGGCCAGTCCTTTACGCGCGCCGTGCGTCGAGATGAAGTACTGCAACACCGTCAATCCCTCGCGGAAGTTGGCAGTGATCGGCGTCTCGATGATTTCGCCCGAAGGTTTCGCCATCAAACCGCGCATTCCGGAGAGCTGGCGGATCTGCTGTTTCGATCCGCGAGCGCCGGAGTCGGCCATGATGTAGATCGGGTTGATCTCGCCTTCTTTGTCTTTCTTCTGCATCTCGGAGAACATTTCGTCGGAGACTTTTTCAGTGATCGCAGACCAGATCTCGATGACCTTGTTCTTGCGCTCACCGTCGGTGATGGCGCCGTCCAGGTATTGCTGCTGGACGCTGACCACCTGCTTTTCGGCGTCACGCACCAGCGTCTTCTTGTTGTCAGGAATGACCAAGTCGTCAATTCCGATTGACAAGCCGGCGCGAGTCGCAAAGCTGAAGCCGAGTTCCTTGACCTCGTCGAGCATCTTCACCGTCAGTTCGAGACCATACTTCAGGTAGCAGAAGCTGACCAGTTGTCCGATACCTTTCTTCTTAAGCAAGCCATTGACGTACGGCATGCCGGGTGGCAAGTGATCGTTCAAGATGGCCCGGCCTACGGTCGTGTTCAGGAACGCGCGATCGTAGCTGACCGGATCGGTGTGAACGAGGTCCTGATCGTCGTACGCGGTCGTCAGATCGATCACTTCGCCGGTATAGCGCAGGCGAATCGGCGAGAGGGTTTCGACTTCCCCCGCTTGCAGCGCGAGCAGCACCTCGTCGATATTCGCGAAAGCGCGGCCCTCGCCTTTGGCTCCAGGCTTGCCTTTGGTCAGGTAGTAAAGTCCCAGCACCATGTCCTGCGTGGGCACGGTAATCGGCTGACCTGATGCCGGCGAAAGAATGTTGTGCGATGACAGCATCAGCACGCTGGCTTCGACCTGCGCTTCCGGCGATAGCGGAATGTGCACAGCCATCTGGTCGCCGTCAAAGTCCGCGTTGAATGCCGTGCAGACGAGCGGGTGGATCTTGATTGCTTTTCCTTCCACCAGCACCGGCTCAAATGCCTGAATACCCAGACGGTGCAGGGTTGGAGCGCGGTTCAAGAGCACCGGATGGTCTTTAATGACCTCTTCCAGGATGTCCCAAACAATCGACTCCTGCTGCTCGACCATTTCTTTTGCCTGCTTGATGGTCGTGCAGTGGCCGGTCTGCTCCAGCCGGTGATAGATGAACGGCTTGAAAAGTTCGAGCGCCATCTTCTTCGGCAAACCGCACTGGTGCAACTTCAACTCGGGGCCGACGACAATAACCGACCGTCCGGAATAGTCCACGCGCTTGCCGAGCAGGTTCTGACGGAAGCGTCCCTGCTTGCCTTTGAGAGTGTCGGAAAGTGACTTCAGCGGACGGTTGTTCGCGCCGCGCAGCACGCGGCCACGGCGGCCGTTGTCGAACAGCGCATCGACAGCTTCCTGCAGCATTCGCTTTTCATTGCGTACGATTACTTCCGGCGCGTGCAGATCCATCAGCTTCTTGAGCCGGTTGTTACGATTGATCACACGGCGATAGAGATCGTTGAGATCAGAGGTCGCAAAACGTCCGCCATCCAATGGAACCAGGGGCCGCAACTCCGGCGGGATCACCGGAATCACGTCGAGGATCATCCACTGCGGCTTGTTGCCGCTCTTGCGGAACGCCTCGACTACTTTCAGGCGCTTGGCGTATTTGAGTTTTTTCTGCAGCGAGGTCTCGTGCCGCATCTTCTCGCGCAGCTCAGTGCCAAGACCCTCGATGTCGATGCGCTTCAGCAATTCCTTGATCGCTTCCGCGCCCATCATGGCCTTGAAGCCGGCGGGACGGTACTGCTGGTCAAGCTCGCGGTACTTGGCTTCGTCCTTGATGACTTCGCGTTCTTTGACCGGCGCGTCGCCCGGTTCGACAGTGACATACGCCTCGAAGTAGAGAATGGCTTCGAGATCGCGCAGGGAAATGTCGAGCAGGTGGCCGATGCGGCTGGGTAGTCCTTTAAAGAACCACACGTGCGAACACGGCGACGCCAACTCGATGTGGCCGAGGCGTTCGCGGCGTACCTTGGAAAGCGTTACTTCCACGCCGCACTTGTCGCAGATCACGCCGCGGTGCTTCATGCGCTTGTACTTGCCGCAGAGGCATTCCCAGTCAGTGACCGGTCCGAAAATGCGGGCGCAGAACAAGCCATCGCGTTCCGGCTTGAACGTGCGGTAGTTAATGGTCTCGGGCTTCGTCACCTCGCCATGTGACCAGCTCCGGATTTTCTCCGGGGAGGCCAGGCTGATGCGAATCGCGTCGAAATCTGCAATAGGATTTGCTAAATCAAATGGGCTCGAACGGAACAAGATTTCCTCCACTCCTGCGGCGATATCGCTGCCGCCCGCGGCTCCGATAAAGTGGCCAGTGACTAATTGTCAGTGGCCGATAAATTGGCTGATATCGGGGAGCTTGGCGCTATCAGCTTTGTATTTCAAAACTATTGAATAACCTGATCCACGTTGCCCCGGACGCCCTCGTCCGGGGTGGAGCGGGTGAGGACCCGCTCCTACGTGAACCAACTAATCCGCTTCCATCAGTACGCCGCGCGAGCGCGACGCTGCAGCAAATCCGTCTCCGTTTGGAGAAGCGCTTACCACTGGCTTCTTCTCGCCCGCCTTGATCAGCTCGACGTCCAAACAGAGTGACTGCAACTCGCGAATAAGCACGTTGAACGATTCCGGTACGCCCGGCTCCATTGCAGCTTCGCCTTTGACGATGGCCTCATAAATCTTGGTACGGCCATAAACGTCATCGGACTTCGCCGTGAGCAGCTCTTGAAGAATGAAAGCCGCGCCATATGCTTCCAGCGCCCAAACTTCCATTTCTCCGAATCGCTGCCCGCCGAACTGCGCCTTTCCACCCAGCGGCTGCTGCGTGATGAGTGAGTACGGACCGATGGAACGCGCGTGAATCTTGTCGTCCACCAGGTGCGACAGCTTGAGCATGTAGATGTAACCGACGGTGACCGGCTGCTCGAAGCGCTCGCCGTTCATGCCGTCATACAACCACGTCTTTCCCGACTCAGGCAAGCCTGCACTCTTCAGCAGCGCCTTGATTTCGCTCTCGCGCGAACCGTCGAACACCGGTGACCCGGTGAACACGCCGCCGGTCAAGCTTTCAGCCACTGCGCCCAACTCATCATCCGGAATATCTGCGATCTCCTGCTCAAGCGTCGTGCCCTTGAACAGCGTCTTCAGTTCCCGGCGAATGGCGTCTTCGCGCGTGTTCTCTTTAAGAAGCTGGGCAATTTTTCCGCCCAGCTCGTGACCCGCCCAGCCCAGGTGGGTTTCGAGAATCTGTCCCACGTTCATACGGCTGGGAACGCCGAGTGGATTGAGCACGATTTCGACCGGCGTGCCATCTTCGAGGTACGGCATGTCCTCTTCCGGCAAAATGCGTGCAATCACGCCCTTGTTTCCGTGACGGCCGGCCATCTTATCGCCCACGCTCAGCTTGCGCTTCATGGCGATATAGCACTTCACCAGCTTGATCACGCCCGGCGGCAGTTCGTCGCCTTTCGTGAGCTTCTCTTTCCTCTCGTTGACGATCTTCTTGAGCACGTCGATCTGACGCGAGGTCATTTCCTCGATCTCATCGATCTGCTCATTCACTCGCGGGTCCTTGTCGGCGTACTTAATGCGCTTCAGGTTCCGCGTGGAAATGCGTTCGATCGCATCGCGGTCGAGAACCGCACCCTTGGTCAGCAGCCGCTTATTGGTGCGCTCGTCGTGCAGGTCGGCCTGCACTTCCTTGTTGCCGAGAATATTCTCCAGACGCTTCAACCGCTCGTCGGTAAGAATTCGAATCTCGTCAGAAAGGTTCTTCTCGAGTTTCGCGATCTGCGTTGCTTCAATGGACTTCGCCCGCTCGTCCTTTTCCTGGCCTTTACGGGAGAATATCTTCACATCCACGATCACGCCCTCAATTCCGGGCGGGCAGTAGAGGGAAGCGTCGCGAACGTCTCCCGCCTTTTCGCCGAAGATGGCGCGCAGCAGCTTCTCTTCCGGCGTCAGCTGGGTCTCGCCCTTTGGCGTTACTTTGCCTACCAGAATGTCTCCCTGCTTCACCGTGGCTCCGATGCGGATCACGCCGGCTTCATCCAAATTGCGCAGCGTGGATTCGCTGACGTTTGGAATGTCGCGGGTGACTTCTTCCGGTCCCAACTTGGTGTCGCGAGATTCAATCTCGAACTCCTCGATGTGCACCGAGGTGTAGTAGTCGTCGCGCACCAGCTTCTCAGAGACCAGGATTGCGTCCTCGAAGTTGTAACCGCGCCACGGCATGAAGGCCACCAGCACGTTGCGGCCAAGCGCCAACTCGCCGTGATCGGTGCAAGGTCCGTCAGCGATGACCTGACCCTTTACCACGCGCTGACCTTTCAGCGCGACCGGCTTCTGGTTGATACAAGTGTTCTGGTTCGAACGCTTGAATTTGGTGAGCTGATAAATATCGCTGCCCACTTCACGCGACAGCTGTCCGGGATGGTGCTCGCCCTCGACTCGAACAATAATGCGCTCGGAATCGACGGAGTCGATAACCCCGTTACGGCGTGCAAGGACGACTGCGCCGGAATCGCGAGCGGTAACGCCCTCCATTCCAGTGCCCACAATCGGCGCCTCTGCACGCAACAGCGGAACCGACTGCCGTTGCATGTTCGCACCCATGAGTGCACGGTTCGCGTCATCGTGTTCGAGGAACGGCACGAGAGACGCTGCAACCGAGACCAACTGCTTAGGACTGACGTCGACGTAATCGACTTCATCTTTGCTCACCAGCACGAAGTTGCCGGCTTTGCGGGCGTTCACCAGGTCGCCGACAAGACGACCCTTGTCATCCAGTTCGATGTTGGCCTGCGCGATGACGTGCTTGTCTTCTTCCCACGCAGAAAGGTAGAACGAGAACGGCTCGAGCTCTGCCGGACGCTTGCGGCGTTCCTTGAGCTCGGCATTCACCTTCTCGGCTTCAGACTTCTCCACATGGTCACCAGCTTTGTAGTCGCTGTCGCCAGCGTTCACGATGGTGACGTAATCAACCACGCGAGCGTTCTTTACCCGCCGGTATGGCGACTCGATGAAGCCATAGTCGTTGATGCGCGCGTAGCAGCTCAGCGACGAGATCAGTCCGATGTTTGGACCTTCCGGCGTTTCAATCGGGCAGATGCGGCCATAGTGCGTGGGGTGAACGTCGCGGACTTCGAACCCCGCGCGCTCACGGGACAAACCACCTGGCCCAAGCGCCGAAAGACGCCGCTTATGCGTGATCTCCGAAAGCGGGTTGGTCTGGTCCATGAACTGCGAAAGCTGCGACGATCCAAAGAACTCGCGGATCGCAGCCATTACAGGCTTCGCGTTTACCAAGTCGTGCGGCATGGCCGTGGACATTTCCTGGTACACGCTCATCTTTTCTTTAATGGCGCGTTCCATACGAACCAAGCCGATGCGGAACTGGTTTTCGAGCAACTCGCCAACTGCGCGGACGCGGCGGTTGCCCAAGTGATCGATGTCATCCACGTTGCCGATGTTCTTGCGCAGCTTCAGCAGGTAGCGGATGGTCGCGTAGAAGTCATTGGGATCGAGGGTGCGCTTATCCAGGCTGCTGGCTTCGCTGTTCTCGAACAACTTGATATTGAACTTCAGCCGGCCTACACGCGAGAAGTCATACTTCCTTGGATCGAAGAACATTCCGTGGAAGAGAGCAGTCGCGGTGTCCAGTGTCGGCGGATCGCCCGGACGCAGTTTCCGATAGATTTCGATCAGCGCCTCTTGCGGCGTCTTGACTGAATCGCGCTTCAAGGTTTGGCTGATGACGGTACCAACGTCGTCGCGCTCGGGGAAGAAAAGATTCATCTCTACCACGCCCGAGTCGAGGATCTTGGCAAGTTTGTCCGCAGTCAGCTCAGTGTTGGCCTCGAGCATTACCTCGCCCGAGGTCGTATCCACGATATCGCCGGCCGCCCACGCGCCTTCAAGGTCGCTGGGATCAACTTCAATTTCGCTGATCTTGGCTTTCTGAATGTCCTTCAAGATCGCCGCAGTAATTTTCCGTCCCGAGTGCGCAATCTCATCTCCAGATTTCGACTTGATGCTGTGTGCCAGCTTCATGCCGATCAGGTTTGTGGCCTTCTCGCCGGAAGGATCGAGCGTCCAGTAAAGCTTCTTGTCGCGGACCACAAGACGGTCCACGGTATAGAACGTGCGCAGAATGTCTTCACTCGTACGCAGGCCCAGCGCTCGCAGGAAGATGGTCCCCAGGAACTTGCGCTTACGATCAATTCGCACATAGAGCACGTTTTTCTGGTCGTATTCGAACTCGACCCACGATCCGCGATACGGAATGATCTTGCCCAGGAAATAGGTGCGATTGTTCGCGGTCTCGAAGAAGACGCCCGGTGAGCGATGCAACTGGCTGACGATCACGCGCTCGGTGCCGTTCACAATGAAGGTGCCGTTCTGCGTCATCAGCGGAACATCACCGAAGAAAACTTCCTGCTCCTTGATGTCACGGATGGAACGGTTCCCGGTCTCCGCATCTTTATCAAAAATCGTAAGACGCATCGTCACCTTGAGCGGAGCAGAGTACGTCATGCCGCGCTCTTCGCATTCGGGCACGTCGTACTTCAACTGCAAGCCGACCGGATCGCCGCACTTGTTGCAGAAGTCCGGTGTGTTCGCGTTGTAGGTGCCGCACTTGTGGCAGAGCACATCGCCGGGATGAAATGGGTCGGTAATGACTGTGGAACCGCAGTTCTTACAAGTGGTGCGCAGGTGATGCAGGCCCTTCAGGTGGCCGCACTTGCACTCCCAGTTGCCGATCGCGTAGTCCACGAACTCAAGCTGCGAGATGTTGCGAAAATCGCTGATCGGGAACACCGATTGAAACACCGACTGCAAACCAGCGTCATCACGCTCACTGGGCAGACGATCCATCTGCAGAAAACGCTCGTACGAGCGCTTCTGCACCTCGATCAGGTTAGGAATCTGAATAGTTGCTGGAATCTTGGAAAAATCAAAACGATGACGGAATCCGTTCATTTTCGACATTCGGAATACTCCCAAACTTTTATGCGCAGCGCGGGGGCTGCGGCACAGCGGAAACGTGGGCAGAGGAACAGCAGTTAGCAGTTTGCATCTGGCACTTTGCCGGCGAGGTTGAACACCGAAAGCTGAGTGCCCCGTATTGACTTCGAGAGACGCACTAATGCGCCCTCAGGGACAATCCGTCCCTTAGGCGCCGTGCGCAGCGCATGGCCAATTAAATTTTGTCGTTTTCGCGCCAGTATGCCTGTTTCCCGTCCTGCCGCCCGCAGGACAGTCTGCCAATCCGTGTTGCGGCCCCTGTCCGCTCCCCTGGGTTCAAACTGCGGAGGCCGCTCACCTGGATGAAGTAGGAAGCGGTGCTGTTAGTGACAATAATAGCACTGCTTCATTAATTTTGCCAAGCAGTGGTCGAAAAATTGCTAGTCGAACGGCTCGAGCTTCGGATTTTTGAGGGCCGGGCGTCCCCGCCCGGCTTGCTACTAGCTCCGCAATCCGCAGAAAACGAGCTACTTTACTTCAACGACCGCGCCGGCTTCAGTGAACTTCTTCTTGATGGTCTCCGCTTCTTCCTTGGAGACGCCATCCTTCACCGTTTTCGGAGCCCCATCGACCAAGTCCTTGGCTTCTTTCAAGCCCAGGCTGGTGACCTCGCGGACTGCCTTGATAACATTGATCTTATTGGCCCCAACTTCTTTCAGGACAACCGTGAACTCCGTCTTCTCCTCAGCCGGAGCCGCAGCCGCGCCTGCACCAGCTCCGCCGCCAGCCATCATGACCGGAGCTGCCGCTGCCGCCGACACGCCTAGTTTCTCTTCAAGCC
>Ga0102924_1005804_pt1 | contig 11783 bp, 6 predicted proteins | sample PaiPotPPM11metaG_FD_80116 | JGI IMG/M metagenome (GOLD analysis project Ga0102924, IMG submission 80116) | Iron sulfur acid spring bacterial and archeal communities from Banff, Canada, to study Microbial Dark Matter (Phase II) - Paint Pots PPM... ...
CTCTAGCTCCAGTGCGCACGTGGAAACCGAGAACACGCAACTCGGCGAGGTCATCGGAAGCACGAAGATGACGACGATTCCGCTGAATGGTCGCAGTTACACCGACCTCTTCGCCCTTCAACCTGGAGTGGTTCCGATTTCTTCTGGGCAATACAGCCCCACATCGCCTTCGGGCGGCCTCAACGCGGGCAGTCTGTCGGTCAGCGGCGGTCGAGAAACAGCAAATGGGTTCATGGTAAACGGAGGCAACGTCGAGGAAGGAACGAACAATGGCGCCGCGGTCATCCCCAACCTCGATTCCATCGCCGAGTTCCGAATCCTTACCAGCAACTTCGACGCGGAATATGGCAACTACAGTGGCGGCCAAATCAACGCCGTCACGAAATCGGGCACTAACCAGATACACGGCGACCTCTTTGAGTTCCTTCGAAACACGGACCTGGATGCGCGTAACTTTTATTCCCCGACGCGCGGCGCCTTCCGTCAAAATCAGTTCGGGGGCACGTTCGGCGGGCCCATCGTCCACAGCAAGGTTTTTTATTTCGTGGACTATCAGGGTACGCGCCAAACCCAAGGGCAGGACAATGGGTTAGTTTCTGTGCCTTCGCCGCTGGAGCGGGGCGGCGATTTCTCGGATCTCATTGCAGCGAATCCCGCGGGCCCGTTCACCACCGTCGACGCCAATGGGGTTACGGTTGCGTCCACCGTGAACAGTGGTACCGGTCCCAACCCTTGGGCGACTGTTCTCACGGGGCAGTTGGGATATGCGGTCACTACAGGTGAGCCGTACTACTACACTGCGGCGACGATCATCCCCGGGACGACTACAAGCTCGGGTGGAGGGACTCCCTATGGTTCCAACTGCACGAGCAATGATCCGGCTACCGGGTGTGTTTTTCCCAACGCGACGATCCCTAGTGGCCACTTTTCCAGCCCGGCTAACAATCTTCTGGCATACATCCCCACGCCCAGTCTGCCCGGCGGAGATACTTTCTCCACATCATCGGTCAACCAAATCTTGCGCGACGACAAATTCGGGATTCGCTTGGATGGATCTACACACTGGGGCGATCTCTCCGCCTACTATTTCTTCGACGATTACGACCTGAATGCTGGTTACCCTTCCGGAGGCGCTACCGTGCCGGGTTTTGCGGCCATCACCGCGGGACGCACGCAGTTAATCAATGTGAGCGACACCAAAGCCCTGTCGGGGGGGACAGCTTTCAACGAATTCCGCTTTAGCTACCTGCGGAATGTGTTTTCTCCCACTGTGCCGCAAGGAGGGCTGGGCCCCACATTGAGTTCATTGGGGTTTTCTGAGAATGGGCCTCAAGGTGGAATCGTCCCCTTGTCGCCACGATTGCAGGGAATCCCCTCGATCGCATTTAACGAGTTCACCATGGGAGTCCCCAACACTTGGTACTACCAGACCAACAATACTTTTCAGTGGCAGGACAATTTTTCCCGTGTGTTCGGCAAGCACACCATGAAAGTTGGGGCGAACTTCCACTATGACCAGATCACGCTGAACAATTTCGGCGCCAACAACGGCCAATTTACTTTCACGGGAACGGAAACGGGGAATGACTTCGCCGATTTCCTCATTGGGGCTCCCACCAGTTACGCGCAGGGCGAACAGCTACCCCAGCACAATCGCAGCAGGTATCTTGGCCTCTATGGTCAAGACAGTTGGCGCGTGACATCCAACTTCACGATGAACTATGGCTTGCGCTGGGAATTCAGTATGCCGTGGTACGAGCAAAACAACGAGGTGGAAGCGCTTGTTCCTGGGGAGCAGTCCCTTGCTTTCTCCGGCGCTCCGCTGGGATGGGTAGTTCCCGGCGATCCGGGAATTCCATCGACCGTCGCCCCCACCCGCTACAAGAATTTCGGCCCGCGCATCGGTTTTGCCTATTCCCCCGACGCAAAAAGTGGGTTTTTGCGAAAGCTACTGGGTGGTCCTGGCAATTCGAGCATCCGAGCCGGCTATGGCATTTACTACACGGCCATCGAAGAGCTCACCAATAATTTGGTGATAGGCGACCCCCCGTTCGGACTCTACTGGACCAGCCCGGTGCCTCCTCAATTCAGTAATCCGTTCGTAGATCTTTCTACCGGAAATAACGAAGGGCAGCATTTTCCGGCTCCGTTACCGCCGCTGGGCGTCAGCCCTAAGAACCCAGACAACAGCATCGCTTGGGCAACGGCGTATGAGCCCATTAGCAGTGCGCCGACGTATCTGCACACCAACGGTCTGCCTTCCACCCAACAGTTTCAATTTTCGCTGCAACGCCAGTTTGGCGCGAACACGGTCCTTACGGTGAATTACGTGGGATCTCTCGGTAGGCATTTGCTGGTTGACCGCGAAGCCAATCCAAGCAATCCCCAGGCCTGCCTCACCCTCTACAATGTCTCGCCATCGCTATGTGGGCCACAGGGCGAGGTCGGCACCGTCCGTGCGCTTAATCAAGGAGTGAATGCTCCTGCACCAGCTGGTCTGGCAAACGCGAATGGGGCGTTTGGGAGTCTCGGCTGGTATGCGAACATTGGCGATTCTAGCTACAACGCCCTGCAAGCCTCCTTGCGACACACGAGCGGGCGGCTCGAACTGCTCGCGGCATACACTTACAGTAAATCCCTGGACATGTCTTCCGGCTTGGGCGAGCAAGTCAATCCCATCAATCCAAGTCTCAGTAGATCTCTATCCTCCTTCGACATGACCCACAACTTTGTGTTGAGCTACAGCTACCAGTTGCCTTTCGATAAGTTGTTTCACGGGAAGCGCCTAAGCAAGGGCTGGATCCTAACCGGAATCACTCGCTTCACCACCGGCCTGCCTGTGACGATGATGGAGAACGACGACAATTCGCTGCTAGGAACCGCCGGGACAGGGCCGAATTCGAATACCATCGACGAGCCCGTCTATCAGCCGGGTTTGGGATCATTGAACCTCGGCGCAGATCCTCGCAAGTGCGTTAACAACCCCAGCTGCGCACCGTATTTCAACACATCGTTGTTCAGCTTCGAACCCCTCGGGCAGTTGAGCAGCACCAGGCGGCGATTCTTTTATGGGCCTGGACTCAACAACTTCGACACTGCGTTGCTGAAGGATTTCCATTTGACGGAGTCGAAGTTTTTCCAATTCCGGTTCGAGTTCTTCAATGTGTTTAACCACACCCAGTTCAACAATCCGGACGGCAACATCCAAGATGGCACTTTGTTCGGATTCGTGACCAGCGCGCAGCCCGCTCGAATCGGACAGGTAGCCCTCAAATTTCTCTTTTAATTCGACGTCGGCATTGTATATGCGACCGCAGTGGGGACCCGCTGTATCCAACTCGCCGTATAAAAGGAGATTCACAATGAACGAAGCAAGGCATCAACCTTCGCCTCCCACAAAACGTTGGCCATGGCTTGGAGCACTTTTTGCGCTTCTCGCATTCGCCTACTCTCAAGCTTTTGCACAGGCTCCCGGCATCGCAACCTCAGGCAACAAGTTCGTGACGACCTCATCGGGGAAGCTCGGCTATAACCACAACGTCACCGCGGGTGAGACTGTCGTGTTGCGCGGGGTTAACATAAGTGGCCAGGAATATTCATGCCTAGACGCCGTCAACACGGTTTGGGACTCCAGTAGTTTGCCGAACGGAACGGGCGACTACCAGCAGGTCGCCGCTACCGGCATGGTTAGCGATTGGCATGCAAATGTTGTCCGCATACCACTCAATGAGGACTGCTGGCTGAACGTGCCCTCGAATAATCCCCCGCTGACAGGTGGTTCGACCTATACTTCGGCAATCGTGAACTTCGTCAACACTGCCAATGCGAACGGCCTGGTGGCTGAAGTCGATCTCCATGTCGGCGCTGGTCCGGAGCTGGCGGTTGACAGTAATCCGAGCTGTGACACGGGCAGTAATCCCTGTGGAGTCGATAGTTTTCCGGCCATGGACACGAACTATTCACTCGAGTTTTGGCAGTCGGTGGCGACTACGTTCGCGACAAACCCGGCCGTCATCTTCAATCTCACCAATGAGCCAGAGTTTCCAGGCGATGGATCCAACGGAGAAAGCGAGTCTGGTGATTGGACGTGCTATCTAAACGGGGGATGCAACACCTCAATCTGCGCAGTCAACGGGTGTCAGGGCCCCAATGGGTCGGGCAACACCTGGAATGTTGAGGGGGTGGCGAGTGTGGTGACGGCGATTCGCAATGCGGAGGCGGCCGCGCACGGCGTTACTCACGTGATCATCATCGCGGGGCTCAACTATTCGAACCAACTCAATGACTGGTTAACCTACGTACCCAAATACGTAAGTGATAAACAGATTGCCGCTGGAATTCACCTCTACTATGACTTAGTCTGCACCGCGTCATCGTGTTGGAACAGTACGTGGACGCCTATCCTAAAAGCGGGATATCCGGTCGTCATCGATGAGACGGGCGAGCTGACAAAGAAAAATGGCGGACACGGCTGTACCGGCACTGACACGAACTCGATGGTAACTTGGGCCAACGGTCAGTCTCCTCAAGTTGGCTACTGGTTCTGGGCATTCAATAAGCTTAGTTGCGCCAACGGCCCCGGACTTCTCAGCAGCGATACTACCTTTCTTGCGCAGAGCGGCTATGGTGCGGCAGCGCAGAGCGCATTGAAAGCCATTCAGTAACCGTGCGCTTGATGGCCAGTATTAGTGCTCTTGGTGCAGGCACCGACTAACTCGGTGTCTGCGCCTTAAGAGGAAGGAGAGAGATTGTGCGTGACGAACTTTAAGACAGCGCGAATAAACAAAGTATGCCTCGGCATGTTCCTCGCCGTATTCCTCTTGGTGTTCTGCGTCGTGACCGTCGCGCAGAATGTTCAGACTTTTGTCTCCTCGAAAGCAGGGGATCGCATGAGTCCCAAGCCGGTTCTGCGGTTCGAGCAGAAGCGTAACGCTGCGACCGTGAATTTCGAGATTGACGATGTCGTCACATACCAGAAAATCGATGGCTTTGGGGCGTCGTTCTTGGAGGCGGGTCTCATTTGTCTCAACAGCCTCCCACAGAGCGAGCGCGAATCTGTCTTGCGCGCTCTCTTCGACCCTGACAAAGGCGCCGGCTTCTCCGCGATGAAAACGGTAATTGCCTCCACCGACTTTATGTCCGCCGGGCCTTTCTATAGCTATGACGACGTCGCCGGCGACGTCGCCATGAACCACTTCTCCATAGCGCGCGACCTCGGGCCAAACGGACTGATCACTTTCATTAAGCTGGCTCGCCGTTACGGCCGGTTTGTGCTGCAAGCTCCGATGGATTATCCGCCGGACTGGATGTTGATCGATGTGAACGAGAATCAGGACGTGAATCCGCAATACTACGATGCGCTGGCTCATTACTATCTGCGCTATCTGCGAGACTACGAAAAGCACGGGGTATTCGTCGATTATCTAAGCCTGTTCAATGAGCCCGATATCTACACCAAAATTCCATACAACGAGATCGAGGTTTTGCTGAAAGAACACGTCGGCCCGCTTCTTAAGAAAGAAGGCATTCGCACCCGCATCATGTTGAGTGAAGCGCCGAACCGGGAGGACGCAGCTCGCAACTATCCTTTTGTGCTGGATGATTCGGCGGCCCGTCAGTACGTCTCAGTCGCACCCTATCACGGATACGACAATAAGGACTGGGACAAAATCCTCAACCTGCATCGTGAATATCCGGATCTGCCGCTCTGGATGACGGAGGTGTGCTATGCCTATGATGCAGGGACCCCTAAATCGATGCCCCTTCCTCGCTTCGACTTTGAGGACGGTGATTACTGGGGCAATCAGATCTTCAACGATCTCGAAGTCTATACGTCCGCCTGGATCTACTGGAACATGATCTTGGACGAGAAGGGCGGACCCTGGTCTGTGTCGGAAATTCATGGAAACCCAGACCCAAACGTTCAGCATCCGGTGGTGATCATTGACCGGCACTCGAAGCAGGTCACCTATACGGGCCTCTACTATTACCTCGCGCACTTCAGCAAGTTTGTTCGCCCAGGAGCCATTCGCGTGAAGACTACCGGCTCACTCTCCGGAGTGCGGGTCATGGCGTTCAAAGCGCCGCATGGCAAGATCGTAACTGAAGTTATGAACAGCAAACACGAAGACGTGGAAATGAGTGTGAAATTCCATGACCGAGTACTTCGTTTGAAGTTGCCGGCGATTTCGATCACTACCGCATTCTGGAATAGCGAGAACATTAAAGCTCAGACAACCCAGAATGCGCCCGAAAGGTGAAGAGCACGACAAGCAGGTAAAGGAGATCCACAAATCAATCACAGGGTGACCCACAATGAAACTGACACAAGATAATTTCACAGCGATACAAGACAAATTAGCGATCGATGGCGGACAGCCGGTCCGAACCGAGCCTCTGCCCCTGGAGTTCCCAGGCGTCCACCACATGGACAACGAGGAGATCGAGGCAGCGTTGCGTGTATTGAAAGCTCGCTCGCCCTTCCGCTACTACGGTATCGACCTGCAGGGCGAGGTAGATGCCTTCGAGTCTGAGTTCGCATCGTTTCTCGGCGTGAATCACGCAATCGCCGTGAATAGTGGTACGGCCGCTCTGCACACCGCGCTCTCTGCACTGGGTGTCGGGCCAGGACAGGAGGTGATTGTTCCAGCCTACATGTGGGTTTCGGTCGTCGCAGCGGTAGTAAATCTTGGCGCAATTCCGGTGTTGGCTGACATCGATAAAACTTTCTGTCTTGATCCCGCTGCGGTCCAGAAATCCATTACTCCGCGAACATCAGGGATGATTGTGGTCCACATGAGCGGAGCGCCCGCAAACATTGTCGAACTTCTGAAGGTGGCCCGCGAGCGGGGAATGTTTCTTCTAGAGGACTGCGCTCAGTGTGCCGGGGGAAGCGTCGGAGGGAAAAAAGTCGGCACATTTGGGGATATGGGGATATTCAGCTTCCAGATGAACAAGAATATGACCAGCGGAGAGGGCGGGGCCGTCGTCACGAATGATGCCCGCCTCTACGACCGAGCCTTTGCCTGTCATGACCTGGGCTACGCCCGGGACGATAACGGTCGCACCGTCTTTGACAACCTTGCTCTGTGTTTGTGGGGACGAGGATATCGCATCGATGAACTACGCGCTTCCATCTTGCGAGTACAACTCCGAAAGCTGCCCCGAATAATCGCCGCAATGCACGGCAGCAAGTATCGCATTCGCAAGGCGCTGGAAGAGTTCCCTCAACTGCGACTAAGAAAGATTGTTGATCCGCAGGGCGATACCGGCTCCTTTCTGATTTCAACTTTTGACACGCCTGAAGTTGCCACCCAAGTCAATCAAGCATTGCGCGCCGAAGGCATCGTCACCTCATCTCAGGGTGTCAATAACGTCGTGATGACAAATTGGGGTCTTCATGTTTATTTCAATATCCCGAGTCTGGTGAATAAGACGAGTGTGGACAAGAAAGGATCGCCTTGGAAATTGGCGGAGAATCGGGACTCGACTGCCAGCTATCGCAAAGGTACTTGTCCGTTGGCCGATAGCCTATTCGAGCGCAGCATCTTGCTGGCGATTCCTTCGTGTCTCACAGATCGGGACGAACAAGACATTGTGCGCGCCTTCCGCAAGGTCCTAGGCAGGCAAGCATGAAATCCCGGAAACGCCTGAATGTCGCGATGATCGGCCAGGGGTTCATGGGACGAGCGCACTCCAACGCCTTTCATCAGGTTGGCCATTTCTGTGAATCCTCCTACGAACTGAACTTAAAGGTAATCTGCGGACGGAATCAGCCACAGCTTAAGGCAATGGCTGCGCGGTGGGGCTGGGAAGAAGTCGCAAGCGATTGGGAAGCCGTAGTGGAACGGAAGGATGTAGATGTCATCGACATCTGCACTCCCAACTATCTCCATGCACCGATTGCGATTTCCGCCGCCCAAGCGGGCAAAATTGTGCTGTGTGAGAAGCCGCTCTCCATGTCAGTGGAGGAAGCAGAGCGCATGGCCGACGCAGCGCAGAATGTTCCTACTCTGGTGTGGTTCAACTATCGCCGTGTACCCGCGATTGCTCTCGCCAAGAAATTGGTGGATGAGGGAAGATTGGGTCAAATCTACCATTACAGGGCCACGTATCTACAAAGCTGGGGAGCAGACCCAGTCAGCCCGGACGCATGGAGGTTCAAGCAGTCGGAAGCTGGCTCTGGGGCGATGGGCGATCTGCTGTCGCATTCCATCGACTTAGCATTGATGTTGAATGGGTCGATCGATGAAGTTTCAGCTCTGGTCCACACCTTTACTCCAGCCCGCGAGGTGGATGACGCCGTACTAATGCTTGCACGTTTTGCGAATGGAAGCGTGGGCAGCTTCGAGGCCACGCGCTTTGCGATCGGCTGTCGCAATCGGAACTATTTGGAAATCCACGGGGCGAAGGGCGCCATCCGTTTCGATTTGGAGGATCTCAACCGTCTGCACGTGTTCAATGCCGATGACGCCACAGAATTGCAAGGTAGTCATAACGTCTTAGTGACAGGCCCTGGACATCCTTACACATTCAATTTCTGGCCGCCAGGACACATTCTCGGGTACGAGCACACGTTCATTCTGACGCTGGCCGACTTCCTTCAGTCACTCGAAAACAATGAGAAGTTTCATGTGAATTTCCAAGATGCTGTCATCGTGCAGAGAGTACTGCACGCAGTCGAAGAATCTGCTCGAACTAGAGCATGGGCAAGCATAGCCCCGCAGCTTGCGAAGAGGTGACTCCTATGAAGGGTTTGCTGCCATCCCTGCTTGTTTTGTCGAGTGTCTCGGTTGTAGCTCAAGCTCAGGTAAAAGCGACCGTGGCACGTTGGCCGCAAGACCGGGCCGCAGCCATCTCCCTCACGTTTGATGACGCCCTGGCGACGGATCTTGATGTAGCCCGACCAATTCTGAAGAAACATCGGTTGAATGGAACATTTTTCGTGTCAACAGGTTTGGGGGTGTGGGAAAAGCGCAAGGAGGAATGGGTGCAACTGGCAAAAGATGGAAACGAACTTGGCGATCATACCGTACATCATCCTTGCCTGCTCCCCGAAATCGAACCACATTCTCAAGGATACACGGCCGAGATGATGCAGTCTGAGATCCAAACCCCTGCGCAGGAGATCACGCAGTTGTTTGCATCGAACCGCGGGCTTACATTCGCATACCCCTGTGGCGACATGAGTTTTGGAGCACCGAAGGATCAAGCAAAGAATGCCGCTTTGTATTTGCGCTATGTATCCGATGTGGCTTTTGGGGCCCGCGGGGCTGGCCCTGGGGGGGTACAAGATCCAGACGATTTGAGCGTCCTCACCGTTCCTGATCTTGGACCCACAGCAGGAAAAGACCTAGGAGGACTTCTCGCCTTAGCCGAACCGGCGATTCGCGACCATAACTGGGGAGTGTATTGTTTTCACGGCATCGGTGGAGAGTACCTGTCCGTAAGCGCACCGGCCTTCGACGAGCTGGCTGCTTACCTGGACACACATCGAGAGATTTGGACGGCACCGTTCGGAGATGTGCTGCGCTACATCCAAGAGCGCAAGTCAGCCGCAATCGAGATTCACGAAAACGGCGGGGGATCAATCGATGTTGCGCTTAGTTGGCCACTAAACTCGCAGATTTACGACCTTCCCCTCACGCTGGAAGTGGAGGTAATGGATGGCGCACAAGAAGTGACGGCGGCGTCTGAAGGCAACTTCCTCCAGACAAAACTTATGAAACGTAGCACCACTGTGGTGGCTCTAGTTGAAGTTCCTCCTAACACGAAAGTTGTCCACATAACGAGTACCAGGCGCTGAATGAAGCCCACCCGGACCCAAACTCAGCCCCTCACCTCTTTTGCGAAACGGAATTCCGGCACGAGAAGCGTGAAGACCTCAACGGCAACTGCTGTCTCTCCGGCTCCGCGCCTTCGGCGATCTCTCACCCTCTGGGACCTAATCCTCTACGGCATTATTGTTATTCAACCGACTGCGCCCATGCCAGCTTACGGTGTTTTTAGCAACGCTGGCCAGGGACACGTGGTCACATCCATTCTGATCGCCATGGTCGCAATGGTTTTCACGGCGATGAGCTACGGCCGCATGGCGCGCGTCTATCCCAGCGCTGGTTCGGCCTATACCTACGTGGGTCGCGAGCTGCATCCCTCCCTTGGATATGTCACCGGTTGGAGTATGACTCTGGATTACATCGTCAATCCGTTGATCTGCACCGTCTGGTCCGCCAAGGCGATGGCCGATCTGCTGGGCGGAACCCGTTATCAGATTCCTTATCCCAGCCTGTTGTGGCCGATATTTTTTGCAGCGTTGTTCACGGTGCTGAACCTGCGCGGCGTGCGCACGTCGGCCCGAATCAATAAAACTCTTTGCGCGATTATGGGGGCCGTAATTCTCGCATTTTTCTGGTACACGATTCGTCACATTTTTCATCTGCCGCAGTATCCCGAGGCCTATTTTCTGCGTCCGTTCTACAACCCCGAAACCTTCACGATCAACCGGGTGTTCCATGGCACGTCGGTTGCGGTGCTCACCTATATTGGATTCGATGGCATCTCGACGCTGTCGGAAGAAGTTGAAAACCCTACGCGCAACATTTTCCTGGCGACCGTCCTGGTCTGCGTCATTACAGGGTTTCTGGCCTCCGCTGAGGTGTACGGGGCGCAGTTATTGAGTCCGCAGTATATGTTCCCGGCAAGCGAGGTGGAGAACGCATTCAGTCACGTGGCGGCGATTGCGGGCGGCGCTCTGCTGACCAAGGCAATCAGCCTCACGCTGCTTATCGCGACCATCGGTTCGGGGATGGGATCGCAACTGGGCGCAGCTCGCCTACTTTATGGCATGGGACGTAGCGACGCCATCCCCAAGAAGTTCTTCGGCGCCATCCATCCCAGGACCCGCATTCCCGCCAACAACGTGGTTTTCGTGGGAGTGATTGCGTTGATTGGCGCCTTTCTTATCAGCTATGACAATGGAGCGGAGTTGCTCAACTTCGGCGCGCTGATCGCATTCATGGGCGTCAATCTGGCGTCGCTGACCCACTACTACATCCGTGGCGCAGACCGAACCTTGTGGCAACTGATCCCACCGGTACTGGGCTTCTTCATTTGCCTGTTCATCTGGTTTCACCTGTCCAAGCTGGCGATGGTCGTGGGTTCCATCTGGATGATCGCTGGCATCGCCTATGGAGCCTGGAAGACGCGAGGCTTCCAAAGCAGTTTGGTGAACTTCGATGTGCCTCAGGAGGAAGACTAGGAGGAGTAGCCCTATCGAATCAGTAAGCAACCCGCGGGCGGGCAAACGGAAGTTACGCGCTGGAGGGTTCTTGGTGCGGATGGAGAGACTCGAACTCTCATGGGTTTCCCCGCCGCCCCCTCAAGACGGTGTGTCTGCCAGTTCCACCACATCCGCAATTCAAAAACTTAACTGGAGACACAAACCTAGGGTGGACTGGGGGATTTGAACCCCCACGCCTTTCGGCGCCACCCCCTCAAGATGGTGTGTCTGCCAGTTCCACCACTTCCGCAGGCTGTAACTGCCACGCACTCAATAGTTTAGCAAGATCGGCGTCTGAGGGCAAGCTGGACTGCACCGGATTTTGCACCGACCTTTTGCATTCTACACGAGTCTCCGGCCGCGGCAGGTTGCCCAGCCGCGCAAACAATTTCTCCACCGCATCTTCGCGTGGATGCACGTAGCGCATGGTCGTCTTGATGGTATCGTGTCCGGCCACGTACTGCAAAGTAAACGGGTCGGTGTACTCGCCGGCTTCGGTCAAAAA
>Ga0102924_1005807_pt1 | contig 11774 bp, 11 predicted proteins | sample PaiPotPPM11metaG_FD_80116 | JGI IMG/M metagenome (GOLD analysis project Ga0102924, IMG submission 80116) | Iron sulfur acid spring bacterial and archeal communities from Banff, Canada, to study Microbial Dark Matter (Phase II) - Paint Pots PPM... ...
CCCCGAGTTCTTCCGCCAGCTCGTACCGCTCCTTGACCCGCAATCGCTCGCCTCCCTCCTCGGTGTGATTCCTTCCCGAGGGAACGATGGGGCTTCGGTGTGATTTTGGCTGAGGGAATGCGGAGTCTGGTGGTATTTTGGTGGTAGGATCAGGCTGGCCGGGGATGACCTTCTGAGGCTCTGACGGAAGTCACAACGATCCGGTTCGCCCTCGAGTCCTCTGTCGGCTGGCGCGCTTGGTTCCCTGCAGGTTGTGTTCGCAGCGACTATCCCGAGCTTCATGCAGCGCCCGTCTCTCCGTTAGCGCTTGGAATCTTCCGGAAGGTGTGCCTGAAGGAAATTGAGCAAGGTTTGATCGTCGAAGCCAAACCAACCGGAGTATTGGAAGCCAGCCTGTCTCGCCCAATGGTTCAGGACCGACAACGCCAACGCTAGCTCCTGGTCAGTCTCTGGAAAAATCGCTGCCCTCATCGGGCCCTCCGATAACAAGCGGCGCAGTGCCGGCCCCCCGATGGGCGAAGTAACAGGCGAAGTTTGTAAAGAACACCTTCGGATCCTTTGTGTCCGACTCTCCCATCGCTGCAATGGCCGCGAGCGCATCGAACTGACAAATGCTGTCGAGTATCTGTTCATCTTCAGCCCCAGCGTCCGGTCGCAGGCAGGTCCTCGGTCATTGAGCGGAATCCGTCCGAAAGTCTCCGGCCACCGTGGCGATCGAAGAGCTCGCGCACGGCGACCCACTAAAGTAAGAGGCGGGGCTCCGATCCGTAACGTCGGGGCCACGGCTCAGCGCCGCACGCAGGAGGTCAGCTAACACTATGGCTGAGAGGAAACCTGGAACGAAGGCCACGCAGAAGTCCGACAAGAGCGCCACCGGCAGGGCGTCCAAGGGATTCACGGACGAGGAACGAGCCGCGATGAAGGAGCGCGCACGAGAGCTGAAGGCGGCCGCGCCCCGCGGCCCGCGCGCGGGCAAGGCGGACGGGGAAAGCGACGTGCTCGCGAAGATCGCCGAGATGCCGAAACCGGATCGCGCCATGGGTGAGCGGCTCCATGCGATCATCAAAGCCAGCGCGCCAGCCCTCTCGCCGAGACTCTGGTACGGGATGCCCGCGTATGCCAAGGACGGCAAGGTCGTCTGCTTCTTCCAAAGCGCGCAGAAGTTCAAAACGAGGTACGCGACGTTCGGCTTCAGCGACAAGGCGAACCTCGACGAAGGCGCCGTGTGGCCGGTCGCCTTCGCGCTGAGGGAGTTGACCGCCGCCGAAGAGGCAAGGATCGGCGCGCTCGTGAAGAAAGCGGTGAGCTGAGGACTGAGCTTGCCACCCACAAGACGCACGCGCTGAGAATCCAAGTGACTTCGCAAGGCTGATAAGGAACTGCGCCGACGCCGGCGAATCTAGGGCTGCCACCATTCCGAGGAAATCCTCGACGTCCTCGTAGAGCCGGATCGAAGCGACGCTGCCGCCGACGGCTCCGTCATTTGGACCTCACGGCGTATGCCTCACGCACTTTGGTTCAACCGCCGTGGCGATGCCGCCAGCCTCGAGCGCCCCGGCTGGAGGCCGAGCAATTGGAGGGCGTGCCCGAACATCCGCGGATCAGGTTTGGCCGCCCCGACCAGCGCCGAGATGGCGGTCGCGTCGAGGCGTGCGCTGCCCTTGAAGCTGCCGAAGCGGTTCCGGATCGTCCTCTCGCATGGCTTCATGGCAGCCGCGGTCCAGGAGTCCGCTGTCGGCCGCTCACCGTGCTCGGTGATGAAATCGCGGATGGCCGCGAGCGCCAAATCCTCGGCGGATCCGGCCCTCTTCGAAGTCAGGACACCCCTGGGAGCTAACTTATCCTCAAAGCTGGATTGGGCTGATGCACCGCACTCGATTCGATCCCGGGCAGTACTACTCAGTTATAGTTTTACTATTCAGGCATAGTTGTCCTGAACGCGTAAGGCCCCTCCCGTCGCTCGTGGACGGCCTGAAACGCACTGAGGAATCTATCCCGGCTGACCGAGAGAGGAGCTCGACGAACGCGCATGCGCAGAGGGCATCCGACTAGAGACGCGACGCCAATTAGGCCAGGCGCCCAACGGCCATCGAGACCTACAGCTTCGTCTTCCACCGGCCGCGGTGCGGACGCCCAGGCGAGTTCAGAGGTTCACGAGGGTGGAGGCACCTTCGAGAAGGAAGTCCTTCAGGAAGGCTTGACGCCAACCTTCTGGTTCGAACCCGCGGACCGCGGCCGGCCCTACGCGGTATCGATCAGGTTCACCGGAAGTCGGGTCGGCGTAGTCGGAAAGCCACAGCCGGGCGATCACTTTGACCAGCTGGAGACGGTCGACGGCGTCGTTCCGGGCAGTGGCCCGATATCGCTAACACCCCAGGTTCGCAACATCAATCCGGGCCAGTGGATCGTAAGGGCGGAGCCCATCAGTCGGAAAGGCCAGGAGCGGTTGGTCAGGCCGTATCCCCGCGCCACGAGCTCCGGCCAGGTGCGACCGATTCTGTGGCCCAGGGGAATACCAAGTACGCCGTCCGGCGCCCCAATTCAAATGAAGACACGCCTCATTGCCTTTGCTAACCGTCCCGGACTCATCACGGGCGCCTGGCCGGCACTCGTGCTGCTTGGTTTCGGGGTTACTCTTGCCCTGCAGGCGGTCTTGATCGCCCGCATGCACCTTGATGTGCCGTCGTCGCTGGTCGTTACGGTCGTCGCGAGTCTCGTCGGGCTGCTCGGTGCGAAGCTGTGGTTCCTTGCCCTCCAGCCACGAACATTCCACGGATTGCCTACCCAGGGTCTCTGCATCCAGGGATTTATCCTTGGCACTGCAGCCGCCGCGGCAGCCGGCGTTGCGCTCCTGCACCTGCCGGTTGGAAACTTTCTCGATGCCACAGCTCCAGGGTTGTTCTTCGGCATGCTTGTTGGAAGACCGGGGTGCTTCTTCACCGGCTGCTGCGCAGGACGGCCGACGGCATCGCGCTGGGGGATCTGGTCTTCCGATGGGCGTGTCGGGGTTCGCAGAATCCCCACCCAACTGCTGGAGTCAGCTCTCAGCTTCGGGATCGGTTCCGTTGCGCTTCTTCTGGTTCTCCTCGTCACACCGGTCTTGCCCGGTGCGATCTTCGTCGGCGGCGTGGCGGGATATACCTTGGGCAGGCAGTTTCTCCTTCCCTTTCGGACGGAGCCGCGCAAGTCTGCGGTCGGACGTCTGCTCACCATCGCCGGGACAGCGTCGGTGCTGATTGCGGCCGTGGTCTTCTCAGTCGTGGCATCTGTCCGATGAGCGCGCTTAGTCTCGGGCGTTGTTAGGCGATCTTTTCCGGGCCTTTGTTGACGTGGACCTCGTAAAAGCGGGTGATCGCACCCTGGTCGTAGCCATCCAGGAACTCGATCCAGTGCCAGGCCAGCAGGGCGATCCGGTGCTCGCCCATGCCGTGCGAGTACGGAGTTAGTACGATCTTGACTTCGTGGAAGGCCGGATCGCACGGAGCCAGGTTGTCGACGTAGTTCTCGAGCTGGCCTTTGAGGTCCGAGCACCCGGTGGGGCAGTTGTAGAGGATGGCAATGTCCCCATGCTCGAGGTTGTGGAGGTAGGTGCCCTCGGGTAACGGTCCATGCGACCGCCAGGACGCGGGACCGTCGGGCTGGCCGAAGTGCGGACCCGAGGTGGCCGGGTAGAACTTGTAGGCCACCGGGTTGGCAGGCGAGATGTGATGCGGGGTCCCCTCGTCGGGCACGGCTTGGCCAGCGACCGCGTCTGCGGGCTGAACGGAGAAGGCGAGATGGGTGTCCTGGGAATGCCCGAGGGCAACCGCTATGACCAGGATTGCGATCGCGGCGACGGTGAATCCTGCGCCGATCAGGATCAGATTTCGGCGCTGGCACCCTCGCTCCTTTTGGGCGGCTGCCTCGCGCTGCGCCTTTCGCAGCTCTTTGATGTCGTTTCGCTTTCTGGCCATGCCACACGAACGGTAGCCGCGGCCCAATACTATCAGCTGCTAGTAGGCAGCCTGCTAAAGCGAGGCAGCGCGGGTCTGGCTCTGACGGCCAGGAATGTGCGTCACAACTCGTCGCGCCGAGCGGGCTGGTTGATCGGTACCTGGCGCTCAGATTGCTACGATAGCCCGGTAGTATCGCTGGCCGGAGGAGCATGGTACGGCTGAGCCAGGGACGGCTGCTGGTCTCAATGATCGCGTGTTCGATCCTTGTTTCCGGCTGCACGCTCCAGCAGGACGTCGCTTCCGCGCCACCCTCCGGCAAGACTGGCTTCTCAGCTCCCGCAGTGTCGGGAACGACTCTGGGCGGGAAGGCGCTGACGGTTGTGCTTCGAGGCCACCGGACGGTGCTTGTCTTCTGGGCATCCTGGTGCGGTCCCTGCCGGCATGAGCAGCCATACCTGACCCGGATGGCGGCCGACCTGGCCTCCCAGGGCGTCCAGTTCTTCGGCGTCGACTTCCTGGACCGCGACCATGCCGCCGCCGAGGCCTTCGTCCAGGAATTCCACGTACCGTATCCCAGCCTTTATGATCCCGACGGGAAGCTGGCTGCGGCCTACCAGGTAGACAGTCCGCCGGGGAAGGTGCTAGTGGACGGCCGCGGGGTGATCGTCGCGCGGGTGGACGGCGAAACGACCGAGGACAAGCTGGAGCGGCTCATCCAGGCGAAGCTGCTGAGCGGATGACCGGCTATCTCGGGGTGGCCTTCCTCGGCGGACTCCTCTCCTGCATTTCAGTGTGCTTCCTGCCGCTCCTTCCCGCCTACATCACGTATCTCGGCGGGCGGGCTGTCGGCCAGCCCGGTGTGCCACCGCTCCGCCAGCAATTGACGGTGCTGGGAAACGCCCTGCTCTTTATCGCGGGCTTCAGCACGGTATTCATCCTCTTTGGTGCGGCGGCAGGCCTCCTGGGCGCGAACCTGACCCAGTACCGGTCGATCCTCCTGAGGGTGGCGGGCGTCGCCCTGATCGTCATGGGGGTGGCAATGATCGGGGTGATGCCCTGGCTGATGCGGGAGTTCCGCCTGGATATCGCTCACCGGCTACCAAGGACGCCATGGGCGTCATATGCAGTCGGCATGGCGTTCGCCGTCGGTTGGACGCCCTGCGTGGGGCCCATCCTCGCGGCGATCCTGGTCATCGCTGCGGATTCCGCCACCGCCGCGCAGGGTGCCCTTCTGCTCGCCGCCTACTCGGCGGGGATGGCCATTCCTCTGCTCGTCGCGGCCGGAATCGCGGGCCAGCTGACGCGGGTCGTCAGAAAAGTCTATGCTGCCGGGCGAGTCCTCAACGGCGTCGCGGCCGTGTTCCTCATCAGCATGGGACTGCTGATCTTCAGCAACCGGCTCACCCTGCTAAACAGCTACTTGCCGTACTTCACGCCCCCCCTGCAGGACCTAGGCACGGCCTCGACCACCTCGATCGGCACCAGGCCCGATCGGATCACGGGCAACGGGCGGGTGCAGGTGGGCAAACCGGCGCCCGCCTTCAGCGCGACTGACCTCGACGGTCATCCGATCAGCCTGGCCGCCCTCAAGGGTCGGCCGGTGCTAATCAACTTCTGGGCGACCTGGTGCACCCCCTGCCGCGAAGAATTACCGATGATCGAGTCCGCATATCGCGCCTACCGGGATCAGGGCTTTACGGTGGTCGCCGTCGATTACAAGGAGTCAGCCGACGCGGTCCGAAAGTTCTGGTCGGACCTCAAGCTGGAGCCGGCCCCCTTCCTCGACCCAGATGGACGGGTCGCCGACTCCTATGGGGTCGGGCTGAGTTCTACCGGCCTGCCAGTCAGCGTCTTCGTGGCGCGGGATGGGTCAGTCAGCGCCTTCGCGCCCTGGGCGCTTGACCCTGACTACCTCTCCAAGCAGCTGAAGGCGATTCTCTAAGAGACAAGGGATGGACTTCTTCAGCCGCACCTATGATCTCTTTTCCGCACCGATGGAAGCGCTTGGCGTCCGCCGTCGAAGGCGTGAACTGGTCTCAGTGGCGGCCGGGCGAGTGCTCGAGGTCGGCGTGGGCACCGGTCTCAATCTGCCTCACTATCCTGAAGCGCGGGTGACCCAAGTCGTGGCCACCGATCCCAACCCGAACATGCTCCGGCAGGCGCGAGCGCGCGCCGCCATCCTGAAAGTGCCGATCCAGCTGCTGCAGGCACCGGCCGAGGCGCTCCCCTTTCCCGATGAGAGCTTCGACACCGTCGTGGCAACGCTGGTCTTCTGCAGCGTCGGAGATCCAGACCGCGGCCTGTGGGAGATCCGGCGGGTCCTCCGTCCCGGTGGACGGCTGCTGATGTTCGAGCACGTGCGCTCGCCGCACCGCGTTGCCGCCGCTCTTCAGCGGTTCATTACCCCGATGACGGCCCGCCTGGCCGGGGGCTGTCATCACGATCGGGACACCGTCGGGGCCGTTCGGCGTGCCGGATTCCAGATCGAGGCGCTCAAACCGCGATCCGATCGGGTCTTCGTGACTATCACGGCGAGCAAGGCAGCTGCCTGAGAGGACGGCTCAGGGTGCGTCGCTACCAGCTCAGTAGGGGAACGCGGCGACCGCGGCCCGAGAGGGCGAGGCCTACCGAACGTCGATCATGATGGTGTGATAGCCCGAGGCGCCGTCTGGCAGGGTGGGCGCGGGTATCGGCGACTGCAGCGTGCCCTCCCCATCACGAGCCCGTACCTCGACGCGGTACTGCCCGGCCGACAGGCCAGCGTAGAGGTTCCAGAACCGCCACGCGTAGGGCGAGAACTCCGGTACGAGGGCGGCCGCATGCCACGACCGGCGTGCATCCCAGCTCAGCTCAACGGCGCTGATCCGACGGGTGCCACTGAAAGCTATGCCGGACAGACGGATCGAACCGGCGGTCAGCTCCGCCCCATCCCCCGGCACGTCGATCCGGGACATGGTCTTGACCACGGCCTGCTCGTTCCAGCCGTTGTTTTCCCAGTAGCCCGGTTGGTCGCCCGAGGAAAACGCGAGGCGAGTGACCCACTTGGGTTGCTTCATGCCGTAGTGCCCGGGGAAGACGAAGCGGGCCGGAAAGCCGTGCGCCGAGGGAAGCGGATCGCCGTTGAGATGGGTCGCAAGCAGATGGTGCGGGGTCAGTTCGCTCAGCGGAAAGCTCTCGGTATAGCCGTCGGCGCTCTCGATGAGCAGCCAGCGCGAGTCTCCCGGCACCGTTGTCAGGGCGAGCACATCCTGCACCCGCGGACCTTTCCATAGCCCATTGCTGATCAGCGTGCCTCCCACCTCGTTGCTGATGCATTCGAAGGTCACCTCCAGCTCCTGCGTAGGCAGGGCGAGCAGTTCCTGATAGGTAAGTGAGCGATCCGGGAGCGCCAACCGCCAAGAGGATGGGCTGATGACCGGATCACCAACGAGATTCTTGGAAACGAGATAGAAGCTGGAGGCCGGCGTGATCTCGGTCTGGGCCCGGTCTCCCTGCTGCGTCGCCAGCGCGGTGATGATGCGGCGAACATCGACGAAGCCGATCGTGACCGCGGCGACCCCCAGGGCGGCGTACAGGCTGTTTCGCAGGACGCGGCGTCGGCCTTCGTCCTCCAGTGCATCGCCGGACAACACCGCGGCGACGCCATAGGCAACGACGACCGCCAGCACGAGCAGGACGATCTCGATGGCGATCATGGTCCCCGGCTCGGTGGTCGCCGAGGCGAGCAGGGCGATGGCGGCGCTGACGACCGTAACCAACCCGGCGACCACCGCCATCTCAGCGCGCGGTGCCAGGCGGTTCGCAAGGAGCCCGGCCAGTCCGTACCCGGCGATGATCATCAGCGTCGCCCCGACTAGCAGCAGCGGCCGGGCCAGGACGGTGAGCGTCCGAAGGATGGCGGAGAACACACTCAGCGGGAGTAGTCGGAGGAGGATGAAACTGACCTGCTCCGGAAGGAGCGGCAGGGAGAAGAAGGCGTGGCCCAGGTAATCAGCCCCCAGGGCGAGGACGCCGGCGCTGATGGAGGTCACGAACGGACGCTGGCCGCGAGCGTGGAACTCGTTCATCGGGGCGTCGGCCCATTGAGGATTCGAGTTTGCCCCATCGCGTGCCAGCGCAGGGCCACAGGGTCAGTACACCACGACGGGCGTGCCGGTTGGAGTCCAGTTCCAGAGCCAGACCATGTTTTGGTGTGGCACATTCACACAACCATGGGTGCCCACGTCTTCGCCCAACGGGTCGTAGTGCGCGAACTGCGTCCCGGGTCCGTAATAGGCGCGCCAGGGCGCGTCATGGATCGCGTAGCCACTATAGAACCACATGACCAGATTGGATTTACTGTCCGGATACCAGTACGGCGATCCTTTCGGCCACGGTGAGTGGAAGATCCAGGGGGACACTTACCAGTAGACCTTGAACGTTCCAGTCACCGTCTCCAGGCCCGGGCGTCCCGTTGTCACGAAGGTCCAGAAAACCTGGTGACCATGCTCGAAGGCGCGCAACACCTGCTCCTTTAGGGAGATGGTCAGGGCCTTTTCGGGGAGGTTGGCGCTCATGGCCTGCTGCAAGAGATGGTCCTGAAGCGTCAGAGCGCCTGTGATCTGCTCGAGGTCTTTGGCCGCGTGCAGGGTCGGCAGCTTCAGGGAGAGCTTTTGTACCCTGGAATCGATTATCGATACGTCCATCTGAAACAGCCGAGCCGTCAGTAGGTCGGTCTGCGTCTGCGCCAGACTGGCCGAAGCCGCCACAGCCGCAAGACCGGGGTCGCCGTTGTCAGCGGCGGCGGCGAGGGAGACGAAGTTGGCGATCTGCGCGTTGGTTGCTTCTTGCTCGGCAGTGAGCATTGCCAGCTGCTCCGTTGACGCCTTGAGCTCCGAAACGACGTGCCGGAAATCACGCACACTGACCGCCGCGGTCAAATCCGCGGAGCCCTTGGCGACCAAAGCCGCTGGCGCGGCCAGGAGGTCATCGTCGACGCCCAGCTCGCGAGCACGAGCGACCTCTGAGGCTGCCCTCGCCGCCAGCTCCGCGGCGGTGGCCCGGGCGAGCGCCCTCGCGTGGCGTTCTCGAGAAATCAACGCGTCGCGCAAACGGACTTCCTGGTGCCGCTGGTTCGCGTAGAAGTCAATCCGGGCTTCGCTGGAAAGGGGCCCCGCCGACGGCGCGGTCCGGTTGGGCAAGTCCTTTTCCTGCCGGACCAGGTCGGAGAACTCGTTGGCGCCCAATCCGTCGGTGGTCGCGTGGCTTTCCTCAGCCAGGACCACCGCGCGAGCGGCCTGGAACCCTTGCTCGGCGCTGGCTTCGCGTTGGTTCTGGACGACCAGCAGCCCTGACATGGCGGCGAAACCCGCGAGGATTACGCCGACGTTAAGGCTGTGCCGTCGTACCCTCGCCAATGCGGTGAGGTGCCCCGCTGCCATCCCACCTCATATAAGGCCCGGCCGGCGCCAAAGTTTCTCTCGAATACTATCCGCTTCTAGTAGTCGGAGCTATCACCATCCATTCGCAGGTTGGCTCAGACTCAGGAGGAGATACAACAGCTACTTCTCCAAGCAGCTGAAGGCGAAGGGCCAGACCCGTGGAGGCAGGCCATGGAGCTGGCCGGTACGTTGACGCAACGTTACTACCCGCCTATAGTAGGGGCGCCACATTTCGTCGAGGAGGGAATCGAATGGGAAACCTGGTTAGCGCGTGTATGTCGCAAATGGCGACGTGCGTTCTGCACACTGGAGGCTGCGTCGCCCAGATGTCGCCCGGGCTGACGCTGGCAGCCTGCATGGCCCGGATGGCCTGTGCGGCCTGTACGGGCTGCTGAAAGTCAGCTCATCCGGAGGCTTGCTGTTCGTCATCATTGCCTTCGCGCCTGACGAGCGGCTCACGGGTACGAAAAGCTGCGCTCGATGAGATGCCCCGGATCGACAATCGTTTCGGCACGCAGGCGTGGGCTGGTGTCGATGGAGAGCTGGACCCAGATCTGTGAGCCGGGCAAGAAAACGACCAGCATCTGGAGGCCGTCACGTTCTGGGAGCGCTTCGAGGATGCCCGTGTCGGGCCCATACGGCTCACCTTGGAGGAATGTCGAGCCCGGCATGGTGTAGACGCCTTGGCCGGTCGCGCCGGGACCGCTGGTCACCCGCTCGTTGACGGAGAGTTTGGGCTCATGCTGCATCCGCTTGATCAGATCGGCCAAGAGCCCCCGGTCGCCGGCGACCGGTGGCCAGGACACATTGAAGTCGATCTTCCCACCGGGCCAGCGATGCGAACTCACTTGCACCTCGAGTTCGGTGATGCCCACGGTCCACTGGACCGGCGCCGTGAGGCACCCGGTCCCGCAGGCTGTCGCGCCGAGGGACGACCAGCCGGCGGTCGGGTCACGCCGCATGAGCGATAGGCTGAGGTCCGGCGGCGGTGCGGATCCCGGACTGACGGCGGTCACCGTGAGCTGGCCGTTGCTCGCAGCCAGGTAGACCTCCCACCAGCCGGCCTGGCCTGCGAGGTCAATGGCTGGCCCGTTCGGCGGCGGCGGACCCAACTCCGGGATGGCGGCGACCGCTGTAGAGGCGAGAGACGGCTGTGCCACGGCGCCCAACAGGCTGGACAGGGCGAAGACCCCCAGCAACAAGACTGCCTCGACCCGGGTGAGACCTCGGATCATCCCGATGCGCTCGTCTCCTGTACCTCGAAGCGCGCGCAGCCGCATCGCGGCAGCCGCCAGCAGTGCCACCAGCACCATGCCCATCTTGAGCAGCAGCACATTCCCGTAGGAGGTGGTGATGAGCTGTGCAGGTGAGCTGAATACCGCCAGCGCGGCGAGGAGTCCCGTGACCACAACGCCGGCAGCGCTCCATAGGGCCAGTCGCGCGTATCGGCGGACCGCCGGCAGCACAGTTGTCCGGGGCAGTGCAAAGCGCCGGCTCGCGATCACGACGACGACATGAGCCAGCATGCCGAACCAGAGCAGGGTCAGCAGGACATGGACCGCGATTGCGGGCAGTCCCCACCAGGCTCGCGCCGACGCTGGATGCGTGGTCAACGCGGCGGCAACCGCGGCGAGGGCAAGCGGGAGGAGCACCAGCCGACGGGCACCCCGGACGAATACGATTCCGCCCGCGATCAGCACGGACACGAAGGCGATGAGTTCGTTGCGTCCGGCTGGAGACTGGAGCAAGGCTTGCCATGGCGCCGAAGCGAAGACCGAATCACCGCCCGGCCTCAGCCGCCAAAGAAACAGCCCAAGCTGCGTGCCTGCACCGAGGGCCGCGGCCGCGAGTGGGATGCCGAGGACAAGACCGGAGTGGGAAGGTTTCGCGAATCCGGCGGCCCTCCACACCCAGGTGACATTGACCAACAGGCCCGCCGCAAACGCAAGGCTGACAAGGAAGAGGAAGCGGGCCGCTGCCTGGAGCCAGTCCGTCGGTTCAGCGGCAGCCTGCGTCGCCGCCGGGATATTGGCTTTCGTGCCAACCCCAAAGGCGAAGCTGCCGGCGCTGGCGTGAGCATCGTCCGCCGAGACCACCTGCCACTGAACCTCATAGACGTCGGTGGGTAGAACGGGCAAGCGGACGTCAACGAGGTCACCACCCGAATCGCGGCTGGGCGATGCAGTCTTGACAAGCTCGCCGCGGGCATTCCGCACCGTAAGCTGGATGCCCCCGGGAGCCACCGCTTCGCTGAACTGCAACGTGAGCGACGGCGGGCTCGTCAAGAGTCGCTGTCCGGCCGCCGGACTCGTCTGGACCAGGAAGGCGTGGGCCGACGCCGCGATCGGCATCAGCACTGTCACGCCGAACGCGCACGCACCCGCTGCAAAGAATCGGCGCAAGCCCATGACCTGGCGGC
>Ga0102924_1005809_pt1 | contig 11768 bp, 10 predicted proteins | sample PaiPotPPM11metaG_FD_80116 | JGI IMG/M metagenome (GOLD analysis project Ga0102924, IMG submission 80116) | Iron sulfur acid spring bacterial and archeal communities from Banff, Canada, to study Microbial Dark Matter (Phase II) - Paint Pots PPM... ...
ACAGGCCATGGAACCCGAAGCGCCGAGTCCCGTACTCGCGATGCCAGCGCCACGGCACCGGGTAGAGGTACTGCTCCTCGCTGAGTGTCGCGTGAAAGGCGGTGTCGAACGCCGCGACCTGTGGAATCGTGGGGAGGGCCACCTGGACGGCACGGATGGTGGCGGCAGCCACCGGATTGTGCAGGGGTGCGAACTCGGCCAGCGCCTCGATACCCTTCAAGACCCGCTCGTTGACCCGCACGGCCGCGCGAAACTTGTTGCCGCCATGCACCACCCGGTGCCCCACCGCCGCGATCGCAGTTCCCCTCCCCCCTTGCGGGGGAGGGTTGGGCTGGGGGGTCATGACCCCTAGCTTCGATAGCAGCGACCGCACCGTCCGCTCGACGCCTTTCTGCCGGCTCGCATCCGTTCCGAGCGACACCTCGTCTTTCGCGGTCGCCGCGAGACCGACGCTGTCGACGATGCTGCCCTTGAGCGAGCTCGAGCCGACGTTCAGGACGAGGACGCGCATGCGACTCTTTTCCCTCCCCCTCTGGGGGAGGGCGGGGTGGGGGCGATCAGTAGGGCCAGGTCCAGTCGCGCACGTCCGGCACGTCCTCACCGTGGTCCCGGGTGTATTGCCGGTGCCGGAGCCGTTCGTCCACCATGTGCTGACGGACATGCGCCGCGCGGGCGCCGAGTCCCGGAACCCGGTCGATGACATCGATCACGAGGTGGAACCGGTCGAGGTCGTTGAGCATCACCATGTCGAAGGGCGTCGTCGTCGTGCCCTCTTCCTTGTATCCACGGACGTGCAGGTTGCCATGGTTTGTGCGCCGGTAGGTCAGGCGATGGATCAGCCACGGATACCCGTGATAGGCGAAGATCACCGGCCGGTCTGTGGTGAAGAGCGCGTCGAACTCGGCGTCGGAAAGGCCGTGCGGATGCTCGGTTTCGGGTTGGAGCTTCATCAGATCCACCACGTTTACGACCCGTACCTTGAGATCGGGCAGGTGCTTGCGTAGGAGGTCGGTCGCGGCTAGCGTTTCCAGCGTCGGAATGTCACCGGCGCAGGCCATCACCACGTCCGGCTCGCCGGTCTCGTTGCTGGCCCAGTCCCAGATCCCGATGCCACGGGTGCAGTGCACGATCGCGTCCTCCATTGGGAGGTAGTTGAGCGATCGCTGCTTGCCGGCGACGATCACGTTCACGTACTGCTTACTTTTCAGGCAATGGTCGGTGATCGACAGCAGGCAATTCGTGTCCGGCGCCAGGTACACCCGGACCACCTCGGCCTTTTTGTTCAGCACGACGTCGATGAAGCCCGGGTCCTGGTGGGTGAATCCGTTGTGGTCCTGGCGCCAGACATGCGAGCTCAGCAGGTAGTTGAACGATGGAATCGGCCGGCGCCACGAAATCCGGTTGGTCACCTCGAGCCACTTCGCGTGCTGGTTGAACATCGAATCGACGATATGGATGAACGCCTCATAGCAGTTGAAGAGGCCGTGCCGGCCGGTCAGCGTGTAACCTTCGAGCCAGCCCTGGCAGAGATGCTCGCTTAGCACCTCCATCACTCGGCCATCGGGGGCGAGGTGATCATCGACCGGCAGCGTTTCCGCCATCCAGGTCCGGTTGGTCACATCGAACACAGCGCTGAGCCGGTTCGAAGCCGTTTCATCCGGTCCCATCAAACGGAAGTTCCGCGGATTGTGGGCGATGACGTCGCGCAGATACCGACCCAGGACCTTCGTCGCTTCGTCAAACCTCGTGCCGGGCTTGTCGACCTTGACGGCATAGTCGCGAAAGTCGGGTAAGCGCAAGTCCAGGGTCAGTTCCCCACCATTCGTGTGCGGATTCGCGCTCATCCGCCGCTGGCCCCTTGGTGGCAGTGCGGCCAGCTCGGCCTTGAGCGACCCTCCATCGTCGAACAGCTCCTCTGGATGGTAACTACGCAGCCACTCCTCCAGGATCCGCACATGCTCCGGCTTCGTCATGTCGTCGACCGGGACCTGGTGTGACCGCCAGGTTCCCTCGACCGGCAATCCGTCCACGACCTTGGGCCCGGTCCAACCCTTCGGCGTCCGCATCACGATCATCGGCCAGAGGGGACGCGTCGGGCGCTTCTTCTTGCGGGCTGCGCCCTGGATCTCCGCGATCTCGTCGAGCACCAGTTCCAGCAGGGCCGCCATCCGCTGGTGCATCTCCAGCGGGTCGTCCCCGGCGATGATGTACGGCGTGTAGCCGTAACCTTCGAGGAGCTGGCGCAACTCGCTCTCGGGGATTCGCGCAAGGACAGTGGGGTTTGCAATCTTCCATCCATTCAAATGGAGGATGGGCAGCACGGCGCCGTCCGTGATCGGGTCGAGGAACTTGTTCGAGTGCCAGCTCGCCGCCAATGGTCCGGTCTCCGCTTCGCCGTCACCGATGACGCAGAAGACCTTGAGGTCTGGGTTGTCGAACGCGGCGCCGTATGCGTGGGTAAGCGCGTACCCCAGCTCGCCGCCTTCGTGGATCGATCCCGGCGTCTCGGGCGCGTCATGGCTAGGGATGCCGCCCGGGAAGGAGAACTGACGGAAAAGTTTTTGCAACCCGACCGCATCGCGGCTGATCGACGGGTAGACCTCGCTGTAGGTTCCCTCGAGATAGGCGTTCGCGACCATCCCCGGGCCGCCGTGGCCAGGGCCGCAGATGAAGATCGCGTCCAGATCCCGCGCTTTGATCAACCGGTTCATGTGCGCATAGAGAAAATTCAAGCCCGGCGTGGTCCCCCAGTGGCCCAGGAGCCGCGGCTTGATGTGCTTGACCTCCAGCGGCTCGCGTAACAGGGGATTGTCGAGCAGATAGATCTGACCGACCGAAAGATAATTGGCGGCACGCCAATAGGCGTCCAATTTCTTGAGTTCGTCCTCGGTTAGCGGCCCTTCAGCAAGCGCGGCAGCCGGTCGCGGCTCAGTTTGCATACCCCTCACGATAACGTGACAGCCCCCCGGAGTGATTTGTGGCGATCAGCCCCTACACTGGCCTCGGGATGAGGAAACCTGTATTGAAACGCAAGCCGAACTCGGCGAAGAAACGCAAGCCGGCACCCAAGCCGTCACCTGGGCCAACTCCAAAGGGGCCGATTCAGCGCGTGGTGATCATCGTCAAGGAGAACCACGCGTTCGATAACTACTTCGGCCGTTTTCGCGGCGCCGACGGTGATCCAAACCTCGCGACCGCTTCCGATCCGCCGTCCACCGACCATCCGCATGACCACGCGTCCTGGCTCAAGCGTGCCACCGGCGCCGCCAAAGAACAGTACGGCCAGCCGAACATTCCGAACTACTGGCGGTACGCACAGCAATACACACTCTGCGACAAGTACTTCACCGCGGTCGCCGGCCCGTCGACGCCAAACCACTTGATGCTGATCGCGGCCGACTCGCCGATCATCAACAACCCCCACTACCGCGACCCGATCAACCAGCAGCCGCCGTTCAACCTGCCGTCGCTCCCGGCCAACCTCGAGAAAGCCGGCCTCACCTGGCGCAACTACGGCGGCTACGCGCAGGGATACATCACGGCCTTGAAGGGCAGCAAGAACAACGTCACCGCCCAGCAGTTCGCGACCGACGCCGCCGCCGGCAAATTGGCAACCGTGTCCTGGCTCTACGGCCCGAAGGGCCTCAGCGAGCACCCGGTCGAATCGGTCCAGGCCGGCCAGAAATGGACGGCCGATCAAGTCGACGCCATCGTCAAAGGTGGGCTCTGGAAGAACACCGTCATCTTCATCACATGGGACGACTGGGGTGGTTGGTACGACCACGTCACCCCGCCACTCGTCGAGAAATGGACAGATGGCACCCAATTCACGTACGGGACACGAGTGGGGTGCCTGGTCTTGAGCCCTTACGCGAAGCCTGGGTACATCTCGCACGCGCAGCACTCGCACCTCAGCCTGGTGAAGTTCTGCGAGAAGACCTTCGGCCTGCCCTCGATCAATGCTCGTGACAAGGCGGCCGACGACATGTCCGACTGCTTCGACTTTAACCAGAAGCCGCTCGCCGCACCCGGGCCCGCCGTCTAAGCTCATTCCGTTGCGTCTGCCTTCCAGCTTCGAGGCCTTGTCGGAGCCGCGCTTTCGGTTGCTATGGGCGGGCCAGGCGACCTCCGCAATCGGTGATGGCCTCATGTCGATTGCGCTCGCCTTCGCCGTCTTGCGGATTGGAGGCAGCGCGACTCAATTGGGCCTGGTCCTCGCCGCTGGCGTCGTGAGCCGCGTCGCCTTTTACCTGGTCGGCGGCGTCTGGGCCGATCGTCTGCCCCGGCAGTTCGTGATGCTGGCGTCGGACGTGGTTCGCGCGGCCCAGCAACTTGTCGTCGGCACCTTGCTGATCACCGGCAACGCGCGCATGTGGCATTTGGTGGTGGGCGCCATCGTGTATGGGATGGCCGTCGCGTTCTTTCAGCCGGCGTCGACCGGACTGCTCCCCGCGACCGTAAGTCAATCGCGCCTGCAGCAGGCGAATGCGCTCATGGGCTTGTCGCGAAGCACCACGTCGGTTGCCGGTCCTCTTCTGTCCGGGCTGCTCGTCGCGTTGTTCGGTCCGGGTTGGGTCCGGTCGTGGCGGCGCGCCAGTTAGGTGGTCCATCCGCCTGGGGAGTGATCTCGGCCTGCCTGGGCTTGGGCGCGGTCGTCGGCGGCCTCATCACGCTGCGGCTGATGCCGGCGCGACCGCTGATCGCGGCGAACCTCGCCCTGACGACGGCGGCGCTGCCGTTTCTCGCGCTCGCCGTTCCCCTGCCCGTTGTCATCATCGGGCTCACCTGTGTCGTCGCCTTCGCCGGTTTGACGTTTCTGAACGAGGTTTGGGATGCAACCATGCAGCAGCTGATCCCGGCTGAGGTCCTGTCGCGGGTAACGTCATATGACATCCTGATCTCGACCATTGCGATGCCGGTTGGCTATGCCCTGGCCGGACCGGCGGCGCAGCGCGTCGGCATCCCGGCAACGCTCGTCGCCGCGGCCATCATCCTGGCTGCCCCGAGCTTCGCGATCGTCTTCCTGCCCGGCGTACGCCGGGTTCGACGCACGCCGCACGGGACCATCATCGAGGGCGAGGCCGCACTCGCTTCGAGCTAACCAGGGATCCGACAACGATCTCAGCAGCGAACCTAACAAACAATGTAACGACGGCCGCGCCGTGGCGACGGGCCACAAGCTCGTATCAGGTCGCCGTTTCCACCCGCCTGGCCCGTTAATCCTTTGTGCCAGCCCTCGAACCTTTCCTGGTGGCCGCCGTCCTGGCTGCCACCGCGCTGGCGCTCCTCGTCGCCGGGCTGGCCGGCTTCCGGCTGGCTAAACACCGGGCCGCTCCGCAACGTCGCGCTCTGCAGACCATCAGCGCACTGACGCCGGACAGCCTGCGGCAGCAAATCCCACAGACCGACGACAAGCTGGCGCGGGCAGCGTTGGTCCGGCTCTGGGCGTTGACGGAGCCGGTCGTTGGCCGCCAGCGCCAGCTGCTTGAGCAAAACGGCGAGTTACAGCGCCGCTACGGCCAGGCCCGCGCGCTGATCGACCTGATGGCCGAATTCAATGAAGTCATGCAGTTGAACGCGGTCCTCGATCGCCTGAGTTCCGGCCTCAGTCGGTTCTTCGCCGGTGATGGCGTGGCCATCTGGATTCGAGGGCCCCAGGGACACTTCGAGCTGGCGGTCAAGGTCGCGGAGGACTTCCCGACGTCGCTGAATCCGCACGACCGCTGGGTCACCACTGTCATGTCGGGCGATGCTGGACTGATCCTCCCCTTCTGGCTCGACCGCGAGATGCCCTGCATGGCCGCGCCCCTGCTCGATGCGCAGGGTCAGCGTATCGGGATCGTGGCGCTCACCTCACGGCTGCGTCCCGCCTATACGGCTGAGGACGGCGCCTTCCTGCGAACGGTCATCGGTCACGCCGCCCTGGCGATCCAGAACGCCACGATGTACGAGTTCATCGACACGCTTTCGCGGATCGACCCGTTGACGGGTCTGGCCAACCGTCGCGAGTTCGACCGGCTACTCCATGCGGAGGTCGCGCGGTCGCGCCAATCCGGGCAGACGTTCTCACTGATCATGGCCGACCTCGACCACTTCAAGCAGGTCAACGACCGGTTCGGCCACCAGGAGGGCGACCGCGCCCTGCAGCAGATCGGTCGCCTGATCCAGTTGGTCCCCAAGCGTGCCACGGATGCGGCTTTCCGGATCGGTGGCGAGGAGTTTGCCGTGCTGATGGGCAACACCGACAAGACCGGGGCGGTCGGCCTGTCCGAAACGCTTCGCGGCGTGACCGAAGGCGCCAGGTTCCTCCCCACCGGCGAAGCGGTGACGATCAGTCTCGGGGTCGCCACCTTCCCGGGCGATGGCCAGGACGCGGCTAGCTTGATCGCCGCCGCCGACCGGGCGCTTTATCAGGCCAAGGCTGGCGGCCGGAATCGCGTCGCCGCCGCCTGAAGGCCCCGTCACCCCGGACACCCTCTGGCGACGTCTAAAGGGTGAGACGGCGTAAAAGCCGTCAGATCCAACGGACTCATAGGAGGCAACCCGTAATGTTCTCGATTCACGGAGCTCACATCCGTTTGACGCTCGGGGCACTGGTGCTGACGACGGGCGCGATGGCGCTGACCGGCGCGATGCAGGCCTCCGCCGGCGACCTCGGCCCGTTCACTTGCACCGATAAGACCGGGGGCGTTGCGGGCGCCGCCGCAACCGTATATGACGTCAGGGCCGCGCACCACGATGGCTATGACCGCCTGGTCATCGTGTTCCCCACCGCCAACACCCTCCCGCAATATCAGCTCACCCGGCAGGCAACGTCGAACTTCATCCGCGATGCCAGCGGCCAGCCCGTCACGCTCGACGGTTCGGCCGGCATCCGCGTCGTTCTTCGGAATGCCGACATCACGCAGGGCCTACCGACCGACGTGAAGCCCCAGTTGCCGGCGATCCGTGAAGTGGCCGAGATCGGCAATTTCGAGCGGGTCGTCAGCTACGGCATGGGTCTCGCCACTCCGGCGTGCTTCCGGGTGCTCGAGCTCAGCGCACCGACTCGCCTCGTCATCGACGTTCAGACTCCGGCTGACGCCCCTGCCGCCACCACCGCGCCGTCGACGGCGCCGACCCAACCAATTGGGCCATCCAATCTCGCCTCGACCGGCCACCCCTCGCAGCCTGCCCAACCAGCCACGTTCGCGCTGGCACTGATCCTGGGACTACTGGCGCTGACCGTGGGACTGGCCCTAACCGGCATAAGGCGATTCGCGAAGAAATGACCCGTTCACGACAGTCCGGGCGTCGATACCATTGGCATGCTCATGGATCCGACGCTCGGGCGCGTGATCGAGCGCTGGCGGGCCGGCGATCGCGACGCCTTTGAAGAAGTCATGGATCGCTACGGCCTGCAGTTGTTGCGAACGGCTCGGCTGATCCTTCGCGACCCGTCATTGGCCGAGGACGCCATCCAGGAAACATTTCTCAAGGCCTGGCAGCGGATCGGTAGTTTGCGCGACGAAGACCCGGGCCCGTGGCTCACAAGAATCGCCATGAATGAAAGCATCTCGTTGTACCGCCGGCGCCATCGCTTCCAGGCGCTCACCGAGCGGTTCGGACGGCTTGGGGGTGCCAAGCACGAGGTTTCCAGTGAGGCGCGCCTGGACCTGTCGCAGGCCCTCGCCCAGCTCACGCCGGAGCAACGGGCTGCCGTCGCTCTCCATTACTACCAGGACCTGAGCGTGCAGGAGACCGCCCGGGTGCTCGAGGTCCCGGTGGACACCATGAAGTCGCGCTTGAGGACCGCCCTTCGCCGCCTCCGCGAGTTGACCGGTTCCGAGGAGGCCTTCGCATGAGCGACGACTTCGAGAAGAACCTTCGGCAGCACTTGCACAGCGAGGCCGAGGAAACCCGCGAGTTTCCGCGGCCGCTGCGCGGCCGAATCCGCGACAGCATCGCCCGGCGCACGCGCGTGCGGATGGCGCCGCAGCTGGCCCTCACCGGTGCCCTGGTGCTGGTAGCGGTCGCGGTCTTGGTGTTTCGAAATCCCACGATCGTCAACGTGGTCACAACCGACTTCAATAAGATCCTTCAGCCAAGGCCGTCACCGACACCGCAGCCATTCCTCTGCCAGGACCAATCGGGAGGGTCCAGCGGGCTGACCGCGACCCTGACGAACATCCGGGCCGGATCCCACGCAGGCGATGGCTACGACCGCGTGGTCTTCGACTTCAACGGGGGCATCCCCTCCTGGGACCTCACGCGCCAGGAGTCGGCGACGTTCGTCCGCGACGCCAGCGGGCAACAGGTGACACTCGAGGGCAGTGCCGGCCTCAAGCTCGTACTCCGCGACGTCGACCTAACCGGTGCGGTATCCACCGATATGAAGCCACGGTTCACTTCGATTCGCGAAATAGCCCAGTTAGGCAACTTCGAGCGCGTCGTGACCTACGGCATCGGCCTGACATCGACGGAGTGTATTCGAGTACTGCAGCTCAGCAACTCGCGGCTGGTGGTCGACGTCGCCACCAACGGTTCCGCCTCGACCACGGCCGCGCCGACCCCGCTGCCAACGGTTCCTCCATCGGCATCTGATCCCGGCCCGTTCAGCTGCCTCGACCAAAGTGGCGGTGCAGACAATGGGTTAGCGATGGAGCTGACCGCGGTGCGCGTTGCGCATCAGCCAGGTTTCGACCGGATCGTTTTCGAGTTTGCTCCGCAGGCTGGCGGCACCGCACACATTCCGGCGTACACGGTGTCGCGCCAGGCATCCGCTCAATTCGTCAAGGATCCCAGCGGTCAGCCGGTGACGATGCGCGGCTCGTCCGGCCTCCGCATCGTCTTCCATGGTGCGAGCGGCGCCACGAGCGACACGGGCAGCCGCGACCAGACGCCGAACCTGCCGGTTGTCCAGGAGGTCGAACAACTCGGCGACTTCGAGGCGGTCTTGAGTTGGGGCGCCGGTTTGTCGCAGGCATCGTGCCTGCGCACGCTCGAGCTCGCGAATCCCACCCGAGTGGTGATCGACGTCCAGACCCCGTAGCCTCTAGCGCGGCGTCGTGGCCGAGGGCTTGAAGGGCGCTCCATGGCCCGGCACGATCAGCGCGGCGACCTCGAGCACCCTTGCCCGGTTGCGGTGGAGCGCCGACGGATCCGTCGTTAATGGATCGTCCGCAGGTCCTTCCGCCGACCACCAGAGATGGGTGAACGCCACCGTGCCCTCCCCGGTCGAAACCATCGTCGTGATGTCCTGGGATGTGTGGCCTGGCGTCTCTATGAGGTGGATCGACGGACTGAGGGCAAAGCCTTCCGCGGCACGCTTCTCCCAAACATCGCCCGTGTAGATCGCCCAGAAGTCGTGAACGCGCGCACGGGGAAAGAGCGCCGCGTTGAGGGTGTGGTCCGGATGATGATGGGACAGGATCACGTCAGTAATCCGGTCCGGCGAGCCGATCAGCCGCTGGAGCGGCGTCAGGATAGCGGCGGGCTCGGGCACCATCCCGGGATCGATGATGACGCGGACATCGTCATCCCGCACGAAGCTCACGGTGCTGGCGACCCGCTCCCCAACGTATCCGGTGAACAGAACGCGAAAGTCCGCAGCCACGTCTCGTCGATTTTAGGTCGGGACAAATAGCCCACCCCTACCCCGGTCCTGGCCGGGAAAGCAAGGCCGGGTCGAACCATCTCGTTACATCTGCCGTGATTCGGGTCCGCCGTCCGCTACTGCCCGATGCGCTGGTATTCACGATCAATGCATTCGCCATCTCCTGGCTAGCCTGGCTCCCGCTGGTGGCCGCCAACAACAACGTCGGGTCCCTATCGCCGTCGGTCGGCCCCCTGCTCATCCTGTTGGGCACCTTCGGCCCCTTCCTCAGCGCGGTGGCCATCGTCTCGCGGAGGTCGGGGTTGCACGGTCTCGGGGAGTTCATCGGCCAGGCCTTCCGCTGGCGGGCTGGCATCCAGTGGTACGCCGCCGTCCTCCTCGCGCCGGCCCTGATCCGGATCGTGGTTCTTTTCGTGCACGTCTCCAAAGGCGGCACACCTCCCGACCTCTCGGATGCCTCCCGGTGGCTCGCGATCCCCTCGACCTTTCTCGTTGTGCTGCTCCTTGGCGGTCCGACGGGTGAGGAGTTTGGCTGGCGCGGATTTCTGCTCCAGCGGATGCAGTCCGTGACCGGGGTGCTCTGGGCGTCCGTTCTGATTGGGGTGATCACGACCCTCTGGCATTTGCCGCTCTTCTGGATCCCGGGAACAGCCCAGAGCCACCTGCCCTTCGCTCTCTTCGCGGTGCGAACGGTGGCGCTCTCGATCATTTCGACCTGGCTCTACAACGGCACTCGGAGGAGCCTGCTGTTCGTCCTCCTCTTTCACGCCTCGCTGAACACCTGGCCGAATACCCTCTACATCCTGGACGCGGAGCGGACGCTCGGTCCCTACATCAGCGCAACCATCATCTATACAGGGTGGGCTGTCCAGCTGGTGGTCCTGGGTCTTCTCTGGGGGCGAGGCGACCGCCGTAAGCCAACCGACGCGACGCCCGCCGTCGCCGCCTGACTCTCAACCGCGCGAGTGATGGCCTCATTCGCGCGGAGGATTCTTAGCCGGCTGAACGTCGCTACGCTTAGGAGCATGGATACGCGCCCCCGCGCGTGGGGCTGGATCGGGCGCCTGCATGCGCGCACTTTCGATCGGCTCCTCGTTGGCATTCTGTTCTTGCTCGGACTGACCTCATTCCTCGACCTACGGTTCGGCGACCGTCGACTCCCGCTGGGCATTCCCGGCGGGCTCGGCGGCGCAATCGTCATTGGCCTCGCCCTGTTGCTGCTCCAGGTCGGTCCATTGCTCTGGCGGCGCAGCCATCCAAGTCTGGTTCTCCTTGTCGTTGCCGGGGCGTTCGGCGCCAAGATCCTGCTCGGTTTCAATCCCGGGATCGCCGGGTTCGGCCTCCTGGTCGCGATGTACAGCGTCGCGGCCTACGAGGTTGGCGCGCGGCGCTGGTTTTTCCTGGTCGCTGCCGGCATCGGCTTCGTCGCGGGCTTTGCGGTGTTTGGCGTCACCGGCAACCCTCGGTCCTTCGCCATCACGGTCCCCAGCGTCTTCTTCGTTGCCGCCTGGCTCATCGGTGATTACCTGCGGACCCGGCGCGCCTACGTCGCCCAGCTGGAGGAGCGGGCCGAGCGGCTCGAGCGTGAGCGAGATCAGGATCGCCGGCTGGCGGCCGACGATGAGCGGACCCGGATTGCCCGCGAGCTCCACGATGTGGTCGCCCACGATGTCAGCGTGATCGCAATCCAGGCCGGCGCAGCGCGGGCGGTGCAGGCAACCCGGCCCGAGGCGGCCGCGCAGGCCCTCGGCCTGATCGAAACGACCGCACGCGAGACCCTCATCGAGTTAAACCGGCTGCTCGGCGTGCTGAGGGGCGGCAATGAGGCGGCCGCCGATCGCCGTCCGCAGCCGGGCATCGGCCAGCTGGCCAGCCTCGTGGAGGAACTGCGCGCCGCCGGTCTCGAGGTCGACGCCCGGGTGGATGGCGAGCCGCAGCCGCTCCCGCCGGCGCTCGACCTGTCCGCCTACCGCATCCTGCAGGAGGCGACGACCAACGTCCTCAAACACGCCCGCGCGCGACGCGTCGACATCCGCGTGCACTACACCGAGAAGATGCTCGCGCTCGACGTCCGTGATGACGGTGCCGGCGACGGTGGTGACCCAGCCTCATCGGCGGGACACGGTCTGATCGGGATGCGCGAGCATCTTCTCGGTGTAGTGCACGCGGATGT
>Ga0102924_1005810_pt1 | contig 11766 bp, 11 predicted proteins | sample PaiPotPPM11metaG_FD_80116 | JGI IMG/M metagenome (GOLD analysis project Ga0102924, IMG submission 80116) | Iron sulfur acid spring bacterial and archeal communities from Banff, Canada, to study Microbial Dark Matter (Phase II) - Paint Pots PPM... ...
GGCCTGGACCGCCACCCCGAGCTCTGGCCGGACTACTTCGGCCACTACCGGCGGCTGGTCTGGCTGGCCCAGGCCAGGGACGCCAGCCTGGACCGGGCCGCGGCCGACATCGCCGCGCGGTTCGGGCTGCCGCTAACGGTGATCGACACCGGGACGGGAGGGCTGGAGCGGGAGCTTGAGCGACTGATCGAGGGTGGCTGTGGTACGCTATCTTGTACCACTTTTGGAAGGATGACGGAGATGGGAGGTGGCAACAGTGTCGATAACCGCGAGCGAGGCACGCAAGGGGCTCTTCCCGCTGATCAAGAAGGTGAACGAGGACCACGACGCTATCGAGATCGTGTCCAGGCATGGCAACGCCGTCCTCATCTCGGCCGAAGACTATGCGGCCCTGCGCGAGGGTGCCTACCTGCTGCGCTCGCCGGCCAACGCCCGGCGGCTGCTTAAGGCCTACGAGAACGCCCTGAACGGCGTACACGTCGGCGAGCATGCGCTGATCGACCCTGACGCGACCGACGCCCGGTAGCCCCGGTGCGGCTTGTCTTCGAGGACCAGGGCTGGGAGGACTACACGTCCTGGCTCAAGACCGACCGCAAGATGCTGGCCCGGATCAACAAGCTGATCGAGGATGTCCGGGGAGATCCATTCACCGGCATCGGAAAGCCCGAACCGCTCAAGTACCACCTGCCTGGGGCCTGGTCACGGCGGATCGATGATGAGCACCGCCTCGTCTACATCGTTACCGAAGCAGAGATCGTCGTTCTCGCCGCCCGGTACCACTACTGATGTCTGAAACCGCGGGCGCTAAGGTCGCCAGCGTGACCTCTCCACGCATCGCCATCGGTCCGGAGCCGCGCGAGTCGGTGGTCCGGGCGGTCCGGATCGCGGGCGGCGAGCCGACCCCGGTCGACGCCGAAGCCGACGCCCTGGTCTGGCTCGAGCCCCGCGACCTGGCCGGGCTGGGGCAGGCCCTCAAGACCGCATCGGCGGCGCGCTGGGTGCAGCTGCCGTTCGCCGGCATCGAGCGGGTGGCCGAGGCCGGGCTGCTGGACTCCGACCACGTCTGGACCTGCGCCAAGGGCGCCTACGCCGAGCCGGTGGCCGAGCACGCGCTGATGCTGGCCCTGGCCGGGCTGCGGCTGCTGCGCCGCCGGATCACCGCCCGGTCCTGGGGCGAGCCGGGCGGCGAGAGCCTGTACGACGAGCCGGTCACCATCCTGGGCGGCGGCGGGATCGCGACCAGCCTCATCGGCTTGCTGACCCCGATGCGCTGCCCGGTCACCGTGGTCCGCCGCCAGCCCGACCCGGTGCCCGGCGCCGCGCGCACGGTGCGGACCGAGCAGCGGCGCGAGGCCATGGCCGGGGCCAAGGTGGTGGTCGTGGCGCTGGCCCTGACCCCGGCCACTGAGGGCATCGTCGGCCCGGCCGAGCTGGCCGCCATGCGCCCGGACGCCTGGCTGGTCAACGTGGCCCGCGGCCGCCACGTGGACACCGACGCGCTGGTCACGGCGCTGCGCGAGCGGGCCATCGGCGGGGCCGCGCTTGACGTGACCGACCCGGAGCCGTTGCCGGACGGCCACCCGCTCTGGAACCTGGAGAACTGCATCATCACCCCGCACACGGCCGACACCGAGGAGATGATCGACCGGCTGCTTGGCCAGCGCATCGAGGCCAATGTGGCCGCGTTCGCGAACGGCCGCCCGCTGCTCGGGGTGGTCGACCCGGAGGCCGGCTACTAGTCCGCCAGGCGGCCGTGACCAGCCCCTGGATGGTCACGGCGGCCAGGCGGTGTTGCTCCGGAGCTTGCTGGACAGACTGGCCAGGTGCGATCCTTTTGGCTTGGGCTAAAAGGTCATGTAACGGCAAGGGCGGCACATGCTCCGAATTCACCTGACCGCCGCTGACCTGCTCCGGACCAGGTTCGCCCGGCAGCCCGCGCCGCTGATCGAGGTCGGGCTGGCGGTGGCGGCCCTCCAGCAGCACGATCCGCTGTTCCGGAGCTGGCGGCGGACGGCGCAGACCGGGCTGCCCGACTCGGCCGAGATGCTGCTGGGCCTGATCCCGCCGACCGCGACCGGCCCGCTGTTCCTGGACCCGGTGACCGTGGAGCTGAACGAGGGCCGCGAGCTGGTCCAGGCCACCCCGGCCCCGTTAGTCGCCAGCTACCTGCCCCAGTCCCCGGCGGCCGCGGTGCCCTGCCTGCGCGCCCTGGCCACGGGCGACCGGCAGACGTGGCAGGACCTGGACCTGGCGCTGTGCGCGGCCCACCGGCACCTGATCGAGGCGGCCTGGCCGCGGCTGCTCAGCGGCTTTCGCGCCGAGCTGGCCTGGCGCAGCAGGCTGATCGCCGAGCTCGGCGTGCAGGCCGCGCTGTCGACCCTGCACCCCAGCATCAGCTGGTCCGGCGACGTCCTGCAGATCAGCGCGCCGAAGCGGCTGGATATCCGCCCGGACGGTGCCGGGCTGACCTTGCTGCCGTCGGTGCTGTGGACCGGCCGGGCGATGGTGACCAGGCACGCTGATCGCTCGGTGGTGATCGTCTACCCGGCGATGACGCCGCTGCCGCTGATCGACGAGGGCACCACCGACCCGCTGGCCGAGCTGCTCGGGCATACCCGCGCGGCGGTCCTCAAGCTGGCACTAGTCGAGCGCACCACGACCGACCTGGCCCGCGAGCTCAGCGTCAGCGCCGCGACCGTGTCCGGCCACACCAAGGCGCTGCGGGCGGCTGGGCTGATTGTGACGATCAGGGCCGGCAAAGCCGTCCGCCACTCGGTGACTCCGCTAGGGAGCCAGCTGCTGTCTAGCACTGGCAGCCAGTCGTAGAAGGGTTATCGGGCGGGAAGTCGGTCGATGAGCGCGTCGAGGGTGTCGGTCCCGGTAAGGCACGCCGGCCGGTCCCCATACCCCGGTGAAAAGACCGGGCTAGTCTCAGGCCGGGGACCGCTTACGGCTTCGCAGCATTAGCACGCCCTGCGCGCTGGTCAGAGCCACACCCAGGCCGATGAGGGCCCAGGTGACCGCTGAGTTGTTCCAGTGGTCGCTCACGAAGGCCATGCCCCAGGCGAACAGGTTCACATAGGTCTGGAACAGCGCGGCGGCGGGCGTTAATACCTGGTGCCCGAAGCGGCTCCGGATCATCCTGAACTCGAAGCCTGCGCCGAACGCCCCCACTGTCACGAGGGCCAGGCCCGCAAGCTCAGTCAGTACGCTCATAGTCCGCCACCCAGCTTGCATAACTCGGCGGACCAGCGCCCGTCAAGACCTCGTATGGATCGGGCATCAGGTGCATGGCCCGCACGTAGTCGCCGGCAAACCCCCGGCCAGGTGGTCAGCAAGAAGTCAGCACGAGATTCGGTAACGACGCGACACACAAAACGAGGCCCCCGCATGTATGAGATGCAGGGGCCTCGCCGGTCCCGCGTCGCGAGATCGCACGCCGGCGAACCGGCGGCTCACGCGCTTCGCGTGACCATTACCTCCGTTGAGCCGACCCTCGCGCCGAGCCGGTTTCCCGGCCCGCCGGACCGGTTTCCCGGCCCTTCGCGGTGGCCCCGAGTTGCCTCTGAGCTGGTCACCTCGCTGGTGGTGACTGCATTTCTACGCCCCTCCGCGCGGCCCGCACAAGAGGTTTCGGACGACGTTTTCAAGATTTTTTGGCTGTCCACAGATCACCTGGTGGTTATCCCCCGCGGGCGTTAGTTATCCACTCGTTACCCACAGCACGATGCACAGCCAGCGCCCGATCTACGCCTGGACGTCCGCCGCTGCCATGATGTCCGGATGGACCATGAAGCCCAGGCGGGCACCCGGGAATCGCTGACCCGGCGGGCGCGCCTGTGGCGAGCGTCGGCCCGGCACCACATCCCGCTCCCCACCATCCTGGTTACGGTGCTCGTGGTGGCCCTGGCCTACCTGGCGGGCAAGGTCATCTACCGGCTGCGGGACATCATCCTGCTCATCGTGGTGGCGGGCTTCATCGCGCTGCTGCTGAACCCGCTGGTGGTGGCGCTTCAGCGGTGGAGGATCAAGCGCCGCGGGTGGGCCGTGGCCGTGGTCACGTTCTTTGGCCTGGTGGTGTTCGCGGGCCTGGCCGTGGCGTTCGGCGTACCGCTGGCCAACGGCATCGCCAACCTGGCCCACTCGCTACCCCAGTACGTGAGCCAGGCCGAGCACGGCCGGGGCTGGATCGGCCACCTGGTGCGCAGGTACCACGTCGAGCGCTGGATCAGCAAGAACGTGCCCAAGCTGGTCAGCGTGGGCCAGGGGCTGGCCAAGCCGGCGCTGTCGCTGGGCAAGGGCGCGTTCTCGCTGCTGCTCACCCTGCTCGAGATCTTCGTGCTGGTGCTGCTCCTGCTGCTGGAGGGCACCAAGATGAAAGACGGGCTGCTGGGCCTCATGGAGCCCGCCCGGGCGGAGCGCTACAAGGTCATCGCCCGCGAGGTCAGCAGCTCGGTCACCGGCTACATGCTGGGCAACTTCCTGACCTCGATCATCGCCGGTGCGGTGGTGTTCTCCACCCTGCTGCTGCTGGGCGTGCCGTACGCGCTGCTGTGGGCGCTCTGGGTCGCGCTGGTGGACTTCCTGCCGATGATCGGCGGCGCGCTGGCCGGCATTCCCGTGGTGCTGTTCGCGACCGCGCACTCGCTCACCGCGGGCATCGTGACCCTGGCCGTGTTCCTGGTCTACACCCAGGTTGAGAACCACGTGCTGAACCCGATCGTGATGAGCCGCACGGTCAAGGTCAACCCGCTGCTGGTGCTGGTGGCCATCCTGGTCGGCGCGGAGATCGGCAACTGGATCGGCGGGATTTTCGGTGCGTTCGTGGGGGCCCTGCTGGCCATTCCGGCCGCGGGCGCACTCCAGGTCCTGATCAAGGAGCTCTGGCAGGCCACGGCACCGCCGGGGCCGCCGGAGCCGAGCTAAGCGCATTCCGGGCGCACACCGCCGGACCGGTCAGCTATCACCGTTAACCTGCGCATTATTCCCCGGACATCCGCGTGACACCCAGCGTTTATTCACGGGCTCAGGGCGGCGAAGAGGTGGCTGAGAGCAGCAGTTATCCACCGGATTCCCACAGCTTATTGTGGATAACTCGGGACAGCTGAGCGAATGGCCCGCGCTAATGGCGATCGGGGATTATCAAGACTATCGCGCCCCGCGGGCCGCCCGGGCCGCCGAGCCGTAGGCTTCCCCCTGTGTCCGTCGTCGCCATCGGCAGCCTGAACCTGCCCGGCGGGATGACCAGCGCGGGCCGGCCGTTCGGGGTGGCGCAGGCCCTCGGCCGCCTGCCGGCCGACGTCGTCGCCGTCCAGGAGAGCTGGTGGCAGCGCGACAGCGCGGACGAGGTGGAGGGACTGCTGCGCCGGCCGGGTGCTGCCGCCGGCCGGCTCGGACCACCTGCCGGTGCAAGGCCGGTTCCGCCGCCGGGACCCGGTCCGGCGCGACCCGGTCCGGCGCGGCCTAGTCCGCCACGGCCTAGTCCGCCGCCGCGGCCGCTGAGCGGGGCAGCAGCGGCCCGTGCTCCAGCCGGGGCAGCACGTGCCGCGCGAACAGGTCACCCTCGGCCGCGTGCGGGTAGCCGGACAGGATGAACGCCTCCATGCCCAGGTCCTGATAGGCGCGCAGCTTGGCCAGCACCTGGTCGGGGTCCCCGACGATGGCCGCGCCCGCGCCCGAGCGGGCCCGGCCGATGCCGGTCCACAGGTTCGGCTCGGCGTAGCCCTCGTCGTCGGAGGTGTCCCGCAGCTCGTTCTGCCGGGCGTTGCCGGTCGAGGTGGTGTCCAGCGACTGGCGGCGGATCCGCTGGCCCGTGTCCGGATCGAGCTGGGAAAGCAGCCGCCGGGCCGCCACCCTGGCCTCCTGCTCGGTGGCCCGCACGACCACGTGGGCGCGGTAGCCGAACCGCAGCTCGCGCCCGTAGCGGGCGGCCCTGGCCCGCATGTCGGTCAGCACCGCCTCGACGCCCGCCATGGTGTCCGGCCACATCAGGAACACGTCGGCGCCCTGCGCCGCCACGTCCCGCCCGGCCTCGGACAGGCCGCCGAAGTAGAACGGCGGGCAGCCCCCCGGCGGCCGCGTCCGCGGCGGGTCCAGCGTGACGTTGATGAACTCGCCGTGGAAGTCGACCGGCTTGCCGTTGAGCAGGTCCCGCAGCACGGCCATGATCTCCAGCGTGCGGCGGTAGCGGGGCTCGGAGTCCAGGTCCTGGCCGGGCAGGGCCGAGGAGATGATGTTGATGGTCAGCCGGCCGTCCAGCATCTGGTCGATGGTGGCCAGCTGGCGGGCCAGCTGCGGCGGCCACATCTCCCCCATCCGCACCGCGAGCAGCAGCTGCATCCGGCGCAACTGCGGGGCGATCCCGGCCGCGAACGCGACCGAGTCGATGCCCATGGCGTAGCCCGAGGGCAGCAGCAGGTTGTCGTAGCCCGCCTCCTCGGCCGCCAGGGCGATCGTCCGGCAGTGCTCCCAGCTGGACCGCAGGGCCGGATCGGGGACGCCGAGGAACTCGTAGTCGTCGTCGCACAGGGCGGCGAACCAGGAAACTTCACACGCCATCAGAGCGCCTGCCTTTCACGTCTGCCATGCCGCTGATCCTGCCCGCCTTCCCCGGCCCCCGCTACCGCGGCGCGCGGCAGTTGGGCGGCGCGATCAGTGGCCGACGGCTCCTCTTCATACGGAAGTTCTATGGCGGTACGAAACGATTTGAGATGCTCGCAGCAGAATCGGTTCCCCGGCCCGTAAGCCCCACCGGAGGCAACATGAGCGAGCTGCCCGAAACCGCAGGTAGTGCCAAGAATAATGGCCGACCGACCAGCAGGCGGCGCGTGCTGCAGGCGGGCCTGGCCGCCGGAGCGGCCGTCGGCGTCGGCGCCTGGCGCTCGGCTCCCGGTCCGGCCGCCGCGCTGAGCCCGCTGGCCAAGCCCCTGCGCAAGCCCGGCTCGCGGCCCTACCCGAAGCTGCCGGCGGGCACCGATACGATCCCGCAGATCGAGCACATCATCATCCTGATGATGGAGAACCACTCCTACGACAACCGGCTCGGCATGCTGCGCCGCCCCGGTGCCGACGGGTTCACGATCGGCAAGAACGGCAAGCCGCTGAACACCAACCCGTACAAGAACGGGTGGATCCAGCACGCCTTCCGGATGCCGACCACCTGCCAGAACGACAAGCCGGCGCAGGACTGGCTGAACAGCCACCTGCAGCTCGGTACCGGCCACAACAACGGCTTCGTCGAGTCCGGCGTCGGCGGCACCGCGATGGGCTACTGGGAGAAGGCCGACCAGCCCTTCTACTACGCCATGGCGTCGGTGTTCCCGATCGCGGACCGGTACTTCTGCTCGGTGCTGGGCCAGACCGACCCCAACCGGCGTTACCTGATGGGGGCTACCTCGCTGGGCCAGGTCAACGACACCGCGCCCAAGCTGAGCGACTACCCGGCCAACGGCACCATCTTCGACGCCGTGGCCAAGGTGGGGCTGAGCTGGAAGGCCTACTACTCGAACCAGTCCTCTACCGCGCTGTTCCCCGAGCTGTACATCAAGAACACCAAGAAGATCGTCAAGATCACCGAGTTCTACAAGGACGCGGCCGCTGGCAAGCTGCCCAGCCTGTCCCTGGTCGAGCCCAACTACAGCACCCAGTCCGAGGAGAATCCGCAGGACATCGTCGAGGGCGAGCAGTTCGCGGCCGAGATCATCGACGCGGTGATGAAGGGCCCGGCCTGGGACAAGACCCTGCTGATCTGGACCTACGACGAGCACGGCGGCTACTACGACCACGTGGTGCCGCCCGCGGCCCTGGCTCCCGACAGCATCAAGCCGGATGTGCCCAAGGGCGAGAAGGTCTACACCGGCTTCAAGCAGTACGGGTTCCGGGTGCCGTGCGCGGTCGTCTCGCCCTACGCCCGCCGGGACTACGTCTCGCACAAGGTCATGGACCACACCAGCATCTGCGCGCTGGTCGAGTACAAGTGGAACCTCCCGGCCATGACCTACCGGGACGCCAACGCTAACCCCATGCTGGACATGCTCAACCTGAAGAGCGCGGCCTTCAAGACCCCGCCCAAGCTGGTCAAGCCCCTGCTCGACACCGACAAGGGCACCCTGAAGTGCCTCAAGACCGGCCCCGGCGTCATCCCGCCGCCCGACTCGATCACCAAGTAACAAACACCTTGCGCCCGCCGTCACCAGAAGTTCCGGCCGACGGCGGGCGCGACGGTGAGCCGGGCCGTGGCGTGGCCCAGCGTGGCGTGCTGGGCCTGCACCGTGACCACGCCCGGCCGCCCGGGCAGCGACCGCGCGAACGCTCCGCCCACCCCGCCGTACTCGCCGAACTCGAACGGGTTGTCGCCGATCAGCGTGGCCGGGCCGGTCAGCGTCAGCGCGACCGTGCCCGAGACGTAGGGCCGCTGGTTGCCGTAGGCGTCCACGGCCCGGAAGGTCACCCGGGTGGTGTCGGCGCCGTCGGCCTGGATCACCGTGTCGTCCAGCCACAGCACCAGCCGGTCCCGCGAGGTGTCGGCCGACATCAGCACCGAGGTGACCAGGTTCCCGCCCACGTAGCCGTCGATGCGCAGCTCGGGCAGGCCTGACCCGTCCACGGTCAGGTCGGCGAAGGCCGGCGGGTAGGCCAGGCTGGCGTAGTCCTGGGTGTCCGGCTGCACGGTGGCCAGGTACTTTCCGCCCACGTACAGCTTCAGCTGATCGCAGTTGGTGGCGATCATGGCCTGGGCGCCGGGCCCGTCCGCTGGCGACGACGGGCCGAAGTCCCAGAAGAACATGGGCAGGACGACCGGGCTGACCCGCGGGCTGACCTGGGACCGGTAGAACGCCGCCCCCGGCTTGGCCACCCGGAAGGTGTCCAGCACGCCCGGCGTCTTCAGGTTCTGCCAGATCCGGTCGCCGCCGTTCAGCGACGCGTAGTCGATCGCGCACCAGCCCAGCAGCCCGGCGTAGTCCGGGTTGGCCTGGGCCAGGTTGTGCACCTGGGCGTGCAGCCGCCCCTGCGTGGCCAGCACCTCACCGGTATCGATCCAGCGGTACAGCGGCGGGCCGTCCAGCGCCCCGACCGCCTCGGTGACCAGCCACGGCACACCGGGCAGCGGCGGGAGGAGCGTGGCGTCGCCGTCCGCCGTGCTGTGGTAGTCGTCGTAGGCGTACACGTCCTCGGCCCAGCCAGTGGTCAGCGAGTAGGAGGCCATCGCGCCCGAGCTGGGCCGCGACCCGTCGAGCTGGGCGGCCACCTGGCGGGTCTGCGCGTAGAGCGCGGGGAAGCTGTTGCTCGTCTCGTTGAGCCGGGTGCCCCAGATGATGACCGACGGCCGGCTGCGGTCCCGGACCACCATGTCGTGCACGTTCTGCACCACCAGCGCCTGGAACGCCGCATTGCCGATGTACTGCCAGCCCGGTGTCTCCTCCCACACCATCAGCCCCAGCTCGTCGCAGGCGTCCAGGAAGTGCGGCGACTGCGGGTAGTGCGAGCAGCGCACCATATTGCAGCGGAGATCGTTCTTGATGATCTCCGCATCCCGCCGCTGGAGCCGTTCCGGCGCCCCCATGCCCAGATAGGGAAACAACTGGTGCCGGTCGAGGCCGAAGATCTCCAGCCGCTGCCCGTTCAGGTAGAAGCCGTCGACCCGGAACTCGACCTCGCGGAAGCCGGTCCTCACCTCGGTCACATCGGGCCCGTCCGGCCCGCCCGTCAGCGTCGTCCGCACCGTGTACAGCCGCGGCGTGTCCGGCGTCCAGAGCGTCACCGGCCCCAGGCCGCTGACGGTCAGCGAGGCCACCGTCTGGCCCGTGGCGCTGATGGTCACCGACGTCGACGCCGACCCCAGCGACCGCGCCCCGTCCAGCACCTCGGCCGTCACCCGCACCGGCCCGCCCGGCACCACCGCCGCGTCGATCGTGGCCTGCACGGCCAGGCTCGGGCTGCCGCTCAGCACGTCGCCGGGCAGGGCGAACACATCGGCCAGGAACACCTCGGGCACCACCCGCAGCGTGACGTCCCGGTAGATGCCGCCCGGCTGCAGGTAGTCCACCGCCACCGCTCCCTTGGGGTTGCCGTCCGGCGGCACCTCCATCCAGGTGGCGTCGACGATCACGGCCAGCACGTTGTCGCCGTCGGCCAGCGCGCTGGTCAGCTCGGCCGACCAGGGCAGGTAACCGCCCTGGTGGGTGCTCACCGTGGTCCCGTTGAGCACCACCGTGGCGTCGGTCATGACCCCGTCGAAGTCGGCGAACACCCGGCCCCGGCCCGGCGGCCGGGCGAAGTGCTTGCGGTAGATCCACACGCTCTGCCAGGTGCTGACGTCCCAGTTCCCCCACGACAGCGGGGTCACCGTGTGCGGCAGCGTGACCTGCGCGAAGCCGCTGTCGTCAAACCCCGGCTGCTCGGCCCCCGAGGTGTACGACCCGCCGAACAGCCAGCCCTGCCCGAAGTCGAGGCTGCGGATGCCGTGGCCGCCTAACCGGGCCGTCCGCGAGCTCGCGTCAGCGTCGCTGACCCGGGTCGAAGCCTCAGCCGCAGCCGCGGCAGAACCCTGAGCAGAAGCGAGTCCGGCGGCCCCGGCGGCCAGGGCGCCGAGCGCCCCGCCACGCAAGACCGCGCGCCTTGAAAGTCCGTCCATAGAGCCAAATATAACTTTACCTACCGATTTAGTAAACAAAGACTTCTCTGACCGCTCATCCATATCGCGGATTCTGGCACGCCGGAATGTCCATCGCGCGCCGTCCTGGTGATCACGGTCAGTTGTCAGACATTATCTCTGACAACTGACCGTGATCACGTAAGGACGGGCTGGGTGGGCGGCCGTGCGGTCAGGAGACCCAGACGAACGGTTCCGAGGGCAGCGCGGGCGCGGAGGTGCTCTTCTGCACCATGCAGTGCGGGGTCTGGCCGGCGAACCCGATGCACGCGGCAGCGTTCACGTTGTAGCCCGGCACCATGCTGGTCCAGCCGTAGTTATAGGGCGCCAGGTTGTAGGGCAGGATCTGGTAGTAGGTGTTGCCGACGATGCTGTAGACCGTGATCCAGGCGCTGGTGGAGGCGTTGTCGGCCTCGGCCCAGTTGGCCTCGCAGCTGTTCTGGTACATCAGCCGGAGGGTGCCCAGCCCGCTGTAGGTCTGGGTGAAGCCGCTCACCGGGTAGCCGCCAGCCGAGCAGTTGGACTGGGAAACCGGGTCGAGATTGAAGCACCCGATGTTCTGGCAGCTGGCAGCGGCCGCCGCCGCGCGGGCGCCGCGCGGCTGCCGCACCGGCCCGGCACCCGCGCGGCGAGCGGCCCGGAGCCGGCTGGCCGGGAGGTAGATGGTCCCGTGCCGGAGCTTCGACAGCGGGATGCGGATGGCCTGGTGCTCGGCCACCAGCCGGTTGAGCTTCCTGACCAGCGCCGCGCTGGCGGTCGCGGGGCGGGTAGCCGCCGGGTGCGTGGTGGCCGCGCTCGCGGACAGCACCCCCGTCGGCACGGTGGCCGCCAGGGCCGCTACGACGATGAGCGGGCGGATGAACCTGCGCATAGTTTCCCTCCAGTGCAGATCGCTGAGCCCCCCGTGGACTCGTCGCGAGTCTCGCCAGCGCCGGCACCGATTTGTCCTCAATCGGTCATAAGATCCTTCTGTCGGCGGGCTCAGCGCGGAGCCCGGCCGCTCGGGGGACCGTGACCACGCTGCGCTGGGTGCCAGTGCCGAATGGGGAGCAATGGAGTTTCGGATCCTCGGCAGCCTGGAGGCCGAGGCCAACGGGGCGCGGCTGGGATTATCA
>Ga0102924_1005811_pt1 | contig 11766 bp, 13 predicted proteins | sample PaiPotPPM11metaG_FD_80116 | JGI IMG/M metagenome (GOLD analysis project Ga0102924, IMG submission 80116) | Iron sulfur acid spring bacterial and archeal communities from Banff, Canada, to study Microbial Dark Matter (Phase II) - Paint Pots PPM... ...
CTCGATCACCTCGATGCAGGCGATCTACGTGCCCGCCGACGACATCACCGACCCGGCCCCGCACACGGTGTTCGCCCACCTCGACGCCACGACCACGCTGTCCCGGGCGATCACCGAGAAGGGCATCTACCCCGCGGTGGACCCGCTGGACTCCACCTCCAGGATCCTGGATGCCCGGTACATCGGCCAGGAGCACTACAACGTGGCCAGGACCGTCCAGCAGATCCTCCAGCGGTACAAGGAGCTGCAGGACATCATCGCCATCCTCGGCATCGACGAGCTGTCGCAGGACGACCAGATCACCGTGCAGCGCGCCCGGCGCATCGAGCGGTTCCTGTCCCAGCCGATGTACGTGGCCGAGCAGTTCACCGGCCAGCCCGGCGTGTTCACGCCGCTCGAGGAGACGGTCGCCTCGTTCAAGGCGGTCACCGAAGGCAAGTACGACAACGTGCCCGAGCAGGCCTTCTACATGGTCGGCGGCATCGAGGACGTGGAGCGCAAGGCCAAGGAGCTGGAGCGCTCGTGACCCTTCACGTGGAGCTGCTGATGCCGGACCGGTCGCTCTGGTCCGGCGAGGCAAGCATGGTCATCGCGAAGACGATCGACGGCGACCTTGGCATCCTGACCGGGCGGGCGCCGGTGTTCGGCATCTTGTCGCCGGGCAGCATGGTGCGCATCCAGCCGGCGGAGACCGGCGATGAGTCCGGCGGCGAGATCCGGGCCGCGGTCAGGGACGGCTTCGTGTCCGTGACCGACAACCGGGTGTCGATCCTCGCCTCGGTCGGCGAGCTCGCGGACGACGTGGAGGTGTCCGTGGCGCAGGCCGACCTGGAAACCGCCTCCGCCGAGGCCGGCTCGACGGCGGCGGCCGAGGAGTCGGTCGAAGTCAGATACGCTCGCGCCCGGCTTCGGGCCGCGGGCGAGCAGGCCTGATCCCGGCCGGGTAAGGATTCTGGCGGAGCGGCGGTGGGGAGAGCGCTAACGGACGCGGTATGGATCTTCGCGGTCGTCCTGGTGCTCATCGTCCTCGCTGCCGTCGCCCTCGCATCCCGCCGCTACCTCCTAGAGCGCAGCGGCGGCACCGTCGACTGCGCGCTGCGCCACCCGGCCGGAACCGGCGCGTGGCGGCTCGGCGTGCTGTCCTACCAGCACGACGAACTGCGCTGGTACGGCGCGCTCGGCATACTGCTGCGCCCAGAATGCGTCTTCCACCGCCGCGCCCTGGCCGTAACCGCCCGCCGCCCCGCGGACCCGTCGGAGGCGGTAACCCTAGGCACCGACCGCATAGTGGTCACGGTCTCCGTCAGGCAAACCGAAGCCCCCGATTCCCCCGCGGGCGAACCAGTGGACCTAGCCATGACCGACCAGGCCCTAACGGGCTTCCTAGCCTGGCTAGAGGCCTCCCCGCCGGGCTCCTACCTAGGCGACTTGTCGTAAGCGAACGTCCAACGCGCCTCACGCCTGGGATTTCTCGGCATCTTGGCCGGAATTACGGGGTTACGCTGCTTTCCGGTTGCGTGGCCGGCGCACCGGTGGCGCCCTAAACGGGCGCCGTCCCCCGTACGTGTGCACATTGCTGGTCTAAAACCCGAAAAGGCGGGTTGCGGTCGGCGGCTGGCTCGGGTTTGTCGCTGAGGTTCGCGCCTAGCTGCGGGTTGGCGGCGCTTTCCCGCCTTGGTACAGGTTCGCGGCGGCCCTCGTCCCTGGCGCGGTCTGCGTGACGCAATCCGTCTCCGCCGGTATGTGGCTCCGTGTTGGCGGTAACGCGGAAACTGGCTCTGTCTCACGTCTCGTGATGACAACGGCGTGGGCAGCTGGCCCACCCGCGGCGGCCCAGGCCGCGGGGTGGGCGGGCGCCGCCCGTCGCCGGGCCCTTTCCCGTCCCGCAATCACGCCGACCGGCCCGCGTGACCGCGGGTCAAACGAGGGAAAAGGCAAAGACGGAGCGCATTCCGGCTGCACAAAATCGAACAAAGTACCCTCAATTGCCCCGCCCAGAGGTGATCGCGGGTCAAAATTGGCGATATACGCCCCGGATGACCCGCAATGAAGAAAACAGCCGACCGGGGCGCGGGACAAAGCACCGCAAAGCACCGCAACCGGACGGCGCCGCGGGGCCGCCCACCCCGATGACCCGCAATCTAGCCGCCCGCCAGCCGCGGCGGGCAGCCGGGCTCCGTGCTCAACCGGCAGATATCCGGCAATTCCTGTCATACCAAATGAACGCCCGTCCGCACGACCAAGTCAACGCCACCGCCCAAAAGCAGGCCCGGATCCCCGGCGAAAACCGATCCCCGCCCGCAGCCCGCACCACCGACCATGGCCGCCGCGAACCTGTACCAAGGCGGGAAAGCGCGGACCGACCAGCACCGAGGCGCAGACCTTAGCCACAAACCTGAGCCAACCGCGGACCGCAACCCGCCTTCCGGGTTTAAGCCCAGAAATGTGCACACGTACGGGGGACGGCGCCCGTTTAGGGCGCCACCGGTGTGCCGGCCCTGCAGCCAGCAGCAGCGTAACCGCCGACAGCAAGACAAACCACGCCCACAGCCAACCCACAAACTCACCGTTCTCCCCCCGGCCGCCACAGCACATCCCCCACCCCCTCGTTAGCCGTCCGAGCCAGGATGAACAGCAGGTCGGAAAGCCGGTTCAGGTACCGAGCCGGCCAGGAACTGATCGTCTCACCGTGCTCAGCGCACGCGGCCCACGCGGTCCGCTCCGCGCGCCTGGTCACGGCGCGCGCGGTATGCAGCAAGGCCGCCCCCGGCGTGCCGCCCGGCAGGACGAACGACCGCAGCGTGGGCAGGGCCGCGTTATACGAGTCGCAGGCGGCCTCCAGGGCGTCCACGTAGCGAGCGTCGATCCGCAGCTGCGGGTACTCGGGCGGGGTCGCGGGCAGGGGAGTGGCCAGGTCGGCGCCGCAGTCGAAGAGTTCGTTCTGGATCCGGCGCAGCAATTCCACCATGGAAGCGGGAAGGTTGCCCAGGGTGATCGCTACCCCGAGAGCGCAGTTGGCCTCGTCCGTGTCGGCGTAGGCCGCCAGGCGCGGGTCGGTCTTCGCGACCCGCGCGCCGTCGGCGAGTGCGGTGGTGCCCTCGTCGCCGGTGCGCGTGTAGATCCTTGAGAGCACCACGGGAGTGTCGCGGCTGTCGTCCGTCATGCCCAACACCGTAACTGAGTTACTCTAAGTAGTCGATCGGTCGATGTGATCATGGCGTTTACCTGGGTATTGAACCGGGCGTACAGATAAGAGGGCTATGAAAGTGACACTCGGTAGTCACAAGCGCCAACCCCATGGTCCGGCGGTTCTCGGGGGCCCGCCGGACCATGGTTTGCCCTGGTTACGGCGTCGTTACCCGATAGGGTAACCGTGTGTTCGACTACGTGATCGTGGGCGGCGGAAGCGCGGGCTGCGTCGTGGCCGCCAGGCTTGCCGAGGATCCGGGCACCCGCGTGCTGCTCCTCGAGGCCGGGCAGGACGCAGGCAACGCCGAAGAGGCGCGCGTCCCCGCCGCGTACAGCCGCCTCTTCCGCACCCAGTACGACTGGAACTACAGCACGGTCCCGCAGGAGCGCGCGGGCACCCGCGCCGTCTACTGGCCGGCCGGCAAGGCGCTCGGCGGCTCCTCCGTGATCAACGCGATGACCTACGTCCGCGGTCACCGCGACGACTACGACGCCTGGCGGAGCACCTACGGCTGCACCGGGTGGGGCTACAACGACCTGTTCCCCTACTTCCGCCGCGCCGAGAACAACGCGCGCGGCGAGAGCCGGTACCACGGCGCCGGCGGCCCGCTGCCGGTGCAGGACCTGCGGCACAAGTCGGAACCCGCGCAGCTCTTCGTGGAGGCGGCCACCAGGCGCGGCGCCGTGGCCAACGACGACTTCAACGGCCCGCAGCAGGAGGGCGTCGGCTTCTACCAGGTGACGCAGCGGGACGGCGTCCGGTGCACCGTCGCCGACGCGTACCTGACCAGTAAGCAAAGCAACCTGACCATCATCACCGGTGCCCTCGCGACCGGCGTTCTCGTCGAGGGCGGGCGGGCCTCGGGCGTGACCTACCGGTTCCAGGGCCGGGACGAGACGGCCCGCGCCGAGGCCGAAGTCATCCTGGCCGCCGGGGCGGTCGGCACGCCGAAGCTGCTCATGCTGTCGGGCATCGGCCCCGCCGACCACTTGCGCGAGGTCGGCATCTACGTGCTCGCCGACGTGCCCGCCGTGGGCGCGAACCTGATGGACCACCCGTCCGTGCCCGTGCTCTGGTCGACCCCCGGCGTGAAGGGCCTGTGGGAATCCACCAGGAACAGGGACTTCGCCCGGTGGCGGATGACCCACAAGGGCCCGCTCACGTCCAACGTCGCCGAGGCGGGCGGCTTCGCCCGCAGCGACCCGCGGCTGTCCGCACCCGACCTGCAATGGCACGTGCTCCCGGTGGCGTTCCGCGAGCAGGGACTGGCCGACCCGGCCCGCCGCGCGATGACCGTGCTGGTCACGCTGCTCGACGTGGCCAGCCGGGGCCGCCTCAAGCTCGTCTCCCGCGACCCGCGGCACCGGCCGCTGATCGACCCCGACTACCTGTCCGACGTGCGCGACCTCAACGCGCTCGCGGTCGGCGTGCGGATGGCGCGCGACTACGGCACCGCCGCGCCGCTTTCGAAGATCTGCGCGGAACAACTCGCACCGGGCGACGACGTCACCACCGACCACGAAATGCGCGACTTCATCAGGAACACCCTGGTCACCGCCTACCACCCGGCGGGAACCTGTGCCATGGGCGGCGACGTGGCGCTCTCGGCGAGCGGCTACGACAGCGTGGTCGACTCGCTGCTCCGCGTCCGCGGGATACCCGGGCTGCGCATCGTCGACGCGTCGGTGATGCCGACGCTGCCTCGCGGCGGCCTGCTCGCCCCGGTGGTCGCGATCGCGGAACGGGCCGCCGACCTCATCGCCGGCCGCGCACCGCTTGCCGCGCAGGATCCGAACGCCGCGCCGGACCCCAACGCGGCCACGGCGTTCCCGGCGGCCTAGGCCGGGTAGCTAGGCGGGGCCGCGGGGCTTCTTCGGCCGGTACAGCCGGCCGTGCAGCATCGTCACCAGCTTGACGATCCGCTCCATATCCGTCGACGTCCGGCTGAACGTGGTGGTCCGCACCATCGGCTTCATCCACTGGCGCGTGATCGCCTTGGCTCGGGAGAACTCCCGCAGCCCGTCGGCACCGTGAATCCGCCCGAACCCTGACTCGCCGACGCCGCCGAACGGCAAGGCGGGCACGGCCGCGAACGAGATCACCGAGTTCACCGAGGTCATCCCCGAACGCAGGGCCCGCGCCACCCGCAGCCCCGCCTTGCGCCGCCGGGTGAACACCGCGGAGCCGAGCCCGTACGACGACGCGTTGGCGAGGCGCACGGCGTCGGCGAGCGAGGCCACCGGCGTGACCGTCACGGTCGGACCGAAGGTTTCCTCGCGCACCGCCGAGCTGTCCTCCGGCACGTCGACGAGGATCACGGGGGAGACGTACGGCGCTTGCACCGAGTCGAGGCCGCCGTAGACCGGGTGCCCGCCCCGCGCTACCGCGTCGGCCAGGTGCCGCTCCACGACGTCGACCTGACCGCCGAGCGTCATCGGCCCGTAGGCGGCGGAGGCGTCGTCACCGGGCCGCAGCCGGGAGACGCGTTCACCGAGCTTCTCGAGGAACGGCTGGTACACGCCCTCCACGACGTACACGCGCTCGACGCCCACGCAGGTCTGCCCGGCGTTGGACATCGCGCCCCACGCCGCGGCGTCCGCGGCCGCCTCCAGGTCGGCGTCGGCGGCCACGAGCAAAGCGTCCTTGCCGCCGCACTCGGCCAGCACGGGTGTCAGCGTCTCCGCGGCCGCCGCGAGCACCTTCCGCGCCGTGGCGGCCGACCCGGTGAACGCCAGCTTGTTCACGCCGGACTTGGCGAGCTCCGCCCCGGTCGCGCCAAGCCCGGTGACGAGCTGCAGCACGGGCTCGGTCTCGCCGAACACCTCGGAAAGCACCTCGCCGAACGACTGCACCAGCCACTGCCCGACCCCGGTGGTCAGCTCCGAAGGCTTGAACACGACCGCGTTGCCCGCGGCCAGCGCGTAGCCGATCGAGCCCATCGGCGTGAACACCGGGTAGTTCCACGGCCCGATCACGCCGATCACGCCGAGCGGCTGGTACTCGACGGAGGCCGCCTGGTTGAGCATCGCGATGCCGGAGCCGACCCGCCGCGACCGCAGCACGGAACGGGCGTGCCGCGCCGCCCAGTCCAGGTGCAGGATCGTGTTGACGATCTCAAGCGTCGCGTCGTCGAGCGGCTTGCCCGTCTCGTCGTGCACCAGCTGCGCGAGCCGCCCCATGTACCTGGTGAGGTGCGACTTCCACGCCAGCAGCCGCAGCTTGCGCTCGGCGAAGGACAGCCCGCCCCACCAGGCCGCCGCCGTTCGCGCCCGGCGCACGGCGAGGCCGACCTCGCGCTGACCGTCGACCCCGTACGTCGCGAGCACCTCGCCCGTCGCGGGATTGACCGAGTCGAACGTCTCCCGCGACATGCCCCAGCCCGTAACGGGGGGTGAAACCGCATGACCTGCCATGTACGCAAGTAAACCATCGAGTAGCCGCCGGCATCATCCCCCGATGCCTGCCCGTAACGCGGGTAACGTAGGCAGCGTGCCCGCCCGCCCGTACACGATCGTAAGCTGCGCGGTCTCCGTCGACGGCTACCTGGACGACGCGTCGGCCGACCGGCTGATCCTGTCGGGGCCCGAGGACCTGGACGAGGTGGACGAGCTCCGCGCGGCGGCCGACGCGATCCTGGTCGGCGCGGGTACAGTCCGCGCGGACAACCCGAGGCTGCTTGTCCGGGACGCGCGCCGGGTGGCCGCCCGCGCGGCGGCAGGCAGGCCACCGCACCCCCGCCGCGTGACGCTGACCGCCGCCGGCGACCTCGACCCGGCGGCCCGCATCTTCACGGGCCCGGGCACCCCCCTCGTCTACGCGACCTCCGCCGCCGCCCCGGCGGCGAGAAAAAACCTGACGGGCCAGGCGGCCGTCATCGACGCGGGCGAGGAGCTGTCCCTGGCCGCCATCCTTGAAGACCTTTACTCCGAACGACTTGTGGCAACTCTCCTAGTCGAAGGCGGCTCGAGAATCCTGCGCGACCTCCTGGCGGGCGGCCTCGCCGACGAGCTGCGCCTCGCCATTGCCCCGTTCTTCGTGGGCGACCAGAGAGCACCCAGGTTCGCCCCGCCGGCCGATTACCCGTACACCAGGGATCACCCGATGACCCTGCTGTCCGTCCGCCAGGTGGGCGGGGTGGCCGTCCACCAGTACCGGCTAACGAAAGGTTCAAATTAGGCCAAGTGCCGTATCGAGCTCCCGCCCGCTCGGCTACGTTGCGGCCCATGGGACTTTTCGACATGTTCGGCGCACAGGACGCCTACGGGCAGGTCTACGACGACCAACGCCCCCCGCATGAGGTCACCCACGAGCTGCTCGCCGGCGCGGCAGGCTTTGAGGCCATGCGGATGTACGAGCACCACCGCGAGGCCGAGGGGATCACCGAGCACCACGAGCTCGGCAAGGAACTGCTGGCCGGCTTCGCCACGGCCGAGGTCGACAAGCATCTGGAAAAGGGCTACTACGACCACCTGGACCGCGAGCAGCTCCAGTACCAGGCGCAGCAGCAGGCCAACTTCCTGTACGACCAGCAGTACGGCCAGTACAACCCCAACTACGATCCCCAGTTCGCCGCGCAGCAGTACGGCCAGCCAGTCCCCGACCCGTACTACCGCCCGTACTAACCCGGCAAAACGTAGTCCCGGCCCGCCCCGCGGGCCGGGACAACACTCCCAGACCGTGAGCCCTCCTTGCCCCCCACCCCCACCCGGGCTAACCTCTTAGCTAAGGAGGCCCCCATGCTCGCGGACAGCTCTGCCCAGTTCAACATCCACGACGCGAAAACCAACTTGTCGAGGATCATCGAACGAGTCGAACGTGGCGAGGAAATCGTCATCAGCCGCGCGGGCTCGCCGGTTGCCAAGGTGGTACCGCTGGTGCGCCGCGTCAACCGCACAAAACGCGGATCGCTTCGCGGCAAGCTGGTCCTGCCCCCGGACTGGGATTCGGCCGAGGTTAACGCCTCGATAGCCACGCAGTTCGGCCTGACTCCTTGAGCCTGCTGCTCGATACCCACGTGATCATCTGGTGGCTGACCGACGATCCGACCCTCGCCGAGGACGTTAAGGAGCGGCTCGATCACGAGCCCGACGTCTACGTGAGCGCCGCGACCCTGTGGGAGGTTGCCATCAAGCAGGCCATCGGCAAGCTCCCCGAGACGGCGCTCCTCGCCGAGCGAATCCTGGACTGCGGGTTCACTCCACTTCCAGTCAACGCGGAGCATGCCCTGGCGGCGGGGCAGTTGCCGTTGATTCACCGTGACCCGTTCGACCGGATGCTCGTCGCTCAGGCGCAGTGCGAAGAACTCACCCTGGTCACCAGGGACGAGAACTGCCAAAAGTACGACGTCACAGTCCTTCGAGTCTGACTGAATCAGAACCGGAAATGCCTCCTACGGGAACCGGGCGGTCGCCGCGGCTACGCTAACGACGCTGCCCTCGGATTCGCCGCCTACTGTCACGAAGCATGCTTTGTTCGGTTTGGGCATGACCTCAAGCTGCGATGCGTAAAGCGTCCCCGCGCTGGAGGAGCTTTGCTGGTAGGAGATCTCCGTTCCCGGCACGCCGCCGACCGCGAGGTCCTTCTGGGTAATGTGCGTAGCTCCCGCCTTCTCGAATTCGGCCACGGCGGCCGCCTTCATGAGCGGGACACCGGCGGCTCCCGTGTCCGTAAGGCCGGAAGCGGTGCAGTAGGCACTGAGGATGGGGGTGTACCGCTGAGGACTGTCAATGGCAGCCGTGATATCGAGAACGAAAACTGCGTGCACCTTCTGCCCTGCCGCCATGTCCTGGACGATCGTTGAGGCAACAAGGCCGTGCAAGTTCATCTGGTTCACGACGCTTTGGGCGGTTTCCTCGGTCGGGTCGAGCGCGACCCAGGAGGCCGGAGCGGCTACCGAGATGCCCTGCGCCGTGCCGCCGATCCGCTGGTATCCCTTCGGGACGGGACCGGGCAAGCGCGGCGCGGCCGGGCCGGCGGTAAGGCCGCCAAGTACGGTCGTACCGGATGCCGATTGCGTGGCCGAGACCGCCGGTTTCACCGTTCCCGGCGCGCTGCACGACGTTACGGCTACTCCGATACCGATAACAACGGGTAGTGCCAAGCGCGCGACGCTTATGTGCACCTTTGACGCCTTCCGCGGTAATTGCGGTAATTGGGGCAAGCGTACCGGTGGAACGTAGGCGGCGGGGATCAGATCATCCCAAGCCCCGCCGATGGTGCGCCGCCCGCTAGAACAGGGTGCCCACGCGCTCGATGCCGCGCATGGCGTCATAGTCAAGGACCACGCAGCGGATGCCGCGATCTTCCGCCAACGTGCGGGCCTGGAGCTTGATGGTCTGTGCGGCGAGCACGCCGTGCACCGGCGATAGGAGCGGGTCCCGGTTCAGCAGCTCCAGATACCTGGTCAGCTGTTCCACCGCGTCGATTCCGGCCTGCCGCTTCATCTCGACGGCGACGTGTTCCCCCGAGTCGTCGCGGCACATGATGTCGACGGGGCCGATCGGGGTGGGGTACTCGCGGCGGATGAGCCGCCAGCCGTCGCCGAGCAGGTGCAGCTGCTCGGCGAGCAGCTCCTGCAGGTGCGCCTCGACGCCGTCCTTGACCAGGCCCGGGTCCACGCCGAGCTCAACCGAAGTGTCGGAGAGCGTCTCCTCGATGGTGATCGTCAGCGTCTCCCCGGCCTTGTTGGTGACCGTCCACTTGCCGTGTTCTCCGGGGTCCGCCGGGTGCTCGGTGAGCCGGCAAGGCGGCGACATCCAGTTCAGCGGCTTGTACGAGCCGCCGTCCGAGTGCACGAGGACCGAGCCGTCGGCCTTCACGATCAGCAGCCGGAGGGCGGTAGGTAGGTGGGCGGTGAGCCTGCCGTCGTAGTCGACGCTGCACCGCGCGATGACGAGTCGCACCTACGCACTGTAGTCCGGACTAGCCGGCGCCGCCTACGCGTTGCAACTAGTGAGCTGCCTCAATCCACCGCACCGATAGAGTTGACCGCCGTGAGTCCCCGCAAGACCAAGAAAGCCCGCACCGCCGCGCCGCTCGGTCCAGAACGAATCGAGGACTGGCCGGACGGCGACTGGGTCGTGCGCTCGGTCCCTGGCGCGGCGGCGACCAAGCCGTACCGTTGCCCCGGCTGTGACCAGGAGGTCTACCCGGGCGTGGCGCACGTGGTGGTGTGGCCGACGTACGCGGGCGTGGCAGCGCGGCGGCACTGGCACACCGTGTGCTGGCAGCGGCGGATGCAGCGCCGCCCCGGCGGCCGATAAAGAGACCGAGGACCCAAACGTGACTGATATCAGGGCTGCGACGGTCCTGCCTGCGCGGCGGACACCGATCACGCTCACGACGGAAGACGGGCTGCGGCTCATCGGCGAGCTCGCGCTGCCCGAGCACGGGCTCTCCAAGCACGGGGAACCGGCCGCCACGCTCGTCTGCCTGCACCCGCTGCCGACCCAGGGCGGGATGATGGACAGCCACATCTACCGGAAGGCGGCGTACCGGCTACCCGCGCTCGCCGACGTGGCCGTGCTCCGGTTCAACACCAGGGGCACGGAGTCCGAGCAGGGCAAGAGCGAGGGTGAGTTCGGCGCCGGCGAGACCGAGCGCCACGACGTGGCCGCCGCGGTCAAGTACGCCGTGGACGCGGGCCTTCCCGATATCTGGCTGCTCGGCTGGTCGTTCGGCACGGAGCTGACGCTGCGCTGGGGCCTGCTTCCCGCCGTCCAGGGCGGCATCCTGCTGTCACCGCCGCTGCGCCGGGCAGGTGACCAGGACCTCGATAACTGGGCCGCCTCCGGCAAGCCGCTGACCGTCCTGGTCCCCGAGTTCGACGACTACCTGCGCCCCGACGAGGCGCGGCAGCGCTTCGCCCGCGTACCCAAGGCGGACGTGATCGGCGTACCAGGCGCCAAGCACCTGTGGGTGGGCGAAAACTACGTCCGCATCGTCATGAACGAGATCGTCCGCACGGTCAACCCAACCGCCCTGCCCGACGGCAACGCCCTCCCAACCACCTGGGACGAATAACCCATATCCGAAGCGCACCGCGGCATTCCAGATTGACGTCGACGCGCGGCCGAATTGCTCACTGCAGCCTCTGACCCAAGGCGCCCGGGAGTTTCATGATCGCGAAGGATTTTCATCGAATAAGCTGAAAATCCTTCGCGATCATGAAATGGCGGCAGAAATTTCCGGCGAACGGACTTGGTCCGGAAGCAGTGACCCGCAATCATGAAAGGCGTTCGGTTTCATGCCGCGTTTCGCGGGCCAAAAGGTGAAATATCCACCCTGCTCCGGGCCCAGATCGGCACCCGCCCTCTTTTGACCCTCAATCTTGCCCCGAGGCCCCAATGCCGTTTAGCTTAAGTTGATCTTGGCTGCCGGCCCCACGTCAGTGAAGGTATACCGAGTTTGCGGGGTAATCGCGCCCGGCATGTCGGCTTTGAACCCCGCGAAATCGGCTCTGTCTCTGTTTATGGGGGGCAGTTACCTGCTGTGACGGTTGCTGGCTGTGGGGGTGGTTCGTGGCGGCTGCGTCGTTTTGGTAGCGGTCTCGTCACGTTGCGGTGATGGCCACGGCC
>Ga0102924_1005814_pt1 | contig 11763 bp, 13 predicted proteins | sample PaiPotPPM11metaG_FD_80116 | JGI IMG/M metagenome (GOLD analysis project Ga0102924, IMG submission 80116) | Iron sulfur acid spring bacterial and archeal communities from Banff, Canada, to study Microbial Dark Matter (Phase II) - Paint Pots PPM... ...
CTACATCACTGGCGTCGAGATCAACGTAGACGGCGGATACGGCCAAATTTAAAAATCGAGATCTGGTAGTGACTACACGCGGGCGTAAGACTGGCGGAGAGGGTGGGATTTGAACCCACGATACCCGTTAAGGTATGTCCGCTTTCGAGGCGGATCGTTTCAACCGCTCACGCACCTCTCCGCGTCGGACAAATTCATGAGTAGAGCGAGGCCCCTCGACTTCACTCGGGATTTCGGCAGCAGGCTCGGTACTTAGGTTGCCCTGAGAACCTGAGCATAGTGAAGCGTCGAATAGGCCCGCTTTCAAGGCGGATCCCTCGACAAGCTCGGGACTTCAACCGCTCACGCACCTCTCCGCGTCCGACTTCTTGCAAAATTCACAATTGTACGTTGATTTTATCAGGTCGAGACAAGCGACTTTCCGTTAACAGGGTAGGTTAAAAAGTTGAGTTTATGATTCTCCCCGGGCTACCCTACTCTGCGAGCGCGAAAAAACTCCTGCAGAAGTTCCGCGCATTTGCCGGCCAGAACACCGCCGCGAACCTCGACCTGATGATTCAGGGCAGGGTGGTTCAGGACATGCATTGCCGAATGCACAGCCCCGGCCTTGGGGTCCTCGGCGCCATATACCAGGCTCCGGATGCGCGCGTGCACTATGGCTCCAGCGCACATAGCGCAGGGCTCAATGGTCACGAACAAATCGCAACCCGCCAGGCGATGATTTCCAATGGCGGCCCCGGCCTCGCGCAAAGCCACGACCTCGGCATGAGCGGTTGGGTCGGAGTCTGAGAGGTTGCGATTGAAGCCATGGCCAACGATTTTTCCTTCACGGACGACGACAGCGCCCACCGGAACTTCGCCAGAGTCCAGGGCACGCTTGGCCGATCGCAGGGCCTCCTGCATGAAGAGTTCGTCGTTTTCGGGACTTCTACCGTTTTGCACGAGGAATATTGTATGAGAATGATCGAGCCGGAGCTTTCAGCCCTTCCGCAAGCGGATTGATCCATCTCCGGTATGAATCGTCATCAGCTTTCCGCCCCCGTTGAGTTTGCCACGGATTTCGTTTTGTTTGAGCTTACCCTCGGTCATGATCGGCATGTCGAGATCGATGTGCCCGTCGCCGGTATGCAGACTTACATCTGCTGCTAAATCTCCGGGAATTTCCAGAGTTACGTTGCCGTCTCCCGTTTCCAGTCTCCACTCGCTGCCGAGGGTAGAGCCCGCGCCAGCCCGCACCTCGACATGCCCATCGCCGGTTTTTAGGTCGAGTTCATCAAAACGCCCGTCGGCATCGATGTGTCCATCCCCAGTGTTAGCGTGCAGCTTGCCATCTACCGCCCGAATGGTCTGTGAACCGTCACCGCTGCGCAGGTACATCTCGCCCTTGAAGTTACCAACGTCGATTTTGCCGTCGCCGGTGTGCAGGTCGACTTTGCCTTCACGAGGCATGTGAATGTTGATGTCCACCCGGTGATTGCCAATGTCGAATGTGATGCCGTGGTGCGGATAGCGCACGGTAATCTCGACCGTGTCGCCATTCTGGTGCTCTTCTATCTGAAGACCGCCTTCACCGATCTTGTATCGCGTGCTGATCACAGTGGCCTCGATGGTCTTCTGGTTCCAGGTATCAACTCGGATATTCGCATCCGAAGTCTCTACCCGGAGGTCAGGCCTGCCGGAGATGTCGTATGTCTTCGACCACTGTTCCGCGCGCGCTGGAAGCGCGATCATTATGATGCACAGCGCGATATCGATATTCACAATGCGTTTCATGCAACTCCTCCTAGCAGTTAGGCATACCGGTGCCAAGTCATAGACGTGTATACGAGACATTCGTGAGATTGGTTCCGGAAGAGCATGTTCTCACGCGTTTTACTCCGTTCCGGATTCTGCCACTTCAAGCCGGTCTTGTATCAAGCGCAATTCCAATTCTTCCAAGGACTCTACTCGCGGGAGGTTTCGGTCGCGGTATGCTCCAGCAACGTCGAACAGAACGGATTGCATTCCGAAGCGAGTGGCGCCGAGGTAATCGACCGAATAGACGTCGCCGACGTAGATACTCTCGGCGGGTGAAACCCCCAGGCTGCGCACTGCAGCCGCGAAGATCGCGGGGTGCGGTTTCTCCTTTCCGACAATGCCGGAATCGGTAATAGTCTCGAAGCAATCGGCAATGCCGCAGCTGGCAAGGACCTCCGCGATTTTGCCATCCGCATTCGAAATCACCGACAGCCTGTGATGCTTGCCCAAACGCTGCAAAGCTTCGCGAGTTCCAGGCCGGATTTCGCACCAGTTTGCTGATATCCGAGTGCGGGAGACGAGGTCGGCGCGGAACCCATCTTGGGGCACTTCAAGCGCTGCGAGCAGGCGTGAATAGTAGATGTGCCAAAACCCATGATCCACGCTGGAGTTGCCCTCCAGCAAAGAATCGAATTCATGCTTGGTTTGCCGTTCGATTTCCTTCAGCAGCTCGTCAGAAGGGAAGATTTGGCGCTCGTGCAAGGCCCACAGCATCCGCTTGCGATCGGGGAACAGCAACGTGTTCCCGACGTCGAAGAAGAGAGCTGTGGCTGGCATGGGATTCAAGTGTATAAGGTCAGCAATCAGTGATTAGCGAGCAGTGGCTGGTGATTAGTGGCTAGTACGGATCTGACTCGGGATCGACGACAAACACTACACCCTGACCGCTAATCACTGACCACTGGTTTGCGGTATGATTCACCAAGAATGGCAAAGAAGTCGAGCCTCGAAGTAGGGTGTCCGTGCTGCGGAGCGGCGCTGAAAGTGGACGCCGGCAACGGAGCCGTCATTTCTCACGTGGCTCGCTTGAAGCCGAAGATGTTCAATGACCTGGATGAGGCTGCGCGAGCTATGAAAGAGCAGGACAACCGGCGGGATTCGATTTTCCGGCAATCGGTTGAAGCGCAAAAGCACGCGTCGGACCTGCTGGAGAAGAAGTTCCAGGAGGCGATTCGGAAGGCAAAGGAAACGCCTGATACCGGCAAACCGATCCGGGACTTCGACTTGGACTAGGTCAGTTTCGCGGCATCCGCGATTCCAATCCAATTAGCCAGAAACTAATAGGGCCGCCATGTTGGCGGCCCTATCTCAACTTCCCCAATCGCTTAGAGAGTGGATTCGATCTCAAAACCCCAGGCTTCCAGCAAAGGCTCAGGAATGTACTTCGAATTCTTGTTCCTACGAGCCCATTCGCGCAACCGTGTGGAGCGCAGATACTGGTCAGGGGTGAGTTTGTACTCCTTCACCACCTGCTCAAACTCGGTTACCGTGGGGACAATCGGGCCGATCGGCTCGGGCTTGCCCCAGTTTGGATTGCCGCGTCTTTTAGCCATGAACATTCCTCAGTGCCAAGATTTTGCTTTTAATAGACTTAGATTCCGATGACTTGCGGAAGGATTCCAAATCCCCGGCTTCCTGCACAGAATATAAACAGAAGGAACCGCAGCACGCGCACAGAAATAAGTCAGCCGGAAGCAGTGATTTTACGTCAGTATGGCCGAAAGTCAATAATGATTCGATGACCTCGTTCACAAATACTTGATTAATTTGCACTTATGCCGGAAACCGCGCCATTTTGGGAAAATCTCTCCCGATGTCCCCCTTCATTACTCCGCCGTAACTCTATTACTGCCGTAACTCGCTGTTCCTGCGTATGTATTTGAGCAACAATGGCCAGCTGCTACATTCGATTAGGACTGTTTTGTGTCTTCTTTCGCGCAACCCGGACTCCAGTCGCTGCTGCTGTGCTCGGACGACAAAGTTGTCCGCGTACTCCGCCGTGTGTTGACCGATCTGGAGATTGGGGTTGAACATTGCACCGATCTCGACAGTGCGGTCCAAAAACTCACCCGCCAGCGGTTTGAGGCCGTCATAGTCGATTGCACCACCCCGGAGATCGCTGCCAAGATACTGAAAGGCGCTCAGTCCGCCCCGACCAACAAGCGCGCCATTGCCGTAGCCATCATCGATGGTCAATCCGGCTTAAAAAGTGCTTTTGAGCTGGGCGCGCATTTTGTTCTGTTCAAGCCAATCTCTCTTGAGCGCACGAAGTCGAGCTTTCGTTCCGTTCGCGCCCTGATGAAACGGGAGCGGCGGCGGCACGCGCGCATTCCGGTCGAACTGGTGGTCAAACTTCAGACAGAGAACGCCCGCACGGTCGAGGTTGTGACTTCGGACCTCAGCGAAAACGGCATGGCGATCAAGAACAAAACCAAGTTGCCGCAGTCATTCGGGGTGCGCTTTGCTTTACCAGGAGCCTCCGAAATCGATTGCCGCGGAGAAGTGGCGTGGGACGGCGATCAATTGCAAGGAATTCGTTTCTGCGATCTTCCAGAAGATGCGGCCCTGCGATTGAAAGCCTGGATTGCCCGCCAATTGCAAGGAGCCGACGCCGAGGATCCACCGGTAAACTGCAGACTTACCGATCTCAGCCTGAGCGCTTGTTATCTCGAGACCGAGTCGCCATTTCCAGTGCGCACCCGGTTGCAAATCACAATGAAAGTGCGAGACATGGAGTTGCCGGTCGAAGGCATGGTTCGCGTCATGCACCCGGGAGCCGGGATGGGCGCGCAATTTGTCCGTCAGACATTTGAAGAAAAGAAGAGAGTCGAAGACTTCATCCATACTCTGGTAAGTACCGAAGGCGCGGTCCCGGAGATCGAAGTCAGGCCCGAAAGCATTGACAACAGCCCCAGCGCATACTCTGGTCTGCGCACCGAAGGCGAGCCAGGCGATCCGCTGCTGTCACTCTTTCGCACCGGCGCGGAACTCCCGCCAGACGAATTTCATGCCGAATTGCGCAAGCAACGCGGCGCCACCGAAGAAGTGAGCACTTAGAAAGTCTTCGCGTCTTTTCACCTCAACCTTTCCCGCGACTGTACTGCTCTTTCCAAACACCGCTTGCGGCATATCCGACAACGAATGTGACCACCGTTCCTATGGCTACCCACCACGTCCACGGCACTGCGGTGAATTGCCAGAGATAGACCTCGGTCGCGAATCCACAAATCATGCCAGCCATGGCGGAATTCTGAGTTGCGCGGCGGGTGAGGACACCAAGGAGAAACACTCCTAGCAAAGCGCCGTAGGCAATGGAAGCGATTTGCAATCCGACCTCGACGACACGTCCGACGCGACGTAGAGAAAGGACGGCGAGTATGAACAGAACGGCGGCCCACATGACGGTAGATAACCTTGAGAGCCGCATTTTTCGGCCCTCATCAGTCTGCGGACGGAGGCGTGCATAAAAATCCAAGATCGTGCTGGAAGAAAGCGAATTCAAAGCCGCACTAAGATTCGACATCGCTGCTGCGAGAATTGCAGCAATCAGCAAGCCTGAAATTCCATGCGGCATTCGAGTCACGATGAACGTCGGATAAATCCTGTCAGGTTTGCCGAAGTGCGCCGAGGGCATCATGTAGTACGCGAAGAGCATTACGCCGAGCAACAGGAATAGGCCGAACTGAAATAAAATCGCGCCGCCGCTGGAAAGCAATGCCGCAACTGATTGCCGCTGATTACGCGCTGCCAACAGCCTTTGCACGATTAGCTGGTCGGTGCCGTGGCTCGCGGTGGTTAAAAATGCGCCGCCAATCAATCCCGCCCAGAAGGTGTACGGCTTCCAGAACGTCGGGGTGAAATCGAATACCTGTAGTTTTCCGCTGGCTGATGCGATTTGATGAATGTGCGACCATCCACCCGGTACGTAATTAACAATCGTGGCGACCCCTATCAGCGTTCCGCCAACGTAGATCCCGGTTTGTATCACATCCGTCCAGATCACGGCCGCCAAACCACCTTCGAAGGTGTAAATCAGAGTCAGCACAGTGATGATCGCGATGGAAGCAACTTCTCCCGTCCCCAAGGCAATTGAAACTACTATGGAAACCGCGTAAACGCGCACGCCCTCCGACGCAGCTCTGGTCAGGAGAAATAATCCCGAAGTTAACGTGCGCAGGCGTGGTCCAAAACGTCTCTCGATGAGTTCGTAGGCGGTGAACAGTTCTCCACGAAAATAGTGCGGCAGGAGCACGAAACTGATAATGAACCGGCCCACGACGTATCCCATGACGACTTGTAGAAAGGTCAAATTCGTATCGTAGGCCAGTCCCGGAATGCTGATGATAGTCAGCGTGCTGGTCTCGGCGGCGACGATCGAGAGCGCAATTGCCCACCAGGGAATGTCGCGTCCCGCCAGGAAGTAGTCGCGCAGCGTGCGCTGGCGTTTGCGGAAGCGCATGCCGAACAGGGTGATCCCGACCAAATAGACGGCAATGATCGCGAAGTCTAAAACGTTAAGTCCCATGTCGCAGATTCAGCGTAGCCGCGAATCGCCTTGTGTCCGGCTGAATTGAGCAATGAGGTATCTAGAGAGTGATCAGAGCCCTGCTCCGAGTATTGCTATTCCAAAGACAGGCTGGTTTAGCAAAAGGGTTCTCTGGCTCACGCAAGCCACTTACCTCGCGCGCTTCCCGCTCCTAAAATCAACCCGGGGAGGAATTTACATGACGATTCTCGATAGTCAGCGAGGCCGAATAGTAGACATGGGTGGCGGCGGGATGGTGCGAGCGATTGCGCTGGGCATTATCGCGCTGGCGCTGATAATTGTGTTCTTCAACTCCATCACTCGTGTTGGCACCGGCCACGTCGGGGTCCTGACACTGTTCGGCAGGGTCACTGGCGAAACTTTGGCCGAGGGCATGCATGTCATCAATCCGCTCAAAACCAACAATGAATTGTCCATTCAAACCCAGAGCGTAAAAGAATCGGCGAGCGTGCCTTCGAGTGAAGGTTTAATGATGAGCCTTGATACTTCGCTCATCTACCATCTCAATCCCGACCGCGCTGCCGACGTATTCCAGAAGACCGGCTCCGACTACGAAGATAAACTTGTTGAGCCGATGCTCCGGGCCGCCATTCGCGAGGCGACCGCCTCACACACCGCCAACGCACTATACACAGGCGAACGGGAGATGGTGGCCAAGCAAATCCTCGATCAGCTCACCACCCAACTGAACCAGCGCGGCATCACGGTTGAAAATGTTCTTCTGCGCGATATTCAACTTCCCGCCACGCTCAAGGCTTCGATAGAAGCCAAGCAGCAAGCCGAGCAGGAGGCACTGGCCATGAACTTCCGCCTGCAGAAAGAGACGCAGGAAGCGCAGCGAAAACGAATCGAAGCCCAAGGCGTTCGCGATTTTCAGCAGATCGTGGCCCAGGGAATCAGCCCGCAACTGCTGCAGTGGAAGGGAATTGAAGCCACGGAAATACTGGCCAAAAGCGCCAACACTAAGGTGGTGGTTATAGGGAACAGCAAAAACGGCCTGCCGCTGATCTTGGGACAATAGATATTGCGCAGTAAAATCGGACCGCAAGCTTTCAGACAGAAGATTTTCGAGTTGCGCTACCCGGCAACCGCTTCCTTTTCCTCGTCCTCAAGGATGCCGAAGGCGGCATTCATCATCTCCTGGTCAACGGTGCGGTTTGTCGCCGTGGCCTCGGACAGAGGGATAGAGGTAATTTTGTTGGCGCGAAGGGCCGCCATTCTTCCGAATTCGCCGCGGTGCACCATGTCGATCGCGCCGAGTCCGTAACGCGTGGCCAGCACCCGGTCGAAAGCCGTAGGCGAACCGCCGCGCTGTATGTGTCCGAGCACAACCGTACGGGTTTCAAACCCTGTGCGGCGTTCGAGTTCCTGGGCAAGCGTGTTGGCGATCCCGCCAAGTCGCGCATGTCCGAACTCATCTTTTTCGCCACCCTGCAACACCGGGCCGTTCTTTCCGGCGGCGAACTTCGCTCCCTCTGCAACCACCACAATGCTGAAATACCGCCCGCGCTCATGGCGGCGGCGAATCTTGGCGGCGACCGTGTCCACATCAAAAGGCTGCTCCGGGATCAGAATTACATCAGCTCCGCCAGCGATGCCGCTGTAAATAGCGATCCAGCCGGCATCGCGTCCCATGACCTCCACCACCATCACGCGGTTATGCGCTTCGGCAGTGGTGTGAACGCGATCGATGGCTTCGGTCACCACATTGACGGCGGTGTCGAAGCCAAAGGTAAAATCGGTGCCCGCGAGATCGTTATCGATGGTTTTGGGAACGCCGACGACTCTTACGCCTTTGTCAAAAAGCTTGGTGGCAACGGAAAGCGTGTCGTCGCCTCCGATTGCGATCAGCGCATCCGCACCGTGCTTCTTCAACGTCGCGATGCAAGTATCAAGTCCATCGGGCTTCTTTGCGGGATTGGTACGTGAGGTGCGCAGAATCGTTCCGCCGCGTGGCAAAATGCCTGCGACGGCCTGCAAGTCAAGCGGCATACTCTTGTTTTCCATCAATCCGCGCCAGCCCTCGAGAAAGCCGATGAACTGGTCGTCGTAGTGGAAAGTGCCCTTGCGAACGGCAGCCCGAATGACTGCGTTTAAGCCGGGGCAATCGCCGCCGCCCGTCAATATGCCGATCTTCATGGCCTGCTCCTCCGTCGCTGCATAAAGGATATTCCGTTCTCAGGATGAGCGAGTCGCTGGGGAAAAACACTACGGGCGCAATCGCCATGCCACGGAAGGATTAGATTATCATCCAGCCCACCCACGTAAAAGGCGCGGAAGTATCGGAATTTCCAATTTGGATGATCGATGTCGCGGAGTTCACACAGTAAACCCCCAACGAGATCAGTGACGAAAATTTCTAGTAGACTCTTCGCACATGCGCGTTCTGGGAATAGATTGCGGTACGGAATGCACGGGCTACGGAGTGGTCGATCTCGATTGCCATGAAAAACTTGGATGCGTGTCGTTCGGCGGCATCCGGCTTTCCCCGCGTGAGCCTTTGCCGAACCGGCTTTCGTTAGTGTTCGATCGCCTGAGTGCGATGATACAGCAATATCAGCCGGACCGGGTCGCCATCGAAGAGGTCTTCTATTCCGTTAACGCGAAATCCGCGTTGAAGCTGGGGCAGGTCCGGGGCGTGGCAATGCTCGCGGCGTCGTCCCAGAAAGTTCAAATTACCGAATACGCGCCCTTGACCATAAAGGCTTCTGTAGTGGGCTACGGCCGCGCCGAAAAGGAACAGGTGCAGATCATGGTCGCGAGGCTGCTCTGCCTTGATGAAATACCGCAGCCGGCAGACGCGGCCGATGCACTCGCCATCGCCATCTGCGATCTTCACACCCAATCCACGCTGGGCCGCCAGATGGCCACTACAGGCAAATAGTACGGCTAGGTTTTTTCAATCACCACCGACTGCAGCACCACATCTTTGTTGGGACGGTCGTTGCGTCCGCGCGCGACATTTGCAATTTTGTCGACGACGCCCTGGCCTTCGATCACTTCGCCAAAAATCGTGTGTTTGCCGGTGAGCCAGTCAGTGGGAGCGACGGTGATGAAAAACTGCGAGCCGTTCGTGTTTGGGCCCGCGTTGGCCATGGCCAGCTTGCCGGGTTTATCGAACTTGTGTGGCGAGCCTTTGGTCTCGTCTTCAAATTGGTATCCCGGGCCACCAAAGCCGGTACCGGCCGGGTCGCCAGCCTGGATCATAAAATTCGGAATGACACGGTGAAAAATCGTCTTGTCGTAAAGCCGGTCAGAGCTTTTCTTTCCGGTACTCGGGTGCTTCCACTCGCGCTTGCCTTCAGCAAGGTCGGTGAAATTCTGCACCGTCTTCGGCGCATCAGTTTCGAAAAGTCGGCATACGATCATGCCTTCAGAAGTGTTGAGAGTTGCATAAGTGCCGGGCAGGCGTGCCATGAATGAATTCCTTTCCAAAATAGATACTCACAGAGAAGCAAAGAAGGATTATCAAACCTCTCTTATTAAGCGCTTCTCTGCGCTTTATTGCGGTTTCGTAGTTTTCGTTGCGGGTTTCGTCGCAGCTTTATGCCCTGGCGCTGCATGCGTTCCGCCAGCATGGAGAATCGTTATCTTGACGATCTTCACCGGCTCGTTCGGGAGGTCATTTCCATTGCGAGGCATACGCGCAATTTTTTTGACTAATTCCACGCTGGCATCATCGCATTGCCCAAAGATTGTGTAACCGCCGTTCAAGCTGGGATACGCAACCTCAGTGACGAAAAACTGCGAGCCGTTAGTATCTGGCCCGGAATTAGCGTAAGCCAAGCGCCCCGGACGGTCGAACAATAGGTCTGGAGAGGTTTCATTCTTAAATTTGTATCCGGGGTCGCCCGTGCCCGTCCCTATTGGATCTCCGCCTTGAATCATGAACTCCGGGATGACGCGATGGAAGATGGTCCCGCTGTAAAGCGGAACGCCATGCATCTTGCGCCCAGTGGTGGGATTTGTCCAATCCTTGGTGCCACGCGCGAGGCCAATAAAGTTGGCCACGCCGATCGGGGCTTTATCGGGAAAAAGTGTACAGGTCAGCTTGCCGGCTGAGGTCTCAATGATCGCCGTCGGCGGCCCTGCAGTAGCTGCAGGTTTCTTCGGCGCAGCCTTTGCCGCGGGTTTGGACGTCTGCGATACGAGTTGCAGGGAAGAAAAAACGATCAAAAGAGTAAGCAGTTTGCGCATTGTTGCTCCTGGCGTGAAAAACAGAAATAGCATTGTACGACAGGGAGGGCTTTCCACTACAGAGGGCACATATGAACACAGAATGAGGGGCGCTGGGGGTAGCGATTCTTAAAGCTTGGGCGAAACCAAAGCAGCGGTCGCGAGCTGAATGCAGGTATCGAGTCCCTGGTCGGTATCGATCACCGTCTTCGGAAGCGTGATCTCCTCGAAACGAGCTTTGACCTGAAGATACAAATCGAAACCGCGATTCGCCGCCAGATGACTGGAATCGTTGCCCAGCCGCTGACGCGCAGTGTCTTTGCTGCAAGTGCATTCCAGAATCCGCCAGGGCTGGCCGATGGCCTCGGCAAAGCCGGTTGCTCGTTTGAGCTGATAAGTTCGAGAAAAGGTTCGCCCGTCGAGAAATATGAGCCGCGACGGGTCTTTGCGAAAAATATATCCGGCAACCTTGAGCATGACTGCCATGCAGAAGTCGTCTTGTGGCGTGGAATACTCGACGTCCGCGGGCGAGAAAAGCGACGCCCGGACTTGGTCTTTATCGATCACGGTACCGCCGATCTCCGCAGCCAGCGCGCGGCTCAGCGTGCTCTTGCCGGTACCGGGAAGGCCCGCCATCAGAATCAGCATGGGATGAGAATAGCGTAGGAACCAGCGCTCAAAAGAAAAAAGCCCCCGCGACACTCTTTTGAGTGCCGCAGAAGCGCTGATAATCAAATAGTGAACGTTATTGCGTTGGGCCGGAAACTTGTAAGCCAACCATGGTGATCTCAGAAAGAGTTCTGTTCACGTCTTGCTGTTCGGCCAGCATGCGGTTCGCGCGCCATTCGTCGTAGGCGCCGGCAACCATAATGTGGAAGCACCACTGCCGGCGTTCCTCTTCAGGCTCAACCAATCCCATCTCCTTCAGCGGACGGAGATACTCCTCCATCCATTTAACCTGCGGCTTGGTCATGCCTCGACGCTGGAGATCGACTGTGAGTCCCGCAAGGTGCGATGAAGCGGTTTCACCCTTTTCCGGAGCGGCGTTGCGATTGTGGCGGCGCAGCTTCTTCTGAACAAGAACGGTACGGACCGCCGAGTTGACTTGAATCTGCTGATGAAATTCTTTGTAGTACGCCTCGCTTAAATCTTGGAGAAAGGCGAGCGTCCACTCGCGGCAATAGCGACGTGAAGGATCCAGCGAGGGTTGAATGCGCAGCGTCTCGCCGGGAACGATGGGAACC
>Ga0102924_1005815_pt1 | contig 11760 bp, 12 predicted proteins | sample PaiPotPPM11metaG_FD_80116 | JGI IMG/M metagenome (GOLD analysis project Ga0102924, IMG submission 80116) | Iron sulfur acid spring bacterial and archeal communities from Banff, Canada, to study Microbial Dark Matter (Phase II) - Paint Pots PPM... ...
ACAACTAAATCGCGTGCAAGGATCTCTAAACGTTTAACTAACAGACTATTGACTATTTCTCCCTTTTCATTGAAGTCTTCCTCTCCATTTATGGAAACACCATAAGGGAGACTCCATCCGTAACATTGACGTACAGCTGTACGCATTTGATCCATCACCGTTAGACCCTTTTCATGAGAACTGCAAATATATCCGAAAGTCTTGCCTGCAAATTCTTCCCAATAGAAATCTAAGAAATTCTTCATAGCCCCGGACATAGAACCGTGATAGTCTGGAGATGCAAGCACAAATGCATCTGCCCAATTGAGATCTTCTATCACTTTTTCCATCTGTTCATGATGCTCATTTGATATATCAGGATTAAACATGGGCATTCTTATACTTCGTAGGTCAAGTAAACGTGTTTTGGCTTCATGTTTCCCTGCGGCATCAAGTACCCTTTTTAATGCTCTAGTACCATACGAACCTTCACGCATACTACTGGCAACACCTAAAATTTTAATTGTCATATTTGATTCTTGTGTCAGACTGTTTCTTTAGGATTTGGAATCACTTTAATTATTGCTGGCATGTCGTGAGTTCCTAATCCAATATCTAACCCAGCCAGATTTTGGATAAATATGATGGGTAAAATGCATGTCCTCAAGCAACTAACCCCTTTCTTACCTCGATAGGAGGGGGGACAAGTCAGCGAGTCTTTCACCATAATAGTCCGACTAAATGTAGATGAAATTAGACCAAAATAACAATCTTGCCGCTGTGATTCTTCTATCACTAAACACGGGATAAAACATTCAACTAATCATGTAGACGTACTAATGAGTATATCTATGTATACGTCGTGGGTCAGTAAATGGCCTTATAAAATAATGTTCGCAGCTCTAGCTAGCTGATCTGGCACCAGATCTGGATTTTGTTTTGGTTGTAATCCTGGGTACTTTCCACCGGCTAGCGCATGTTCCTAATTCTTTAAATATTACTCTTAGTTCTTTTGCTCGAAGTGTTAAGCGATATTCAACCTTTGGTGGAATTTCTGGGTAAATCTTTTTAGAAACAAGGCCTTCACGTCCAAGCTCCGACAACCTATCAGCCAAAACAGTACTGCTTATCCCTGGCAATAGTGTTTTAAATTCATTGAACCGTATTACCTCTTTTGTGCAGAGGTTCTTTAATATTAGCATAGCCCATCTTCTTCCTAATACCTCCCAAACATTGGCAATTTCACCAGCTGTTTCATCTTCCGTTTCTGTTGCAACTGAGTGCTGATTTACCATCAGGCCTTGGAATAGTGCTAAGTAATATTGAACTACTTCGCTTACATGGTAAAGGAGATTTCTTCAACTGTTAAACGGGGGAGTGTATCTTAGAAGGATGCCTTCTTAGAAAGGATGGGAAAACAATGGCAAGCGATGGTACCTCGGCTAATCAAAAATTCCAAGAAAAGTTGGCAAAAATATTGAGTGAAATACCTCAAAAACGGAAGTAGGGAAAAAAAGTTCAGTCAAAACCACTAACTTTACCGGGATTGAAAATTATTGCTCTGCTTTATCGAAGTCTGTCTAACTGAAAAGTATGCTGCCAATTAGTTAAAAAATGACTCGGTTGTATTAATATTACCAACTAAGTAAGATGAAACTACTATTCTTAAATATATGCAAATTATTATGATCTGACATGGTTCAAACTGACTTTGTTGAAGTTGCAAAAATAAGTGAAATCCCTTCAGGTAAAATGAAGCATACTGTAGTCAATGGAAAAGAGATAATGATTGCAAACGTAAATGGTAAGTTTTATGCGCTAACTGACAGATGTGGTCATATGAATGCCCTACTTTCAATGGGCAATTTGACAGATATCACTGTGACGTGCCCTTTCCATGGTGCGAGGTTTGATGTCACGACGGGAAAGAAGCTTACGGAACCAATTTTAGCTCCGCCCCAAGGGATGGAACCATTACCAACTAATTGGCAAAAATTCTTCGAAAATGTGGGACAACTTATGTCTCACATCAAGACCTATGATCAAACAACTTATGAAACTAGAATCGATGGAGATAGTATCAAAATCAAGGTTTAGCAAACAAGTAGGTTGAGTACAAATGGGACAGGAGAGACCGAGAAGCTTGAGAGAGGGTATCAATCCAACTGCAAAACCGACCGGTACAGGTTGCTTCGACTGCTTGGCAACGGGCGGGTGATGACTACACCTCCGCAGGTGCGCCGGCTGTGGTCGAATCGGCTGCTGCGATCACTCGCCAAACCAACATGCCTCAAAGCACAACGCGAGCACCGGCCATCCTATTATCAAGAGCTTCGAGCATGGGGAGAATTGGTCCTACGATTACCGCACAGGAGATTCCTTTGCCGGGCCTAAGCTACCAGCTCCCCACGCCCACCCTTTGGACCACCCCGTGCCTGGACCAGCTGGACGGGTGCCCGTAGAATGGCAATTGCTCCTCCACGAATAAAGTGCGAGTTGCATCCAAGCGGGGCTTGAGTATGATGTTATTTATGGCCTTCAGATGATGGTTAATGCCATAGCGATTATGACAAGATCCCAAACCAATTGTGTACTGAAGGCGCTGGACTACCAGAAAGACAAACATCCAAGAGGCAAAATCGTCTTAGTGGTGTCAAAGAGATAAGCACAATTCAAACCTTCACAACAATATTGGCAGCAGCACAACAATACAATTAAACCATATTGAAATGTATGGGTAATGGTGACTATATTTGAAAAATCGGCCAAGCTTGGTAGATGCAGCATTTATTGCAATAGCCCTTCTCATTCTCCTTGATTTGACATCTTCTTCATTAAGACTAGCATAAGAGCAATAGATACCACTGAAATAAAAAAAGCTGTAATGAATATCATATTATATGATTGCAAAGACGGAAACGAAAGGCTTGAACCTATTATCGATATCTGATTTGACTGCATATATATACCTGCGATTGCTGGCCCTATAGCCATCCCAACAAAGAAAAGCATAGCAGTCATGCCCAAAGATATTCCGATAGAATCTTTTGGAGTATATTCTAAGAGTATATTCCAATTACCGATTCTCGTTAACGTCAAACCAATTGCTATTACCGCAAGGTTTGCAGATATCAACAGTTCTGATGAATGAAATAAAAATAAGCTAAAAAATCCAAAAGCGGTAATTATAGTTCCAACTAAACTCGGTTTTACGTTTCCAAATTTGGAAATTATAATACCGGCAGACACAGATACTACAAGAATTATTATTGTAAAAGGAATTTGAACATTTGCTGCACTTATCGCATTTCCACCAAAACCTAATGGCATAGGAGTCCTAACAAGGACAGATATGCTTTGATACACCATAAACATTGTAATACCTAAAATCATCAAACTAATGTTATTTAAGAGAATTATTCTATTTGCTAGGAGATTGAGATCGATTAATGGAGAGTCCGGTACAGCCATCGATGAAGACGATGAAGGTGATGAGGAGGTTGGTATTTTTCTTGCTGCTTTTACCTTTGCAGATATCTTTCTTTCCACGATTATAAATAACGTTAGGGAAACGATCGATACTATTGAGAGAATGACTGTTGGCATAAAATCTGACATTGTCAACGAATGAATATTTTCCAAATATGAAAGTGCCATCAGAAATGAAATTATAGTAACAGATAATGTTATCGCTCCTTTGATGTCTATTTTCTGTAACAAATTATTGCTATTTTTGTCATCATGCATAGACAAATCAGCTGCACTATTATGATGATGATGAAAATACTCCTGTTCATTTCCAATTTTTGTAAATACGCAGCAATATTCTGTCCCTAGTTTTGACTTTTGTACCTTGGATTGTTGTTGTGGTTGTTGTTGCAGTTGCTGCTGTTTCTTCTCCTCCTCTTCCTTAATATGGATAAATTTGCGTACTATTAGGATTAGCATTATGGCTGCAGGCACCATAGATAAAAGTGCAAAGTGCCATCCATAATGGTAAATTATTGTTCCTCCTAAAGCTAAACCTATTGCTGAGCCAGCCGTAAATACCCCTGTAAATATTCCCTGAGCAATCGAAAGTTTTTCTTTAGGAAATTGTAACTTTAGCATTCCAAAAGCTATTGGAAACATAGATATTCCAATGCCTTGAAGTATTCTTGCAAATATCATGAACGAAATATTACTTGCAAAACCACCTAGCGCAACTCCTATGGTATAAATACACATTATTATAAGTACAATCTTTTTCTTTCCATAGATATCAGATAGCTTACCTGCAATAGGAGTCATGACTGCGCCTGATATCAAAAACGCGGCTAGTATCCATGACGAGGTAGTGTAAGTTATTCCAAACTCTTTGATAAAATCAGGAATGGCTGGTATTATTACAGTTTCACCATACATTGGAATCAGACCAACAGAACTTATAACCAAAAGTGTTATCCAGGCTGAACGGGAAATGGCTGGAGAAGATGATGGCGCCGTTGTGGGGTTGTGTCGATTATTAGAACTCATTGAAGCTCTGGCCCCTTTTGCATTAGTCCTGAACATATCTTATATGTTTGCTTATCTGATTGTCTTTGTTGCATCAAAATTCATTCCTCCTCTTTTGATTAGGATAGTTGTTCATAAGTACCAAAGTATAGTTAATATATAAAGGATATTATATCAGTCTAGTAGTATTTGTCTACTGCGTTAGTAATTATTATCTGCTCAGCTGGTTATTCCGTTATCAGGTACTATGGTAAATGGATTGTATTATATCGGTATGAATACTAATGATAAAATGTCGCAAGTAGAAATCATTAAGGCAATTTTTCAACACTACTTTGAAGCAAACATAGCTTGGAGACTAAAAAGATATGACACACTATTCTTAATAGGTAACAATTATGAAAATTAATCCTTTCTTCGGCACAAAATTAATTTTGTCCAATACGAATCTAGCTTTAAAGAACATCAAATCATGATAATACCGGAGTTTCACTATTCTACTTAGGTGCTCTGGTCAAGATAGCAACATTGAACAAAAATAGTGTCATGATAGGTGATAGACTATTCTACCTTTGTTGTTTCTTTTCGTTCTAGGCCCGCTGCCCTTAACCAAGGATCCCAGAATGCTTTGAGCCAATGCTCATTAGCTTTGATTGCATTTTCATAAAACCCTCTGCTCGCTTCGATCCAATTTATCAAATAGTTTTGCCAAAAGCCTATCGGATTTAGAAACGGGTTAGAGACATAACCTTTTTGTTCTCTCTCTGAAGCCATGACGTTATTTATGTTAGAATAGTAGTTAAAGTTGATGACCTCAGTATGCAGAATTTATGTCAGATGATAAAGTTCTCATTCCAGTATACTGAAATATTCGGTTGATGTTACAGATAGTATGGGGTAGACCACGCCTAAGTTTCAGAAATACTTCTAGATAAATAATATCATCGGTCGCTATTGAGCTTGGTTATTAAATGTGGTCTGACTTCAGGTAGGTCTTCTAGCCGTAACTCATCTGCATTCTGAGAAATGCTTTTTATACTGTACCGTTTCGTGCCTTGTTTATAACGAGGAGATCTCCCTGTAAGACAGGGAGGTAGGATAGAATTAGTAGTGCGGTACCGTACCGTAACAAGCAATTCTATATACTAGTTAATAATAATCAGGTTGGATGTACAGATGCTTGTAACTGCATCATATGCAATCGCCTCACTAGTTGAAGAGACTCACATGAAAGAAGATAATGTAATTCCTAAAGTAAATGACCCAAGAATTTGTCGAATTGTGACACAGACCTTGAAAGAGGCAATTGGAAACTATATACCCAAACCGCTCAAGGAAGGTACCAAAACTAGACAATTAAATGAGCAACATGCTGGTAAGAAGGGTTGAGTATGTCCAGGTATCTTCACAACCGTAGTAAAACAGCAAAACTAATCAGGAAATATTGTCATGTCCTCTAATCAAATTGAAAACGTTTTGGTACTTCAAGGTGGAGGCTCATTAGGGGCATTTGCATGTGGAGTCTTCAAAGCCCTTGCAAATAAGAACATAAAAGTAGATATTGTAGCGGGTACATCTATTGGTGGCATAAACGCTGCTATAATAGCTGGCAGTGTAGATAAAGAGCATCCAGAACGCACGCTAGAAGAGTTTTGGTTAGAACTTGCAGAGAATTCTGTAAATTTGACTCATCCCATACTGGAGTGGCTATATGACAAATCTAGAGTGGGCCTTGTTAGAGCAGCGGAGAATCATTTACCTACTACAGACGAAGTTAATTCACTATCGAGCACGTTCAGCTCTATACTTTATGGCAATGATAAGTTCTTCGTTCCTAGATGGAGAGCTGACTATGCATTAAAAGACCCTCAATACTTTAACCCATCAAAGTGGACATACATATATGACCATTCTCCTTTAGTCAAGACTTTAGAAAAATATATTGATTATAATAAACTTCAACCTAATGGTAATCCTCACGCACGTCTAATAATGACTGCAGTCAATATCTTAACATCAGAACCGTTAACTTTTGATAGTTCTAGGCAGAAAATAACTCCTAAGCATATACTTGCAACTTCTGGCTACCCGTTAGATAATTTTCCTTGGGTTGAACTAGAAGAAGGTGTATATGCTTGGGATGGCGCTCTACTAAGCAACACGCCTTTTAGCGAAGTTTTAGATGCCTCACCTGTGATTGACAAAAGACTTTTCCTTGTTGAATACTATCCTAGGAGAGTTGATAAGCTACCAGACAACTTGGCTGAAGTCTATCATAGAGCTAGAGATATCATGTTTTCCGATAAATCTCAATATCAAATAAAGATGGCTAAAGTAATAACACGATACCTGAAATATATAGAGGAGCTCTATCAGATAATCGACAAAAATATTGACCCAGCTAAAATAGATAAGAAACAACTTGAAAAGATTCGTCATACTTTCACTAAAATGAAACGTGAACGTGGTGCAGAAATAAGGGATATAATTCACGTAACTAGGGATGAGCCTTTCCCACACTTCTACGAGAACACGGACTTTTCGGTAGAAACTATAAGGAATTCGATCAAGAATGGTGAATCAAAGACGAATCAAATATTAGAAAAAACGTCATTAATTAGTAAGGTCTGATTTAAATGTTCATTGATAGATTGTAGCATAATTTCGAATTTATCTCCTCTTTTGTGGTTTTAGCTTTTGTTGTATCGATTCTTCCACTTTTTCTGATAAGGTGTTAGCATTTGGGAGGAGCACTCAACCTTAATACTATCGCCTTTAGATTGTAGCTTAATTCAGAAATAAATCACTTGAGTACGACTTTCGATATCACATAAGGTAAGAAGTATCGAGTATGCTTTGCAATTAGAATTGCGTAAATAGTAGATGTCATTAAATCCATTACAAATGAAAGCTGCAAGAATTGTTAAAGTAAACGAACCTCTACAAGTACAAGAACTTCAAACACCAAAGCCTAAAGGTTCACAGGTTCTAATTAAAATTCAATCCTCAGGTGTATGTCATAGCGATGTCCACGTCTGGGAAGGCTACTATGAAGGTATAGACGGCCAACCATTAAAAACTGCAGATAGGGGTGTAAAATATCCTCTTACTCCAGGGCATGAGATTGCAGGTATCGTAGATGGTTTGGGCGAACAAACCGAAGGATTTAGCAAAAACGAAAAAGTCCTTGTATATCCTTGGATAGGTGAAGGACAATGTCCTGCATGTAGAATTGGGGAAGAAAATCTATGTGATAAACCTAGATCTTTAGGTATCTATACTGACGGAGGTTATGCAGAATATGTATTGGTACCAAGCTACAAGTACCTTGTGAAAATAGGGGACGATATGGATACAGATACAAGTGCACCTTTATCATGTGCTGGACTTACAGCATATGGCGCAGTAAAAAATGCCAATCTAAAGCCAGATGATAATGTTGTCATTGTTGGTACAGGAGGTTTGGGCTTGATGGCCATACAACTTGCCAAAGCAGTTACAGGGGCCAAGATATTTGCAATGGATTTAGATGATAAGAAATTAGATGTCGCAAAAAAGAATGGTGCTGATAATACTATAAATTCAAAAAAAGAGGATCCTGTAAAAGCCATCATGGAGTTGACTGACAAATTGGGTGCAGATGCAGTAATTGACTTTGTCAATGCTTCTAAAACTGTCGAAACTGATATGCAATTTCTTAGAAGAAGAGCAAGGCTTGTGCTTGTAGGTCTCTTCGGAGGAGAATTAAAACTAGCTTTAGTTACCATGCCAACAAGAGCATACAGATTAATCGGATCATATACCGGAACTCTAAGTGACATGATAGAGTTGGTTTCGCTTGCAAGAAGAGGAATAATCAAACCAGTTGTTTCAAATCGATTCAAACTTGATCAAGCCACAGATGCATTGACAATGCTAAAAGAAGGCAAGATTCTTGGTCGAGATGTAATAAATCCATGACAGCAGCTAGTTCTACGAAAGCAAGAGAATTAAAGACAATAAATCCTGCAACAGAAGAAGTCATAAATACATACGAGATAATGACTAAAGAACAGATAAATGAAAAAGTAAAGAAAGCTCAGAATGCATTTAGTGATTGGAAAAAAGATATACAGAAAAGAGTTGATCATATTCATGATTTTGCTCTGGAACTAAGAAAGAACAAGGAAGGGCTTGCAAGGACAGTCACAAATGAAATGGGAAAGGTGATAAAAGAAGCCAGATCTGAGGTAGAAAAATGTGCATGGGTAATGGATTATTTTGCTGATAACGGGAAAGTGTTTACAACTGATGAGGTAGTGAATACAGATGCTAGAAGGAGTTTTGTAACATTTGAACCATTGGGTGTAATCGGAAGTATAATGCCATGGAATTTTCCTTATTGGCAAGCATTAAGATTTGCAGCTCCTTCGTTGATGGCTGGGAATACAATAGTACTAAAACCAGCAAGCGCGACTATGCAGTGTGGAATTGAAATTGAAAAGACCTTTGAGAAATCTGGATTGGCAGATGGAGTTTTTCAAACATTAGTTGGTGATTCTAGCATTGCAGACATACTCATCGATTCAGAAGATGTTAACGCTATAACATTTACCAGAAGTGTTCCGGTCGGAGGTAAAGTAGCTCAAAGAGCAACATCACAAATAAAGAAATGTGTTCTTGAACTAGGAGGCAGCGATCCATTCATAGTATGTGAAGATGCTAATGTTGAAAAAGCGTCAAACGGTGCTGTCAAAGGCAGATTCATTAATTGTGGTCAGAGTTGTATAGCATCAAAGCGATTTATCGTGGTAAAGAAGATTGCAAACGAATTCATAGAAAAGTTTGTTCAGGGAGCTGAAAAACTTAAGGTAGGTGATCCTTTATCAGATGATACAGACTTGGGACCGCTTGTAAATGCTAGCGGTTTGAAGACTATAGATTCTCAGGTTAAAGACTCGGTTAAAGAGGGTGCCGAATTGTTGACAGGAGGAGAACAGATAAAGAGTAAAGGATATTCCTATAAACCCACAATTCTGAAAAATGTCTCTCCAAATATGCGAGTAGCACAAGAAGAAGTATTCGGTCCGGTTGCACCGATAATTGTTGCCGAAAGCGAGATAGAGGCTCTAAGACTTGCAAACGACTCTCAATATGGTCTCGGAGCAAGCATATAGACTGAAGACCTTGACAAAGCAGAGAAATTGTCAAGAATGGTTCGGTCTGGAATAGTGACTGTGAATAACGTTGTGATTTCTGATCCAAGAGTGCCTTTTGGTGGAGTTAAAAAGAGTGGATTTGGAAGAGAACTATCAAGATATGGTATGCTAGAGTTTGTCAATATCAAGTCGGTTAGATTCTATGACCAGCTTGTTCACCAGCACCATGTAGAATAATACTAACAAACAAACAAAATGGACACCAAACAATGATCTGAGGTGTGTCGAGAGACAATACAGAAAAACCTGCAAACCCTTCAATTTCTCCTGCACATGTAGTAATTTTGGGTAGTGGTTTCGCGGGCAATGAAGTCTTAAAAAAAGCTCCCAGAAGGGATTCGATACTAATAGCAGCATTGAAATTACTTTGAAAAGCAGAGATAATCTTATTCTCTTTACTCCAATGCTTCCTGAAGTAGCATCTGGCATGGTCGAAACAAGAAACATAGTAACACCAGTTAGATCATTTTGTAAAAAAGCCAAGGTCTACCAAGCCAATATAGAATCAATAGATCTTATTAGTGAGAAGCTCACTTTGACTCATGCAATTGGCAGACGGTCTCAGTCAAATGATTGGCGTGAACATATCTTGAATATGATTACCTTGTTACCGCAGTAGGAAGTGAGAACAATTTCTTTAAGACGGTGACTACTCTTTCCATGGACTTGTGCATTTTTGTCTTTTGTTTGCGCGATTTTTGTGTTTAATTCTTTGATCGAGCTCTATTAATTCATCCATATAGAATTGAATGCCTGATCTTTATCGATATATCTGTTGAAGGACCTCAAGGAGGGCGGCTGACATTTCATGATATTTTTATGACATCCGCGGAGAGATGCTGATCACTAATGTCCTGTTGTAAGGACAACGCGAAATCGTGCCTTGCCGCTCATCATTAAATCGAACGCCTCTGTTGCGCTTTCCAGCGGAAAGACTTCGTTCATAGATCGAACACCAGAAGATACACTAAAAGAGAGCGTATCTTCTGAATCAATAGAAGATCCAGCGAGCCAGCCCACTACTGATCTATGTCCAAAGAGGAAAAAATTCGGAGACACTTCAAGCGGTTCATCAGACGCGCCAATTATTATTCGCTTTCCGTTGACAGCCAGACCACCCAATACTGTACTCAAGGCCTTTCCGCCTGGGCCCGTTCCAAGAATGATCTTGGCATCTCCGAGCTCCTTATGGTATTAGACATAGGAATCTCAGACACGTTGAGTATAGCACAGACAATAGGCATTATTGGCACATTGCTCATAGCGCTTTTTTTCTCAAGGAGAGAAATAAGAGAGCTTTCGGTCGACACAGAAACAAAAGTCCTCGGTGATTTGGATGAAAAAGTACATAGGCTAGAGGAACATCTGTGGGAACGTCCAGAGCTAGCAATAGTAGTCAATAATGTACGATCGCTGTCGCGTGAAGCTGTGTACGCATATGATGTTCTCAATGTATTCTCTCATGCGTATGATATGCATGAAAGAAAGGTCCTTAATGATAATGAATGGTTTGGCTGGGTTCAATGGATGCGCACCTGCTTTAGACTAGGAACAATAAAAGAACACTGGAAGCAAATACAACAAAATCAATGGTATGACCCCACTTTTGAAGATTTCATAAACAAGCAAGTAATCGCATATATTGAACGAGAAATTAGATAAAAGCACCAATTTCTAATTTCTTATCTCTGGTTTATGGATGATTCCATGCCAATCGCTGCTTGATAGAAAACGATATCTTTACAGCTAGGGAGTAGTATATAGAATACCAGTATGAGGCGTACGACTGCCGCTGTCGATAAAACAGACAAAATTGATATCACTCTCCCAAGATCACTATTGCAAAAAATCGAGAGTCGGTGGGGATATACCAAGGAGTACGTACATTCGTAGAGCAACTTCAGAATTATCTCAAACAAGGAAAGACAGGGTGAATGACGGCTCCTGACGTTCTGCCTCTCGTTAGTCAACAATCACATTTGAGATGAAGTAGTTACAGAATGTTATCGAGTAAGAGCTGTCCTTACCATGCTTATAAAATCATCAAGTGCAACTGGCTTTTTTATAATATCATTTGTGGTTTTTACAT
>Ga0102924_1005818_pt1 | contig 11758 bp, 8 predicted proteins | sample PaiPotPPM11metaG_FD_80116 | JGI IMG/M metagenome (GOLD analysis project Ga0102924, IMG submission 80116) | Iron sulfur acid spring bacterial and archeal communities from Banff, Canada, to study Microbial Dark Matter (Phase II) - Paint Pots PPM... ...
ACCTTCCTCACCGTGGAAGAAAAGTTCCCCTCGGTTAGAAAACAGTTTGCGGGCGAGAACCGGATAGTTTCATTTTGCTGAATCTCCGAAACTAATGACGGCCCTTGAAGAGAATTTCCTTGTGAAGGAGAAGAACATGATTCCCACGCGCGTAATAGCTATTCCAACCGAGGTCGCAGAGTCCGTCCGAGCAACGCAGAAAGATCCGCACTACAATTTCCCCGCTTACACCGCCGTTGCAAAGGAAGGCGCGCCCTGCCGCCACTGCTTAAAAATAATTCCGGCGGGCGAACAGGCCACGCTCTTCACCTACGACGCATTCGAAGCCCTCGAAAAGTTTCCGCTTCCCGGACCTGTTTACATACATGCGAAATCCTGCGCACGTTATCCCGAATACGCAGGTTTTCCCGCTGAGCTGAAGAGTAGCCCGCGAACGCTGAATGCCTATGCCCAAGGCCGTCGGCTTCTGGCGCAAGAATATGTGGAAAATGGGACCGTAGATTCCGCCGTCGAAAAGCTTTTCGCGCGCCGGGACGTCGATTACATCCATGTACGCAGCACCACCGCAGGCTGCTACACGTTTCGAATCGAGCGCCGCGTTCATTCACAAAAACCCGCCGCCACAATCACAAAATAATGCGTCTTGCCGCACGGTCAGGCGTACAATGTCGCTGAAATTATCTAGCGGAGGATCATGACTGCCGACCTTGTGGAAGTTTCCTGGGATACCGAAAAATCAAAGTGGCTCATTCGCATTACCGAGGGCGAAGAAGTCATCCGGCGCCATTTCGATCTGCCGCGCAACGCTGACGAGCAGTCCTTGCGCACCACGGCTCAGAAGACCGTTCAGGACGAAGGCTACGAGTTCGATTCCACGAAATTAACCATCAAGCGTTAGCACGAACAGTTATCTGGCTTCGCTGGCCATTATTCCGTCTCTATCGGCTCGAATTTAGGATTCGAGACCCCCAGAATTGCCCAGGCCTCCTTTTGTGCGCGAACGACATGCAGGTTCGGCCGCGTATGCTGCCCCTGCAGCTCAAACATTCGCGCCATGCCGAATATCTTGGGAGAAGAAGCAATAATGCACCGTGGGCGCGAAGAATCCGAAAGCGCCGGCGGCATGTTTGCCAGCTCGCGAATCGTGTCGGGCGAAACTTCCAAGGAACTAACTGCTGACATATCCAAAACACCCGCTCGAGCATTTGTCAGCTCCACGTACTTTCCAACGGCTCGATAATATTCCTTCAGATCCGCGTCGGTTATCTTTCCCTCAAACCGGCATCGAAGAATGCGGTTCGCCGAATCGAGCTCGAAGTGATAAGGCATGTCATTCCACAAATGTGCCGCGTGTCTCAAAAGGTGTAATTAATATTTTACGGTTTCGTCTTTCGACCAGTTCCGCCCAGAGTTTAACGCCAGCCGTTCTCCGTGGCAATAAAGCGAATGGTGGGCCTGGGGAGAGTCGAACTCCCGACACACGGTTTAGGAAACCGTTGCTCTATCCATCTGAGCTACAGGCCCGCGACCATTGCAAAGATTCTAACCGGATTCTCCTTGTCCACCCAAACCGAAGATTGCTCCGCAGTTCTACTCATCCGATATTCCAGGTAGCTCTCGCGTGTCGCCGCCTACGCGTGCCCGCCTCGTTCGACGATCAGCCGCATCGCAGTCTCCGTAATTGAGGATAGAAGCTCTCCGTAATTTAAGAAAAAAATCGCATTGCAAATTGCCTGATCCATTTTCGTTTTTTTCTGGCCCTTCAACTAACTAACCACGCTCTCGCGCGTCTGTTTCCCTCGCAGGGAGTGTGTCGAACATGAATCTACGCCAAGGCACTATCGGTGTGTTTGCAAGTGTGGGCACTCTATTACTCTTGGTACTGCCAATCGCCAGAGCTCAGCAGTTTCAACCCTCTAGTGCGAGGTCTCAAAAATCTTCTGCAAGCGATCAAGCGGCCACGATGCAACCTACGCCGCGTATCACGCAAGCAATTGACGATAGCGCCGTAATTCCTGTTCCGCACACCACTCATCCGCTAGCCACGCCAACGAATGATCGCGGCCGAACCGACGCCAGCCTCCCCATGAATCGGATCGTACTCCTGCTAAAGCCAAGCGATCAGCAACAAGCCACTTTGAAGAAACTGCTCGATAGCCAGCAGGATCCGGAGTCCCCGAACTATCACCAATGGTTGGAACCGGAGCAATACGCGGCGCAATTCGGGCCGCATCAGACGGACCTAGAAGAAATCACCTCTTGGCTCGGCCAGCACGGTTTCACCGTCAATTCAATCGCCCATGGCCAGCAGTGGATCGAATTTTCGGGAAATGTGGGGCAAGTCGAAACGACGTTTCACACCGAGATTCACAACTTCGTGGTGAATGGCGAGTCGCACGTGGCGAATGCGATGGACATTTCGCTTCCGCAGGCTCTGACGCCGGTTGTCCGCGGCGTTCTTTCACTCCACGATTTTAAACCGAAATATCTGCACGACAGGATGTTTCAGGTTCACAGGGATCCGGCTACCGGTAAATTAGTTCCGGTGAAGTCCGGAATTACTACGGAATTCACACCCCAGGGCGTGCTGGATCCGGGCCATTTCCTTGTTCCTGGTGATTGGTCGAGAATTTACAATACCCAGCCGTTGCTCGAGCAAAATATCGACGGTTCCGGGATTTCGATCGCGGTTGTAGGGTCGGATTCAGATTTGGAGCTGTCAGACATTCGAGCCTTCCGCCAAATATTCCAGCTGCCAGCGAAAGATCCGATCTTCGACATTAATGGAGTCGACCCAGGTCTTTTCTACCTCAGTTCTCCGGAGGTAGAGGGTTCCTTGGATGTCGAATGGTCCGGAGCTGTAGCGCCGGGTGCCACCATACGATTTGTGACTTCGGCCTCGACCGCGTCGACTTTTGGCGCTCTTTTTTCGATTTCCTACATCATCGACAATCGATTGGCTCCGATTATGAGCGCAAGCATTGGTGCATGCGAGGCTTTCCTCGGTCCAGGAGGCAACGCTTTCTTAAACTCGGCGTATCAGCAAGCGGCTGCCGAAGGGATTACCGTATTTGTCGCTTCTGGCGATAACGGGGCTGCTGGCTGCGATCCTCAAGTGGGAGGACCCGCAATCAATGGCCAGAATGTGAGCGGTTTTGCTTCAACGCCCTATAACGTTGCTGTGGGTGGAACCGAGTTTGCAGAAAACGGTCAAGACGCAAATTATTGGATGGCCGGCAATCGTCCTGATTTCTCTTCGGCAATTGGCTATATCCCGGAAGCGGTATGGAATGAATCGTGCGATCCCACCGTGGACCCAAACGGTTGTGGCGATGGCTATTACCATTTGTCATCCAGCAGCGGTGGTCCCAGCAGCTGCATTCAATCGGTCATACAAGGCCAGTTTATTATCTGCGAAGGAGGATATCCCAAACCGTCCTGGCAATTTGGTCAGGGCGTTCCTGTGGACGCTGCACGCGATCTCCCCGACATTGCACTTGCTTCTGCTGGCGGACACGATGGCTATTTGATGTGCGTCGAGGGTACTTGTCAGACATCTACTTCGAATGGCCAGACGGTGCTGGAAAACGCTTTTATTGTGGGTGGCACTTCCGCCGCATCGCCGGCTATGGCTGGCTTGATGGCTCTAATCGAGCAGAAATATGGAGCCTATCAAGGCTTGATCAATTACAACCTGTATAAGCTTGCCGCTGCAGATAAGCTTTCCGCTTGCAATTCGAGCCACCTGCTAAACCCCAAAAACTCAAACAGCTGCAATTTCTTTGATACCACGGTCGGAAACAATAACGTTCCGGGCCAAACCGGGTTCAACGCGGGCCCAGGATACGACATGGCAACCGGTCTAGGTTCGGTGAATGCCGAGAACTTGCTGAATAACTGGGGCACGATCTCCAAAGCGCACACCACTACTAAACTCTCGGCCAATCCAACACCAATAGTTGTGCAACACGGGCAACCGATTCCCGTGAATGTAGTAGTGAAACCGACTTCGGGAACGGGCGCGCCATCAGGTGATTTTTCGATCAATTCAAGTCTCGGCTCGATTTTTGGAGGGACACTCACCAACGGTAGTTTTGCAGGGAACATCACCGGCTTGCCGGGCGGAACTTATAGTGTTCAGGCGTACTACGAGGGCGATGCTATGTTTTCGGGCAGCAACTCGGGTTCTCTGCCCGTAAGTATTTCTCCCGAAGCATCCGTAGTAAATGTCCAACCTATTTTTGTACCCCAGCTGGCGGCTCGTGTCGATGCTCCACCGAATAATTCCAGTGCTGAAATGGCGTATGGTGACGGATTTTATGTGCAGGTTGAGGTGCAGGGAAAATCGGGGGTCGGTTCTGCCTCGGGAAATCTAACAGTCCAGTTGGATAATCAAGCCCCGTTTGGTCCTTTTCTTCTCACTGCGTCAGGGACTGGTTTTATCGAGGTGGATGGCCTCAACTATTCCGGCTACAACGATATAGCCAAGACAGGGCTTTCACGTCTGAGCTCGACCGGAATACTGCCGGGTAACCACACGGTCAAAGTCAGCTACAGCGGCGATAGTAGTTTCAAGTCAGCAGAAGCGGCACCGTTGCCTCTGAAAGTAACCAAAGATACTAGTTACCCAGCTATTTTTACCTCACAAAATTTTTATACGGAGGGTACGCCGATTGATTTCACCTTTCAGGAAATCCCTTACTTTACCAGTTTAGGTTTGAAGGGCCTGGAGCAACCAAGCGGGACCGTACAAATCTATGAATGCAAGAATAGTGACTGTTCTAACTCAGTCCACATCGGCGGCCCCATCAATTTGGCTACTAGCAACGCGGGCGACGGAACTGGCCTTGCAGTCTCGCAGGCAACCTATCGAGGAACCTTCTCGACCGGTACACACGCTCTGCGCTTGGGATATTCCGGCGATTCGAATTATACGCCGGTGAGCCCGGTAGGCGGCGGAAACCTTAAGTTCTCTTTTATCGTTACCGTAAATCCACCTAGCGGCACGGTGCCCGGCATTCAATTGAAACAGTCAACGGCCACCGTCACGGTTGGAGAATCGGAAAACTACAGCGTTTCGGTTAAGGCGGGACAGGCCAGCAAGCCGATGCCCACGGGAACAGTGAGCCTTTTTGACCAATTCGGAAATAGCTTTGGGGTCATTCCATTGACCAACGGTAATGCCAGCTTTGTTATCCCGATGATCTTTGCAGGCCAGGAGAAAATCTTCGTCGAGTATTCAGGCGATGCAAACTATACGTCGGTTGATACCCCTACTCTGGCAACTACGAACGTGAAACCTGCAGAGCCAACCATCACGCTGAGTGAAGCTGGAAAAAACCTAAATAGTGTTTTTACTGCGACGGTAGTCGTTACGCCTGTAATTCCTGGTGGTATTAACCCTCCCAGTCCCTTTCAAGAAAATGGACAAGTGGAGTTTTTCGACTCGATCAACGGTCAGGCGCCAATCGTGCTTGGAAATGGCCCTGTATTCCTAACGGTTGCCAACGGAGGCAATCAAATCGCCATGCTTTCGATCGTACTTCCGGCTGGTACGAACGTCGTCACTGCCAAGTTTTTGGGCACTCCGGAGTGGGCTGCAAGATCCTCAAACCCAGTGGTCGTTGTTGTGAAATCTCCGGCTTCAACATCAACTCCCGACTAATGGACCTGAAGAAATCAAAAAGGTCAAGCCGCGGTTTGGACGAGGCTACCGATAAGTTTCGAAGAGCGCTAGCCAATTCCGCGTGCGCGGCACAAATCTATCTTTTCGATTGTCAGGCGAGAACTTCGTACTCCGTCTGAACCAAGCCACTTTGATAATGCTTGGTCGCGACGTGACGCAAACGAATATCGTGTGGCAGCGCGCCAAACAGTGGAATTCCTTCTCCGATGAGCACCGGCACCCGCGTGATAATCAGCCGCTGTATAAGCCCTGCGCGCAGAAACCGTTGAATCGTAATTCCTCCGTCGATGTAGGCATGCCGCGCTCCACTAGCGGCAAGCTTCGAAACAATCTCCGCCGGAGTCCCACTCATCTGCTCTACATTCCCTCCCCGCACCGCGGAAAAATCAAGAGGTCGGCTGCTCAGCACCACCACGCGTTTCTTACCATATGGCCATTCCGGAAAACTCAGCACCGTCTCAAAAGTCCCGCGGCCTATCACCAGCACATCAACGCTCGCCATAAACTCGTCATAGCCATGCGGCTCTCCGCCGCCCGGCGGCAGAAAATCCAACTCCCCGTTCGGCCGCGCAATAAAACCATCAACGCTCATTCCAATAAACACCGATGCCGCCATCTAAACTCCTTAACGATTTGCCACTATGAATCGGGGTTTTGTCCTGAAGGACACCGGACATTGGGTGCTGCAAGAGCGCCCCAAAGAAACCACTGACGCGCTTCTAACGGTTCTGTGAAAAGAGCGGGAGTTGGCGTGGCCCCCAGGACTGGCAAAACCGTTTCGCCACGCTGATTATTTCTATTGCTCGGGGGCCTTGAACACAACCTGTGTTCCCTTCTTGAGTTTCACGTCGCCGCTCGTGCACTCAATCACCGAATATTGCTTGCCTGCTTGAACGCTCGATCCCAGCGTCATTCCCCGAATTCCGTGCACGCCCACACTAGTGGACATAAGTTCGCCGCTTGACAAATCCTTATCGCCTCCCACCGCCGAATTAATATTCGTTTGCGCCATTCCGCGCCCGTCTTGCAGAGAGTCGGTGCTCACACCCGGAGCCGGCGCCAGTGCTTCGATATACACGTTCAACGTACTTGCCGGACCACCCTTCGCGGTAACTTGATCGAATACAATGGCCACAATGGATGGATTCTCTTTGGAATATGCTTCCACCTTAGCGATATGTCCCGTCAGCGTGGACCCCTTCTTCAGCAGAGTGTCATGCCCGCGCTTCAGGTCGCGAGTCGTCTCCGCTTGCACCACATCTCCCACTTTGACCTTGCTTGCATCTAGATCGGTCGATAGTCTAGCCACCACTCCCTGGTCACTAGGAATGTTTAGAGCATTTGCCCCCGATGAAGCGTTCGTCTGCGCGAAACTCGGTATTGCAAAAATTATCGCCGCTGCTAATAACATTCTGACCTTTCGCATTTTCATTCCTCCCCAGAATTCGGCATTTCCGTCGTGCGCCGCTGTTCAACAGAATCGTTGGCCGATATCCGCCGTATATGTTTGACTCCCTAAAGCCCGAAGCGGTTGCAAACCTGAAAAAGCCAGCCGGTTGGCCGGTTTGCCATATCCCTACACCCAATTCGGCTCGGCCAGCATCAAGCTCTACGACGTATTACGATTGACAAGCTTTGGATGTTTCACCTGGCCCGGCCGTCCAATACTTATCATAATGCCGCCTGAATGCGGCCGTCGTCCTCGAGTAAAATCCCTCGGAGCTCCGCCGGTAGGTTGTCGCCGTTGCGGCTCGGATCTTCTGCTACCTAATCCGCCTATTCTGTGCGCAGCGCACGAATTGGGTTCATCGTAGCCGCCCGGCGAGCCGGAACAACTGCCGCCAGGAACGCGGCGAGTGCGAGTACGCCGGTGGTGATCAGCAGCACACGTGGATCGTATGGTTTTACGCCAAAAAGTTGTGTCGCCATCGCGCGGCCGGCGCCGATCGTCACTGGAATGCCGATCGCCAGCGCGATTCCCATCTGCACCAGCGCTCCCCGCAAGACAAGTCTCAAAATGTTGATCCGGTCGGCGCCTAGCGCCATGCGAATTCCAATTTCATTCGTGCGGCGCTCCACCGAATATGCCGTCACTCCGTAAAGTCCCACCGACGCCAGCACCAGCGCCAGCAATCCGAACATCGAAGTAAGTTTCGCGATCAACTTCTGCTGCGAGAAATTGTTGTCCACTTGCTCTCCAAAGCTCAGGAAGTCGATGACCGCGAGGTCCGGGTTCACCTCCGCAACCGCGTGCCGCACCTGTGCTTCCAGACTCGTCACTTTCCCCAGCGTTCTCAGTTCCACCGCGTCCAGTTCATGCGAGCGATCTTCAAAAGCGATAAAACGCGGATTATCAAAAGTGACCCTCTGTGTGGACGCCAGGAAAAACATCGGCGGAATCTTGCGGGTTGGCTCGCGATATTGAGTGTCTTCCGTTACGCCCACGATTTCGAAGTCTCCCGCATGCGTCTGGTCGATATACCCGAAATGATGTCCCAACGGGTTTTCGTCTTTGAAAAAATGTTTGGCGAATGTCTGATTCACCACGGCAACGCGCTGCGACGTAGGTGAATCCTGCTCGTTGATGGAGCGCCCTTGCACGATTTTTGTCCCCAGGGCTTCGAAGTATCCGGCGCTGACGCGTAGCCACGAAGCGCTGTTCTGGTTGGAATCAGGCGGTGGCGGCGCTTGCCCCTCGATGTAAACAGTCTCGCCCCAATTGTCGCCTTCCATTGGACTGTACAGCGAAAAACTCACTTGCCCGACTCCCGGAATTGCTGCCAGCGAATCGTGTAACTGGCGAAATAGAGCCTGCATCTGTGGCGCTTTGTACCCAGCCATTTCCGGATCGATGTGCAGGATGTACCGGTTGGGCGTTTCAAATCCGAAATTTTGCCCCTGCATGTTGTGAAGACTCTGTGTCAACAACCCCGCCGCGGAAAGCAGCACCAGCGACAGCGCAGCTTGCGCAATCACCAGCGATTTTTGCGTCCAGCCGCCGTTGTGCCCTGTGGAACGCCCCGCTCCACGCAACGCATCCGCAGGCGCAGCATTCGCTGTGATCCACGCCGGAGCCACGCCGAAGAGAATTCCCGTGATGACAGCCACCACAAATGTGAACGCCAGTACCGGCAACGACGGCGAAGCGTGAATCGCGACGTCCGTGTTTTGAAACGCGAGGTACAAAATCAGCCGCGTAGCGCCGAACGCGATGGCCACACCCACCACGCCCCCAAGAATTGCCAGCACCACACTCTCGGTAAGCACCTGCCGCACTTGCCTCCCAGCAGACGCACCCAGCGCCGCTCGTATCGAAGTCTGCAGTTTCCGCGTGCTAGCTCGCACCAGCATCAGGTTTGCCACGTTCGCGCAGGCGATCGCCAAAACCAGCGCGGAAATCCACATCAGTAAATTCAGGCTGGAATGGTATTGGTCGCGCAGCATTTGCACACCGGCCCCTCCCGGTGCAAGTCGAAGTGTTTGCTTGGCTATCGCGTCGCGCTCTCCTGGCTGCAATTGCGCGATGGGGCTCAGCAGCCACTGTTGCAACTCCACTTGCATGTGCGCGCCAATTTGTTTTGGGTCAGCGCCCGGCGTGATGCGGCCAATTACGTCCAGCCAGTCTTGCTGCGGAAAATTCACCAACGCCATGGCGCCGTCGATAAGCGGCTCATCCGCAATCGGAATCCAAAACGCTGCGGTATTCGTCAGGCGATCCCCGAAGAAGGCGGGCGGCGCCACTCCCACCACGGTGAAAGGCTGGCCGTTCATGGTGAACGCTCCTCCCACCACCGACGGGTCGCCTCCGAATTTCTGCTGCCACGTGCGATAGCTGATCACCGCCACCGGTGACGCGCCTGTGCGATCGTCATCCGGCATCAGCATGCGCCCCGCATACGGGCCGATTCCAAACATGGCAAAGTAATTTCCTGAGACGAACTCGCTCCTCATGGATTGAGCAGGTTGGTTGCTGCCACCTCGGCGCACGCCAATCAAATCGTTTCCCGCCTGGAACGCCGCCAGCTCCACGAAGCCGGGCGTGTTATCGCGGAAAGTTTTGTATTTGTCGTACGAGAAGAGCGACCAGTTGTCCTGCAAGCCGCCATTCACGCAGCAATTCTCCTCGTCGCCCACGCGATATAGCTCGCCAGGCTTGCTCACCGGCAGGGAGTTCAACAAAACCGCATGCACCAGCGTAAAAATCGCGGTGGTAGCGCCAATTCCCAGCGCTAAAGTCAAAATTGCCGTCGCCGTGAAAATCGGCGCCTTGGCGAATTGTCGTAGCGCATAACGAATGTCTTTCATAGTCTCCCGCCTCCGGCCCCTATGATTGTACGAACGCGCCGCGCGATTTGTTCAACGGCGAATCCTCCCAGCTCCGAGAGCGGTTCATGGGCGCAAAAATCTCCTGTTGACATCCCACATGTCCTTTGCGAAACTCCTGTTTATACGCCACAGGAGGCCGCATGGCTGCCGACAAGTCTGATATTCTCCAGGGCACTCTCGATTTAATGGTCCTGAAGACCCTCGACGCCATGGGACCTTTGCATGGTTACGGAATCGCCCGTCGCATCGAACAAATCAGCGAAGAAGCCTTGCAGATCAACCAAGGCACGATCTACGCCTCGCTCGTTCGCCTGATGCAAAAGCGCTGGATTTCCGGCGCCTGGGGCATCTCGGACAACAACCGGAAAGCGAAATTCTATTCCATCACCAAGTCGGGCCATAAACAGCTCACCGCCGAGGCGGAAAATTGGGAGCGCATTTCGACCGTAATAGGCCGCGTCCTGCGGATGCCGGAGCGCGCCTAGAAAAATGTTTGCCTGGATCACATCTCTCGTTTCGCGCACTCGCACCTGGCTCTCGCCACGCGCAGTCGATCAGGATTTTGCCAACGAGCTCGATTCCCATCTCGCTATGCTCACCGACGAAAACATCCGCCGAGGCATGCCGCCGGCGGAAGCCCGCCGCGCCGCCCGCATCAAACTCGGCGGCGTCACGCAACTCAAGGAAACCCATCGCGAACTTCGCGGTCTGCCCTTTATCGAAACTTTTCTGCAGGACGCGCGCTACGCCTTCCGCATGTTGCGCAAAAATCCCGGCTTCACGGCCGTCGCCGTCCTCACTTTGGCTCTCGGAATCGGCGCCAACACTGCTATCTTCAGCGTCGTTTACGCCGTTCTCTTGAAGCCGCTGCCTTACAAGAATCCCAATCAATTGGTCTCCGCATTTCAGGCCAACATCCAGGAAGGAGTCCCGGAAGACGGCACTTCGTATCCGAATTTCGAAGAGTGGCGCGCTCAGAATCATGTTTTTAGCGATCTCTCAACTATTAATTTTCACCAACTCACACTCACCGGACGTGGCGAACCTTCCGTCGTGGGAACCTCCGTCGTCACCCCGGAACACTTTGCGCTTCTCGATGTGAAGCCGCTACAGGGCCGCATTTTTTATCCTGACGATGGCAAGCAGGGCGCGCCGCCAGTCGTCATCCTCAGCGAGAATCTATGGCGCGGCGCCCTGGGAGCAGATCCAAAGATCCTTGGAAGCTCGATTACGCTCGACAAGCGTCCCTTCACCGTCGTCGGCATCATGCCCGCCGCCTTTCGCTCTCCTTTTATCAACAGCACGCAGGATGTCTGGATCCCGCTCGTTCAGGACCCGCTCTTCGGACCCTGGATGGCTCGGCGCGGAGGACATTGGCTGCCCGTCTTTGGCCGGTTGAAGCCCGGTGTTTCCCTAGCGCAGGCTCAGGCCGAAATGGACGCGATCAGCGAAAGATTGGCCGCCGAATTTCCGGCGGAGAATAAAGGTTGGACCGTCCGTCTCGTGCCGATGCAGAAAGAAATTGTGGGAGACGTCAGAACCGCGCTGCTGGTTCTCCTCGGCGCCGTCGGCCTCGTACTGCTGATCGCCTGCGCTAATATCGCCAACTTGCTTCTCACCCGCGCCACTTCTCGCTCAAAAGAAATCGCCGTACGCACCGCCCTGGGCGCCAGCCGCAGTCGAATCATCCGCCAATTGCTCAGTGAAACTGCCGTTCTCGGTCTTCTCGGTGGAATAGTAGGAATC
>Ga0102924_1005820_pt1 | contig 11752 bp, 10 predicted proteins | sample PaiPotPPM11metaG_FD_80116 | JGI IMG/M metagenome (GOLD analysis project Ga0102924, IMG submission 80116) | Iron sulfur acid spring bacterial and archeal communities from Banff, Canada, to study Microbial Dark Matter (Phase II) - Paint Pots PPM... ...
GAGCAGAGGAACGCGCAGGCCGCGCCGAGCTCGTCCGGGTCGCCGACCCGCCGCGCCGGCACGCCGCCGATGCGGTCGGCAAACACGGCTTCGCGGCTGACGCCCTTGCTCTTCGCGGTGGCTTCCACGTGGGCGCGAAAGCGATCGGTCTCGAACGCGCCGGGCAGCACCGAATTGATGGTGACGTTGGAGGCGGCGACGGAGCGGGCGACGCCGGCGAGAAAGGCGGTGAGGCCGGCGCGCGCGCCGGAGGAAAGGTCGAGCCCCACGAGCGGCATCCGCACGGAGCCGGAGGTGATGTTGACGATGCGGCCGAATTTTTTGGCCGTCATCGGGCCGATGGCCTTCTGGATCAGCTCGATCGCCACGATCATGTTGGCGATGACGCCGTCGATCATCTTCTGCCGGTCGAGCTCGCGGAAGTCGCGGAAGGGCGGGCCGGCGTTGTTGTTGACCAGGATGTCCGGCTCCGGGCAGACGTCGAACAGCGCCTTCTGTCCCTCGGGCGAGGCGACGTCGGCCACCACCGGAACGATCTTTCCACCGCCCATCTTGCGCAGTTCGGCGGCGGTCTCGGCGAGGCGGTCGCGGTCGCGCCCGTTGATGACCACCTCGCACCCGGCCTCGGCCAGCGCCTTGGCGCAGGCCCGGCCGAGCCCGCGGCTGGAGGCACAGACGATCGCTTTGCGGCCGGCAATACCAAGGTCCATGCTTACCCCCCGGTGGGTGTTGCGCCCCAGTGCGCAGGGCGAATTAGCGCAGCGTCATGCCCGGTTCAAGGAAAGGATTGGCAGTCCGGCCGCGGCCATGCCCGCCGGCCCGCCAGGCCGCCGGGCCATCACGGCCATTTAGCCACCGGCGGCATCGAGGAGAGGATCGACTCGACGTTGCCGCCGGTACGCAGGCCGAACACCGTCCCCCGGTCATACAGCAGGTTGAACTCGACATAGCGCCCGCGGCGCACGAGCTGCTCCTCGCGCTCGGCGTCGGTCCAGGGCTTGGCAAAATTTCGCCGCACCAGCCCGGGATAGACTCCAAGGAAGACGCGGCCTACCTCCTGGGTGAAGGCGAAATCGGCTTCGAAATCGCCGCTGTCGAGCCAGTCGTAGAAGATGCCGCCGACGCCCCGCATCTCGCCGCGGTGCTTGAGAAAAAAGTATTCGTCGCACCACGCCTTGAACCTGTCGTGCGGCGCGGCCGCCGCGTGGGCATCGCAAGCGGCCTTCATCGCCGCGTGGAAGGCGACCGTGTCAGGGTCGTCCTGGGTACGCCGGCCCGCGAGCAAGGGGGTCAGGTCGGCGCCGCCGCCGAACCAGGCTTTCGTCGTCACGACGAAGCGGGTATTCATGTGCACCGCCGGCACGTGGGGGTTGTGCAGGTGGGCGATGAGTGAAACGCCGTTGGCATAGAAGCGCGGATCCTCGGCGGCGCCGGGAATCTCCTTGCGAAACTCCGGCGCGAACTCGCCAAAAACGGTCGAGAGGTGGACGCCGACCTTCTCGAACACGCGTCCTTTCATCATCGCCATGACGCCGCCCCCGCCCGGCGCGCCGCTGTGGTCGGTGCGGTTCCAGGGCGTGCGCACGAAGCGGCCGGCAGTACTGGTCCCTTGCGGCGCGTCCGCGGGCAGGGCGTCCTCCAGCTCCTCGAATGCTGCGACGATCCGGTCGCGCAAGGTTTCGAACCAGGCACGCGCCCGCTGCTTGCGGATTTCCAATCGGTCGACGTCCATGGTCTGTCGGGCCGAAAATTGATAACGAGGGCGGAACCTGCAGAATGCAATTTGGTCCGGTGCTTGTACAGATTGTCACAAATCTGGGCGAGTATCGGTGCATTGAAGCCGCAGGCCCCCAATCATGTCCTTTTTATTGACATCGAAGCCCCTGACCCGACGCCGCTTGCTCGCTGGCGCGGGGGCTTCCGGCGTTGTCCTTGTCGCTGCACCTGCCTTGGTGCGGCATGCAGCGGCGCAGGCTTGGCGCGCCGGAGACCCTTTCTGCCTTGGCGTAGCCTCGGGTGCTCCGCGCGCCGACGGCTTCGTGCTGTGGACACGGCTTGCGCCCGACCCCCTGTCGAGCAATCCGGCAACGCCCGGCGGGATGATTGGGGGCGACGTCACCGTCGGCTACGAGATCGCGGACGATCCGGGCATGCGCGAGATCGTGCGCCACGGCGAAGCAGTCGCCGAGCAGGCGTTCGCCTATTCGGTGCATCTCGATGTGCGCGGCTTACAACCCGGCCGGCCGTACTGGTATCGCTTCTTAAGCGGCGATGCGGCGAGCCGCGTCGGGCGCGCTTCGACGTTGCCGGCGCCGGGCGCCGGGCTCGAGAGGCTGCGCTTCGGCTTCGTGTCCTGCTCCAACTACGAGCACGGCTACTTCTCCGCCTACCGGCACCTCGCCGACGAGAATCCGGAGGTCGTCCTCTACCTCGGCGACTATATCTACGAACACATCGAGGAACGACGTCCGGTCGTGCGCGCGGCGACGCTGCCGACCTACCGCAATCGCCACGCCCAATACCGGCTCGACCCGGACCTGCAGCGTGTGCACGCCGAAGTGCCGGCGCTCATCACCTGGGACGACCATGACGTGCAGAACGACTATGCCGACAAGTGGTCGCAATATTTCGACGATCCCGAGCTGTTCCTGTTGCGGCGGGCGGCGGCCTACCAGGCGTTCTACGAGCACATGCCGCTGCGTCCGATCATGTCGCGGCCGGAAGGCCCGCGGATGCGGGTCTATGACCGTTTTACCTTCGGCGACCTCATCGAAATCTCCATGATCGACGGCCGGCAGTACCGTTCGCGCGAGCCTTGCTATGCGCCGCCCGACAAGGGCGGCATGCATCTCGAAACCAATGCCGGTTGTCCGGAGCGCCTGGAGGCCGGTCGTACCATGCTTGGCTTTGCCCAGGAGACTTGGCTCCACAGCAACCTCGCGCACAGCAAGGCGCAATGGAATTTGATCGCGCAAGACGTGCTGATGGCGCAGTACCGGGTCAAGCAGGGCGGTGCGGACGCATTCTCGACCGATAATTGGGACGGATATCCAGCGAACCGCACGCGCCTGCTCAAGCGCATCCAGCAGACGCAGGTGTCCAATCCCGTAGTCGTCGGCGGCGACATCCATTCGTTCTTCGCCAACGACCCCAAGCTCGATTTCACCGACCCGGCTTCCCCGGTCGTCGCCACCGAATTCATCGGTACCTCGATCTCGTCCCATGGGCCGCCGTACGAGGTGATCGCGCCGGCGCTGCCGGACAATCCGCACGTGCACTTCTTCGAGAGCCGCCGGCGCGGCTATGTCTGCGTCGATCTCGAACGCACGCGCATGCAGGTGCGCATGCGCGTCGTCTCCGATGCCGCCGACCCGAAGGCGGACATTTCGACGCTGAAGACCTTTGCCGTCGCCGGCCCGGCGTGGTGGCGGCCTAAAGCATGATCCGGAAAAGTGGAAACCGGTTTCCCGACAAGATCGTGCTCCACTGAGGAAAACCAGAGCGCAATCGGCTCAACTTGTAACGATTGTGCGCCGCCGCGCTCGCCTTACTCGGCGTCGAGTTTCTCCGCCAGCCAGACCTCGATCAGCGACTGATACCGCACGTCGCGCTTGTTGGCGGCGATCTTGATGCGATCGAGCAGGCCCTGCGGCAGGCGCAGCGAAATGGCGGTCGTGGACAGCTTCAGGTTGGGGAACCGCGCCCTTTGCGCCTTGCTCCAATCGACGTGGTCGGCCGAATCGTGGGTCTGCCAAAACTCCCGTTCCTCCGCCTCGCTACGAAAGCGGGGGATCGGCCCTCGGTTTAAGCTTTCTGCTCACAGGCGGCTCTTTCCCTGCGGTTCGCGTCGCGCGCGGAGATCACGCGAATTCTTGTTTGGTTGTCACGGAGCGTGAACGTGACATGGAGCAAGCGTCCCTCGATCGTTTGTCCCAGTGCGTGATATCGGGGCTCGTCCTCGCTGTGCTTTACATCATCGGCAAGCACCAATTGCTCGTCGAAGAAAATCTGCTCTGCCTCATAACATACACAATGCATCAAGCTTGGGATCGGGGCCGCTGCGAAAGCCGCCGGTCTGCCGCAGCGCTTCGCCTGCCGCGATCGCCGCGGCGGCCGCAACATTGAGCGAGCGCAGGCCTGGGCGCATTGGAATGACCAGGCGGGCGTCCGCCGCGGCATGGACTTCCGCCGGCACGCCGGCCGATTCGCGGCCAAACAGCAGGATATCGTCCGCCCGATAACGGTAGTCGAGATAGGAGCGGGCGCCGGTGGTCGTGAACAGCACGAGCCGGTGGCCCTCGGTGCCGCCGCGCCATGATTCGAAATCGCGCCAGGAGCGATGCCGCACGATCACGACAGCGTCGAGATAGTCCATCCCGGCGCGCCGGAAAGCGCGGTCGGAGGCCGGGAAGCCCGCCGGCCCGATGAGATGCGCTTCGATGCCGAGGCAGGCGCACAGGCGCAGAATCGTCCCGGTATTCTGCGGGATATCCGGTTGATAGAGGGCGATGCGCATCGGTGCGGCTCGGGCCTTGCAAGGCCGCTGCGGCAGCCTTGCAGCCGCGTTGGTTGGCATACTTGCGCTCCGGCGGTAAGGGTGCCAATAAACCGCCGCCGGATTGCGTTGCTTCTGGTCTCCCCCAGGTTGGAAGCCAACGCGGCCGTCCGCCGCCGGACCCGCTCCTTCCGTCTCCCGCAGCCGGGAGGTTGGGGAGAGGGTGGTCGGTTCGCAGCGCGGATGGAATGCCCGGCAAGACGGACGAGGATTGAGACCGTGACGACAATCTCCGCAGCGGAGCCTTCGCGCCGCGATTTCCTCCTCGTTGCGACCGGAACCGTGGCAGCCGTCGGCGCGGCAGCGGCCCTTGTCCCGCTGATCGGCCAGATGGAACCGGACGCCTCCACCATCGCCGCCGGCGCCCCGCTCGAGGTCAATCTCGCGCCCATCGCCGAGGGCCAGATCGTCAAGGTGTTCTGGCGCAGCAAGCCGATCTTTATCTTCCATCGCAGCAAGCGCGACATCGACAGCGCGCGCGAGGTGAATTGGCACACGCTGCCCGATCCGGCGCCGGATTCAGCGCGGGTGCAGGCCGGCCACGAGCAATGGCTCGTCCTGATCGGCATCTGCACGCATCTCGGCTGCATTCCGCTGGCGCATCAGGGCAACTATGACGGCTGGTTCTGCCCGTGCCACGGCTCACAGTACGACACTTCCGGCCGCATCCGGCAGGGTCCGGCGCCGCTCAATCTCGGGCTGCCGCCCTATAAATTCGTCTCCGACACCACGATCCGGATCGGCGAAACCGCGCCCGCCAAAGCATAAGGTTCGATCATGAGCGGACATTCGATCTACAAGCCGCAAAGTCCCTTCATGCGGTGGCTGGAGCGGCGGCTGCCGATCGCGAGCCTGGTCTATTCGTCCTTCATCACCTATCCGACGCCGCGCAATCTGAACTATTGGTGGACGTTCGGCGCCATTCTCACCTTCATGCTCGGGGCGCAGATCGCGACCGGCATCGTGCTGGCGATGCACTACACGCCGCATGTCGACTACGCGTTCAACTCCGTCGAATCGATCATGCGCGACGTCAACTACGGCTGGCTGCTGCGCTATCTGCATTCGAACGGCGCCTCGTTCTTCTTCGTCGCCGTCTATGCCCACATCGCGCGCGGCATGTATTACGGCTCCTACAAGGAGCCGCGCGAGGTGCTGTGGATTCTCGGCGTCATCCTGTTCCTGCTGATGGTGGTGACCGGCTTCATGGGTTACGTGCTGCCGTGGGGGCAGATGAGCTTCTGGGCGGCGACTGTGATCACCAACCTGTTCTCGGCGATCCCCTTGGTCGGCGACCCGATCGTCACCTGGCTGTGGGGCGGCTATGCCGTCGGCAATCCGACGCTCAACCGCTTCTACTCGCTGCACTACCTCTTGCCGTTCGTCATCGTCGGCGTCGTCGTGCTGCACATCTGGGCGCTGCACATGGTCGGGCAAAACAATCCGACCGGCGTCGAGCCCAAGGCCGAGAAGGATACGGTCGCATTCACGCCCTACGCCACCGTGAAGGACGTTTTCTTCACCGGCGTGTTCTGTCTGTTCTTTGCCTGGTTCGTGTTCTACATCCCTAACTATCTCGGCCATCCCGACAACTACATTCCCGCCAATCCCGGGCAGACCCCGCCGCATATCGTCCCGGAATGGTACTACCTGCCGTTCTACGCCATTCTGCGCGCCATTCCGAACAAGCTCCTCGGCGTCATCGCGCTCGGCGGCTCGATCGTCCTGCTTGCTTTCCTGCCCTGGCTCGACACCTCGCGGGTTCGCTCGGCCAAGTATCGGCCGCTGTACCGGCAATTTCTCCTCGTCTTCTTCGCGGTTGTCATCGGCCTCGGTTATCTCGGCTCGCGGCCGCCGGAGGGCGGATACGTGATCACGGCGCGGATACTCACCGCGTATTATTTCGTCTTCCTGCTCGTCATCCTGCCGCTGCTCGGCCTGTTCGAGACGACGAAGCCTTTGCCCAACTCGATCTCGGAATCGGTATTGCGCGAAGGCCTTCCCGCCGGCGCGTCGGCGCCGCCGCCCTCGGGCGCCAAGGCCTAGAGGAGGGCCGGCCATGCATGCTCGTCGCGCCGTCATTGTGAGCCTGGCGTTTGCGGCTTTCGTTGCAGTGCCGATCGGGTGCGCGGCCGTGGCGCAGGAGCAGGAGGCGCCGCCGCGGCAGCGCTGGTCGTTCGCCGGGCCTTTCGGCATGTACGACCCGCAGCAGCTCCAGCGCGGCTTCAAGATCTATCGCGAGGTCTGCTCCGCCTGCCACAGCCTCAAGCTCCTGGCGTTCCGCAACCTCGCCGATCCCGGCGGCCCGGGCTTCACCGAGGAGCAGGCGGCGGCTGTCGCAGCCGAGTTCAAGGTCCAGGATGGCCCGAACGACCAGGGCGAAATGTTCCAGCGGCCGGGCCGCCTCGCCGATCATTTTCCGCCGCCGTTCGCCAACGATCAGGCGGCGCGCAATGCCAACGGCGGCGCGCTGCCGCCGGACATGTCGGTGCTGGCCAAGGCGCGCGGCTTCGAGCGCGGCTTTCCGTGGTTCATCTTCGATGCATTCACCCAATACCAGGAGGATGGGCCGGACTATATCCACGCCATTCTCGACGGCTACGCGGACGCGCCCGCCGGGTTCACGCTGCCGCGGGGCGCGCAATACAACAAATATTTTCCCGGCCACGCCATCGGCATGCCCAAGCCGCTGAGCGACGGGCAGGTCGAATACACCGACGGCACGCCGGCAACCGTGGACCAGTACGGCCGCGACCTCGCCGCCTTCCTGATGTGGGCGGCCGAGCCGACGCTCGACGCGCGCAAGCGGCTCGGCTTTCAGGTGTTCGCGTTTTTGATCGTGCTGACGGGTCTCCTGTACTTCACCAAGAAGCGGGTCTGGCATGAGGTCCTGCATCACCCGAAGTCGCTCGAGCCGCGCTCGCCGACGGAGTATCGGCGCGGCTGATGGCGCCGGCCGGCGCTCAGAACGACCGCCGCATCATGACGAAGCCGCCGTCACCGGCGAGGCCGGCGAAAAGGGCCGTGACCAGCATCAATAGAAAACCGACGATGATGGCTGCAGGAATGGCGGCGAACGCCGCTTTGACGAAGAACAGCACCAGACGGACGAAGGGAATGCGCAGATCGACGACGACGACGCGCTGGCCAGTCTCGGTCATGACAGGGTTCTCCGGTTGCGCCGGCCGTCATGGTTCGCCAGAGTGACGCCGGCTGCAAGCTTTTCGCGCTGAATGGAATGGGGCCCCGCTCATGACAACCCTGGCACTGGAAAATGACCTCAAGGCCGCGATCCGCAGCATCCCGGATTATCCGAAGCCCGGCATCGTGTTTCGCGACATCACCACCCTTCTCGGCAATGCGCGGGCGTTCCGCCGCGCCGTCGACGAATTGGTGCAGCCCTGGGCCGGCAGCAAGATCGACAAGGTCGCCGGCATCGAGGCGCGCGGCTTCATCCTCGGCGGCGCCGTCGCCCATCAGGTCTCGGCCGGGTTCGTGCCGATCCGCAAGAAGGGCAAGCTGCCGTTCAAGCGCGTGACCATCGGCTATTCGCTCGAATACGGCATCGACGAGATGGAGATGCACGAGGATGCGGTGCTGAGCGGGGAGCGCGTGATCCTAGTCGACGACCTCGTCGCCACCGGCGGCACGGCGGAAGCGGCCGTCAAGCTCCTGAAACAGATCGGCGCCGACGTCCTCGCCGCCTGCTTCATCATCGACCTGCCGGACCTCGGCGGGGCCGAGAAGATCAGGAAGCTCGACGTGCCCGTGCGCACGCTCATCAGCTTCGAAGGGCATTAGCGCGAAGTTTTGCCTCGGTCGAATGCGTTCCTTCATGGCGTGCCGTGCATCGCCGCCACTTCGGAGGCACGGCGCTGAGCAGGCGCCGGCGCGGTGCGCGTACGGGCACCCACTTGCCTAGCTCACCGAGGCGACTTAACTTCGCGCGTACGGGGACGTAGCAGACTCCCCGTCAGACGGTTCCCGTCCAAGCTCTGCGCAACTCTCGCTGTGCCGAGGTGATTGCGCATGGACGGAAAACTCCGCAAAATTTCGCCGCTTGCTCTGGCGATCGCGATGCTTACAGCGACCGCGGCGCTTGCAGGCGATGAAAAGTTCGATACGGTCGCACCCGGAACACTGCCCGCCGATTGGATTTGCGGCGTCACTGGCAAGGGCTCGCCGGTCTGGAAAGTCGAAGCGGACGCGTCGGCGCCGAGTAAGCCGAATGTCCTGAGGCAGTCCGGTACTGGCACCTTTCCCTGGTGCGTGAAGCAATCCGCGCAGATCACCGACGGCTTTGTCGAAGTAAAGTTCAAGCCGCTCGCCGGCCGGGAGGATCAGGCCGGCGGCCTCGTGTGGCGGTTCAAGGACGCCAACAACTATTACATTGCCCGCGCCAACGCGCTCGAAAACAATGTATCGCTCTATCACACGCACAACGGCCGTCGCGTCACCATCAAGTACGTTGACGCTCCGGTGGCTAAGCAGTGGCACACATTGCGCGTCGAGTTCGCGGGCAAGGCGATCAAAGTCATGCTTGACGGCATGCAATATATCACCGCTGAGAATGATCAGATTGCGGGCGCCGGCGCCGTCGGCGTCTGGACCAAGGCGGACAGCGTGACTGCGTTCGATGATTTTTCCTATGGGGGCCAATAACGGGGCAGCGGCCATCAGCATCGGTGAAAGGAAGCTGTCATGCGAAAATGGCTTGTGCCTGCACTCGTGGTCGCGGTCGTCGCGGCGTTTGTGCTCTGGCGTTTCAGCCCCGGAACGCAGACGCCGACCGTCGTCGTCTATGTGAGTCACGACCAGGTCTTCTCGGAGCCGATCCTCAAGGATTTCGAGAAGGAAACCGGCATCAAGGTACGCGCCGTCTACGATACCGAGGAGACCAAGAGCACGGGCACCATGAACCGGCTCATTGCCGAGAAGAAAAATCCGCAGGCGGATGTCTATTGGGCCAATGAGCCGGTCAGGGCTGAGGTACTGCGGCAACAGGCTATCGCCGCACCATATCTGTCGCCGAATGCGGAAGGGATTTCGGCGAGCTTCAAGGACCCCGACGGTTACTGGACCGGCTTCGCGGCGCGCGCCCGCGTTCTGATCGTCAACAAGAACGCAACCGCAAAGCCCGATTCGGTCCTCGCCTACGGCGACCCGGGGTGGCGCGGGCGGGCGGTCATGGCCAATCCGCTGTTCGGCACGACGACGACAGAAATTGCCGCGCTGTTCGTTCTCTGGGGCGATGAGCGCGCGGCGGCGTTCATGAACGCGCTCAGAGCCAATGGCGTCAAGCTCTCGCCAAGCAACGGCGACAGCGCCGATCTGGTCGCCCGCGGCGAATTTGCCTTCAGCCTGGTCGACACGGACGACGTGGTGAGCCGCGTGCGCCAGCAGCAGCCGGTGGAGCTTGTGTATCCCGATCAAGGCGCAGACGGCATCGGCTGCTTCCTCGTGCCCAACGCCGTGGTGCTGATCGCCGGCGCGCCGCACCCCGACATGGCGCGAAAGCTCATCGACTATCTGCTCTCCAAGGATGTGGAAGCCAAGCTAGCCCGCTCCGACGCCGCACAAATCCCGCTCCATCCCGGCGTCGAAGGCCCGCCCGAGCTGCGGCCCATCGACAAGCTGAAGACGACGCAAGTGAATTACGCTGAGATTGCCGCCAAGCTCCAGGCGATCCAGCCCTTCTTGAAGCGCTGGGTCGAGTCGGGATGGTGACCGAACGCCTGGTCCTTGTTGCAGCGACGCTGGTCCTTGCGGCGGTCGGGCTCCTCCCTGTCGCCGCGATGCTCAAGGAGACGCTGATCGCCGACGGCCGTTTCAGCCTCGAAGCCTACCGCGCGCTGCTTGCTTCAGGCGATCATCTTGTTTTGCTGATGAGCCACAGCCTGCAGCTCGCCTTCCTGACGGCGAGCCTTTCAACGCTGATCGGCGTGCCCTTGGGTGTCCTCCTCGGCAAGACGGATCTTCCTTGGCGCAGCGCCTTGACGCTTGTCCTTGCTGCGCCGCTTCTCATTCCCTCCTATGTCCTCGCCGTCGCTTGGCTCTCCATGGTGGGGCGGACAGGGCTCCTCGGCGGCATCTTGCCCGATGCCTGGTCGCGGGAGATCGCCTCGGCATTCTTCGGGCTGTTCGGTTGCACGTTGGTGCTCGCCTCCGCCTTCACGCCGATCGCAATGCTGCTGACGATCGTCTTCTTGCGCAACGTCAACCCCGAGCTGGAGAATGCCGGAAGGCTTGTCAGCGGATGGCCAAGCGTGCTCGCCCGCATTACGCTGCCCCTCGTGGCTCCGGCAATCGCCTTCGCCGCCGTGCTCATATTTCTTTTGTCGCTCGGCGAGATCGGCGTCCCCATGTATCTGCGCTTTCCGGTCTACCCCGTCGAGACATTGACGCAGTTCGCCGCCTTCTACGATCTGCGCGCGGCGACTGTTGCTGCAGCTCCGCTGCTGCTCGTCACGCTCGCCGTTTTGGGATTGCAAACCCGGCTGCACAAGCGGGTTCTGCAACTCGGGCGGCGGACGCCGCGCGGAGAGGCAGTGCAGATCAGGCTCGGAATTTGGCGGCTGCCGCTGTTCGCGCTGGTGCTGGCATTTGCCGCTGCCGTGGTTGCTGTGCCGCTCGGCGCTCTTGCTGTTCAATCCTTCTCATTTGACACCTACGGGCTGGCGTTCGCGCGCGCCGGCGATAGCATCCTGCGCAGCCTCGCCTTTGCCGCGGCTGGGGCGAGTTTGCTTGCCGTACTCGGCTTTTTCTTGGGGTATCCCGCCGAGCGCAGGACGCTTTTTCTTTGGTGGACCAATGAATGGACAACGCTCCTCCTCCTCGCGCTGCCCGGCTCGGTGATCGGCATCGGTCTCATCAGCCTCTGGAACACCAAGGCGACGAGCTTCATCTACGCCAGCCCAGCCATCCTCATTCTCGGCTATCTCGCCCAGTATGCCATTCTGCCGACGCGCGTCGTGGCGGCTTCCCTTCACGCCGTGCCGCGCTCGTTGGAGCAGGCGGCATGGCTGAGCGGTGCAGGCTGGATTGCGACGCTGCGGTTGATCGTAGCTCCGCTGGCCCGCCGCGGCCTCGTTGCCGCTTGGCTCATTAGCTACGTATTCGTACTGCGTGATGTCGCGATCAGCATCGTCGTCTACCCACCGGGCGCTGACACGCTGCCGGTTCGCATCCTCACCCTCA
>Ga0102924_1005822_pt1 | contig 11751 bp, 6 predicted proteins | sample PaiPotPPM11metaG_FD_80116 | JGI IMG/M metagenome (GOLD analysis project Ga0102924, IMG submission 80116) | Iron sulfur acid spring bacterial and archeal communities from Banff, Canada, to study Microbial Dark Matter (Phase II) - Paint Pots PPM... ...
AGGCGCTGATCGAAGAAATCCGGCACATGATTATTCATCTGGGGGGATCGATGGACCCGGAGGCAGCGTTTCTGTTGATCCGCGGGATGAAGACGCTGGAGGTGCGCGTTTGGCAGCAGTGCGCCACGGCGTTGACGCTGGCAAAATACCTGGAAAAACATCCGAAAGTTGCGCGGGTGCATTATCCGGGATTGGCGTCGCATCCGGACCATCGTCTGGCGAAGAGGCAGATGCGAGGATTTGGGGGAATGCTGGCTTTTGATTTGAAAGGCGGGCTTACGGCGGCGCGACGGTTTTGCGATCGCGCACGCATATTTTTGATGGCGGCGAGCCTGGGCGGAGCTGAGTCGCTGGCGGTACTGCCGATTTATACGTCACACTACAATATGTCGCTCGCAGAATTGCGGGCAGCTAGCGTGGAACCGGGAACCGTGCGTGTTTCGGTGGGGCTGGAGGATCCGGAAGACTTGATTGAGGATTTACGGCAGGCGTTGGCGTGAGGTGCTCGGTTGATTGGAGTGCGCGAAACGCGAATACATGTTGCGAAAGCGGTAGCGCAAAGGAATGCGCTTCGCGCGGCGTTGTTTATGTCGGACCTGAAGGTGTTTGATTTCATGACATCCGTTACAGGTTCTATCAGGACATCCGTTACACCGGATTTGGGTAGAGTCCTTAGCTGGGAGGCTGAGGACGATGCCCTGGAGGAGTACGGATGTGCGCGAGCAACGATGGAAGTTTGTAGTCCGTGCAGCGAGTGGTCAAGAAGCGATGACGGCTTTGTGCAAAGAGTTCAGCATATCGCGGACGACGGGGTATCGCTGGCGTCGGCGCTTTCAACAAGCGGGAAGCTTGACGGCGGTGGTGGAACACAGTCGCCGTCCTCGGCACAGCCCTTCGCAGACCGATGCGCCCAGCGAACAGCGCGTGGTGGCTTTGCGGCAGAAGTACGCCTGGGGAGCGAAGAAGTTGGAAGTGCTGCTGCGAGAACAAGGCCGGCCACTCACGGTGATCACCATTCACCGGATTTTGAAGCGGCACGGACTGGTGCGAAAGAAGGCCTCGCACCCGCCGGCCTTGCAGCGGTTTGAACGCAGCGAGCCTAACCAGCTGTGGCAGATGGATGGCAAGGGTGAGTATCGCGGAGGAGAAGCGACCTGTTACCCGCTGTCGATTTTGGATGATCACAGCCGCTATGCCCTGAGACTTTACGGTCTGCGAGCTTTTACCGCGGAGCAAGTATATCCCTGCGTGGTGCGAACGTTCGAACACTACGGCGTGCCGGAGGCCATGCTGATGGACCGCGGCAGTATCTGGTGGGGCACCAAGAACGGATATGGGCTGACTTGGATGTCGGTGCGGTTGATCGAGCAGGGCATTCAACTGCTCTACGGGCGCGTGCATCATCCGCAAACGCAAGGGAAAGTGGAGCGATTTCATCGTACCTTGAACGAAGCGCTGCACTATGGCGGCAAACCGCAGCGGCTGAGCGAGTGGGACGAAGTGTTAGAGGAATTCCGGAGAGTATACAACCAGGAGCGACCACATGAGGCCTTGGGGATGAAACGGCCGGTGGAACGCTATCGCAGCAGTTCGCGAAGTTATCAGACCCAGCCGCGAGAGTGGGAATATCCGCCGGGAAGCACGGTGCGGCGATTGAACACCGCGGGATTTCTGTATTGGGAAGGGCGCAACTGGTTCGTATGTGAAGCACTGGCCGAACGTCAGGTGCAGATCGAAAAGTTGGGAGAGCTATTGTTGGTGAGCTACCGGCACATGTACGTGCGGGAGGTCGATCGCAAGCAGGGTTGCACGCGGGCGCTGATCCGGCCGCCCGTTGGGAGGCCTCTGCGGTCGCCCTTCGGGCTCCCTACGAGCCCTCCCAACGCCACCAATTGCAGTCAGGAAGTGTAACGGATGTCCTGATACTCGATGTAGCGGATGTCATGATACAAAACACCTGAAGGTCCGACCCCCTGAACATCAATGCGCGCCACGGACGGTGCCTGCAGGTCCGAGGCCTGAAGATGAATCGGCACCATGGGCTTAAGTCAGCGGCTGTAAACTACCGGCGATCACCGTACGGGTTCGGAGTCACCGTTGTTAGGTCGGTGGCAGGCTGCGCGGGAGACAGGAATGGGTAAGACGCATCATTACAAGGTGACCGTGGAATGGACCGGCAATACTGGGAGCGGCACGTCGGGCTACAAGGCCTACGAGCGGCGGCATGAGATATCGGCGGGGACGAAGAAGCCGGCGATTCCCGGTTCATCGGATCCTAATTTTCGAGGGGACGCGGCGCGCTGGAATCCTGAGGAATTGATGGTTGCGTCGTTATCGGCGTGCCACAAACTTTGGTATCTGCATTTGTGTTCCGACGCGAGGATTGTTGTGACGTCTTACGTGGATCATGCTGAAGGGGTGATGGAAGAGACTGCGGACGGATCGGGGCGGTTTGTGCGAGTAGTGCTGCATCCTCACGTGACGCTCGCGCCTGGCGCTGATATTGAGAAGGCGCGGGAGCTACATCATGCGGCGCACGCGAAATGCTTTATCGCGAATTCGGTGAATTTTCCGGTTGAGGCTGAGCCGGAAATAACCTGCGGTTAGGTTCCCCTCGCGTTGCGACGAACCGGATCGAATAGCAACAATCCACAACAGTGGTTAACAAATTCCGGAGACTGAGCTTGAAATAACGTGCGGCCGAGGTTTACTTCACGTCATAGCGCAGTTGTTTGGAATAGCAAGAAATCGAAGACCTCGCGATTACAAATTCTTCAGGCAAGAAAACCTGCGCTTTATTCAACATCCTGGTGGGAGGCCAGATTGGCTCTTGTGGCATTCAGGCCGCGGGCCTAGGCTGACTGGATGAGCAAATTCCAGCCAACGCAACGAACGCAGGTAAAGCGTTTGCCCGATCGCGGGGCTTACGATTCTGAAACCGTTTTCAAGATTCTTGATGAGGGATTAATTTGCCACGTGGGATTTTCGGTGGACGGGCAGCCCTACGTGATCCCTACGGGATTTGCGCGAGTGGAAGACATGTTGTACATACACGGGTCTGCGGCGAGCCGGATGCTGCGGACGCTGGCGGAAGGCGTTCAAGTTTGCGTTACGGTGACGCTGCTGGATGGGTTGGTGCTGGCGCGGTCGGCGTTTCATCATTCGATGAATTACCGGTCGGTGGTGATGCTGGGGCGCGCGACGCTGGTTTCCGATTCTGTGGAGAAAATCAAAGCACTGGAAGCATTTACGGAGCATATTGTGCGCGGGCGTTGGAATGATGTGCGGCTGCCGACGGAAGCGGAATTGAAGGCGACGACTGTGCTGGCGCTGCCGTTGGCGGAAGTGTCCGCGAAAATTCGAACGGGGCCGCCGAAGGACGACGCGGAAGATTACGAATTGCCGATCTGGGCTGGTGTGGTGCCGCTTACGATTACGACCGCGGCTCCTATTGCGGATCCGCGGTTGAAGGCGGGTCTGGAGCCTCCCGCTTACGCTAAGAAATATTCGCGTTGAGTTTTTGAGGCTTACCCCACTCTTCAGGAGCTCACGGGCTCGTCAGGCGAATTTTGACATCGTGTCGACCCCTCAAAAAGCTGCCGCGCTGAAGGCCGCGGCGCTACATTTAAACCTTTTCAAACCTTAGCGGCATTCTTCGCTGACGTAGATAGGTGTAGTGCAAAAAAAAACAGCCCCGGTTGGAGCCGGGGCTGTTGGGCAAATCTGCCAGGGATTAAAGATGCTTAGTCGCCGGCGACTGTGGCTTCTTCGGCGTTGGTCTTTTCTACGTTGGCGGCGTTTCCATTTCCGTTCTTGTGGCCGTTGCCGTTCGCGTGGCCGTTTCCGTTGCTGTGACCGTTGCCATTGGCGTTGGCGATTTGCACGGGTTTTACTGGTGCGCCGGGAACTGCCATCTGAATCTGCTGGATCGAGCCGATCTGGACGACGGTTTCGGTGGACTTCTTCAGGACGAGCTCTTCGTAAATGCGGCGAACCTTGGCGGCTTCCTCGTTGGCTTTGCGGCGGCGAGCGCGGTCTTCTTCGGCCGCGGTCAGAGGAATGTCGTGCTCGAGGTGGCGAACGCGCGCCGCGTCATCTTCGTCGATGCGCAGAGTGTGCTCGTAGCTCTTGAGGTCGACCTTTTTGCCCTTGGCGAAAATTTCGTGCTTGCCGTGCTCCTTGTACCACTGAGCGACGGTCGCGTTTTTGTACATGTTCTCAATAATTTTGCGCCAGCCGATGCCGGTGTTGTAAGCGCAGAAGGAAATTTCACCCTGCTGCGTGGCATAGGGGATGATGCACATTTCCGTGCGGCGGAAGTCGTAGTTGAAAAGATCCTGGAACCACATGCCCGCGAGAAACAGGAAATTCCAGGGATCCTGGCGGCGCTTCATGGAGTCGTCCAAGGTGCGATCGGGGCCGACCTTGCCGTAAACCTTTTCAGCTTTGTCCTGACCACGCACGCCGAAGGTCTTGTCAAACTTCTTCCAGAGGTCCTTCAGGCGCAGACTTGGAGGAGCCTGGAACGGATGATAATTCTTCAACAGCGCCATGGCGGCCATGTAGGCAGAGAACTTCTTGCCGCGCGACGCGTCGGTAACTTTGCTGATGTCGGCAACGAGGCCTGGGACGTTCAGGAACTTCGGGACCGGCGCCCATTCCTTGTTTTCCTTATTGATCATGACTGCTGTGCCGACGCCGCAATTCGGATGGCAGCCGCAGCTCATCTGTCCCCACATGGCATCGGGGCCGTGCGCCAAGTCAGCGAAGTCAGAGAACGGGCTGATTAGCGATATCGGGAACCAGTCGCGAGTCGGTTCGATCCTTCCGACCTGCTTGCTAACGTCCTGAGCCAAGTGAGACAGCGTATAGCGCTGGCGCAAACGGCGCTCGGGAGTGATTTCTTCGTCGCGTCCGGTGAAGGAAACCGGCTGGAACGAAACGAAGGAGATCTTCTTGGGGTTTTCCATCGCGAATTTGACGATGGGGCCAACCTGGTCGTTGTTGACGTTATTGACGATGGTGGTGACCAGGACGATGTCGATACCGGCTGCGTGCATGTTTTCGATTGCGCGGAGCTTTACGTCGAACAGGTTGCCGACTTGGCGATGGCTGTTCGCGTCGTTGCCAATGCCGTCGAATTGCAGGTAGGCGTAACGCAAGCCCGCTTCGAAAGCTTGGGCGCAGAATTCCTTGCTCTTGGCAAACTCGATTCCGTTGGTGGCAGCTTGCACGCTGTTGTAGCCAACTTTGCGGGCGAAGCGGACGGCGTCGAGAAAGCGCGGATGCATGGTGGGCTCGCCGCCGGAAAACTGCACGGACATTTGGCGGCGCGGCTTAATCTTGGTGGCGTTCTCGAGGATTTCCTGAATTTCTTCCCAGTTAAGCTCGTGGACGTAACCGACTTGGTTAGCGTCCATGAAGCACGGGTCGCACATCATGTTGCAACGATTGGTGAGGTCAACGGTGAGAACGGAGCCGCGGCCGTGGCGAATCGTGCTGGAACCGTGACGGTGCATATCTTCGTCGTTGTGTGCTGGGATATCGCGGCCGGGAAAATTCTTTTCAATCCATTCGAGGAATTTGGAATCGGCAGCCATCAAGTCTTCGCACTTGCCGTGGATGGGGCATTCTTTCACCATCCAGACTTGGCCGTCGCGCTCGATGATTTGAGCCTTAATCTCGCCGACCTTTTCGTGCACCAAATCGGTCCAATCTTTTGAGCCGCTCATGATCGCTTCGCGCGCTTCGTGCACGCAAGAAGGACAGAGCGAGTCGGTGGTACGTGGCCAGCCGAGCGTGGGCTTGGACTTCTCCCATGATTTCAGCATCGGCTTATCAGACCACTTGGGAATGAAGGAAGGATTCGGGTTGAACTTATTAAAAAATTGAATCGTGTCGAAGGTTACCCCCGCTGTTTTGCACAGCGCCCAGTCGAACGATTTCCAAAGTTGATTGCCTACTGTTTTCGGCATAATCCTCCACCTTTCCTTTTGATGCCCAATAAGTTTTATGAGTGGCGAAACCCCGTAATGCCCTGTGCCCCAACGGGTGAGCCACACCCGTAACTTGTTACCCTAACAAAGTTTGCCCGGAATGGGAGGGAAGGTCTAGGAGGGTGCATCCAAAGGTGCAATTGGCGGGTTGAACGGCGTTCTGGCGCACCTGGCGGGCAGGTCTCCTAGTACTAAACGGGAGGTTAATCCAGGATTCAGATGGCGAAGTGGGTGTTGTTGTCAGGACGAGACTGCTTTCTTCGGTGGCTTGAGTGCCAGCTCATGCGGCCAATTTAGTCGTAAGCCTCCGCCTAGACCGAGCGGTGAGGGGATGCGAGGGTCCGTTAGCGTACAAGCGATGTAACTTGGTTTTAAGAATTCATTCTTATTACGTTCATTTAGGAATTACAGAATCCTTTCCGTTTGATTAAAAATTTCCACAGTTTTCCATCTGAATTCATCTTGACACCCGCGGGGCTCAGTTTACAAAGCCTCGGACGAGGGTGAATTTGTCCTGGGGGCATCGGATGAGCAATTGTAAGTGGGTGCTGTCGGCAGTGACGTTTCTGATTTTTTCAGCGATTTTGGCAGTTCCTTCCTACGCGCAACAGACACTCGGTTCGATCGACGGCGCGGTGACCGACACCAGCGGCGGCGTCGTGCAAGGTGTTTCCATTAAAGCGCGCAACACCGCAACGAACCTGGAAGTGGCAGCCGAATCGAAAGGTGACGGCTCATTCAGCATCGCTGATCTCCCAATCGGGAACTACGAAGTGACTTTTTCCAAGCAAGGATTCAAACAGGCGTCTTATCCCCAAATTCTTGTGCAAGGCGATCGTACTGCGACGGTCGCTGTCCGGCTGCAACCAGGCGAAGTCTCCACGCAGGTTACAGTCAACGCAACGCCACTGCTCAATCAGACTGACACGACCACCGGCTATGTTCTAGGGACTCAATTAATCGAAAATCTCCCGCTTGGAACGGGAAGCTTCACCCAGCTTGCAATCTTAAGCCCGGGCGTCAACGCGGATTTTCTTAACACTTCCGGCAGCAATGCCGGCTTCGGTAACCAAGCGATATGGGCCAACGGCCAACGGGATACGAGCAACAGTTTTTCCCTCAATGGGATGAACGCAAACAACATATTCAACGGGAAGTCGACAAGCCAAGTTTCATCGAGCCGGGTGGCTGTGAACATCGGAGAAAATGGCAATAGCAGCAGCAATCCGAGCGGAGAAATTCAGACGAGCACATCCGTTTACGGCGCGATCGGCCAATCGCTCCCCACTCCTCCGCCGGAAACGATTCAGGAAATTAGCGTCAATTCCGCGATGTACGAATATTACCAATCGTCCGGATTCGACGCCAATCAGTGGTTCTTTAACAATATTCAGCAGGCTCGCCCGCACCTGAACCGTAATGTGTTCGGCGGATACATCGGCGGTCCCATCAAAAAGGACAAGTTGTTCTTCTTTGCGTCGTATCAAGGAGCGCGCGTTGCCGATCAGCTTCTCGGGACGTCTTTTGTGGCGGTCCCGCCGGACCTCGGAAGCGCGCGAGACGCGGCGTCTATCGCCGCGGTTGCCAACAAGGATTTTGGAACGAGCCTTACGGCCAGCGATATCACGCCGCAGGCGCTCGCAATACTGCAGGCTAAGACCTCGAACGGGCAGTTCTTCATTCCAAGTGCCGCTCCCAACGCAACCGAACTGCAAATGAACAACAGCGCCGATGCGGTGATCAGTGGACCGGGTTCCTTGTTTGTTGCTAATCAGATAAACGGAAATATTGATTACAATTTCAACACCAAAGATCGCTTTTCCGCGAAGTATTACTTTCAGCACGACCCCAATACCACTCCGTTTGGAAACAGCCAGCTTCTGGGATTCCCGCAAACTCTAAATGCCGGGAACCAGACGATTTCTCTGGTCAATACGACGACCCTCACGCCCAACCTGAGTTGGGAGCAACGATTCGGGTTTATGCGCCAGAGAGCTTTTGCGACGACGAGCCAAGCCTTGACGCCTGCCGACGTGAATATGAATATTTTCGGGCTTAAGAATTTCCCCCAAATAAATATTAAGAATGCCGACGGCCCCTTCGGATTTAACGGCAACTTCTTTTTGGGTAATGCGCTTTCGATTGGTCCAGTGGACAACTTCGCAAACGCCGGTGCTTTCCAGAATAATTTTGAATGGGCCACTAACCTGACCTGGGTACATGGCCGCCATACCATTTCCACGGGAATTAACTTCGATTACACCCAGCTAAATATCATCAACAAGAACAATGACGTAGCCCGGCTCACTTTTTTCGATTTTCCAGGTTTCTTACAAGGGCAGATATGCGGACCCAATAACCCCGGCGTCTTCTGCAGCGGGCAGGATGTGAGCCAACTCTTGAATGGAGCGAGCAACCGCTATTACCGGGCCAAGCAGGTCGGCACATACGTTCAAGACGATATCAAGATCCGGAAGAACCTCACCGTGGATGTTGGCCTGCGGTGGGACTGGGATGGCCCGCTCTACGAAAAGAATGGCATGTTGACCAATTTCTACCCGCAAGACTACGCTTATAACGCCGCTGGCGATTGCTTCAGCACGAGCGCCAGCTGCTCGGGACCACCTGAAATCGGCTTGGTTGTGGCCGGTAACAACAAGACTTTCCCGACCAAAGGCGTTAGCGATTCAACTATCACGGGACGCCAATGGGGTTTTGCTCCTCGTATTGGAATTGTGTACAGCCCCGACTTTTTGAAGAATTTCGTAGAGCGCGCGGGCTTCGGAATTTACTACGACCGAGGAGAATTCTTTACGGAACTCTCTGCTCCGGCCGGCGGCGGAATCAGCGGCCCGTTTGGTGTCACGGTGGAAGAACCGTTTGTGGTGCCGTTTTACTCGCCCGCTGGTGCGACCTTCGCCGCCCCATTCGGGACGACACCACCTCCTCCGCCTCCCCAGAACTTGTCTGCTGTTCAATCTTTGGTGCCGAATGCCGCTCAATTAATCGCAAACACCACAAGCTTTTGCAATAACACGGGACAAACGGGTTGCGGTCCTCTGTTTTTTGGAGGCTACGATCCAAAGAATACGTTGCCTTACTCGGAGAATTGGACATTAGATCTCCAATGGCAGCCGATAAATACCGTTGTAATTAGCCTGGGATACGTCGGCAATCACGGAGTACACGAATTAATCCCGCTTCCGTTCAACCAGGCGGTGATCGCAACTCCGCAGCAACCGGTCCTCGCGGGCGGCCCGAACCAACAGATCTACTCATACGGATACAATGCGACTGACTTGGAGCCGATCAGCACGCTGGTGGACGGCTTTGGTACCGGCAATGCAGCTCTGCGCGCACCATTTCTCGGGTACGACCCAAATTCGGATTTCAACAAAGCCGTGGGCATCTCCAATTACAACGCTTTGCAATTCAGCGTGAATAAACGGTTCAGCCATGGACTTTTGGTCACGGGTTCGTACACCTACTCGCATACACTCGACGAGCAGAGCGGGCTGGGGCTATTTTTCAGCGGCAACGACCCTAACAACCCGCACTCGTCCTACGCAAACTCGGACTTCGATCGTACGCACGTCTTGACCGTCAGTTACCATTACGAGTTGCCGACCATTGCCGATGCGACGGGATTCAAAAAACAACTCGCAAACGGATGGGGGGTTAACGGCATCACGGTTTATCAAAGCGGCCAACCATATAGCGTGATCGATTTCAGCGGAGGAGCTGCCAGTATTTTCTGGGGCGGCGGACAAGATGCAATCACCAACCCGATCGTTCCAGTTGGCGGAGTGGGTGCTACTGCGACAAACCCAATCTTACACGGCGTTACCGCGGGTAATGGAAGCAATGCCCCTGTGCTGCTGAATGCCGCCGCATTCGGCATCCCGCCACCATTCGCGCCAGGAACGAACGGTGTGCCGCCGTGCGACGCTTCGGGCTGCGATTATTATGAGACCGGTTACGCATCGGGCGGGCGGAATATATTTCGCAGTCCGTTTCAAAGCCGATGGGATTTTGGCATATTCAAGCAATTTCAACTTACCGAGCGCTTTGGATTGAGGTTCGACGCCCAAGCGTTTAATGTTTTCAATCATCCGAGCTTTGACGTGCCGAGCAACGATGTTTTGTTCAATCCGTTCTTCTTGAATCCGCCAATGTACACGCAGGCTTCGGACGGAGTTAACCCGTGCATTGGACCGCCGGCGAATGCGTACGTTTGTCCTCCTGGAGGCCATTTGGGTGTGGAGCAGCATACGATTGGCAGCCCAAGATTCTTGCAGTTTGCGCTGCATCTTACGTTCTAGATCTCGGTGCCCGTTCCTATTGGAGTGAGGGTGGCGAAACGTCTCACTCCTAACGTCTCGTCTTGAAGAAGGCTGGGATTAGTCGAGGTTTAGCGGGGTGCGCAGGACGCCTATGGCAAAGTGGGCAAGGTGCGGGGCGTCGTCGTCGAGTTGAATCCAGCGGACTACGCAGTGGTCCTTGAGGTATTGCGAGACTTTCGCTTCGCTGATTCCCAAATGCTCGGCGAGTTTCGCCTTTAAGCCGCTATCAAATGAGGGGCGGGTGCTGCGGGTGCTTTTGCCGGCGCTACCGCGCGTGCTGCCGGTACCGCGAGCGAGATTTCCCACGCCGACACGAAGCGTTTGGCAGGACTCCACATAATAAGAGGTGATCTGATCGGAATCTGAAAGCAGGAATACGCCCGGACCTGCGGGAGCTTCTTCGGTGTCCAGGCGATGCAAGGGACTCGCAACGAGGCGGCGCAGCATCGATTCCAGATGCGACATCCGCGAAGCCAGCGCGGGATCGCGTGCGCGACCGTGCGCAGTTCGCTCGGACGGCAGCATGGGGGCGGATTGCTCGGAGCGAGAGGGTTCGAAAGATTCAACGGCGCTGGCCGGCGGCGCGGAATGAGCTGGCGGCCGTTCGAATGATTCGGCTTGTTGCGAAGGCGCTCTGGGAGATTGATGGCGTTGCGGCGCCGGCGGCCGTGATTTCGTAGGCGGCGCGGATTGTGGCGCTGTTGAATCCGCGAAGGCTTGCGACGGAAGGCCTGAAGCAGACGGTGCACCTTTACGCCGACGTCCTCGTCCACCGCGGCGGCCGCGACGGCGCTTCTTTTTCTCGACCTCGCCGCCTTCCGGAGCGGCTGCGTTCGAAGCCTCGGCTTCGGCGGGCTCGGCGGTGTTCGCTTCGTCCGCGGATTCGGAAATTTCTCCGGGAGCTAAGTTCGAGTTCGCGGGCTCTTCGTTGGAAGCATCGGGGAAAGAATTAAAGCGCGGTTCTTCGGCGCTTACGGGGTCCATCGATACTGCACTTCCAGCAGGAAGCGCGGCTCCAAGCCTGGTCAGGGCCTCTTCAGCTTTTTTCTTCCACTCTGCACGCCGGAAGCGTTCGGCGGCGATGGTGTACCACTTCACAGCGTCGTCTTTGATCTCGGCTTTTTCCTGGATTAGGGCGAGCTCCCAGGCCACCATGGCGTCGCGCGTGCGCTGATAAAGTTCAGAAAGCTTGGCGTGAGCGTCCGGAGCGTTTTTGGCTTTGCGAATGCGAGCCTGAATTTGGCGCCAATCTGCCATGGCGGGCATTGTAGCAGTCGCGGCAGGGATAGGCCAATGGAGGAAAGTCTCTATTCGGTGTGCTGATGGGCCGATAATGAATCATCATTGTTCTATGAATGCTGCGGAAAAAACCGAGTGGATTTGCGGGCAGGCGCGAGGCGCCGGGTTTGACC
>Ga0102924_1005824_pt1 | contig 11747 bp, 10 predicted proteins | sample PaiPotPPM11metaG_FD_80116 | JGI IMG/M metagenome (GOLD analysis project Ga0102924, IMG submission 80116) | Iron sulfur acid spring bacterial and archeal communities from Banff, Canada, to study Microbial Dark Matter (Phase II) - Paint Pots PPM... ...
CCGTGGGCCTGAGCGGAGGCCGGGATGAGATCCTCCTTGGTGGCGAGGCGGAGGTGCTCGGCAACGTCCGCGGAACGGTGCAGGCGGTGCAGCTTCGTCCCGAGAACCGCCGGCTCCAGGATCTCGAGCTGGCAACGGCACTCGGTTTGGAAGAGCGGCAGGTTCCGGCTGGCGCTATCCTCTCAGCCGATGGCCGCGTGGTGCGCCTGGCGCAGGGATGGGTAGAGTCCCCCGATGGATCGACCGCGATGGGGCCCAGCCTACGACGCGGCATGGCCGTGAGGAGCGCCGAAGCCAAGCGCATGGGCAGCCTCCGCCTGGTCTGCTTCGATCGAGCCTCCGGCACCGTGACCGCCCTCGTGGTTGCGGGTCACGGCACCCCCAGCCTTCGCCTGCTACCGATCGAGCGGGTGCGAGAGGCGGGCCCGAACGGCATCGTCACCGATTTGCCGAGTCGCGAGTGGCCGACACTGCCGGCATTTGCGACCGATTGGGAAATCAAGCAGGCGATCACGGAGCAGCTCATGGCAGAACCGACCCTGCGCGAGGTTCAGCGGTCAGTCACGATCGATGTCCTTGACCAGGTGGTGACGCTGCGCGGCTATGTTGCGGATCAGTCAGAGGCGGAACGGGTGGCGCGAATCAGCAGGTCCGTCCCGGGCGTGATGCAAGTCGACCGGAAGCTCATCACCGACGACGACATGGCCCGCGCCGTGACCGATGCCATCCGCTCCGATCCCGGCACGAGGGCCGCGGACGTGCAGGTCAGCGCCCATCATGGGACGGTCGACATCAGTGGCATGGCGCCGGATCCAGCCACCGCCCGGAGGATCGACTCCGTGGCAAGCCGTGTGCCAGGTGTGCAAGTCGTGCACAACATGGTTTCGATCCGCAGCACTGCCCCGATCACGTCCTGAAAGTTGAGGGGCCGGACGTCCCGGCCCCTAGACCTTGCTAAGAGGCGCTACTCGTTGCTCGACCCTGCCATCAGTCCGGTCGCTGGGTCGAGAAAGACCCTGTGAGCGCTTCCGTCCCCTTCCTCGCTGAAGTTGAATAGGTTCTTCAGCGATCCCGCCTTGGCGTCGAACGAGAAATTGCCGATTTGGCCAGTCTTCCAGTTGTCCTCGATGCACTTCAGAATCGAGGTCTGGTCGGTGGTCGAGTGGTCGACGAAGTTGGTCTTGGCGAACGGCGAGATCACGAGCAACGGCAGGCGAGGACCGTAACCACAGCGATCCTGGTAGCCGCCCATCACCTTGTCGGACTTCTTGCCGCAGGTGGTCCCATCGAGCGCATCAATGGTGGGGTCCTGCGACTGATTGACGATTGGGCTCATCGCGTGGTCGTACCAGCCGTCGGAGTCGTCGTAGGCGACGACCACTGCCGTGCTGCTCCACTCGCGAGACCGCTGCAGGCGGTTGATGGTATTGACAAGGAACTCTTGCTCGTCGAGCGGATCGGAGTAGCCCGCGTGGCCGTCCTGGTACGCGGGGGCCTTCAGGAAGTTGACGGCCGGCATGTTGCGGGCATCGAACGCTGCCCAGAAGTCAGTCAAATCATACTGATGGTTCGCCGGGCCTGCGTGGCCGACTTCCTGGGGGGACGCCGGCCGCGTATGTGCCAGGTTCGCCGTCGACGCGAAGTACTGGAACGGCTCGTGGTGCGGGATGTAATCCCTGCTGACGACAGCGGCCTTGTTCGCGTGGCTCTGGGCGCAGTCAGCAAAGCCGCCCTGGAACCAGCCCCAGGTAACGCCTTTCGCGTTCAGGAGATCGCCGATATTCTTGTTCCTTGGGTCGATCGAGGTCGTTTGGTCACGACTGTCGCAGATGTCACCGGCTGGCTGGGGGTCTCCGATGACGGTGGTATTCGCCGTAACCGCCGTCCCGGTCTTGCCGATGAACGGGTTGACGTCTGGGGAGAAGCCGTGCGTCTGTCCCGAGGCCAGGTTGAGCGCACCAGGGGTCGACGGCCCGAACGTCGTACCGTACGAGTTGTCGCTCATCGCGAAGTTCTGCGCATAGTTCCAAAGGGCCGTGACGGTGTTGCCGTCGTAGTAGCCCATGACGAGCGCCTTCCCGCGCCCGTAATCGACGCACGGCCCCCCGAACGGCGGGGGATCCCCGACGCCCACCGTCTCGACGAAGCGGTCCATCAGCCCGGCGTCAAACGCCTTCTGCTCGGCGGCGTAGCCGTGGTTCTGGTCACACGTCTCGAATTGGGTTGGACCTAGCCGAAATGGTTGGGCCAGGTTCGTGTTGTTCGGGTCGTTGAGCGGCTCATTGAGGCCGTTGACACTCGGCGTACTCGACACCGCGTGAAATGCGGGCTCGCCAGACGGGTTGGTTGCCACCGGATAGGTCGCGAAGTAATGGTCAAAGGAGACGTTCTCCTGGAAGATCACCACCAGGTGCTTGATCGGTGTCGTCGTGGTGGACGCTTGCGTATTGTCCTCCTCCGACCCGGCGGAGACGGCCCCCGGGGCAGTCCACAGTGCCCCGGTGACCAGTGCGGCTCCAGTCAAGATTCCTCCCAAACGTAAACGCGTTCGCATGTCTTCCTCCTGATTCCCGAAAACGCGATGACGGCCGACCGGCTCGCTCCACCGGAATCTCCGACCCGGTCGGTATCCTGAAGCCTCTTTTTACGCGACCCGGTGGAAGAAATCAAGAAGGTTCGGTTAAGGCTTTGTCTACTCAGTACCAGACGGGCGGCGAGGTCGCGGACAGGTCGACACCCTCGGTCACCTGCACCGGCACGGGCGCGGGTGTCGGTGTGGGCGCGACGATGGAGGAAGCTGCGCCGCCCCGCGACGGCGACGCCATGGGGGAGGCAGTCGCCGACGGGTTCACGGCGACGGCAAGGGGCAGGTACCACAACTGGAAATGGCCGGTCAGCCCTGTGGGGGCAAAGTACGCGAGCGCCTTGCCATCAGGCGACCAGGCCGGGGACGCATAAAGGCCGCCCTCCCGGAGCACTCGGAGGGCTCCGATGACGCTGCCATTGAAGGGAGCGACCTCCAGCGCGGTCGTCTGCTTGCCGCGCGAGCACACCATGGCAATCTGCGTGCCGTCCGGCGATAGTGCCGCCTGACTGCAATCGTCCGCCTCCGCGGTGAGTGGGTTCGCGATCGCCAGCGCGCGGCTCTGATAGTAGATCCGCGAATGCACGGCCGTGGAGGAGTCGATGGAATGCCGGACGAAGAGGAGGCCTCCGCCCGCGAGCGGAATGGGGCTCACGTCCCCGCCGGTGTACCAGTAGGGGTCGGTCCAGCGGTGCGCCTGCCACTGCGCCCCGTTGAGCGGCATGCTCCAGACGGCCAGGTCAACGCCGTTGTTCTTGGGGCTGTCGAAGCTGTAAACGACGTTGGCGCCGTCGGGGGAAACCCGCGGATAGAACGCCCAGTGGTTGGAGTCGATGTACCGCGAATCATTCTTGGTGAGCCGCTTCAAGACGTGGCCGTCAAGATTCAATAAGTAAAGATCACTCGACCAGCCGGCGCGCAAGACGGCGATCAACTTGGTGTGATCCGGCGTGAGGGCCGGCTGCGACCAGTCGCCGCCCGGCCCGATCTCGGTGAAGCTGCCCGCGTTCATCTTGAAGAGGCGCCCCTGCTGCACGACGAACATCGTGCCGGGAAGCACAAACCTCGGCTTCGTCACCGCCGGCGATACGGGCCGTTCTTGCACGAGCTTGCTTTTCAGCGTGCCAAGGTACAGGTAGACACCCGACCCGAAGGCCAACATGACCGGAAGGAAAAGGATGGCGGCGATCCTACGCAGGATCACGGGAAGTTCGCCTTCGTCACGGCGAGAATCTGCGTCCAATGGGGAAGGATGACGCTCTGCCCACTGATCTGCCCGTAGCTGGTGAAGGCCGGAACGTAAAGGACGATCTGTTTCACGTTGGCCAGGTCGAAGGCTGTCGCGACGCCAAGTAAGCTGCGGACCCGGTCGAGCCCCATGCTGGTCTTGAAGTTGCCCTTGAGGGCGTCGACGATATCCGGCAGGTCAGCCGCGTTGAGCGTGCTCGCCTTGGCCTTGATCGCGAGTAGCACCTGCTGCTGTCGGGCCGACCGGCCGAAGTCCCCATTGACGTCGTTGTGCCGCGACCGGACGTACTGCAGCGCGCGGCTCCCGTCGAGGTGCTGAGCGCCTGGAAGCACAGCGACGCGCTTATAGTCGTAGAGGAAGCCGCCGTCGATGTCGTTCGGATAGACATCGTCGAGCACTGGATTGGTGACGAGCAGGTCAACGCCACCCAGCCGATCGATCAGCTTGATCAAGCCCTTGAGTCCGACCCAGGCGTACTCGTCGATGTGGACGTGGAAATTCCGCTCGACGGTGGCAATCGCGGCAGCCGGCCCCCCGTAGGCGTATGCCGCGTCGATCTTAGCGCTGCCACCGGTTGAGAGGGGCACCCAGAGGTCGCGCGGGATGGAGAGCATGGTGACGTGCTTGGTGGAGGGCTCGACGCGCACCAGGATCATCGACTGGGTCAGCGGTGACTTGTTCTTCCCGTCGTCGTCGGAACCGAGCAGCAGGACCGTGAACGGGGCGCCCGGGGCCGCCGAAGGCGGGGGTGTGCCCTTCGCGCCCGGGCTACGGCTGGGCGGCACCACGACCGTCTGGCCGGTCTGCCCAACCCCGGCCACGACCACCGGGAAGAAATAGGCGGCGGCGCCGGCTGTCCCCGAAAGTAGCAGGCAGAAGAGGGTCAGCACCACTATGCGCACAGGATGCAAACGGGACGCACGGCGACGCCTTGCAGGCCCTTGACCAGTCATTAGCTCGAACGAATCATGCGCTATTCAAGATTGAAATTTGATGAGAGGGAGGCGTTGAGGCACCCTCCTCTCTCGCTCGGTCAACGGCCTGAGCCATTCAAAGGGTACGGGTTTTGCCGCCCGCTAAGTCGAAAAGGCCAGCGTCAGCAGACGTAGTTGGTGTCGAAGCCGCCCTGGATGTACTGGACCAACCAGACCGGGGCGCCCGAGAAGCCGGTGCCGCAGCGGGCGTCGACCCCTTCCGCGGAGAAGTTGCCGGTAGCCACCCAGTTGGCCCCGACGCCCGACACCGGCAGGCCGCCCGTGATCTTGCCCCACTGGTACCCGGTCGAGTAGATGCCGACCGCTGACGTTGTTTTACGGAGCGTGTCGACGATTCCCTGGATCGTGTATTGATTGAGGCTCAGGTCGGTCGATGACCAGCTGTTCTCGGTCTCGACGTCCAGCCACCAGCCTCTCGCCTTGGTCACGTGCTGTGAAGCCGCATACGCCATCGACCGTACGGCCTCGCTACAGCCCACCCCCCAGGCGGCTTTTTGATCCGCCGAGCCCTTCACCACGGCCGCCTGGGTCAAGCATTCGGGGATCGTGTGTTGCCCGTCTACCTGCGTGTAGAGCGGGTCGTAGCCCGTATTGATGTAAAGGGCGGCCTCGGGCGACCTGCTGTACTCGTCAGCAAGGCAGGGGTTGTAGTGCACGAAGGGGTAGCCGCCGTTGACACCGACGATCCCGAACGCCCCGGCCGGATACGCGCCGCCGCATTGCGGGAAGCTGATGTCGTGGCCGGTCGATCGGGGGGTATACGGCACCGGAGCCGCCTGGTTAACCAGGAGGGAGCCCGCGGTGGCCAGGATGGAGGCAATGGAGAGCAGCTGATCCATGGGGGCCGGGTCAGTCTGCAGGCGAGTCGACGTTTAGTCAACCGGCGACGCCTTGGCGGGAAATGACAGCCCTGCTGTTGGACAACCATGCTTTCGCCTAGGCTGCCGTGACGGTCAACATCGCGCGGCCTTCGGCGCTACCGTACGCAGAGCCCATCACCCAGCGCAGAGGGCCAGGCCCGGGCGGCGTGTCGGCGGGGATGTTGAGAACCATGGCAAAGGTGACGCTCTCATTTGGCCCGAGCCAGCCAACCCCGCCGCAGTTGAGCTCGTGGTTCGCGAGGTTCTTGTGGCCCGGGCTACTCGCGTCCTCCGTATAGCTCGGGCATTCGCCGTGGCGGAACTGGAAGGGCGCACCTGACGAATTGGTCAGCACCACCTCGTAGTGCAGCGACTGGCCGGCGCGGACGTGGTCCGGCAGTTTGACGGTGACCGAGAGGGGGGACTTATCAACCCAGATCGGCGAAGGTTCCGTCGCGACGAAGGGCGCGACCGCCATGCGCTGGACAACAGTGCCCTCGCATTCGCCGCCCCAGGAGAAGCCGGCGACGCCGTCCGCCGGGAGCGTCAGCGTTCCCCGCTGATTTGGCAGCACGATTATCACGGAGCTGAGGGGCGGATTAGCGGGACAATCCCACATCGAGTAGACGAGATAGGCCTGACCCCACCCGACCTGCACGCCCTTTTCCGGTTGCGGGTCTGGCAAGTTGGGCGCCATGAGCGCCGGGCCCGGCGGGGTGTTCAGCCAGGGCAGCGACATACTGAACTGTGAAAGCGCGAGCGCCCTGCCGGCGGTTGTCCTTAACAGCACCTGAGGTGTTCCCTCGAGCCGGCACGGGCTGGCGCTGTGATTACTCAGCAAGACATTGTTGAAGATCTGTCCGCTGGCGCCGCTGCCATGTCCAACAGCAGCGCACAGATCACCAGCGACGCAAGGTCGCACCCCAGCGTTGGCGGTCAGCGGCTTGAGTGAATCGGCGATCTGCCAGAACTCGGTCTCGTTGAGGCCCGCGGCCGTCAGGGAATAGGGCGCGTGACTCGGCGAATTCTCCGTCCAGTAGAGGGTGCGCGGCGCCGTCGGTGTTGCGCCGTCGACCTGATAGGTCGCCGCGACGCCGCGGAACGTCCGTAGGGTCGGGCGGGCGGTCGCGCCCTGGTTGGGCATCACGCCCAGGGCTGCGAGCTCAACCGTCGCGTGCCGGACGTTGTTCGAATAGTCGACCACGAACGAGTGCGGGTCCGCCACAAACTGCGCCGTGTAGTCCTCGCCGATGGCGCCAGGGACCAGCAACGGATCGACGGCGGTCGCTTTATGCCCGAGCCAGGTGGCCGCCTCTGCCGGCGTTGCGAGCTGAGCTGAGGCCGATGACAGCACCATCGGCGCGGGCGTCCATGGAATTGCCGTTGCGGTCGGATGTGGCGAGGGCTTCACCGGCGCCGGGTTGAGGCCGTGGAGTTTTGAAAATCCGAATGCCAGCAAGCCGACGAAGGCGATCAGGGCGGCCGCCAGGGAGAGATCGCGCGAGATCGAGGACCGACGCGCTAGCGTAGGCGGGGCCGCGGTCGAGGACATCACGGTGACATGAAGCGTCGCCGGTGGTTCGACGCCATCCTTGAAGGCGGCCGCCAGCCGGCGGAGGCGCTCTTCGAGCTCGAGGTCCGGACCGCTCATGCCGGTACCTTCCTGGCAACCGAGTCCGGGCCGAGCCTGCCACGGAGTCGCTGCAACGCGCGGTGGACACGCACGCGGGCCGCGACTTCGCTGACAGCGAGTACCTCGCCTACCTCGGCAAACGTCAGACCATCAAAGTAATGAAGGTAGATCGCCTGGCGATCCTTGAACGGCAGGGCGAGCATGGCGCGGAGGAGCTCACGGTCTTCGGCCCGGTGGACGACCTCGTCGATCGGGTCGACGCCCGGCGGGTTCCAGAACATGAGCTTTGCCTCGACAAGGCGGCGCCGGTGGTAATCGCGAGCGAGGTTCGTGATGGCTCGGTAGAGCCAGCGCCGGAAGTCCTGCTCGGCCGAGGGGGTGTGGGGCGAGGCCCACACTCTGGCGAAGGCTTCCTGCACAAGCTCTTCGGCGGTCGCCCGATTCTGTACCAGCATCACGGCAAAGTGGTACGCGGGCCGTTCCAGCGTCCGGGCTAGCGGCTCGAACCAACTGCGATCGGCGGCGTCCAGATCTGACCCCCTTTCATGTTCTTGACCTCACAACGGACAGCCCCGGCGTTCGTTACACTGCGCCCACCCTGGTTCGTGATGCAACTCGCCACCGCCGCCCGTGTCTTATTGGGTGTGGCGTACGCATTGAGCCTGCCGGCTGACGAACCACTCCGGCTACGGGCGGTCGCGGGCGACGAGGCGGCCTTCGATTCGCTGCTCCGGCCCCCGGCAGCCCGGGTTGCGGCTCGCCCTCTCGATGCTGGGAGACCGGTGGGACGCCGAAGACGCCACCCAGGAGGCCTTGTCGGAATGTCCGACGCACGCCGTGCTCAGCAACGTGATCAATTAGCGGCAACGCGCACCAGCGCCCGCGCTAGGTCAGAATTGACCGGAAATGGGCCTGGCCGATGCTCCCGTGGCGGACTCGATCGACCTCGCTTCGGCAACCGGGCGGGCGCTGCCACGCCGGGTGCTGGCCCTGATCGCCGACACCATTGTCATCTCGCTGCTGGACGCGATCGTCAATGGGACCTTCGGCATCACGCGGGTCACCAGCGGAATCGCGACCACTATGGGCAGCGGCGGCTTCACATCGTTCACGACGCAAACGACGGTTGACTGGGTGTGGCTGGCGCTGCTCTGGGTGACCTACTACGCGGTGCTCGAGGGACTCTTCGGCGCAACCGTCGGAAAGCGTTTCGCCGGCCTGCGGGTTACGGACCTCGAGGGTCGCCGCATCGGCCCGCAAGCGGCGTTCGTCCGCAACCTCGCCCGCCTGCTCGATGTGCTGCCCTTCGGGTATTTGCTTGGCGGCATCCTAACCCTGGCAACGAAGCGGCATCAGCGACTCGGCGACCTGCTGGCCGGCACCACCGTGGTGTCAGTGGCCTCGGTCACCTATCCGCCACTCCCACCTGGCGTGCGGCGACGCCGCGCGATCGGAGTGGCGACCGTGACCGCCGTGCTACTGGTGTTTTGCGCCGGGTTCGCCTACTTTGGCCGTCCTCCGCTCGTCATCGAGGGGGAGAAGAACATGAGCAACGGTATTTTCAGCGAGCGCGTCAGCAGCTACACCCTCGGTTCGCCCAGCTGGGGAACCGGCACGGTCACCTATCCGGTCACCTATGAACTGGCGCCCACTAGCCAGACCTGCGAGGGCTTCATCACCCTGAACTGGAATTGGTCTCAAGCCGGTTGGGTGTTCGGCAGCGGCGAGAATCAATGCTCGCCGCGAATCTATCCCTGAAGCCCCGGTTGCAAGACCGCCGGAACGGGGTAGTTTAGCCACTAGGGAAATGACCACGGACCACGCTCAACCGCACGGGACGGTGGGGATCAGTAAGGCTGGCGCTGCCCTGTACTCGGTCCTCGTCAATGTCGTCCTCATTGCGGCCAAATTGCTGGTGGGCCTACTAACCGGCAGCGTCGCGATCCTTGCCGACGCCGCCCATTCCTTCCTCGACCTCTCGGCCAGCATCTTCGCCTACGCCGGCATCCGGACCGCCGCCAAGCCGGCCGACGAGGACCACGCCTGGGGCCATGCCAAGGCGGAGAACATCTCGAGCCTGATCCAGATGTTCCTCCTGGGCGCCACCTGCATCGCGATCGTCATCGAGTCGGTGCGGCGGCTGGTCGTTCCCGGGACGGTGCGGGTTGCGTGGTACTCCTTCGTGGTGGTCCTGGCCGCCGTCGTCATCGACATCGTGGTCAGCCGCTACCTCCAGAGCGTCTCGCGGGCCCACGGCGGCAGCGCGGCTCTCGAAGCCGATGCCCTTCATTTCGCATCGGATCTCTGGGCGTCGCTCGCGGTGCTCGCCGGCATCACCCTGGTGGCCGTCTTCAACTTCCAGATTGCTGACCCGCTTGCCGGCATCGCGGTGGCAGTCATCATCGGGACCACCGCTATCGAACAGGGGCGGCGGACGACGCAGGTGCTCCTGGACGCAATGCCTGATCGGGCGACGCTGGCGGCCATCGAGCGCATCCTGGAGGGTGACCCGCGGCTCCACGGATATCACGCATTGCGGGCACGGCAGGCCGGCATGCATGTCCTGCTCGACGTCTCGGTGCACGTCGACGGGAACTTATCCCTCGCGCAGGCTCACGAAGTCGGCCACGCCGTCTCGGAGCGGATCCAGCGCGAGCTACCGGTGGTGACGGATGCGGTCGTCCACGTCGAGCCGGTCGATGACGAGGCCCACGGCTAGCGCCGCAGGCCCCGCCCTGTTACATCCCGAGTCCGCCGGAGATGTTGCAGAAGACGTTCTGCACCTGGTTGCCCAGGATGATCAGGACCACGATGACGACCACGGCGATGAGTACGAGGATTAGTGCGTACTCAACCATGCCCTGACCCTCGTCACGGCTGAACGCTTGAAGGAGTCGCTGGAGGAAGAGCGGGAGTTTCATAGCCAGTCACTTAGGGAAACGTTAAGGACCGCGCGCGCTGTTCGGGCGAAGCTCAGCCGTTGCCACTCTGTTACGAATATGCGGGCGTTATCCTCAAGCGATGGTCGGTCGTCACGCGCGCCTGCTCGCCGTCGTGCTACCGGTAACCCTCGCCTGCTGCAGCGGCCCACCACCGGCCTCATCGGCACCGAGCGCGCGACCAGCAGGCCCGCAACCGGCCGTGCCGGCCGCGGCACAGGAAACGCTCCCGCCCCTGGCGATCGATGCCATGCGGCAGCGCGAGTACCCCGGCAGCGACCTCGTCATCGAGCAGACGCTCGCCCCGGGGAGCAATTACCGCCAGTACGTCGCCTCCTATCAGTCGGACGGCCTGAAGATCAACGCCCTGCTAACCGTCCCCAATGGGGCGAAGCCGGCGACCGGCTGGCCGGTGATCATCTTCAACCACGGCTATATCCCCCCGACCGTCTACCGGACGACGGAACGCTACGTCGCCTACGTCGATGCCTTCGCGCGCAACGGGTACATCGTGTTCAAGCCCGACTATCGCGGGTTTGGTAGTTCGCAAGGCACCCCGGTTAGCGCCTATTACTCGCCCGACGATACTGTCGACGTCCTCAATGCGGTAACGAGCTTGCAGCGTTACGCCGCCGCGGACCCGAATCGCATCGGCATGTGGGGGCATTCAATGGGTGGCAACATTACCCTCCGAGCGCTGGTGATCGATCCTCGGATCAAGGTGGCCGTCATCTGGGCCGGCGTAACCGCGACGTATTACGACATGCTCTACAACTGGCACCCGCCCGTCGCGGACCGCCCGCCGCCGTCGTTCGCGGGTGGGGCGCGACAGACCTACCTGGCAAAGTACGGGACGCCGGATCAGAACAAGGCATTCTGGGACTCCATCTCGCCGATGGCCTACCTGTCGGACATCACGGCACCGATCCAGATCCACCACGGGACGGCCGACGTCGAGGTGCCGTTGCAATTCTCAGAAACACTGGCGAGCGATCTTCACGCGGTCAACAAACCTGTGGAGCTCTACACGTACGCCTGAGCCGACCACAACATCTCGCAGGCCTTTTCCCTGGCGATGGCCAGATCGGTGGCTTTCTTCGGACGCACCCTTAAGGGGTAGGGAACTTCTCGGCCAGCGATCGGGCAGAATGCGGGTGGAAGCGGCTGGTGAAATTCGCGTCTAGCGACGATTATTTCTCCGGGTTAGCGTACGGGGATTTGTGGCGACCACCACCGCAAGAGCTACAACACCATGCAGCGCCGCAACAATGATGGGTGCGGTGTGCACATCAGATGCAGGCGTCTGAACGATCGAGCTGTCGACGTTGTAAGCCCCATGTGCGAGCAGCACTAGAAGCAAGCTCCCGCCCGTGCTGTTGTAGAGCCAGGCATACAGGATCGCAGTCGAGACTAGACGGACGTAGGTCTGTGGGAAATCCGTCCAGCTGAAGAGCGAAAGACCGCCGGGTACCACCACAGGCCAAAGA
>Ga0102924_1005825_pt1 | contig 11744 bp, 10 predicted proteins | sample PaiPotPPM11metaG_FD_80116 | JGI IMG/M metagenome (GOLD analysis project Ga0102924, IMG submission 80116) | Iron sulfur acid spring bacterial and archeal communities from Banff, Canada, to study Microbial Dark Matter (Phase II) - Paint Pots PPM... ...
ACCCGCCATCAAAATGCTGCGATACCAGCAACAGTACACGTTCTTCGACCAGGCCAAGTTAAACAACGCCGTTCGCTTTATCAACTTGAGCCAGGTTGTGTTGGAGAAGGATCTGGACGCAGTCTTAGAGGAGATTACGAAGGAGGTTGAGAAAGCGAGCCCCGGCGTCGTGGTGGTGGACTCCTTTCGCACCGTGGTGCGGAAGGCGCAGGGCGGCACGACGGAAGTGGAGCTGCAATCTTTCATTCAGCGACTAGCCCTGCTCCTGACGAGTTGGCAAGCCACGACTTTTCTGGTCGGCGAATATGTCGAGGGTGAGATCCGTGACAATCCCGTTTTCACGGTCTCCGATGGCCTCTTTTGGCTTTACCAGGCTGCGGAGCGAAATTCCATTGTGCGCAAGCTCCAGATCGTGAAACAGCGCGGGCAGGCGTCCGTGCCCGGACTGCACACCTTTCGCATTACCCATGCTGGTCTGCAAGCCTTTTCGCGCACTCTTGGGCTGACCGGACTGGCAAGGAAGATACCCAGTCCACGGCGCCTTTCCATCGGTATTCCGGAATTGGACAAGATGCTCGGCGGGGGAATTCCCGAAGGCGACAGTGTCCTGGTGGCAGGGGCTTCGGGGACGGGAAAGTCGGTCTTGGCGACCCAATTCATTGCTGAGGGCATACGCCAGGGGGATCCGGCAATTGTGGTGGTCTTTGAAGAACGACCGCAAGAGTATGCGGAGCGGGCCAGCAGTTTTGGTCTGGATTTGAAGACGCCCCGAAAAGAGAAGAAACTCGAAATCCTCTATCTCCGTCCGCTGGACCTCTCGGTGGATGAAACCATGCACGAGATTCTCCAAGCGGTCCAGAAGATTGGCGCCAAGCGCCTGGTGATTGATTCGCTGGCGGGCTTTGAGATGGCGCTGGCACCCGGCTTCCGCGCGGACTTTCGCGAGTCGCTCTACCGGATGATAACCGCCTTGACCGGCGTCGGAGTGACGATTCTAAGCACGGTTGAGATGAACGAGTCTTTCACGGAGTTCCCGTTCAGTACCTACTCGATTTCTTTTCTCACCGATGACATTATCCGGCTTCGGTACGTATGCATCGACGGCCAGCTTCGCAAGATCATGGTCGTTATCAAGATGCGCGGTGGCAACCATAGCAAGGATATCCGCGAATATGAAATTACTTCCAAGGGTGTGGTCATCATCGGTGACCGCCTCACTGATTATCAAGGCCTCATCACCGGAATTCCCGAGCATTTGAAGCGATCCGGCAATAATAATGAAGAGCACTCACATAATCCGAAAGCGAAAAGCAAGACATAGGAAGCAGCCCGGGATTGACCTAATCGCACAGAGTGACCTGGCTGAGATTGAAGGGCGTGGAGGGAAGATCAATGCAACGTAGACTCGTTCTTTGGTTTGTGTTGTTGATTGTTGGATTTCTTGCTGGATTCATCCTGCAATATGCCAGACTGCAGCAGGCACAGCATGAATTGTCTGCCTCGACAAAACAATTGGGCTCCTGTCAGGCCGGAGAACAATTGTCGCAGCTTCGCGACACAGCGACAGCAATGTTTCTGGAGGCCGTGCAAAAGAACTACGGAAAAGCAGGGGAAGGACTCGAAAGAGTTCTTCGATCAGGCGCAGCGAATTCAGAGCACCACGGAAGATCCCGCACTTCGCAACTTGCTTCATGACACTTTGGCAACCCGCGATCAGATCACAGCGGATCTGGCAAAGGGAGACGCCGCCGCACTTTCAGAAATACAGGCACTCGTATCCAAGATCGAGCAGACCGCGAAGCATTAAAGCACAGAAACCAATGGGAGGGACTTACCCCTGCAGGTCTAGCTGATCGTCGGTCTTGACCGGGCACGAAGCGGATGTTCTTGCGGTTTTCATCCCCCCCCCGGAGTTGCCAGTCAGGGCGACAGATGGACTTTGGCAACTTATTGCAAAACCAGCATGTACCGAAGAAGAAATGATCATTCTTCTGACAACAATCAAATTTGGCGATGCTAGAACAAAACAAGAACAGCAGCCCGCGCAGAACAGGCCCCCGGGACGGATATCCGCGCTGCGACGGAGTGAACAGTCAAAAAAACCTGGTGCGAGCCCAAGTCCGGCCAGCGTAGTCGGGGTAAGGACGACTCCGGAGACTCGTTCCGCCTGTTTCTGCTCTCGCGCTCGTCGGCCTCTCACGGCGTAATAAATAACCAAGACGAGCACAACATAAATTGAGGCTCGGAGCACCGACGCCACCTTCACCTCTGCTTCACCCGATGGCCAGTCTACCCTTGGGATACTGCAAGAATCGGGTGGGCACCGTATCGACTCGAAACGCGAGCACCCACTAGTCTTTTACCATCTGCAAGTCCGCCAGGATTGATCCTTAGCAAGCGGGCCAGCGGTGAGAGGATAAACATGCGCGTGCTGATTCTGGCCTGCTCCCTGCTTTTCGTCTCAACCTTCGTCGCGGTTTCAGCTGAATGCCAGGAAAATACTTCATCTTCTCAGCCTGCCAATAACAACGCCGTAGAGGGCACTATCGTGTCCTCGACGCGAAATACTTTAGTCGTGCGCACCGACGACAACCTATATCAGTTATTCACATACGACCGTAACGCAGGACGGCCCGCAGCGCTCGCGCCCGGCGCGCGCGCCCGGGTTACGGCCGGGCCTGCGGACGAAAACGGCACCCGGGTCGCCAGCAACGTCACCTTGGTGTCGGCGCCAGCACTCTCCGGTGCGTCAGTCGACAAGGGCGCTCAGGCTGCTCCCGTGCCCGAGAAGGTTCGCGAGATTGAGAGCGACATCAAACGCGAGAGCCGGCGCTGGCGCATAGGCGTTCGCGCGGGTGCCGCATTTGACCCCGAACTCTTTTCCTTTGGCGTTCAATCGCAGATAGGGCCAATTTTGCATCCAAGAGTATTGTTCCGGCCCAATGCGGAGTTCGCATTCGGAGAAGTCACTGACCTAATAGCTTTGAACTTCGAGGGTGTATATCGATTCTCGGCTGCGAATCGAACGGGGAATTGGACCCCCTACGTTGGCGCCGGACCGGCCATGATTTTCATCCACCAGAATTTCCAGTCAGGGCGACAAATTGACTTTGGTAACTTCGATTACGAAACCGGCCTGAATGTATTAGCAGGCGCGCAATCCCGTAAAGGCACCTTTGTGGAACTGAAAACCAGCTTGTACTCAGGGCCGGCACCGAAACTGCGCGTGATTATCGGCTATAACTTCTGAACCGGTGTGCAGGCTCATTGGACGTGGCGGAGCTCTGCATGCGGAAACCCCAAGTTCAGAGACGGGCGTCACCGCCTCCGGCATCATGGCCGAGCGGTATGGGCAGCAAATATAGCTTTGCCGCTCCTCGCAAATCCTCGGGTGCTGAGTGAGTTTGTCGATGCCTTCGGGCTTCTGTACGTCATTTCCAAACCCTACTCCGCGATTACCGAACTATTACAGAGCAGGGACCGTCACCCCAATCGCCCGCCAATCTAATGAAGTAGTGAAGGACAACATGGATATCGAGACTATCGCCAAGCAGCCGTCAAACGACAACCAAGTCAACTGGGTTACAACTTTCTTTATGGCTTTCTTCCACATCGGGGCAATCGCGGCCTTGTTCTTCTTTACATGGAAGGCACTGTTGGTTGCGGCTTTCCTGTGGTGGGTCTCCGGAAGCCTGGGCATCGGCATGGGCTATCACCGCCTGCTCACCCATCGTGGCTACAAGACGCCCAAATGGGTGGAATACTTTCTCACCCTCTGCGCGACTCTGACGCTTGAGGGCGGGGCGATTTTTTGGGTAGCCACGCATCGCATCCATCACAAGTACTCTGACAAAGAAGGCGATCCACATTCCCCGATCGATGGTACCTGGTGGGCGCATATGGGCTGGATCCTGACGGGAAAGTCCATGCATCACGACACTACCACCCTCGCCCAGTACGTGCCCGATCTTGCAAAAGACAAATTCCACGTGTGGATCACGAAGTACCACTACCTGCCGCTGGTCGTGCTCGGGATCGTACTGCTTGCGATCGGTGGTCTGCCGTTCCTGATGTGGGGAATTTTTGCCCGCACGGTGTTCGGCTTGCATGCAACCTGGCTCGTGAATTCGGCTACGCACAAGTGGGGCTCCCGGCGTTTCTCAACCCGTGACATGTCCACTAACAATTGGCTCGTGGCGCTACTGACATTCGGCGAAGGCTGGCACAACAATCACCATGCGAATCCCACTTCGTCCCGTCACGGCTTGAAGTGGTACGAAGTCGACATGAATTGGTACGGAATCTGGGCTCTCAAAATGCTCGGCCTCGCCAAGCAGATCAAAACCGTCGAGTTGCCAAAGGTAATGCGGAAAGAAAATGCGCATAGCCGATCGCTTTACGTCCCGGCGGAGTGACAACTTGCGCTCCGCGATTGCTATTAGACCGAAAGCGCTGGGTTTAACAACGAAATCGCGTATCGATGGGGACTTGGCGACCCCTGTGTTACGGCAGCGTGGTCCTCCGCCTACGTCGCATTTGTGTCAAAAGGCGGTTGGAGATCATCCTGCCATCGTTTTTCTTGTTATCTTATCGCCTCTCTGCATCGTTCTTAAGTCTGCCACTGAGGCCGCTCCTGATCTTCCCGACACTCTACGCCAGGTCTGGCGGGCTCCTCCTTGAGTGAGGGCTGGGATACAACTTCGGCGTGGCCCTCTGGGTGGGGTACATTGCACTCTTCGGGATAGCAGTCGGGACCGGTGTGGTTATGGTTTACCTGCACCAAGCACTCCAACACAGGACTGGCTGAAGGGAAGCCCGTGACAGGCGCTGGACAGCTCCGTCGATGGTAGTTGTTCGACGCGCATCAGATGTTGGGCAGCAGGTCGAAATATTCGTCGTCCTCGTTTTTGCCGCCCTCTCCTTTGCCAAGCGTTTTCTCCGACTCGATAAACTCAATACGCTCGATCCATTTGACCATCTTGTAGCCAAGTTGGTTCTCCACTCGCAGTCGAAGGGGCGCTCCATATACCTGCTGAAGCGGTAGTCCGTTCATTCGCGATGCGAGGAGACATTGCGGCTTGAGCACATTCTCCAGGGTTTGGGTGCCGTAATAGGGGCCACCGTAGAGCGCTTCGCCAAAGGAAAAAAAGGCGACAACCCTGGCTTCCGGTTTAGGCTGCACCAAATCAATGAGCGCCTTCATGGGAATGCCGCTCCACTTGGCGATTCCGCTCCATCCCTGGATGCAATGATGCATGGTGATGTGTTCGGTCTCACCCAACTTCTGCAGGTCAGCAAGAGAAAGCTCGACGGGCTTTTCGACAAGGCCTCCCACCCTGAGCCGGAAATGCTCGAAGCCGGTTTCAGCCAGGAGCTTCCAATCATCCCGGATTGGCATTTTGCCATTGGGCCAGAAATAGGACGAGATTTCCTGTTCGGCATACCTCTGCCGCGGCGTCAATCGATTCAACGTAAGAAGCTGCATCGGATATGTCACCGACTTGAGCGCATGCTGCAATCCGCGCGGGTGATTCCATGAGATGTAGTGTGCCACGATCCACGAAAGGACAACTACGCCTATGCCCACAAACCCGAGATACATCCCCAGAAGCGTCTGATCATCTGTGCCCAACACAATGTGGTTCATATTCCGCGCAAATCCGGTCATCACGATCAAAGTGACGTGCACGACAAGGAATGCAAGGAAGCTGAACATGGTGAGGAAGTGAATCGACCGGGCCGATTGCCTCCCACCAAAGATCCGTGCGTACCAGGGGAATCGATTCACCACGGCCGGCGACATGGCGATCCCTGTAAGAATCGCCATAGGGCCGAAGACAAAGACGACGGTGAAATAGGCAATCTGCTGCAGTGCGTTGTAGCCATAAAACCCGTTTGGCTCCGGCGGCAGGTGAAACGTTGCGTAGTGCACCCACGTGTTCCAGGCCTGTACGAGGACGAGGGGCGAAGTTGGCAAAATACGCCGCCACTGCTCAGTATCGAAGAGCATGATGACGAAGAGAATGCCGGTGATGATAAAACCGTGAACGTCGATGAAGTGCCAAACCCGCGCAATACCAACTGTGTGTCGGTAGCCCGGCGTCCCCATCATCGGCGAAATATAACGGGCGTCGTCTTTCGCGGTCCAGATGCGATCGCGTGGGACTTTTATCGGTGTAAGCCTAATCCATTCGCTGCCCGGCGTGCAGCCATCGTTGAAATACAAACGAGGATGATCCATCAGGATGGACAGACCGCTGCGAATCAGCATCATCACAAAAAGGAAATTGAAGAAGTGGCAGTAACGAACCCAAACTGGAAACCCGCGCGGCCCTGCGAAGTTGTCGGGATATATCTGAGGAACGGCTGGAACATGAGGCAGCCCGGCCACAGCGACTTCTATCCAAGACGCCGCGATTACAGAGAGGATCGCGATACCGATTCCGATCAGGATGGACGGTCGAATCCAGATACGAAATCGGCGATCAGGCGGGTAGTGGACCGCTCTGTGTGCCGGATCGAACGAGATCAATATTCCCTCCGCAAACTGCCCGATTAAACTTAAAGAAGCGTACCGCTTGGCTCTGGACGTGGGCGGCTGGCACAATCGCGAAGAAGATAAAGAGAGCTCAGCCCATGATTGCAGACCGCGTAAGACAGCGCACTCAATTCGTCGTCGCAAATAGCGATAGCTACGAGCGTCTGTAGACTACTATGCCGACCGTTTCAGAGTGCTCCTATAATCAGCCACAAATTTCTGAATGCCCTTGGTTGTGAGTTCGTGTACAAGGTCGAAGCTCTCCCACGGCTGGTCCAAATCCAGTTCTTGGTACGGGATCGGTTTCACGGCCTTGCCCTTCGCGTCGACCGCTTTGTACTTGAAATCCTGGTCCGGCATAGGAAACCCGGCTGCTGCCCATTCCTGTAAAACCTTGCTTGGCACGGTTGCCAGCTCAGCACCTAGGAAGAAGGAACAAAGCAAATGGTTGATGGTGCGTATGCTTGCGGCCAGCACATGCACATGGCCATCGCTGCGTTCGTACATTTTCTTGATATTTCGGACAAGGTCCATGCCGTCTTCGCCTTGATCATCGAGCCGTCCGACAAATGGTGATACGTACACCGGCTCCTTGGATCCCCGTGTTGCAGCATATACGGCAGCGGCTTGTGCCTGCGAAAAGCACAGAGTCATATTGACCCGAATGCTCTTTTGCACCGACATCTCTGCGGCTCGCAAACCCTCGTGGGTGCACGGATATTTCACATAGGCATTGGGAATCCAGGTAAACATTTCCTGGCCCTGGGCGAGCATCTCCTCGGCACGGCTATCAAGATCTGCGAATACCTCAATGGACACGCCTGCGTCTCCCACGAGTTGCGAGATGCTTTGCACAATATCCTTGTATGCGTCCTTTTCTTCTTGCTCACTCAACTGACGACCAGCTGTGAGGCGCCTTTGAATCTCGGGATTTTTTGCGATCAGAGAGGGATTGGTGGTCTGCCCATCAACAAACCCGATCAAGGTCTTAATCCGGAGGGTTTCTTCGGGATCGCCACCGTCTACAAGAAGTTTTGTCTTAGGCCTATTTGTTACCATGCTGTGCACCTCCATTAGACAGTTCGACTTGTTCGGCCCGAGTGCAGACGTCCGCAGCGCGGACAAGGTTCAGTATCCCGCAAAATCTTCCGTTCGAATGTCGTCTTCGTTAATGCCCGCACTCTCAAGCATGTCTTTCATGCCAGCTACCATGACGGGCGGTCCGGCACTGTAATAGATGGGGCCTTGCAGTGTCGTCAGATTCCTGGACAGCATCTCTCGGTCTATCGGAACTACCTCGCCATTCCATTCCTTCTTGGATTTCGACATTTCTGTCATTGTGCAGATCAAGTGGAAGTTGGGATTCGTCTTCTCCAGGTTCTGCAGAGTGTCCAGGAACGGTGCGTCTTCGGGCCGCCGATTGGAATAGAAAAGATACAACTTTTGCGGCAGGCGGTCGTGATGCGCTTGCTGTACGATGCTGAGAAAAGGCGTGATTCCAATTCCGCCTGCGAGAAACACGGCCGGCTTTGCACGATTCTTGTGCAGGGTGAAAGATCCCGCGGCTGAGCCTATTTTCACTTCCGTTGCCAGCGGCACTTTCTTCAATGAGCGCTTGAAAGCAGTATCCCGCATGCGGGTAGTGAACACTAACTGGTTTTCGAACGGAGGACTTGCGATGGAAAAAGTGCGGGTGTTTCCCTCGGCATCAGTTTCTGTCGGCTCGATGAGTGTCACATCCACGAACTGCCCTGCTTTAAACTTGAATCCGGACGGCTTCTCGAAGTGAAAGGCCATCGTGCCTTCCGCAACTTCCTCGCGACGCAACAGCTTGGACGTTTGACTTGCCATTCGAACTGCAGTCAGGACCGCCTCGGTCACCATGGCTACCTCCTTTATAGAATAGAGTCGATAAATCGTGTGCGGTTACAGCCACTCTTGCCGCAGGGTTGCGGGAAGCTTCTTAACAAATGTCTAGTTGCCGGGGCCGGCTTTCTGTTCCGCAGCAGCAGGGCTATCGGTGGCGCCATGGGTGCCACCTTCATCATCCATTCGTGACACAGCTTGTTCATCGAGGTGCCGCTGAGCGGACGAAAACGATTCTGTTGTGTCACTCTTCTCTCTTCGCCAAGAAATGGTCAGCAATAGGGCGCTCTCTTCCAGCGCTTCGACGTCGTGCAACACGCCGCAGTCCAGCACCAACAGATGACCGGCCGACATAGTCACCTTTCGTTCGGCCAGGTGGATACAGACCTTCCCCTTCAATTGCTGGATGGAAATTCTCCCCTCTGCTTTATGCTGCCGCATTCTCGTGCCGCTCTTCATCAGAATTAGAACGATTCGAAAGTCAGGATATTTCGCGAGGGTTTTGGAGCTTCGCCCAGTCTCCCGCCGCCAGGACTCTTCTCGCCGCAGTTGCTGCAACTCTTGGTCCAAGTCGATTTGCAGCAGAGGTTCCGCTAACCCGGGCAATCGATTCAATTCCTCAATGCCCTCGCCGGGATGGCAAATGCTTCGATCCGTAGCCATGATGAATACCTTCTCCCTTGCGAGTCTGCGCATCTCGGTCGTGATTACGCGCTGACCACCCAGCTACAACTAAGCAGGCGCAGCCCATCTCTCAAACCTAGCGAGACCCGAGAAGACGATGATCGACGATATGCCTCGGCAATACCGGTCAAGATTGCTCAGTCCCTTGCTCCGTCCGGAATTCAGCGACATGAACGGGCATCAGGGCCTCGTTGTGCGCTGCGCTAGCGCATTCCAGGCTCAGCCTGATTGATCATGAACGTCGACATCCCATCGAGGAATTTCCGAAGAACTTGCTCGGCCTCTTCCGGCAGTGCAGCTTCTCCAAAAGCACTATTCATCAAGCGCATCCATCGATCGCGGGCGGCCTGATTTATATGGAACGGAGAATGCCGCGCGCGCAGGCGTGGGTGGCCTCTCTGTTCGATGTAACTCTGCGGCCCCCCGAACCGACCGATCAGGAAATCTCGGAGGCGCTGCTCAGCACCTGAGAGATCCTGCGCCGGGTACATGGGTCCCAAAAGGTTATCTTGCGGCACCTGCCGATAGAAGGCAGCGACCAACCGCGTGAAACCTTCCGCGCCAATCATGGAATAGACTTCGAGTTCCTGCATCATCTTAGTTCTCTTTATCGAGCATGGGCTACGCGTTTCCGATCTTGGAAGAAGACCCCTCTAGTCGCAAGTCGAATGTTCGCGTGGACACCAGCTTCTCGAAATGCTGAATTGGGCGAGGTCAGTTGGCTCATAACACGCCTCAATCCGTCCGGCCTCAATGCGAGAGAAATCCAACAGTGTATTGACCAGCTTGAGTAGTCGGATGGAATTGCGATGCGCCAATTCGAGACTTTCGCGCTGTTCGGCTGGCATCGTATCCCCTGCAGCAAGGGAATCTTCCAGCGGCCCAAGCATCAACGTGAGGGGCGTCCGAAATTCATGACTGACGTTGGAAAAGAACGTCGTTTTTGCTCGGTCCAGTTCGGCGAGTGCTTCCGCACGCTTGCGTTCTTCAGCGTAGGCCCTTGCATTGTTGACGTTCGCGGCCAAATTTCTTGTGCGCGATTCAAGGAAATCTCGATACGTTCCATCCAGCTCGCGGTAAGGGCTTATTCCTATAGCCATCACTCCGATGGGTTCTCCGGTTGGGCCCAAGATCGGAATCGAAATCGCCCTTTCACACTTGTTTCCAAAAGGGGCTCCGGGAAGCGACTCAGCATCTCTCACCGGGAAAACCCGAGCAGTCCGGGTCTGCAAGGTCTCCCTGATCGCCCACAGGTCCTCATCCGATGACCCCAATATGTAAGAACGACGTCAACGCCTGCAAACTGGCGATGCAATCAATCGTTCGCAATCCGGCGGACTGTCCGTTCGCAATCATCTTCTTGTGCGAAGGTACAAAAACCACGCCCGTCGCGGCGAGCTTTGACGCCGGAACACACCCATCGCAAGCTTGAACTACCTGATCAGCGACCTCACGGAGTGTCTTGAGCCTGCGTGCACTCAGAACACGATCGGTGACCTCATGAACTGCCGAGAAGACGCCTCCTACGTCACCCGACGAAAGCCGTATGGCGCTGTAGGAATACGTCCAGTAGCTCTCTTCCACATAGCCGTGCCGATCAAAGAGTAACAACTGATCGTTTTCCCATGTCGCCTGTCCCGTACGCATGACCCCCTCAAGCATGGGGCCAATTGTGTCCCAAACATCTGACCAGACCTTCACGCCCGGGGACCCTAGAGCTTGGGGATGCTTGGTAGTGCCCAACGACGGTCGCCAAGCGTCGTTATAAAGAAGACGCAGTTCGGGCCCCCACCAGATGACGATTGGAAACCTTGAATCAAGGCAAATTCTCAATGCTGTCCGCAAACTTTGCGGCCACTTGCTAACCGGACCAAAAGTAGTGTTTGCCCAGTCATGAGAACGCATGAGCGCTCCCATTTCGCCACCGCCTGCCATCAAATCAAGATCATCGTGAGGGCCCGGGTCCACAAGCGTTGGTTTGCCCGTTAACTTCGCATTCGGGATCGCGTCCTGCCAAGCCTTGGCTACAGGTGCGGATATGCGCGAGCTATGAAGAAGTGCAGCCTCAAGGGCTGGAAGGAGATCGGCGGACAAATGTGACTTAACAACAAATCCCCGTGCACCCGCGCGCTGTGCTTCGGAAACCACATGCATCGAATCGTGTTGACTGACGATCAGTATTTCGACGCTCGGCAGTTTTTCGCGTATGCGCCGGGTTGCTTCCAACCCGTCCATATGTGGCATGGAAATGTCCATCACGATCGCGGACGGCTTTAACTCAAATGCGAGTGCAACCGCTTGTTCCCCATCGGCAGCTTCTCCGCAGATCAACCATCCGGCTCGCGAGGAAATCAGCGCTCTCAACCCTGCACGGACAGCCGCGTGGTCATCAACTATGAGAATAGTTGGGGAAAAATGCGATGACTCTCTTGCGTCAGTCTTCGAGTTTAGGACAACGTCCTCCATTAAGCCACCTTTGTCTGCCTCTCGTCTTGCGACAAACACCGTTGCATAATGCGTGATTTACGAATGCGAAAGCAAACATGACCTCGCCCCGAGTCAACCTGGAGAACGACGCTACCCCCCAGTTGTTCTTCGACGGTATGCATTCACCAAGCATAGGCCTGCCAACACCGACACGCGGGCCGCGTAAAAG
>Ga0102924_1005826_pt1 | contig 11742 bp, 10 predicted proteins | sample PaiPotPPM11metaG_FD_80116 | JGI IMG/M metagenome (GOLD analysis project Ga0102924, IMG submission 80116) | Iron sulfur acid spring bacterial and archeal communities from Banff, Canada, to study Microbial Dark Matter (Phase II) - Paint Pots PPM... ...
ACCCGAGATCGACCGCTGGCCCGCGGAGGCCGGCGAGGCGCTGCCGCGAATGGCCCGCTGGCTGTCGATGTGAACGCCGACGCGCACCCGGCGGCGCAGGCGTCGAACCTGCGCCCGGCTGCGGGCCCGCTGACCTTCAAGCGGCTGAAGTGGACGTCGTTCACACATTCATGCGTCTATACGGCCCTGCTCGTCAGCGCGTTTGCAGTTGGCAAGCCCGAGCCGCTGACGTTCGTGCTGGGGCTCACCCATGGATTGATGTGGATCTGCATGTCGCTTGCCTGCCTGACGGCAGCGCGACTGCGTGTGGTGTCGCTGCGACTGGCCGTGGCAGTGGCGGTGCTGGGGGGGATCGGACCGTTCTTCGGAAGCTATGAGTTCGTTCACGAACAACGCCGACGCCACCTTGGGTCGCCGCGCTAGAGTAGACAATCAATGGCCACAGGCACGACGGCTCAGCAGACGGTCGACGTCGTAACACCCGCTGCGGGCGAGTCGGTAACCGAGGGAACGATCCTCGAATGGCGCGTGAAGGTCGGCGATCGCATCGCCCTCGACGAGACGATTGTGGAGATCTCGACCGACAAGGTCGACGTGGAGCTGCCCTCGCCGGCAAGCGGCACGGTCACCGAGATCCTGGCGGCAGAGGGCGACACGGTGACCGTCGGCCAGGTGATCGCGCGGATCGCCGTGGGAAGCGGCCAGGGTGCAGCGACCACGCCCGGCGGGGCGGGTAACGGCGCTGGCCAGGACGGAACGGCCTACGACCGCGACGACACCGCAGCGCGACCCACAGACGCGAACGGCTAGGCAGCGGAGCACGGCTCGGACGCTGCGACCGCGAGCGCGGACGATCACGCGGCGAGTGGACGCCTGGTCGATGTGGTGACGCCGGCCGCCGGTGAGTCGGTGACCGAAGGAACGATCCTCGAATGGCGCGTGAAGGTCGGCGACTTCATCAAGGCGGACGACACGATCGTCGAGATCTCAACCGACAAGGTCGACGTGGAGCTCCCAGCGCCTGCAAGCGGGACGGTCGATCAGCTGCTTGTGCAGGAGGGCGACACCGTGACGGTCGGCCAGGTGATCGCGCGCATCGCCGTGGGCGAGCAGGCAAGCGAGCGCGAGGGCGCCGCACAGGAGCCCGCGAGCACGCCGGCGAGCATCCCGGCCGACACGAAGGTCTCCCCCGTGGCCGCACGCGCAGCAGCAGTCGAGGGCGTCGACCTAGCGCAGGTGGCCGGCAGCGGCCCGGCGGGACGCATTGTCAAGTCAGACGTGTTGACGGCCGCTTCGCGGGCAGGCGAGCAGACGGGCAACGGCGCGAGCAGCGATCTGCAGACCGCGTCCGGCGACGGCGGTGCACAGGCGGCCGAGCAGCAGTTGCTGAAGGGCGGCGCGGCAGCGTTGGCGCGCTACATGGAGCAGTCGCTGTCGATACCGACCGCCACGAGCTTTCGCACGCTCACGGTCAGCATGCTGGACGCGCGCAGGCGCGAGCTGAAGGCAGCCGGCCAGCGCGTGTCCTACACACACCTAGTCGCCTACGCGATCGCACTGGCCGCGCAGGAGATGCCGGTGATGGCCACCCACTTTGCCGAGCTCGACGGCAAACCCCACCGCATGCTGGACGGACAGGTGAACCTGGGACTTGCGGTCGACGTGGAGAAGAAGGACGGCTCTCGCACGCTGATGGTGCCGGTGATCGCGGACGCCGGGCGTGCCTCCTTTGACGCTTTCCTGGCGGCATACGACGCGCTGGTGGACAAGGCGCGCACGAACACGCTGACCGCGGATGACCTGGTGGGCGCGAACATCACGCTGACCAACCCGGGCGGATTGGGCACGGTGGCGTCGGTGCCCCGCCTGATGGGCGGCCAGGGCACGATCGTGGCGACCGGCTCGATCGCCTACCCACCGGGCCTGGCCAACATCGGCGCGATGATCGGCGCGGAGAAGGTCATGACGATGACCTCTACCTACGACCACCGGATCATCCAGGGGGCGGAGTCGGGGCGCTTCTTGAAACTGATTGAGGAGCACCTGCAGGGCGAGCACGGCTTCTACGACAGCGTGTTCGCTGCGCTTGGCCTGGAGCCGGGCCCGTTGCCTCCTGCGCCAGCGCCGGCGGCTGCAGCAGCGGCATCGGCCGCCGAGTCGGCTGCGTCAGACGGCGCGGCGCCAGCGAGCGACGAAGAACTACTGCGAGCGGTCCACGCGGCCAGCACTCTGGTCAGCCGCGTGCGCAGCCACGGGCACCTGGCGGCGCGGCTGGATCCACTCGGCTCAGAGCCTGAGGGCGACCCGGGGCTGGAGCCGGAGGGCCTGGGGCTGACGCCGGAGATCCAGGCGCGGATCCCAGCGACGCTGTTCTCGATGTACGTGCCGGGTGCGACGCTGGCGGACGCCCTGCCGCACCTGCGCGAGACCTACTGCGGCACGATCGCCTACGAGGTGGAGCACATCGCCTCTCACCGCCAGCGGGTATGGCTGCGCGAGCACATCGAGTCGGGGGCGTTTCGCCACCAGCTGACCAGCGACGAGCGCAGGACGCTACTCAAACGCCTGGTGGAGGTGGACGCGCTGGAGCGCTTCATGCACAAGGCCTATCTTGGCCAGCACCAGTTCTCGATCGAGGGCTTGGACATGACCGTGCCGATGCTCGACGAGTTGATCCAGCTGTCGGCTGCCCACGGCGGCCAGGAGGTCGTGATCGGCATGGCCCACCGGGGGCGCCTGAACGTGCTTGCGCACAACCTGGGGCGCGCCTACGACACGATCTTCGCGGAGTTCGAGGGGGCGTCGACGCTGGAGGCGGTGACGACGATCCCGCAGGGCGGCACGGGCGACGTCAAGTACCACCACGGCACGCAGGGCAGCTACCGCCTGCCCGACGGCGAGACCATCCGCGTCAACCTGGAGTCCAACCCGAGCCACTTGGAGTATGTCTCGCCGGTGGTCGAGGGCGCCACGCGCGCGGCGCAGACTTCGCGCCAGGGCCCGCACGCCCACCAGGACACCAACGCGGCCGTGCCGGTCGTGATCCACGGCGACGCTTCCTTCCCGGCGCAGGGAGTGGTGTCAGAGACCCTCAACCTGCAGGCGCTCGACGGCTACCAGGTGGGCGGCACGGTGCACCTGATCATGAACAACCAGGTCGGCTTTACGACCGACCCCGACGACGCGCGCTCGACGCGCTGGGCCTCAGATCTGGCCAAGGGCTTTGATGTGCCGATCATCCACGTCAACGCGGATGACGTGTCGGCGTGCATGAGCGCGGTGCGACTGGCGTTCGCCTTCCGCCAGGAGTTCGGCCACGACGTGCTGATCGATTTGATCGGCTACCGGCGCTTCGGACACAACGAGTCAGACGAGCCGGCCTACACCCAGCCGGAGATGTACGCGAAGATCAAGAACCACAAGCGCGTGACCGAGCTGTGGGCCGACCGGCTGGTCAGCGAAGACGTGGTTTCCCGCGAGGACGTGGACCGCCAGGCCCAAGAGGTGTGGGACAACCTGACGCTGCTGCACCAGCGGCTGAAGACGAAGATCGCGGCGGCGGCCGAGCACGAGACGGGCGAGCAGAGCACCGGCGAGTACCAGCTCGACCGCTCCCCCAGCCCGGAGATCGAGACGGCGGTGGCCGCGGCGCGCCTACGCGAACTAGGCGAGCAGCTGCTGCGCGTGCCGGAAGGCTTCACGGTCCACCCCAAGCTGGTCAAACAGCTCGAGCGCCGCCACGAGGCGCTGATAGCGAACCCGTCCACGCCGGGCATCGACTGGGCGCACGGCGAGGCGCTCGCGTTCGCGTCGCTGCTCACGGAAGGCACGCCGCTGCGCCTGACCGGCCAGGACACCGAGCGCGGCACGTTCAGCCAGCGCCACATGGTCCTGCACGACGCCAAGACCGGCCAGACGGTGTGCCCAATCCAGAACCTGCCCGAGGCGCTGGCGCCGCTGGAGCTGCACAACAGCCCGCTGTCGGAGTTGGCCTGCCTGGGCTTTGAGTACGGCTACAGCCAGGAGGCGCCCGAGACGCTGGTGCTGTGGGAGGCGCAGTTCGGCGACTTCGTCAACTCGGCGCAGGTGATCGTCGACCAGTTCATCACGTCGGGCCTGGCCAAGTGGGGGCAGACTTCGCGCCTGACCCTGCTGCTGCCCCACGGCTATGAGGGCTCGGGCCCCGAGCACTCCTCGGCGCGCCTGGAGCGCTTCCTGCGCGCGGCGGCCGAGGGCAACATGCGCGTGGCCAGCCCGACGACGCCCGCGCAGTACTTCCATCTGCTGCGCCGCCAGGCGCGCATCGCCAAGCAGCGTCCGCTCGTGGTGATGACGCCCAAGTCGCTGCTGCGCCTGCCCCAGGCGGCCAGCGCACTGGCAGACATGGCCGAGGGCACCCGCTTTGAGCCGGTGCTGTCCGAGCCGGGCGTGCACGACGAGCAGGTCACGCGCCTGGTGCTGTGCACGGGCAAGATCTACTACGACCTGGTCGGCCACCCCGACCGGGCCAGCCACCCGGGTCTGGCGGTGGGGCGTGTGGAGCTGCTGTACCCGTTCCCCGAACGCCAGATCCTGGAGATGATGGCTCGCTACCCCAACCTCAGCGAGGTGCTGTGGGTGCAGGAGGAGCCGCGCAACATGGGCGCGCGCGCCCACATGTTCCCGCGGCTGATGCAGATCATGCCCCAGGGTATGCACTTTGGCTACATCGGCCGCCCCGAGCGCGCCAGCCCCGGCGAGGGCTACCCGGCAGCGCATATCGTCGAACAGAACAGGATCGTGACAACCGCCATCGACCTGCGCCAGCCGATCTCCCAGTACCCGAAAAAGACGCCCGGAGAGCGCTGAGATGTGGTCTTTGTGGAAGCGATTCCTGGCGATCCGCCGCCAGCGCAAGCGCAAGAAGCGCGGCCTCTAGCGGCCTTTCCAGACCGCCGCGCGCTTCTCCTTGAACGCACTCGCGCCCTCCTTGGCGTCTTCGGAAGCCATCACTGGGGCGGTGATCGCACGCTGCTTGTCCCACATGTCAGCGCTTGACCAGTCGAACTGCTCTTGCAGGATCTGCTTGGACGCGGCGAGCGCGAGCGGACCGTTTTTGCTCAGCTGGGTGGCGAGCTCGATTGCGCTATCAACGGCCGAGCCGGGCTCAACGAGGCGGTTGACCAACCCGAGCTCGTAGAAGCGATCCGCCGGGAAAGGGTCGCCGGTGAGCGCCAGCTCCATGACGACGTGGTAGGGCATGCGCCGGGGCAGGCGCAGCAGCGCGCCGCCGGCTGCCACCAGCGAGCGCTTGGCCTCCGGTATCCCCATTTTGGCCCCTTTGGCGGCGACGATCAGATCGCAGGCGAGCGCGATCTCCATGCCGCCGGCCACGGCGAAGCCCTCGATGGCGGCGATCAGCGGCTTGCGCGACGCGCGCTGGGCGATGCCCGCAAAGCCGCGGTCGCCGAAGTACGGCGACTCGCCCTTGACGAACGCGCCCAGGTCCATGCCCGCGCAGAAGAAGCCGCCCGCGCCGGTAAGAACGCCGACGGACAAGCCGTCGTCGGCGTCGAGCTCGTCGAGCGCGCCGGCCACGCCCGCGGCGAGCGCTGCATTGACGGCGTTGCGCACCTCGGGGCGATTGAGCGTGATCAGAAGGACGTTGTCGCGTCGCTCGGTGAGGACGGGCTCGGTCGCGGTGGCTTGATCGGTGGACATCTGGGACGCTCCCTTGGTCGCTGACGACCGCAGACTAGCGGGCCTCCAGTCAGGCGGCGAACAGGCGCAGCTCTGGCTCGCGCTCTCCGCGCAGAACCTCCAGGTCGACCTCGACGCAGTCGATCCCGCGCGCGCCGGCGAGCACGCGCGCCTGGGGCTTTATGACCTGGGCAACGAGCACGCCGCGACAGGAGCCGAAGGCGGGATCCAGGCGGATCCGCTCCAGGTAGCGCGTGAGCTGCTCGACGGCGTCGATCGTGGCGATGCGCTTGATCTCCACGGCGATCCACTCGTCCTCGCCGTCCCTGCACATCATGTCCACGGGCCCGATGTCGGTGGGCCACTCTCGCCTGACCAGCCGCAGTCCCTCGCCGCACCACTGCGGCGCGCCCGCGAGCAGCTCCTGCAGCTCGCGCTCGATCCCCGCCTTCTCGAGCGCGACCAGGGCATCGAGCTCGTGCTCGACGTCTGAGAGGCCCTCCGCAACGGCGATGTCCAGCTGCTCCTCCTGGCCGCGCTTGCGCACCACCAGGCGACGCAGCGCGCCGTCTTCGTCGGTCTCCTGCTCGATGACGGTCGGCGCGACCATCCAGTTGAGCGGCTTGACGTTGGAGCCGCCACCGTCGGCCCACACCATGAACGTGCCGTCCGCCTTGATCATCAGCAGCCGCACGGCCTCGGGCAGAACGGTGCTAAGGCGACCGGCGTAGGCGACCTCGCAGCGGGCGACGATCAGACGCATCGCCGGAACTTACCGGCCGGCGCGGATCGCATCCGGCCGCGGGCACGCTGCTAGTCGGGCCCCTGCGAGGGGTCCGAAGCGGCGCTCTGCTCGGGCTGGGGCCGGGCCACCTCGGTCTGGACGGCCTCGGGCTGTGCCTGGCCGTTGATCGCATCGCGGAACTCGCGGATGCCGTGGCCGAGAGCGCGAGTCATTTCGGGTAGTCGCTTGGGCCCGAGCACGACCAGTGCGACGATGGCGATGAACAGCAGGTGAACGGGATTGTCGATGCCCATCGGGTACAGGCTAGCGCGCATACGCCGCCGCACATCCACGTGGCGCAGCAGCCCCGCCGCGACCGGCGAGATGCGCAACCGTACCTCCGACCGGCCCCATAACCTCTCGGCACGTGGCCCAGGCATCTGAAGGCCGTCCCTACCCCCCGCCAGCCGCCCCCGAGCCGTTCTGGCCCGTCCAGGTGACGATCCTCGTGGCCATCGGCCTGCAGGTGAGTCTGCCCAAGCGGCTCACAGCGGGCCCGACGTGGCTGATCCCGGCCCTGGAGGGGGCGCTGCTGATCGGCATGTTCATGGCGACGCCCCGCGAGCTCGAGCACGAGCATCCTCGTCGCCGCATGGTGGCCCTCAGCCTGACAGCGATCGTCAGCGCCGCGAACATCTTCTCGCTCGTCGAGCTCTCCCACCTGCTCCTGCACCACAACGTCGCCGACGGCCACGAGCTGATCATCTCGGGCATGCTCATCTGGTTGACGAACTTCCTGATCTTCGCCTTGTGGTACTGGGAGATCGACCGCGGCGGGCCCGGTCGGCGGGCCGCAGGACACGACGCCGCCCCCGACTTCCTCTTCCCGCAGATGTCAGACGACCGCATCGAGCCGCTGGCGTGGCGCCCGAAATTCCTGGACTACCTGTACGTCTCCCTGACCAACGCCACCGCCTTCTCGCCCACCGACACCATGCCCCTCACGCCGATGGCCAAGAGCATCATGGGCATCCAGTCGGTCGTCTCGCTGGTGACGATCGGGCTAGTGGTCTCGCGGGCGGTCAACATACTCTAGAGCACATATCTTTTACGTCATAATGTACACAGCCTGTCTGCTAGTGTATGGTGTTGACGTGTTAACGTTGACACCACGTGTCCCGTCCCCGAAAGGCCGACCCAATCCTCGCCGCTGCCCTACGCAAGCTGCGAGAGGAAAGGCAGTTGTCTCGAGAAGCGGTTGCCTTCCGCACGGGCATCTCTACTGGCGCGCTAGCGCGGATCGAGCTGGGCCTGTCATCACCCGCGTGGGTGACGGTAGCGCGGATCGCCAGAGGTCTGGAAGTGACCATGGCTGAGCTCGGCGACGCAATCGACCGGGGCGAAGTTGGCTCTGGATGACCAGGCGAACCCCCCGGGAGCAGGTCGAGCGGCGCGGCTAGCAGCGATGCATCCAAAGCGTCTTGAGAATCCGACGGCCAGACGGCCTAAGGTCAGCAACCGTGACATGGACGCGTTGGTGGCGACCGCATGGAAGCACGGGTGGTGGTGCGAGCGAGGTGGACGTAACTACGTCAAGTGCTATCCACCGAACGGAAGCCGGATGATCCCGATTCAGAGCACTCCGAGCAATCCCAGGCGAGCGCGAGCGAACAAGACTGCGGCACTTCGACGTGCAGGACTTAAGATCTAGTGCGAGCGAGCGACTATCCTGCAGCTATGGCGTCTACCGATTCATCGGGGATGCAAGCCAACGGTGGGGACACGCACGAGTTCAGCGTACGCATCGAGCTGCTCGCCTCTCCGCGGATTCACGACGACCTGCTCGAGCAACTGACGATCCGCGTCGAGGATGCCTTGAACGCGGATGCGAGCGGGATCGCCCCGGGTGCGTCAGCATCGGCGAACTTCCTGACGCGGGCGATCGAGCTTGACCTCACGATTGCAAGCTCTCCAATCGCGATACATGGATTGGTCGGCGACGTAACACGTGTCGCCCTCGAGTCGATAGAGCCGGATTCGGTGTCTTTCAGCTCCAGCACCACGTCATCGGCACTAGCCTGCGCTGCTTGACAGCCTGAGACCGGCCCCGCCACGCCCTGAGACGAGCCCGCCAGACAGCAGGCGTGTTGGTCAATGCGCCGGCGTCAAAATTCAGCTCGCCATGCTCGGCTCGATCGCCAGCGCCTGTATGACCAGGTCGCGCACGTCCTCGCCCGCGCCCAGAGACAGCGCCCGTCTGAAGGCTTCGAGCGCGCCCTCGCGGTCCATCAGCGCCAGGCGCAGGCGCCCGAGGCGCTCCCAGGCACCGGCGTCCGACGGCCCGCGCTGGGCGGCGCGCTGGGCGGCCTCCTCGGCCAGGTCGATCGCGCCGATGTCTTCATAGATCCGCGCCGCGAACCGGTGGGCGGCCGGCCTGCTGCCATCAACGCGCGCCCAGTCGCGCACAGCCCGAGCGGCCTCTTCGAGCTTGCCAGCGTTCCAGAAGGCGAGCGTCATCAGGCGCAGCACGGCCACGTTGCGCGGCTCGGCGTCGCGCGCGTAGATCAGGCGCTGGGCGGCCAGCTCGTATTCGCCTTCGGCCATCGCGCGCTGGGCGGCCAGCATGAAGCGCTCGACGCGCTCCTCGGCCGGGTCGGGCTTTGAGAAGTCCACGAATTTCATGCTGCCGGCGGGCACCGTGCGGATACCGTGGCTGAACTTGACCCGCGCCCATTGCTGCACTTCCTCGCCATCGCCGCGCGGATCCGACGAGAAGTAGATGCCGGCCACCGTGCCTACGCCCCACTCCGGGTAGGTGAGGCAGCGGGCATAACGGTGCACGACCGAGTGGTCGGGCACGCGGCTGCCGAACGGGTCGTTTTCGGCACGGTCCTTGGCGGTCGCGCGTGCGCGCTGTTCGGCCTCGTACGCGCGCTTGCCCGCCTCCTCGCGCTCGCGCCGCGCCGCCGCGGCGCTGACCTTTACGGCGTTGCGCGAGACCTTCCCCCCGCGCGAGCCCTCGGCCAGGCGCTCCAACTGGTCGGCCGCCTCGTTGATGGCCTTCAGGTGGCGCTCGTGCTCGAACTGGCGACCCTGGGGTGCGACGTCGGGATGCCAGCGCTTGGCCATCTTACGACGGGCGAGTTGCACGTCGCGCTTGTCAAACGGTGCCTCCAGCTCCAGCAGGAGCAGATGCTGCTCGATGTCCAGAACCGCGCTTGGCATAACGCGACAACGTTAGCGGCACTGGAGAGCGCATATCCTGCGTGGCAGTGTCCTCTCAATACATCTTCACGATGCACCGGCTGTCCAAGCTGCATCCGCCCGACAAGACGGTCCTGGACGATGTCTCGCTCGCGTTCTACCCCGGTGCGAAGATCGGTGTGCTGGGCTACAACGGCGCGGGCAAGTCGACGCTTCTGCGGATCATGGCCGGCGTCGACGAGGAGTACCGCGGCGAAGCCGCGCTCGCGCCCGGGGCGACGGTGGGAATGCTCGAGCAGGAGCCCCATTTGGATGAGAGCAAGGACGTCAAAGGCAATGTCGAGGACGGCGTGGCCGAGACCAAGGCGCTGCTCGACCGCTTCAACGAGCTGGCCGCCAACTACTCCGACGAGACAGCCGACGAGTTCGGCGAGATCCAGGCCAAGATCGACGCCGCCGACGCCTGGAACCTGGACACCCAGTTGGAATACGCGATGGACGCCCTACGCCTGCCGCCGCCCGACGCGGACGTGAGCACGCTCTCCGGCGGTGAGCGCAGGCGCGTGGCGCTATGCCGCCTTTTGCTGCGCGCACCCGACCTGCTGCTGCTCGACGAGCCGACCAACCACTTGGACGCTGAGTCTGTCGCGTGGCTGGAGCAGCACCTGGCCGAGTACAAGGGTGCCGTGGTCGCGGTCACCCACGACCGCTACTTCCTTGACAACGTGGCCGGCTGGATCCTCGAGCTCGACCGCGGCAAGGGGATCCCCTACCAGGGCAACTACTCCAGCTGGCTCGAGCAAAAGCAGGCGCGACTCGCCCAGGAAGAGCGCTCGGAGAAGGGCCGCCAGCGCACGATCGCGGCCGAGCTCGAGTGGGTGCGCACCAACCCCAAGGGCAAACGTACGAAGTCCAAGGCGCGTCTTGCACGCTATGAGGAGCTAGTGGCCCAAGAGCGCAACGTCAAGCTCGAGGACGTCCAGATCCACATCCCGCCGGGGCCGCGCCTGGGCGAGAAGGTCTTGACGGCGAGCGAGCTGACCAAGGGCTATGGCGATCGTCTGCTGATCGAGTCGCTGTCGTTCGACCTGCCCCGCGCGGGCATCGTCGGGGTGATCGGCGCCAACGGCGCTGGCAAGACGACCCTGTTTCGCATGATCACCGGCCAGGACTCCCCTGACTCGGGCACGATCGAGCTGGGCGACACCGTAAAGCTCGCCTACGTTGACCAGTCGCGCGACGCCCTCGACGCGCAGAAGACCGTCTGGGAGGAGATCTCCGAAGGCCACGACCACGTCAAGGTCGGCGATCGTGAGGTCAACTCGCGCCAGTACACCGCAGGCTTCAACTTCAAGGGCTCTGACCAGCAGGCGCGCATCGGCAACCTGTCGGGCGGCGAGCGCAACCGCGTGCACCTGGCCAAGCTGCTGCGCAGCGGCGGCAACCTGCTGCTGCTGGACGAGCCCACCAACGATCTCGACGTGGACACCCTGCGTGCACTGGAGAACGCGCTGCTGGAATTCCCCGGCTGCGCGATGATCATCTCCCACGACCGCTGGTTCCTCGACCGCATCGCCACGCACGTGCTCGCCTTCGAGGGCGACTCGCAGGTGACCTGGTTCGAGGGCAACTTCGAAGCCTACGAGGAGCACCGCCGGGCCTTGCTTGGGGCGGCCGCCGACCGCCCCCACCGGATCACCTACAAGCGGCTCGTGCGTGGCTGAGCGCCAGGCGGGCGCGGCTGCGCCGCACACGCCGGAGACGCAGGACACATCTGGGGCGCCGGCCGCGTCGGATGCGCCAGACGCTCGCACCCCGGGCGCCTTCGACCGCGACACCGCGGTGGCCCTGGAGCGCAGCTCTGACTCCGAGGCGCTGTTCGCCGCGGAGGTCTCCAGCGACTGGCGTGCCGGACGCGGACCGCACGGCGGCTATTTGGCGGCGATGCTACTGCGCGCGCTCAGCGAGGGCCTCGCGAGCACGACCGCGGGCAGGTCGGCCGCCACACCGCGCTCGCTGACGATCCACTACCTGCGTGCGCCCGACCCCGGGCCGGTACAGATTCGCGTGAAGCTCGAGCGCGCCGGCCGCTCGCTGAGCACGCTGTCGGCGCAGCTGGAACACAACGGCACACC
>Ga0102924_1005828_pt1 | contig 11739 bp, 11 predicted proteins | sample PaiPotPPM11metaG_FD_80116 | JGI IMG/M metagenome (GOLD analysis project Ga0102924, IMG submission 80116) | Iron sulfur acid spring bacterial and archeal communities from Banff, Canada, to study Microbial Dark Matter (Phase II) - Paint Pots PPM... ...
AACGGAGTCGATCCAAAGGCAGTTGTCGACATGCTGACACACACGTTGTTTCCCGCTCCAATCTATCAAAGCTATGGCAAGATGCTTGCCGAGAAAACCGAGACTTTCAGCCAGAGTAAGATACCGGTGAAGGATCTTGGTCTCTTCAAAAAGACAGCCCAACAGGTGGAGTCACCCACACCCATTGCAAGTCTTTTGCACGATCTCGTGAGATAGCCTTTCGCATTCGCAGCTATCTCCTCAACTATCATTACCAATTGCAGCTTGAGAAGAATGACGGAGAGTACGCCTCTAAATCAGAAGAAAGCTCTATAGCCTGCTACTATTCCTCAGTATCTTTTCTCTGCATATGTACAATTTCCATAAAAAAAATCTAGCAATGAAGCTGCATTTGGGGGTATAGTAATAGCTAGCAGCTCACCAATTTGTGACTCATGTATAAAAAAAAGGTATATGAGTAACATATGGTATTGTCAAAAAATAGAGGAGTACAACGTTAATGAGCAGTGGGAAAAAAGTGCGAGTTGCAATTATTGGTGTGGGTAACTGCGCCAGCTCTCTCGTACAAGGTGTTCACTATTATCAGAAGGCAAACCCAGAGGATACTATTCCTGGCTTAATGCACGTGGATCTGGGCGGCTACCATATCAGCGATATTGAATTTACAGCCGCCTTTGATATAGATAAGAACAAGGTTGGAAAAGATCTCAGCGAAGCTATCTATACTGAGCCAAACAATACCTATCGTTTCGCAGACGTCCCACATATGGGCGTGAAGGTCTATCGTGGCATGACCCACGATGGCCTGGGCAAATATCTTTCACAGGTCATCACAAAAGCCCCCGGCCAGACCGACGACATCGTCAAGATCTTAAAAGAGACAAAGACGGACGTCGTGATCAATTATCTCCCTGTCGGTTCTGAGACCGCCACCAAGTGGTATGTTGAGCAGATCTTACAGGCAGGAGTCGGCTTCGTCAACTGTATCCCCGTCTTTATTGCTCGCGAGCAGTACTGGCAAGAGCGCTTCAAAGAGCGTAACCTGCCAATGATCGGCGACGACATTAAGAGCCAGGTCGGCGCAACCATCGTTCACCGCGTCCTGACACGTCTGTTCCAGGAGCGTGGCGTAAAAGTTGAGCGCACCATGCAGCTGAACGTCGGTGGCAACATGGACTTCTATAACATGCTTGAGCGTGATCGTCTGGAATCCAAAAAGATCAGCAAGACCAATGCCGTCACCAGCCAGCTTGACTACAAGATCGAGTCCGACAACGTCCATATCGGCCCCTCCGACTACGTTGCCTGGCTGCACGACCGCAAATGGGCATACATCCGCCTGGAAGGTACGACCTTCGGTGATGTGCCATTGAACGCCGAGCTGAAACTTGAGGTCTGGGACTCCCCCAACTCGGCCGGTGTGGTCATCGACGCCGTCCGTTTGGTGAAGATTGCCATAGATCGTGGCATCAGCGGCACCCTGGAAGGCCCCAGCTCCTACCTGATGAAATCACCGCCAATCCAGTACCATGACGACGTTGCACGTGGACTGGTTGCAGATTTCATCAACGACGACTCCGCCGACAAGAAGCCGGTTCTGCCGCAGGAACGCGTCAACGGCCACAAAGTTGAAAGCAGCCACGAGTAATAAAGCATAGTACGTAGCAGGTGTAGGGCATATATATAGTGTATATGGAACATATGCAGAGCGTACATAAAAAATGTTCGTACTCACACCACTCGTGAGTACGAACATTTCGCTGCTTAGATGCTTAAAAAGTTGAATTACCAGTCTACTAAAGACAATAGAATTGTGGCCTTCCTGCACAAGCAGCGCAGTGTTAAGATCACCCCTACTCGGCTCGCTAACGCACCTGAGTAGTGATAGATGGTAGCAACGTATCTATAGACAAAAACCCCCTGTGTCCTCAAGGACACTACCTGGGTTGTGGTTGTGTCGAAGGAGTGGAAGTATTAGGTGTGTTCGCGGCTGAGTCTGTGCCGCTGTTTGTGCGTAGTAGTTCTTCACGCACAATCGTCACATCCGGTGGCGCGCTAATACCAATTTTTACGCGCTCACCTTCAACAGCCAACACTGAAATGTTTATAACCCCAGCAAGAACAATACTTTCACCAACTTTTCGTCGCAAAACAAGCATGTAAAGCTCCCTTCATAAGAAGCATAGCCTAAGCGTCCCTGCGCCGCGACTAACATTAGCAAGGGCGCCTCTTTCAGCGTGACCGCATAAAAATCGTATAGAGAATGCAGGTCGAAATTACTTCTACAAGACGCAAAGGACCAACACAGTGGGTAGATGAAACTGGCAGAATTGCTAGAATCATTCCCGATGCATTTATAAAAAATGAGTTTCATTTCCTATTATACACCGAGCCAGAGTAATACTATTAACTGTGTACGTCCCATAGCGAATACACATACGCAACGATGCGAGTCGCGGTGTATAATCCTTTGGCACATATACACGAGCAACCATGCTCTGTTCAGGCCGATTCTTCGCCATCCCTCTACTGGAATTGAACGTGTGCGGCCAGGAAAAAAACAACCTCGTCTCCTGGTTACATTGTACACCGCTGTAAACATGTTGTTGCACATCTACCAGATAAAGGCGTGAAACCACACTGCCATCTCTCATGGATCGACTCCCTCGTAAGACAACACGCGCCAGAGAGACCAGATGGTGCAATTTTTCGCGCACTCCTGGCAATCCATATGCGTTGCTTCCGCGTCCGACCTTGTCAGACGAACGTCAAAACCATTTCAGACCATACAACCCATACACCATACAATCGACGCCCCCTCTATAGTCCAACAACTGTACACATGGTAGGGGTAACGGCCTGGCTTCTGTACGGTGGAGATGATTGTAGGCTGCAATGACCACGCCAGACAGCACTGAATAGCACTAGACGCCTATGTCTATGGAATAGACGATGTGCATGCACACGTCATGATATCTTACGCTGATGACGAGCCTCACCTCTCGTAACGATCTTCGTATTGCCTGTCTCATGAGCGGCATACGCATGGTCCGTCGCGTTTACCTGCGTAGCCTGGCTGACCGGCTCAGCCTGGCTCGTATGTTGGCCCTGGCCGCCACTCCCAGCATCCTGGGCACGGTGACCTTTCGCACCTGCATGTTTTTTGTGTCCTGCGCTGGCTCCGACCGTCTCTGCTTCGACACGCTCATCACGCTGATACGCATGCAACGTCCCGCGCAGGCGCATAATCGCTTGAATGTGTAATTGACAGACACGCGACTCAGAGACACTTAAAACTTTGCTAATCTCCTTCATCGTTAGTTCTTCTTGGTAGTAAAGGGCGAGCAGTAACTTCTCTCGGTCCGGTAGGTGATCAATCGCTCCCCCCAGCGTATCCGTTAATTCTTGCTGTTCGGCCTGCTCAACGGGCCCGGGGGAACTTTGATCCTCTAAAAGTTCAGAAAGCGATGTTACTTCGTCATCCTGCAAGAGAGAGCCAAGCGGAGCATCAAGAGAGAGCACGGTGGCGTTCATTTCCAGAAGCATCTGACGATAGCGTTCTGTCGACACCCCAATCTCTTCCGCTACCTCATCCTCCTTCGCCGGTCGCCCCAGACGCTGCTCTAATACCGCCAATGCACCTTCAACCTGCCGCACTCGCGAGATCGCTGAGCGCGGCAACCAGTTCAGTGAACGCAGCTGGTCGATGACTGCGCCACGGATACGTACTGAAGCAAAGGCTTCAAAACGCACTCCCCGCAGCGGATCATAACGATCAATTGCATTAATCAGGCCAATCATACCATAGCTGACAAGATCTTCGGCATCCAATAATCCTGTCGGCGGAATTCCCAGGCGTCCAACGACAAAACGCACAAGTGGAGCATACATTGTAATTAATTTATTGCGCAACTCTGGTGTCCTCTGCGCAACGTAGGTCAGCCAGAGTGTCTCTATCTCGGTCGGTGCCTCAATACCCATTACTACACCTCTTTTTGCATAGACAGCCAACTCCACCCATACACCCCGCCCACTGTGCTGTAGAGTGTAGCTTGCAATCGTGGCTTCCTGGTATTGACACAGGTCCTTTGATTGTAATGCAAGAGTCCTGAACTATTGAGAGGCAATAACAACACGTGTAAAGTGGCTTGAGAGGCAGCACAGGCTTGAGGGCACTCTAGTAGATAGCTGCTCAGTGCACGCTGGTACAATTCCTTGCTTCCATGGTCGATACAGTTGATATGACCTTTTTTCGCAACATGAGGAGCGACAGACGATGCGCAATATTCAACCACCAGACGGTTTCTCTGAGCAATCTGCGTCCCCTACACGCAAGTTTGATACCAAACACTATACGCCAGGGAATACTGCTGATCAGACAATGCTCGATTATCTGTTGGAGAGTGGCTTCCAATGGGATGAGGCTGTTATCTTGCTGAATCTACGCGAACATCTCTATGAGAATGCCGAGATGCGTCAACGCGCAACTGAGGATTACCGGATGCACTTTGCAAAATGGCTCTATGAGCATGGATTGGTGAGCGATGGATGATACCCTGTGATGATTAATAAACTGTAATTATTAGAGCCTGTATTGTAATGATTAGGCGCTTGTATTGTAATGATTAGTAGCCCATAATGATATAGACATACGCCTGCGGCTGGCCATCCATGCACGAGAGCCAGACAACTCCACAACTGACAACGGCGTTATCAACTGCACCAGGACCGGCATTGTAGCCGGCCAATGCTTTACGGTAATCACCATTAAACATGTTATTGAGATCACGCATAAAACGAGCTCCACCATCCAGTGAGGCGACGGGATCATGCGGATCAAAGCCGTACTCCTGGGCGGTTGCAGGCATGAACTGTGCAATGCCGATTGCACCAGGAATCGAGCGGGCATCAGGATCAAAATGGCTTTCCTGCTCAATCTGCCGCTCATAATAATATGGACTGATACCGTATTTTATCGCGTCGGCGTCGGCAAGTGCACGGTAATAGGCTTCTGTACCAAAGGGACCCTGTACCGTTCCACCCTCTGGACCTGCAATATCCCAGGCACTCTGTGTCTTCACCATACGCGAGGCAAAGATCACCTGTGTGGATTGACTCAGTGGCGTCAGTGTCAGCATACAGAAGAGGAAGATGCAGGCCGCCGCTGTGAGCATCAGCAAGTGACGCAGGTGTATGGAGAGATGGCGCGTGGAACTAAGGCTGAGTTCGTCTGTCTCGCGTGTACGACGCCTGTCACCAGGGATGATCAGCACCGCTTTATTGCTCTGTATAGCAAACGCAATAGTACGCAGGCTCCTCGTTCGCATCTGCGGATACTGCGGTAAGGCTCTTTGTTGATCTATAAGCTGCAAGCCGCGATTGACGTGTTTAATCTCTAAGCCGGTGGTACTCGGATCTTTGGGCTGTACATGCTCTGTTTTTGGCTGAAGGTTACGCGTTGTCCACGTTTTGGCGGCACCAGGCGGCAGCAACAATGCTCCTCGTGGTGATGATCGATCAGGGACTGCATGCGATCTTTGCATCTCCTGCCCCAGCAGTGGCCGAGCAGGGCGTCGCTCTTCCTCTACAATGACGGAAGAAACAACGCTGCCAGCTACTGCTTGACGTTGCTGATACGGTAGTCCGCCTCCATTATTCTTATATGATCGCAAAGTATGAAATTGTGGCATAGAATACTTTTAGACCACCTTCAGTGTATTGGGTGCGCACCAACAGTTTTTTCAATATATGTGGTGTTACGCACTCTTAGGAGAGACCTTAGCCTATATCTAATCGCAGGTCAATTTTTCGCTTTTATTACAGGACTATGTGACTACTTAACTTCATATATAGCTATACGTTAAAACATAATAGATACATGTCGCTATCTATTTAGCTAGGTAGAACAGTGGTAATGGAATAAGATTGCCAGAAAAAAAGAGGAGGGCTCAGGTTATAAGTCCTGGCCCTCCGCTCCTGCCTCTCGTGAGATTATAGGTTATGCGCTTACTGGTCTCTATGCGCTCAAGGTGACGACAGTGACGCCATCACCACCCTCTTTAGGTGGGGCAGAGATGAACGATTTCACCAATGGATGGTGTAAGAGCTGTTCACGTACAGCCTGACGTAGTGCGCCTGTCCCTTTGCCGTGCAGGATGCGTACAGAGCCTACCCCTGAGAGTGCGGCATCGTTCAGGTACGTATCCAGTTCGGAAAGAGCATCTTCGACACGCCAGCCGCGCATATCGAGTTGCAGGTCTACCGGTTCGCGCTCTTCTATGTCGGTGCGAATAAGTTGCGGGCGCTCAGCGTAGGACGAGCGCCGCTCTTCGCTGGCGGCTTTACGCTTACTGAGACGCTCGATATTATCGACGCCAACACGGAAACGTAGCGCACCCATCTGGACCTCGGCCTCACTACGGTCAGCTGAGAGGCTCACCAGTTCGGCGTTCTGACCGAAGCTCAGGACGCGCACGCTATCTCCAATCTGCAAGGGTCCTGCGAGCTTCTCCTGCTCTTCGATCGGTCGTTGCGGTCGTGGCTCTGGAATAGCGACGACCTTCTCTTCAAGAACGCGCGCCTGCTGGCGTGACTCTTGCAGTCGCTCACGGGTGACACGTCCATGCTGTACGTCGATACGCACCCTTGCGAGGTCACGCATCACGGCATCCAGTTCCTGGCGTGCCTGCGCACGAGCCTCATTCAGGATCTTCACACGCTGAACCTCTAGATCCTTGCGTTCGGACTCCAGTTGCTTACGCTGGTACTCGGCTTCAACACGCTCCATATTCAACTGGTAGCGCTCTTCTGCCGCGACCTTGTGCTCCGATTGTAGATCCTCCAGCAGGTTCTCCATGCGTACGCCAGCGCTGCCTAAGAAACGCCGTGCGCCGCGTGTAATGCGGTTATCAAGTCCGAGGCGTTGCGCGATTGCCAGTGCGTTACTGCGTCCTGGGAGACCAATGCTGAGCTTATAGGTTGGCGATAGCGTCTCAACGTCGAACTCGACCGAGGCATTGACGACGTTCTTCTGCTCATGCGCAAACGCTTTCAACTCGGTATAGTGCGTCGTGGCGATTGTGCTGATATGGCGGTCCAGTAAGAAGGTCAGGATAGCACGGGCCAGCGCTGAACCCTCGCTAGGATCGGTACCGGCTCCCAGTTCATCAAAGAGGACCAGTACGTTGACGGGTCGCGTGTTGCGCTGGACCAGTTCTTCAGCCATCTTCCCGTGGATATCCGGTCGGCTGTGTTTCCGCTCTTCCTCAATCATGCGCAAGATCTCGATGATCCGACTCAGATGGGATGAGAAGGTACTCAGGCTCTGCTCAATACTTTGCTCATCACCGATATCCGCGAAGATATCCTGAAAGATTGCGATCTCAGAGTCGTCGTCGGCAGGGATATGCATACCCGCCTGCGCCATCAGGGTCAGCAAGCCGACTGTCTTGAGTGAGACCGTCTTACCACCGGTATTCGGACCTGTGATGACGACCATCGAGAAGTCTTGCCCCATATTGAAGCTAATCGGGACGATCTTGCCGGTCAAGAGCGGATGACGTGCATTGCGCAGATTGATTATCCCTTGCTCATTCAACCGGGGCTCTGATGAACGGGTCATACGACCATAGCGCGCTTTGGCGAGGTGCAGATCAAACTCGGCCAGCAGTTCGACGGCGATCTTGAGCGCCTCCGCCTCTTTACCAATATCGCCTGAGAGGACGCGCAAGATACGCTCGATCTCTTGCCGCTCCTCTACCTGAAGTTCACGTAAACGATTATTGAGCTCTACGATGACCAGTGGTTCGACAAAGACCGTTGCGCCGCTCGACGACTGGTCATGGACGATGCCACGCACCTGTCCACGCATCTCTGACTTGACCGGCACTACATAACGATCGTTACGGGTCGTGATAATGGCTTCCTGCAGTGATGAGCCAAACTCGTTGACGAGGGTGCGTAGACGCTCCTGTAGACGCTGATTGGCTGTACGAAGATCCAGACGTACTTTACGGAGCGTCGGGCTCGCGGTATCCAGTACCTCGCCCTCTTCACTGACGGTCTCTTCAATGCGGCGTACGATCACTGGCCGTTGCGGAATATCGCTACCCAGAGCATGCAGCAATGGGAAAGCCTCGCCATCCAGCCTATCTAGCAAGCGCGCTACATAAAGCGTACTACGCACCGTCGCCATGACCATGACCATATCGCCCGGTGACAGGACACCATCACGTGCTGCACGAGCCAGTAGAGTACGAATATCATGAGCGCCCCGTACGCCAGTGTCGGCGTTTAAATCGATCAAACGCGAAGCTTCAGTGGTATAGGCCAGGCGACGACGCGCCTCCGCAATATCAGAGGTTGGCAGCAGCTCCTGCACCAGATCTTTGCTGGCGGAGAAGGCAGCCTCACGCGCCACTTTAGCCAGTATTTTAGGATATTCTAGCGTTTGAATACTTTTCTCGTGCATAATCCAGTCTTGAGTCCTTTACAATCTCACAACGCCACCGATGGCGTGCCAATAGAGTGAACATAAAAACGAAGAAAAAAAAGGGGATACTACTCACCTGGGCGCACTCCTCAGAGTCTATAGTATAGCACAGAACACGTCTATTAATGCATCCAGACACGCCTCTGCGCACATCTACGTTACTAGCGATACAAGATAAAACCACATATCAGTTTTGCGCGTATAACTTTTATAAAGGGAAGTTTCAATCGTTTACAATACACAGGGAGTTTGCTCTTCTATGCACCTCTAAAGGAGTTTGCATTTATGCTTTTACATATTGGAGAACGCGTCTTCTGGGGTGCGCCAGAGGTCATCTATCTAGAGGGCCCGATTGTCGCACTCGATGCTGAGAAACAGACCGCGGTCGTCCATGTCGAACGTGCGACTCCGCACTCAGCCCATCTGATCAATACCGACCTCCCATTTGCCGCCAATGGTCTCGTTCCGCTGAAAGGAGAGAGCCCGCCAGGCACAACGACACAGGCCAGTAAGCAGCGCATCCCTCCTCCCATCTTAAGCGATGACGAGAAGGTGCGCAGAACCGCCGCGACAGCAGTGCACCAACGCTATGGCTATACACTACCAGCCGACGAAGAGCAACACCTTATCGAGCAGGTGCAGCAGGAACTCGAACGAGACCCTGCCGTACGTGCTCGCATTATTACAACTATGGATGAAATTCTCAAACGCGAATGGTAAAATAAGCACATACATAAAAATGGAGCCGAAATAGACGCAGACCGGCACCGAAGTCGCTACAGGAGAGCATGGAAATGGTGATGACCTGTCTACACTGTCACGCTCCATTACCCGAAAAAGCATATTATTGTCCACGTTGCGGCACACCTATTCGTGGTGGACAGTCACCTGAACAGCAATCTGAATCGTTACATTATTATACATTAAATACAACAACGAAAGGCTCACAAATGTTTCCAGCCGTGGTCAATACAGAATCACACCGGGCACATCGAGAACGCCGTCGACGCAGCGCAGGCGGCTGTCTCATGGGTTGCCTGACAGTACTGGTCGTGCTCCTTATCGTCATAGGCGCAGGATGGATCTTCATCGGTCGTCCTTACGCCCACAATATAGCCGAGACGCAACTCGATACAGCAATGGGCTCAGCAGTCAACCAGATACCCTCGACGCCGCTCATCCAACTCATTCCAGCCGGGACGGTCGTTCCTATTAATGCTGCTGCCATCAATAATCTCATCGTGCTGAACCTGGCACCATCCAATCCAGTGCAAAAGCCGGCTACCACTATCACATCCCAGAATGTCACGCTCTCGTTCACATTGTACAATTTCCCTTGCTCAATCAGTATGGTACCAGCCGTCAGCAATGGACGTCTTGTCGCTCAGAACGTCCAGGTCAACGGCATCTTTGGCTTTATTATGTCGTCCGATGAAATGACCAGCCTGCTCAATAAACATTTCTCTGACGCACAGAACAGGCTGGGCAAGGCCATTACAAATGTGCAGCTTAAAGATAACGCCATCGAACTGACATTAGGCTAATGCTCTTCTCATACATTCACGCATAGGTAACCGACCCGACAGCGGTAATGCACAAGAGCCCTCTGCTGTCCCTTTTACTACATGGGGACAGCAGAGGGCTCTATAGTTCTTCTATTGGACGCGGAGAGCTCTATTTGTCTGAGCGCTTACGCCGAGCATACCCAACAACGAAACAGGGCATGACGAGCATGACAACAGTGCTCTTTTGCAGGGGCACTGAAATAATCGAGTTAGCAGCGACCTTTTGCGGCTGCGGCTGAATAGGGCAGACATTTTTCGGATTCAGTCCTTGCGTAGGCGGTGATCCTACCTGCGAATAGACCTGCGAGACACCCGGTAAGAGGCCATTATTGTTCTGACCAAGCGGCCAATAGACCAATGAGGCGCGCCCTATCAGATTCTGATCTGGCACACAGCCCCAATCCCGCGAATCTGAGCTACCAGCCCGATTATCACCCAGCACAAAATAGCTGTTCGGCGGAACAATAACATTTTTAAATGACGGATAGGGATTTCCTTGATTCCTTGGATTGACATACACCTCGTTCAGCAGTTTGCCATTCACGTAGACCTGCGTGCCTTGCACGGTGACAACATCTCCAGGCAGGCCGATAATACGCTTAATGTAGTCCTGTGTGGGATCAGGAGGCGCGACAAAGACGATCACGTCACCACGGGCGGGCGGACGAAATTTATACGACCACTTATCTACCAGCACAAGCTCTCGGTTATGGAGATTCGGCTCCATGCTCATGCCGTCGATATTAAAATTTTGGACGGCAAGGCGGATAACAAGGAACATTAAGACAGTCAGTACAAGAGTCTCAATAATTTCACGTACCAGACGATACCGCTTCTCAAAATCATATTCTACGTCCACCGCTTATTTTCCTCTGCATCTGTTATGGCACCATTGACTCTATTGCCTTTATCGCCCCGCTCTGCTCCACATGGAAGAGATCCCTCTTTCCCATAACAGGCCTGCTATAAGACAGTGCAGGGGCTCAACCTTCGCCAGACTATCAAGCTATCAATAAGGGTATACTGTGTCCTGCTATATCAACGTTTCTTTTTATACCCTGAGCATACCAGGAAAAAGCCTGGCATTGCGAAAAATAGCATGTCTGATGTCCCGAAAGTACTGTTTACAGGATGCACAATCGCCTGGGTCAACGAAGAAAGCGTTGGAACGCTTGATTGAGGAGCGGCAGTGGGCTGATGAACGGCAGAAAAGACTGCAGAGACATTCGGCAGGAGACCACTATTGCTCTCACTTAAAGGCCAGTAGACGAGTGCGGCACGCCCGATAATGTTCTTACGCGGCACAAAGCCCCATTCGCGTGAGTCCGAGCTATCACGGCGATCATCGCCCATCACAAAGTAGTCATTCTTTGGCACAACTCGATTGACAATCGGTGCGTAAGGGTTCCCCTGGTCGGCAGGATCTACATACGTCTCATTAAGCTTGACGTTGTTGACTTCGACCGTATTCCCTTCGATCGTAATGACATCGCCTGGGAGAGCAATGATGCGTTTTACGTAGTTGAGGGTGGGCTGCGGAGGAGCTATAAAGACAATGACATCGCCGCGTGCTGGGGGATGCAACAGATAGGAAACCTTATCAACCATGATCCGTTCCTGATTGTGCAGGCTCGGCTCCATGCTTGGTCCATCTACATCATAGTTTTGCACTGCCAGATGGAT